>Ga0228535_1000726_pt1 | contig 77528 bp, 63 predicted proteins | sample SJ1metagenome_FD_168457 | JGI IMG/M metagenome (GOLD analysis project Ga0228535, IMG submission 168457) | Enriched culture of PCE-dechlorinating microbial communities from Ithaca, New York, USA - SJ1 | ecosystem: Engineered > Modeled > Simulated communities (microbial... > Unclassified | place...
ATTCCCTGGAACTACCGGGACACGCTCGCCAAACAGGTGGCCCCCCAACCCATCTGATCCCCGGCCCCATGGTCGCGGGTCGCCTTCAAAATTTCAGATTTTGCAGGTGCGCCGAAAGGACACAGTGAGTTCGAGGTCATGAAGCTTGCGGGTCACTCGAACTTCAGCACCACACACAAATTCTGCCTGTGGGTTCGCGACGACATGATCGACCGTGCCCGCAAGGCTAATATCAGGTTCACAAACGGCGACTTGACGCGCATTGGACATGCGTCCCCTCCGGCAAGTGACCTTCTGGAAAAGGGGCGACTGTAATATGTGGTCAATGCGGGGGTTGTAAGTGGTCTATGTTGGGTTGACTCAAAGGGTACACATACATCCCGTCCATTGCCCATGCCCATGCGGGTTCACATGAGGCCGGCCAGATGGTTCTGGCCATAGGCTTCCATGCGTGTTTCGAGAGCATCCAACCGGCGTGACTTTCGAGTCGGTTTGCCTCGGTGGGTCCATCGCTTCATCCCTTCCAGCAGTCTCTCTTTGCGTTTGTCGAGAGTGAGGAAGTGGCTCATGTGGGCGAAACGACCTCGATGGGATTCGTTGCGGCTTTCATAGGACAGGTCATGGCAGTGCCGGCAGCCGTAGTATATGCTGCCCGGCGGGCAGTAGAGCTTGCCGACCCTGCGGCCGCAAGGAACCCCATTGCGACTCAATGGACAGATGAACCACCAGCGGACCCCGCCGAGATGGCAGGGGGTGGTCACGAGCCGGACCTTGTAGTCGCACTCGGTCTTTACGCCTGTGGACCGACGGGTATTGGTGTACTGGAAGCGGGCATAGTTCTCCCCGTCTGTCGTGCAGACGGTCACGCCGATGCTGGCGATCTGTTCTCCCTGCCAGTTCGTCCAGGCAATCAGGCCATACCGACAGCCGCAGAAGTAATCGTGCTTCTTCAGGAATGCGATGCTCACACTCCGGCAATCCTCGACCGTATCCTTCTTGTCGAAGTACCGTCTGCCCATCTGGTTTTCCTCAATTCCTTGCCGAAATCATTTGGGATTCTATGCGCTTTCTCAACACGTATCGCACGCCATGAAGCAGCGAGAGGCAGGGTTTCTTGCGTGTCTTCCGTTCCCCCTGGCGCATCTGTCGCCACTTATTCGCGCACGCGCGCGTATGGCGCGCAAACACGCCGTAGCCGATCCGCAGGTCCATTTGCAGCACCGGCCGGGATGCCTGCTGTGAGGCGTCGCTGATCCTGCCGTGCCTTCTCAAGTGACGACATTCGGTTTCTCCGTCCGGCCTCATCCGTAGCCCCTTCTGCTCCAGAACTCGCGTTTCTTCCGGCGCTGGGCCGCCCAGGAGTAAACCCAGTCGGGACATCGGCGAACGTACTTGTGTTCACTGCGGCACCACCGCTGCAAAGTCCTACGCGGCAACTGGAGAATCCTCGCGGTCGCTCGCACGCCACATTCGTCGATGAGCCCGAGGGCGTAGTCCTTCTGCTCCTGGTTGTACCGGCCGCCCGTGCCCATCGCCTCGAACTCCTCCGCCATCTCGTCATAGACCATCTGCTGTGCCTGGAGGATCATCGCTCGTGTACTCATACCTGGTCTTCCCCCCGATCAATACTCGCATGGGCCTGCACGAGGGTTCTGATTGCGGCTTTGACGTGCTCGGGCAATATGGACCAGACTGCCACGATCTCAGCCACATGTGGAGGGAACTTCCCGGTGCCCATTTCCGCCGCTTTTGGGCTTTCGGGTGTCAACTGGGGTGTCAACTCGCCCCGCTCGCCTTCATAAACCCATGTCCTTCCAGAGGTTACGTCATCTTGCCCGCGGTTTTGTAAACCAGGGGTTATGGGTTCGAATCCCATCGTTGGCTTTCATTTTCTCCCAGCGACAAGAATGGTCGCGGGATGGCTGGAGGCAGTCCCCTCCTGACCCCTGGCATCCCACCGCTGGCAAATCGAATCCACGTGCGCGGGTCCTCGTTTATTGTTGCGATACCAGCCGGAACGAGGAGGTTTCCCGGGCGAGGACCTGTCCGGCGGTGTCCACGATCTTGGTTTCGATATAGTAGAATCCGGAGGGCGCGGCGATGCTGTCCCAGGTGGCGGAATAGGAGGCCGTACCGTTGAGGCCGCTGAGGCTGTCCAGCAGCAGGCCGGCAATCAATTCGTCCGAGCCGTATTGGCGGACGACGGTGTCCACGAAGGCGTCCTGGGGCGCCCCTTCGGCACGGAGACCGACTTTGACCGTCACCGGCTCACCCATCGCGTAGGTCAGCTTGTCTGTGAGCACAGTCGTGATGCGAACCCCGGAACCGAGCGTCTCGATGTCGAGCGTGTACAGGCTGTAGAAGCAACTCTCCGTCGTCTGGGGGTTGTATTCGAACGGGTACAGGGTCACGGTCAGTGTCGAGACGCCATGGGCCTTGGGAATGACCTGCCAGTTGAGGTCTCGGCGAGGGTACCATCCCGGCAGAGCCTCATCCTGAGCGACGGACCCGGCCGAGGCGTCGATCCTCATAATGGCCACCGGCAGAACCAGGCCGACGTCGGTCTGCAATCCGCCGCGATGACGCACCCGAACGTCCTGTACGACCACGCCGGGGGGAACCTGCCATTCGATGCGGTACGTTGGGACCATCGGTCTGCCGCTCTCGATGAGCACATCGCCGCCGGGGATTGTGACGCGATCACGACCGTCGGCGGCCACGACCTCGTACTGAGGCACTTCGATTTCGGGACGGGCCGGGAGGGGCTCTGCGGCGGCAATCGACAAGGTGGGTCCACCGACCGCGGCGGCCGAGATCCCGCCATCCAAGGCTCCGAACTTCAGATCTCCGTAGTAGTTGTATTCGAGGGCCCAATACTTCCAACCGGAATCGCCCGTGGCGGCCCTGCTGCGCCGGTATCGCCCAAAGGCCTTTCCTGCGGGCTCCGACGGGTCCCACTGTCGGAAGAACGCCGGACCGGCCACATCGTTTTCATTTCCGGAAGAGACTTCGGTAGCGCCAATGTAGACCGCAGCGCCCTGATTGAAGAACGTCTCGGCAAAGCCGTCGTCTCCGTCGGTGTGCGTCTCTGTGGTCCCGTTGGGATCGACCCACTCCCACTGACCCTCATAGTTCCCCGTCAGGCAAGACAAGGCGAAGACCAGAGGGCCCGCCAGAGACAGGACGCCAATGTCCGCCTTGTTGAAAGGCGAGCAGCCGCCGGGATTGCCATGTCCGACGATCACGAACAGATCGATCAGGTCCTCGACATCCTGAAGCACGGGAAGATATCGGTCCTTCCATCCCCTGCTGTAGTGGCCGTCGAGCACGTACAAACGGTCGTCCCGATTGCGGGCCAGGCAGATCTCCTGCTTGCCGTCCCCATCGAGATCGTCGCAGGTCACGCCATCGGAGCCGGACCGGCTGGTGGTCCTTGCGCCGTCGAAAGCGAGGAACCGCGAGTAGATCAGGGATGAGCGATTCTTGACGAGTTGCCAGCCGGCGGTGGCATCGTAGGCCACGCAGCCGTCTTCGAAGATGTGCAGGCGGCGCTTGCTGTCGATCACATCGTCGATCAGGACAGCCAATTCGTCGGCGCCGTCGCCATCCAGATCGCCGCCAACGAGACTGTCGTAGGCGGTGTAGGGTTCGCAGGGAATCTCCATCAGGAGATGGCCCTCCCGATCGTAGACGTAGATCCGCTCGTCGCTGCGGCTGCCGATGGCGATCTCGGCGCCGGGATTGCCGGCATCGAGCTCCGCGATGGCCAGTCCGTCATCGGCGGAGAACGGGATGCTCACGCGGTAGATCCTTGCCAGGAGAGGCACAGAACCCGCATACTCGCAGATATCGACGGTGCCTCCGTCCACGGGCCGGGCCACGACCACAACTTCCTTCCCCAGAAGCTCGAACAGCCGTCCGCAGGCGATCGCATCCCCCGGTTCGAGCTCGGCGTCGAACGCCCAGTACGTCCAGGGGCTCGTGTTCGGCGGATCGCAGACGATGGTGAGCTTGTCCAGGGCGATGTTGCCGGCGATGACCTCATCGGCGCCGTCGCCGTCGATGTCGCCGGCCGTCAGAGCGTCGCCGGGACTGAATGGAAGCAGGAAGGAGGCGGCGCCGCTGAAGGGAGTGCTGATCATATCCAGGTTTCCCGCGGTGACGACGTAGCCTGTGTCGGTGTCCGGCTCGACGCGAATCGCCGACATGCCATAGCCGGTGAGATTGGCCGTGACGAAGGCATCGCCGGAGTCCATGGGGAAATCGAAGCCGCTGACGAGCTGTTCCTTGTGCACGTAGGCGCTCCAATGGTGAGCTTTGGTCTCCTCGGTCATGATCCCGTCGGTCTCGGCCTGGTCGTCCCAGACGCCGCAGATCTCGCGGGCCCGCCCGACGAAGTTCTCCCAGTCCCCCTCGACGCCGCTGGTGGCGACGCCGTAGGTGCGGTCGAAGCTCGATGCGATGCTGTTCTGCATGGCCTGGATCAACGCGCCGGCGCTGTCGCCGATGATTCGTCCCACATTCAGCTCTGGGACATTGTCGGACGACGCCATGTCGCCATAGGAGAGGTCGGAATACTGGACTCGGTTCGACCGGTGACCGTCGCTCCAGCGGATGGTCGAGACGCTGAGGTCCCAGGAGGGCAGGATCTCCGTCTCGCCGACCAGCAGGAGATACCCGTTCGAGAGGTAACCGCCGGCCGCGCGGTCGCTGCCTTTCATCGTAGCGCCCCACATCCGAATGCAGTCGCGCACCCAGGTGGGATCGTCGGAGCCGATGCCCGACGGATAGCCGAGGATGCCCTTGCGGTGGTAGGCCAGCCGGGCGATCTCCGAGAGCAGATCCGCAGAGCCGCCGAACTGGGTGGCGCACAGGCTCGGATTGGTGACAAGCTGGTAGTCCGACCCTTCGATCGCCCAGTCGATCTCATCGTCGAGCAGGTGGCCATCCTCCGTGCGGACGCACCGACAGGGAATCGACCAGGAGTGGAGGCCCCAGGTATCCGAGACGATTACCGGGTCTTCCCCGATCTCATACTTCGGCGAGCCCGGGCCGGGGAACTGGATCGGGATCGCGTAGTATTCCAGACGAAGCGTACGTCCGGCTTGGATCTCGTACAGGCTCGACCCGGAACTGAACAAATCCAGGGACACGCTGCACTCCCGCCCGTCCGCAGTGGGCGTGGTGGAGACTGAGTAGTCCTCCGCACCGTCGTGGATCGGCTGGAGCCCGTCGACGTTGTCCCGGACGAAATCGCATCGGAAGCCGACGGTTCCTGTGTTCCGGATGTTCAGACGGATCTTGAAGGCGTTCTCCTCGCGCCAGACCTGGCGGGTCGCGACGATCTCCGGCGCCCCCCGTTCGATCCGGACATTCTGCGTGATCGTCTGAATGCACTGACCGTTCGCCACGGCGTCGGCCCGAATGACGTGCGTTCCCACAGGCATGCTTTCCGCATCCCAGACGAGGTCGTAGAGATGGTCGCTCTGCGAGGGCACCGTTCCGACGGCGGCGCCGTTGACATAGAAACGGACCTCTTCGAGGGGCCATTCCGTGAATTCGAGCATGACGTCCGGCACGCTCGGCAGATGCTCGATGCCGGGGGCCTCGTGGAGAATCGTGTCCCACCGGTACGCACGGACCCGGATGGGGATCTCGGTTCCCGCCGGCGCGGTGTCGCCGGCGATGTAGAACCGCTCGTTCGAGAACGGCCACTCGAACTCCGCGATGATCTTGTCGCATTCGTAGGCGGGCTCGAACAGGCCGGACCAATGGTCCATGATGCTGCCGGCTGAAGCGATCGCAGTGACGGTCCAGGGCCGGAAGATCTCGGCGCGCGCGATCCCGATCAACCCCGGCGTGAGCACCGCCTGGAACGGCGGAGAGTAATCCGTGTGCAGCGTCGTCCCGTTCACGACGAACTCCACCTTGTCCACGTCCGTTTCCTCCTCGACCACCGCGGTCATTCGATAGCAGAGGGACTCGGTCGGCTCGCGTTCAAAGACGACGTTCCTGATGTTCGGCTTCTTGCCGCTCTTGCCTGCGGTGCGGAAGTAGTAGGGCTTGCTCTCGACGGACTGCCCCTGCTCGTTGGCGGATCGGACCATGAACTGGTACACAGTCTCCGGCGCCAGACCCGACAGACGGATCGCATGCTGAGCGACTTCCTGGGAGGCGCCTTCGGTCAGACCGAAGACTCCTGCATGGCTGTCGTAGAGGACCTTTCCGTCCGACGGCTTGTTCGTGTCCCAGACGATGTCCGCGGTCGTGGTCGTGATCGCACGGGCGAAGGGACCGCTGACGATCCGCAGAACGGTGACGTCGCAGACGAAGGTCTCGTCGAGGCTGTTGTTGGTCTCGTCCTGCTCCGCGACGGCATCATCGATGTCCGCGGTGACACGGAAGACCTGTGAGGCTTCGCGGCACTCGAAGTAGAACTTCCGGAACGTCACGTCGGCCGTCTGCCCCATCCCCAAGGGCACGGTGATCGGCGCCGAGTCCAGCAAATGGCTGCCTGTGTACAGACCCGCGCGGTGGTCGGCCGCGGCCGGGCCGGCGCCGCAGTTCTTGATCCTGGCGCAGATCTGGTTGCCATCCTTCCAGATGGCGTCCACAACCAGGTCGGGGGCCTGGGATTGTTGATCCTGCGTCACGAAGCTCCCTTCGTCGCTGACCGCCTCGCCGGACTGGTTCTTGGACCGCACGATGAAATAGTGTCGGGCGCCCGGCGTCAGACTCTCCAGCCCGATCTTGTGATTGGTCGTCGATGTGGGGTCGGACAGTTCCTTGGTGTATACGCCGGGCGCGACGCCGTACTGGACTTTGCTGTCGCTGGCCTGGTTCGTCGTCCAGAGAATGTCGGCGGCAGTCTGCGTGATGTCCGTGGCGCTCGGGCCTGAGGTGATCTTCAAGACCTCCACCTGGCACGACCAGAACTCCGTCCGGCTGTTGTTCTGCTCGTTCTCCTCCTCGACCACGTCGGTCGAATCCGCCTCCACGCGAACGCTGGGCTGGGGACTCGGACACACCCACGCGTACTTGAACGCCAGGTCCAGAGAGCCGTTGGGCGCGATCGAAGACGTGACTTCGTGGGTGGCTTTGAGCTGGCCGTCAACATATAGGGAAGCGATGTGGCCCGAGGGCGCCGAGGCGGTGCCGCTGTTGGCGATGCGGAAATACACCAGCTCGTTCTGCAACCAGATATCCGGAATGGTCAGATCCGGTCGGTCGACTTGCACAGCCAAGGTGCGAAACGCATGTTCCTGGCTCTGGACAGTGTTGCCATAGGCGTCGGTGGATTCGACTCGGTAGTAGTATTTCGTGTCCTGGGTCAATCCGTCCAGAACGACCTTGTGGGCAGTCACCGGATTCTGGTTGGATCGAGTGAACTTGTAGACGGACGGAGCCGTGCCATATCGAACGACGCCGTCGCTGGCTTCATTCGTAGTCCACACGATCGACGCGGAGGTCCCTGTGACGTCCGTGGCCTGCGGGCCTTGGGTGATCTGGGGAGGCGTCACGTCGCAGACCCACGTCTCCGTCCGGCTGTTGTTCTTTTCGTTCGACTCGGAGACCGTATCGTACACGTCGGCGCGGACCACGATCGTGTGCGATCCGTCCGCGGTGCATTTCCAGAAATACTTGGGAAAGCTCCCCTCGTACGTGCCGCCCGCCGGAATCGCGCTGGAGACGATGACACTGTCGACCGCGGTCCCGTCGACCGCCAGGCCGGTCGTGTGGCCGCTCTTGGCGACTGCGGCCCCGGTGTTCTCAATCGAAAAGTGCACCCAGCCGCTCGCTTCCCACACGTCGGAAACGATCAAGTCCGGCTGGGCTTGAGCCTGAAGGCCCGCCGCACTCATCAGACAGATAAGCATCACAATCGTCAGATGCCAGGGGTCCGTGACGACATGCTTGGGATTGGCGTTCATGTTTCTCTGCCTCCTTCTGGGGGTGGTCCGGTGTGAAAGGCCATCCCGAATCCATGTCTCGATTGATGCATGGAGCCTCGGCTTCGCTCAAGGAAGGTGGACCCACACGCACCGTAAGCCGTGTGGCAGCCACAAGGTACGGCGGAGGCTCAAAGTCTCTGTATTATCCTGATCCCGATCTGAAGTGTCAAGTTCCGAACGAATTGCTTCGTGAAAAACGGGAGCCTCTCCATCGTAACTCTCTGGGATTGCTCGACTTGCAGGTTCATCCAAATGGACGCATCCCAGCCTGGCGCCGGTGGGGATTCCATTCGACAACGGGTCGTTCCGCCCGACGGCGACGGCGATTCGATTTTTCGGTTGGACAGCAGGCGGCGCAGGATGTCTAATGGCGTCGTGAGTCGATGCCCTGCATCGACGAATGGAGTCTTGTCACGGAATGGAAGGGAGTCAGGGATGGTGATGAAAGCAGCGTGCGTGTTGGCATTGGCGGGGGTTTTTCTGATCGCATCGAGCCGGTCGCCGGTCTGCGTGGAGACGGTGGAGGCGGGCATAACGGATTTCGAGGCTGCATGCGGCCGGGCCCGACAGTATCTCCTGGAAGGACGCTGCGACGAAGCCCTGGCCGCGATCGCCGTCGTGGAGGATGAGGTCAGGGACAACGTGGAGCGAGAGCCAGGCAGAGAGCTCAGCATCCTCTTGATCAAGGCCCGCGCGTACTGGCATCAGATGGACATTGAGGGGCTGGAGCGATTCCTGACGCAGTTCGAGAAGGACTACGCCGACACGTCCGCGGCCCCCTGGGTCCGGCGGGCCGCCTGGTACGAGAGAATGCTCGGCCATCGATTCGCGGAGGATCTTCCCGAGGCGGCGAAGGCATTCGAGAAGTACCGGGAAATCGAAGCACAGTCCGCAGGAATCCGACCGCGAGGCGACGATCCCGAAGCCACAGCCCAGGATTTCGATCTGCACGTGAAGATGACCGCAGAGATCGCGGACCTGTACCGCTACATGGGCAGGACGGACCTGGCTCTGAACCGCTATCGTCTGGCCCTCGAATACGCAGCCGCGCGGGCGGAGGCGTTCCAGGCATTGGAGGCAAACCCAGGGCTGCTCCTGGGCAACTCGCTGTCACCGTCGAAGTACCGCGACGAGGTTCTCCCGGCTGCGATCCGCGAGTGCGAAGCATCGCACGACAGCGTCCTGGGCATTCTGGGCCGTGACGCGACGTGCGAAGCCCAACAGGCGGACTGGCTCCTCTCCATCGCCCAGGGATGCCGCAGCCGCAAGGCGTTCGATGCCGCCAGAGAGCATTACCGCAAGTCCCGACAAACCCTGGAGGCCCACCGAGACGCGATCCGCTCCCTGCCGGCTCCCGACAAGGCCCGATACCTCGCCCTGCAAGAGCGGATTCTCAGAAGCCTGGACGCCTGCCATGCGGAGTCGGCCCGGTTCAACGAGGGCGGACATTGACGCAGATGGGATGCTCGGCTATTATGCACCATCGATGGCAACGCCTCAGAATTGAAGGGAACGTCGATGGATTCCGAGAAGAAGCCGGAGCACGCCGCTGAACAGGAAGCCGTTCGCACCACCATCGTCGGCGGACGTCCGCCCGGCTCCGGCACGCGGGTCGGTGCGATTCCCCGGGGCGTCGAAGTGCTTCTGAAAAAAGCCTCGGTGGACCCCGAGTTCCGCAAGCTCCTGCTGGAGAAGCGTGCGGAGGCCGCCCGCACGATCGATCTCGAACTCACCGACGCGGAGCGCGACATGCTGGCGAGCATCCCCTCGGCACAGTTGGAGCAGATCATCCGCAACACCCAGGTCAAGCCCGAGCACCGGGCCGTGTTCCTCGGAAAGACGGGCAGGCTTATGGTCGCCGCACTCATCGGCGTCGGTGTCGTGTCCCTCCTGGTGCCATCTTTGGGACACACCACCCAGACGGCCGGGATTTCGCCGGAGGAAGTTCGCAGAATGGAGATGGCCTTGGCTGATGCCAACGACCCGAATGATCCGAACACGGCTGATCCGAACCTGGCCCCGGGTCAACAACCACCCGGCGAGGAGCCGTGGCAAGGCATCTCGCGCGGCATCAGCCCGGATTGAGTGGACGAGAACCGCGACGCACCATGGCTGACATCACGCTGATCAATCTGAACATGCTCTATCTCCGCTACGGGGAGCAGGCGGAGCGCGAGCTGCACGTCCCTCTCGGGCCCCTGTACCTGACCCGCGCGCTGGAAGACGCCGGCTTCGAGGTGGACTTCCGCGATTACCAACTGTGCGACGCCGCGGACCCATTCGAAATGGAGACGTTTCTCCGGTTCGTCCACGATCCCGCGCCGGTCATCGGCCTCTCGTGCATGGCGAACCTGCTGCCCTTTACGATGCTGGCCTTCAAGGCGCTGCGCGAGCGCTATCCGGATCGCAAACTGGTGCTGGGCGGCGTCGGCTCGAAGTCGGTGGAGGACAGACTCCTGCGGCGGTTTCCCTGGCTCGACGCGATCTGCCGCGGCGAGGCCGAGCGGACCGGACCCGAGTTGTTGCACGCGCTGCGCGACGGAGGCGATCTATCCGCCGTCAAGGGCTTGTCCTTCCGGCGCAATGGGGACATCTGCCACACGCCGCCACGCGAACGCATCGCCGACGTCGACACGATTGCCTTCCCGGCCTTCGAGAAGATCGATCTGGGTCGCTACGCAGGCTACGGCATGATGACCAGTCGCGGCTGCCCATACCCGTGCACCTTCTGCTCGGTGGCCCCGGTGTGGAACCTCGAAAGCCACTCGCGCAGCCCGCGGAATATCGTGGACGAAATGGCCCTGCTCCGGCAGCGGGCCGGTGTGAACCTGTTCCTCTTCCAGGATGAGTTCTTCATCTCGGGCAAGCAACACGTCATGGAGTTCTGCGCTGAGTTGCGCCGCCGCGCGCTGGACGTGCGGTTCAAGGCGTTCGGCCGCGTCAATCTCGTCGACGAGGAGATGATGAGGGCGCTGGCTGATGCCGGCTGCGTCGAGCTGCGCTTCGGCGTCGAATCCGGCTCCGACCGGATTCTCGCGGAGATACGTAAAGGTTTCACTTCCGCGCAGGTCTTCGATGTCCTGCCCGCCGCGATCGGCATGTTCCCGCGCGTCGACGCCTTCTACGTGTGGGGCTTCCCCTTCGAGACGATGGAGGACTTCAACCAGTCGCTCTTTCAGATGGTGTCGCTGCGGATGATGGGGGCCCGAATCCTGCCAAGCCTGCTGTGCCTGCTCCCGCAGACGGAAATCTACCGCCAGTGGTCGCCGCGTATCCCGCTGACCTTCTGCCCCTACCTGTTGCCGGAGTTTGTCTTCACAGGCCACGAAGTCTGTCATGGCGGGGTCATGGAAATCCCCGCGCGTCACGCCGACTACTTCGATCTGATCCGCCGGAACCCCGACATCTTCTCGGGTTTCTTCCACATGGACCTGGAAAACAACGTTCTGCCGAAGCTTCAGCGACTGCGCGAATTTGGTTTCTACCCGGAGGCCGCCGTGCCGCCCGCGAAAGTGACGTCACAAGACCCGGCCAACTCAGACAGTTGCGGCGCCCACAGCCCCAGGATCGAGCCCCACAACCTCGCGACGCGAACCGCCTGAAGCTCGGTCTATACCGATAGTTTCCGGGGAACAGCAGGATCCTGTGGTGGATCCCGTTTCGCCTCGTGCTGTCGACTAGGGTTGGTCCGGCTCCTCGCCGAGGACGCGGCGGAGTTCGGCGATCAGGGGCGGCAGATCATGCTCGATCGTGTCCCATAGAATTCCAAGGTCGATAGTGTCATAGCCGTGAATGAGACGATTTCGCATGACCCGCGCCTGCCGCCAGGGAACTGTGGGATAGCGGTTTCGACTTTCATCGCTGACGCGAGTGGCGGCTTCGCCCACGATCTCCACCAGGCGAACGAGAGCCAGTTGCAGCATTCGACTCCGCTCGAGGTCCTCCCGGCTTCTCCCGTGAAGCATCTCGACCGCTTCCACTGCGTAGTCGAGCATGTGGCGCATCGACGTAGGATCGTCATGCTGCGTCATACCGTACCTCTGCCTCGGCGAGAACCTCGTCGCGGAAGTAACGGGAAAGGAATCCCGGGGTGTTCAGGTCCACCTTGCGGCCCAGCAACTCGCTCAGCTCGATCTCCATGCCGGCCAGGGTCAGCAGGCCGACCCGGGCCTCGGGCTCGAATTCGACGAGGACATCAATATCGCTGTCCGGCCGAAAGTCGTCGCGCAGGACCGAGCCGAACAGGGCCAGCCGTTTGATGTGGTTGCGGCGGCAGAACTCGGCGATCTTCTCATTGGGAATGTCGATCCGTGCTCTGGTCATGTCGTCATTGTAACACAAGGAATCTGTGGGGCAAGCCCTACCCTACTCGCCGACTATTCCAAGCTCATCACAGGCCACGGGGCACCCGGTCGCCGTCGTCACTCGCCCGTGTCGAGGATGCTCATGAAGGCTTCCTGCGGGATCTGGACGCTCCCCACGCTCTTCATGCGTTTCTTGCCTTCCTTCTGCTTTTTCAAGACCTTCATCTTTCGCGTGACGTCGCCGCCGTAGAGCTTGGCGGTCACGTCCTTGCGGTAGGCCTTGATCGTCTCGCGGGCGATGATCTTGCCGCCGATGGCGACCTGCAGCGGGATCTCGAACTGATGGCGGGGGATGGACTTTCGCAGCTTGATGATCAGCTTGCGGCCCCGCGGCTCGGCGTTGCTTCGGTGCACGATCAGCGAAAGCGCCTCGACCGCCTGGCCGTTGACGAGGATGTCGATCTTGACCAGGTCCTCGGCCTCGAAAGCGGTGAATTCGTAGTCCATCGTCGCGTAGCCGTGGCTGATGCCCTTGATGAGGTCGTAGAAGTCGTACACGATCTCGGCCAGCGGCGCTTTGTACTCCATCATGACGCGTGTCGGACTGAGGTAGTCGGTCTTGATCAGCTTGCACCGACGGGCCTCCGCCAGCTTCATGATGCCGCCGATCGTGTCGTTGGTCGTGATGATTTCGAGCTTCACGAAAGGCTCGCGGATCTCCTCGATCATCGTGCGGTCGGGGAGCTCGCTGGGGGCGTCGATCCTCTTGACCGTCCCATCGCGGAGGAGGATCTCGTAGCTGACGGTCGGCGCCGTCTGGACGACGTCGATGTCGTTCTCGCGTTCGAGCCGCTCCTGGATGATCTCCATGTGCAGCAGGCCCAGGAACCCGCAGCGGAAGCCGAATCCCAGCGCCTGCGAGTTCTGCGGCACGAACGTGAAGCTGGCGTCGTTGAGGGCCAGCTTGTCGAACGCGGCGCGGAGGCGCGGGTACTCGGTGTTGTTGCCGGGATAGAAGTCGGAGAAGACCATCTGCATGGGCGGCTTGTAGCCCTTGAGGGCGTCCGGCGCGGGGTGCACGTCGTCGGTGATCGTGTCGCCGATGCGGACGTTGGCCAGGTCGCGGATGTTGGCGATGACGTAGCCGACTTCGCCGGTGCCGAGCGAATCGACGGGCCTCATGTCCGGCCGGAACTTGCCCAGTTCGGTGACCTGGTAGGTGTAGCCGGTGCCCATGAGGCGGATTCGCTGGCGGGTCCGGATCGTGCCCGAGAAAACGCGGACGTAGCAGATGACGCCGCGATAGTCGTCGTATTGGCTGTCGAAGATCAGGGCGCGAGCGGGTTCCTTGCTGCGGTCGGCCGGCGGGGGCAGGAGCATGCAGACCGCGTCGAGCAGGTCCTTGACGCCCAGACCGGTCTTGGCGCTGATGTGGAAGCAGTCGTTCTTGCGGATGCCCAGGACATGTTCGACTTCTTCGGCGACCAGATCCGGCTGGGCCGCGGGCAAATCGACCTTGTTGATCACGCCCAGGATCTCCGCGCCGGCCTCGGTGGCGACGTAGGCGTTGGCCAGCGTCTGTGCCTGTATCCCCTGCGTCGCGTCCACCACCAGCAGCGCCCCCTCGCACGCGGTCAGAGCCCGGCTGACCTCGTAATGGAAGTCCACGTGGCCGGGCGTGTCGATCAGGTTGAGCATGTAGGTCCGGCCTTCGTGCTCGTACTCCATGGTCACCGCGGAGGCCTTGATCGTGATGCCGCGCTCCCGCTCGATGTCCATGCTGTCGAGAATCTGGTCCTTGGCCTGGCGCTCGGTGATCGCGCCGGTCAGTTCCAGCATGCGGTCGGCGAGCGTGCTCTTGCCGTGGTCGATATGCGCGACGATCGAAAAATTCCGAATGTTCTGAATGTTCATAGTTTCCGTTAATCCAGAGCCGCAAAATCGCAAAGAACCGTATCCGCGACAGGCAGAGCCTGTCTGGTGAGTCGAACGGATCGATCCGTCACCTCAATCATGCCCATCGCCTGGTATCGCTCGATCGGTTCGGCGAAAACCTGTATCGCGTCGCGTCCGGTCCGCCGCTGAAACTCCGCCCGGTCGATCCCGCCCCGTCGCCGCAGGTTCAGCACCGCGGTTTCGCAGACTGCGTCGTCCAAGCTCACCGCCTGCGTTTCCGCGGGGGCCGCCCTGCCGCTTTCCACCGCCGCAAGGTATCGTTCGATGTCCGCGTCGTTCGTGATCCGCAGGACCCCGCATGCGTGGGTACCTTCAGTCAGGCAGGAAGCCGCCGCCGGACCGATGCCGACGTACGGCCGGTTGGCCCAGTATCCGAGGTTGTGCCTGCACTCGAAGCCCGGCCTGGCGAAATTGGAGATTTCGTACTGCACGAGCCCCGCCCGATCGAGCCGTTCGATGGTCCATTCGTACATCGCCCGGTCGAGCTCCTCATCCACCGTCGTGAGCCGTCCGGTCCCCCGCCAGGCCTCGAACACCGTGCCCGGTTCGAAACTCAGACTATACGCCGAGACATGCTCAATGTTCAGCGCGACCGCCGCTTCCAGACTCGCCTGCCAGTCGGCGAGCGTAGAACCGGGAACGGCGAAGATCAGATCCAACCCCACGTTCTTAAACCCGGCTTGGCGGGCCGCGAGAACCGCGGCCTCGATCTGCTCGACCGAGTGACCCCGGCTCAACAATTCCAGTTCTCTCGCGACAAACGACTGAGCCCCGAACGAGAGCCGATTCACCCCCGCTTCCCGCAACTGCGCGAGCAGATTCGCATCCACCTGCCCCGGGTTGCATTCAACGGTGAACTCCTGGGCACGCGGCGACCGTTCGCGCACGCGCTCGGCCAAGCGAACCAACTCGTCCGCAGGCAGCGAGGTCGGACTGCCCCCGCCAATATAGGCGGTGCAGAACTCGATCCCTTCGTGCCGGTCCAACTCCCGAAGCAGTCCGTCGACAAACCGAACCGCATTGACGCCATCGGCCGGCACAGAATAGAACCCGCAGTATCGACACTTGCTCCGACACACCGGCACATGGACATAGAGCCCAGCGAGCGCGCAGCGACTCGACGTCGGCGAATCCGCTTCACGCTTCACGCACGACGCACGATGGCTGCGTCTTGTTGGTCCGGTAGCCAGTTCTGCCATTGACAGCATTCCAAGGGATCGAGAGGGTTTCCGATGGCACCAAACCAGCTACTATAGCGAATCGCGACCGCTTTGGCAAGGTCATCTTGACCAAGGATGATCGGAGACCGGGGAGGAGGATTCCTGTAACTACAGGGAAATACAAGACTTGCGTAGGAGGGCCTGCCGGGCCTTTCCCGAGGGGGCTCCGCCGAGGCGGGATTCGCGCTCCCAGGGGAGCGTTGTGGACCCACCAGGGAGCGCGAGGAGACGGATCGTCGATCAGATGTCGAGACTCTTCTCGTCGTCAGTCAGGGGGATGGCGACCGCATGGCGGTTCTCGCCGGATCGCGCGATTGTTCTGGGGGATCGCCCGTTGGCGATTCCGTGGAAGACGTGATCCGAGTGCGACAACGTCGTCTTGGCGGTCGAGCGGTTGGGGTTCTCCGCGGCGCCGCCCACCAGATTCGCCAGTTGCGAGACAATCTCTTTCATGGATTCAGCCTGGGCGCTGAGTTCCTCCGAGGCGCTGGCGGACTCTTCCGCATTGGCGGCATTCTGCTGGGTGACTTTGTCCATCTGGGCCACCGCAGTGTTGACCTGATCGATCCCTCGAGCCTGCTCCTGATTGGCCGTGGCGATCTCGGCAACGAGATCGGTGGTCTTGCCCACGCTCCGGACGATCTCTTCGAGGACCTTGCCGACTTCGCCGGCGATGTCGACTCCATTCTTGGAGTTCTTGACCGACTCCTCGATCATGCCGGCGGTGTTCTTGGCTGCTTCCGCAGACCGCATCGCCAAGTTTCGCACCTCTTCAGCGACCACCGCAAAGCCCTTGCCCGCCTCGCCTGCGCGGGCCGCTTCGACCGCGGCGTTCAAGGCCAGCAGATTGGTCTGGAACGCGATCTCGTCGATCACCTTGATGATCTTGGCGGTCTCGTCGGAACTCTTCTGAATCTCCTGAATGGCCGCATTCATCCGGCTCATCGCCTCGGCCCCGGTGCCGGCGGACTTCTTGGCCTCGGACGCCAAGGCATTCGCCTGCTGGGCGTTGTCGGAGTTCTGCCTGGTCATGGAGGACATCTCCTCCAGGCTGGAGGAAGTCTCCTGGAGTCCCGCGGCCTGTTCGGTCGCCCCTTCGGCCAGCGACTGCGACGCCGCGGAGACCTGGCCGGAGGCAGCCGCAACCTGCTCGGCTCCCTCGGTCAGTCCCGCGATGATCCGGTTGATCGGCCTGGTGATGCTCATCGACAGGAACACGCCCATCACCAGCGCCAGGACCACTCCAACCACCTGGGATCCGAGCATCACGACGCCGCTTCGCGCTGCGGCCAGGGTGGCGCCTGCCACGGCCTGCGAAGCCGCGTCCTTGTTCGCGACAATGAGCTTGTCCAGCACATTCTGGACTTCTCTTTGCCTGTTGGCGCACCCACCGAATCCCTGGCTGGTCGCCTGCTGGTAGAGCGTCGCCGCATCGTCGGCCGGCGGAATCCGCGCCCCCGAATCACTCACATACGCAGATGCCTGCAGGCGGGCGTCCAACGTCCCGGTGGTCGCTGCGCCACATACGCGTATGTGAGAACAGAAATCGTCCGTAAGGGGGAATGGCTTTGCGGAAGTGCTACAAATGCTTAGAACGAGAGGGTGTTTTCTGATGTAAGGAGGACTTTATAAAGCGAGCAACAGAGCCTGAATCCAGGCATTTGCAGGGATTGTGGGGTCTAATCCATTTGATATTCCAGCATCACTCGGAAGCCTATGTGCTGGATACATGGTCCCATAATTCGACACTCTCATACCCTCAAGATAACACCGATCCCGATCCGTTCGTATCCGCAGACGAAATCACTTCGCTCGGGCATCGGCCTTCGGCGTCGGGACTCCGGCGGGGAAATGGCGGGTGAAGAACTCCTGCATCGGGCCGTCGTAGAGGGCTATTCGCACCGCGCCCCAGGTGGCCTGGTCGCCTGTGGCGTACATGAGGTAGGTCTTGCCTTCCCACTCGAACAGGTCCGCGTCGGAGTTGTTGATCCCCTCGCCGGGACCGGCTTGGAGGATCGGATTGAAGGGCGACAGCTCCCAGGTGGCCAGATCCGCCGAACGAGCCAGGAACGACACGTAACCCGAGTGGCCTGCGATGGGCGCGTGCAGGTAGATGACATAGTAGTGGGGCGCGAAGTAACGGATCACCGGGCAGGCGCTGTATTCGCGGTTGATGCCGGTGAAGATCAGGCCGGGCAGCTTCTCCCATTGCATCAGGTCCGTCGAACGGGCGAACTTGAAGCAGAACTGCACAGGCTGGTTCGACTCATAGGCCATCAGAAAGCCCTGCTGGTCCCGACAGACCGAGGCGTTGAACAGGTGCTCGTCCCCTTCCCTCTCGATCGCAGGCCGACGGGTCCAGTCCTTCAGGTCGCGGGTCGTGAAATGGTAGAGGCTCCCGAACCAGTCGCGATTGGTCCCCTCGCTGGCGAAGACGTGGAGCTGCGAATCGTCCACAAAGGCGTTGGCGAACGAATGGCCCTGGCCGAAGCGGCAGACTTCCTCGCCTGTGGCCAGGTCCACGATGTAAAGGTACATGCTGGCGACGTACTCGTCGGTGCCGTTCTTGGCGTCGTCCCGGCGGTTGAGCACGTGCAATGGGCGGCCTTCGAACACCACCGGTGTGTTCTCCATCGCCTTGGAGAAGGCCATGGGCAGCTTGGTCAGCACAGGCCGCGAGGCTGACGAGACCGGAGCCAGACCGGTCGCCGGCGGGGCCATCTGCGCGAACAGATCCGCAGGCCAGAGCCCCAGCCGCTCGAAACCTTGGGGCACATCCTGCTTGAACTGCACGTAGGCCTGCGTCCTGCCCCGGGTCGTGTACGTGACCGCCTTGCCTTCCTCGCCCGACGTGAAGACGCTGTAGCCCGCCAGGACGCAGTCCTCCAGATCGACGTGCAGCTTGCCGGTGGCCGAGTGGCCCTGGGTGCAGAGGACGCCGGTCGACTTGCCGCCCATCTCGGGCTGCGTGAAGTTGAGCACGATCATGCGACAATTCGTGAAGTTGGCCCGGGTACAATGGGCCGCGTAGGAGATCGCGACCGCGTTGTCGGTGTGCACGAGCGTGCAGTCCTCGAACACCGCGTGCGGATGCTCGGGCATCGTCTTCTCCCACCCGCCCACCAGGACCGCCGCGGTGTCGCCGAACCAGTCGAGGGCCAGGAAGTAGCATCGTCGAAACACGCTGGGCTCGTCCGGGCGCACGATCGGATAGACGACACCCCCGCCGAAGGCGCGTCCGGTCCCGACGCAGTCCTCCACGACGACGGTGAAGCCTTCGCCGCTCTTGTTCGTGAGGTCCCAGAAGAAGCCGGCGTCGCCGCCGGCGGTGTAGAGGCGGCTCAGACGCCAGCGGTCCCAGACGACGCTCGAAAACGTCTCCTGGTTGTTGCCGTGCGGCCAGTGCTTGTCGGAGGCGCGGATCGGGCCCCACCAGTCCCAGCTCTTGAAGCCCTTCGCGGGATCGCCGGAATCGATGACGACCCAGCCTGCGGCGCCCGAGCCCAGAGCGCCGTCGAAGTCGCCGATCAATGCGTTGTAGGCGCCTGCCGCGCCCTTGTGGGCGGGCGCGAGGTTGGCCTCGACGTAGACGTCCGGCCGAACGAGGATTCGGTGTCCACCTCGGTCGTCGGGCACGGAGTCCAGCGCCTTCTGGATCGTGTGAAACGCGGTTTTCCAGGTCCGTCCGTCCGAGTCGTCGCCCAGCTTGGAGACGTGGAGCGTCACGGCGTGTGGAACATCGATTGCAGATCCTGCTCGCAGGAGGCTGGACGCGAGCAAACCGAGAACGCAGGCTGTCTTCATGTCGATCATGCGTGACAGCATACGGAGGGACGGGCGGGGTGTCAATCAAACGGGCCGGCTTTCGAGGGCCGGCCCGGAATCTGTTGGCGATCGAAAGACTCAGAAGCTGTACTTGAGGCCGATGCTCACCCAGAACTCGCTGTCGTCCTCGTTGATCGCGTTGTCCAGCGTGATCTGGTAGTACACCGACGGCGTCAGCACGAGATTGCCGTCCGGGTCGAGGGGAAAGTCCGTCGAGGCGCCGAAGACCGCGTTCGTGAAGGCGTGGGGGGGATTCGCATACACGACGGCCCAGTCATTGCGCGGCCGGGCGGGCGTGATGGTGACGTCGTCGTTGTAGACCAGCTCCGCGTGCAGGATGAAGATCTGCTCCTCGGTCCAGGGCAGGAAGCCCGGCGTCGCGAAACTGTAATCGAGCATGCCGATGTGCAGCAGGCCCGACCCGCCGTCGGCGATCCTCGATGGAGTGTCCGCCTGCCCGATCGCGATCAACGCGTAACTGGGCTGCAAACCCGGGATCGACAGCAGGTTGGGCCAGGCCAGGACCAACTGCCCTTCGTGCATGTCGAGCGATTCACCGCTGTTGAGCTCGGGATAGAAATAATAGACGTAGCCGATCCGGAAATTGGTCGCCAGGACCTCGCCTTCGCCCAGGGAACCCTGGTAATAGACGGTCCCGTCCCACCGTTCGCGATCCTCGAAGCCGCTGGTGTTGGCGCGATGCCCGACCGCGCCGATGCCGAACCCGGTGTCCCACAGGTTCAGATCCACCATCATGTGCGTCACGCTCTCGTCGTCGAACAGGTCGAAGCCGCGCCAGATGTACTTGCTGTCCCAGGTGACGCCGACCGTCGCGCGAAGGCTGCCGACCCCCTCCTGCAGGATGTCGCCCTCCCACATTTGTCCCGTGGCGGTCGCGGCCGTCCACAGCACCAGCAGCAGCGGCGCGCCGCGACGAAGGGCGCGGGCAATCCCGAAAACCACACGCTTCATGTCCTGTCTCCTTACCCTTGCCTGTGAATCACCCGGCCGCATCTCCCTGCAGCCGCGAGGGAAGCGGACCGCCGGGCTTACCAGCGGCCGCTCTTTCTGATCGGGGCCTTCGGCATCTTTTCGAGGTCCTTCGTGCACTGCTGCAGGATCTCTTCGGGCAGCTCGTAGTCGCTGAGCTGGCCCGACATGAACTTGTCGTAGCCGGACAGGTCCATCAGACCGTGGCCGCTGTAGCTGAAAAGGATGACTTTCTCTTTGCCTTCCTCGCGAGCCTTGATCGCCTCGTCGATCGTCGCTGCGACGGCGTGACTGGTCTCCGGGGCGCAGATCATGCCTTCGGTCCGAGCCCAGGTCATCGCGGCCTCGTAGCACTTGCTCTGGTGGTACGATCGCGGCGTGAACAGCCCTTCCACGATGGCCTGGCACACCAGCGGCGCCATGCCGTGGTAGCGGAGGCCGCCCGCGTGGATGGGGGCCGGGACGAACGCGTGTCCGAGCGAGTGCATGGCCAACAGGGGCGTCATGCAGGCGGTGTCGCCATGGTCGTAGACGAATGGCGCGCGGGTCATCGTGGGGCAGGCCGCAGGCTCGACCGGGATGATGTCGATCTTGGCGCCGTTGATCTTGTCGGTCGTGAACGGGAAGGCCAGCCCGGCGAAGTTGCTGCCGCCGCCGGCGCAGCCGATGACGACGTCGGGGAGTTTCTCGCCGGCCATCTGCAACTGCTTCTTGGCCTCCAGGCCGATGATCGTCTGGTGGAGCAGCACGTGGTTGAGCACGCTGCCCAGGGAGTAGCGCGTCTGCCCCGTAGGGTCGGTGACTGCGGCTTCGACGGCCTCGCTGATGGCGATGCCCAGACTGCCCGGCGTGTCGGGCGTCTCGGCCAGGATCTTGCGGCCGGCGTTGGTTTCGCTGCTCGGGCTGGCGACGCACTTGGCGCCCCAGACCTGCATCATCAGTTTGCGGAAGGGCTTCTGGTCGAAGCTGATCCGCACCATGTACACCTTGCACTCCAGGCCGAACAGGGCGCAGGCGAACGACAGGGCGCTGCCCCACTGGCCGGCGCCGGTCTCGGTGGTCAGTCGCTTGATGCCGGCGACCTTGTTGTAGTACGCCTGGGCCACCGCGGTGTTGGGCTTGTGACTGCCCGCGGGACTGACGCTCTCGTCTTTGAAATAGATGCGGGCGGGAGTCTTGAGCAGCTTCTCCAGACGCACGGCCCGTCGCAGGGGAGCGGGACGCCACTGATACAGGATGTTCAGCACTTCCTCGGGGATGTCGATCCACCGCTGCGTGCTGACTTCCTGCTCGATGATGTTCATCGGGAACACCGGCGCGAGCATCTCAGGAGACACCGGTTTGCCGTCCGGCCCCAGCGGCGGCAGAAGAGGCGTCGGGAGATCCGCCGCCAGATTGTACCATTGCCGGGGCATGTCGCTCTCACGTAGCTGAATCTTGTATTCCATGTCAGATCTCCAACCAAATCTCTCGACACAACCCCGCTCACAACAGGGCTTTAGAAGCCCCGCTTATAGCGGATTGTTGGGCGGTTGTCAAACGAAATCTCCCGCCCGCCGGCTCGCGGGCCGGCGTCCCGAATCGACGGCCGCGAGAGCGTCTCAAGAGCGGCTACCGCATGACGCGACTGGGTCGCGACCACGGGACTTCTTCAGAACACGATGGCTGCGTAGCCCACGCTGTCCCGGCCGGCGGAGGCCATCTGGCGGAGCAGGATCTCGTTGCTGTTGGTATGCGCCAGAAGAAGCCCTTTGAGCGAGCCGAGCTTCTGAGCGAATCGAACGACCGCCGCCGCGGCGCCGGGACCGCAGGCATTGCCGCATTCGATCGCATTGGCGAGCAGCCGCTGCGAATCGAGCGCCAGAGCCAAATCGATGAACTGCCGGTCGTTGACGCCGCTGGCCCAGCCCAGGGCCTCGGCGCCGATCCCCATCGGCGTGAAACCATAGCGAGGGCCGTAGTGCGTCAGATCGGTAGAGCCGACGCAGACGATCCCGGCCAGCGTCTCGGCAGGGAGCTCGGCCAGGGCGTTGCCCAGCGCGATGGCCGACTCCGCCGGCGGCGCGATGACCGGCAGGATGCGGGCTTCGGGAAACAGGTGCTGGACGAACGGAACCTGCACCTCGATGCTGTGCTCGTGACGATGAGGCGATGCGTTGGCGAGGGCGACCCCGCGGTCGAGCAACGCCTGTCGCAGGGAGTCGTCGATCTGCACGGCGCCCAGAGGGGTTTCCCAGGCGTCGCAAGCGTCCAGAGCAGGTTTGGGTCCGAAGTACTCGTGGGCGGCGCCGAGGATCACGACCGTGCGGATCGAAGGCCGACGGCGACGGACGGCCGCGAAGACCATCGCAGCCAGCGGTCCGCTGAACATCCAGCCCGCATGCGGGACGATTCCGGCCACGAGGGGATCGGGCAGGGAATCAGGCAACGCATGCGAAGCCAGGCATTCGCGGATCTGGGCCAGACACTCGGCGGCATCCCCCGGGTAAAACCGACCCGCAACAACCGGTTTTCGAATCTGCATGTCGCGCTCCTTGCGTCCAGGGCCGCCGGCCGTTATCATCCGACTGCGGTCGTCAAAGGCGCCCGACGCGTAAGGTCGCGCGGGGCCTTGGAAAGCATTCTAATTCGCTGAACGTGAGAAAACAATGCCATCGGAGAATATTGCGAAAGTCGCGGTCGTGATGGGGTCCGACAGCGATCTGGGCGTGATGCAGAGCTGCGTCGATCAACTCCGGGAGTTCGGAATCCACGCGACGGTGCGGGTCCTTTCGGCGCACCGGACGCCGCAGGCGGCGGCGGAGTTCGCGCAGAACGCGGAGTCCCGCGGGATCCAGGTGATCATCGCCGCAGCGGGCATGGCCGCCCATCTGGCGGGCGCCATGGCGGCCTGGACGACGCTGCCGGTGATCGGGGTGCCCTTGGCCGCCGAGGGCGGTCCTGCCGGTCTCGACTCTCTGCTGAGCACCGTGCAGATGCCGCCCGGCGTCCCGGTCGCCACCGTCGCTATCGGCAAAGCCGGCGCCAGGAACGCCGCGGTGCTGGCGGTGCAGATCCTGGCCCTCGCGGACGCCGCATTGCGGGAGAAGCTCCACCAGTTCAAGAAGAAGCAGGAGCAAACGGTCCGCGACAAGGACGCAGCACTGTCCCGCTGAACGGCTCGGCCCTGGAGTGTCCGCCGGGCTTCGGATCGCGGCGAGGCTCCCGCCTTCGTCGACGCGAACCCACGACCGCCGCGCCGAGGAACGCCAACGGCCCTGCCGCCGGCGAGGGGATCGTCGTGCCGTCCTCGCGGGGCGGACCCGTGATGATCAGGGTGAACGAATCGAGACAACCCACGTCGCCATAGAAGGCGTCGTAGATTTCCAGAGTCCAGGTTCCATAGGCGTCGCGGCCGTCGAAGGCCTCCAGCTTCTGACGCGGTCGGAATGATCCGGTGAACGGGGGCCGCGCGTCCTCCACGGGGGTCTGCGCCTCGTCGTCGAACCGCGTCCCGGCGTAATCCTGGCCTTTGTAGTATCCTTCCCGCGGTTCGCCGGCGGCCAGATTCACAACGCGTCCCGAAGGGCCTCGCAAAGACACCTGCAGATCGAAGGCCGCGGTGTGCCGGATGTTCACGAGGACGTCGAGATCCCAGATGACGATGTGGTCGGGAACGAAGATCACGGCGTCTTGCATCCATCCGCGGCTTTCGGAGGAATTGGAGGGAATCCTCAGATTGAACTGCCCGCCGTAGGTGTAGACCAGATTGGTGCTGTTGCCCCGGACGAATCCGGGCACGACGGACAGAACGATTCCCACGACGACGGCACAATAGGCGCGCATCTTCACCCTCTCGGTTCTTCCTTGCGATGTTTCTCTGCACTCCTCTGGCGGGCCTCTTCCTGAGTATCGCCATAGTAAGCGAAACCGCTCGGGAATGTCAAGGAAAAACAATGGTTCATCACGGAATTGTGGGGATGAGCAAAATGAAGCAAAGAAATGGAACAATGGGTGGGGGAGAGAATTATCGGGGGGCGCGTCCTGAAGGCGCGCCCCCCGAGAGGAAGATCACCTGCCGCCGGTGATTTGCGACTGGTTGAGTTGCAGATTCACCGTGCTGTTGATCACCGGGTCGGTGTTGACGCCGGTGCTGATGTTGCCGCGTTGCATGACCTCGACGTATTGCGATTGGCCGCCGCTGCCGAAGGGCGTCGTGACGCCCTGTTCCTGAGACCCGACGAAGTGCTGGATCCCGCTGACTTCACCCGCGCCATACGGTTTGACCAGGAGATTCGTGAGCGTGCCTTCCAGACTTTGCGCGCCCCGGGCCTGCGGGAACTTCCCGTCGGTGGTCCACAGGGCTTGTCCGCCCTTGATGTCGGCGGTCTGTCGCGACGTGCTGGGCCCGAACAGGCCACTGGCCGCGGCGTTCTGGAAGATCGTTCCCGAGTTCCGCTGGTGCGCGCCCAGGTTGGTATAGGTGCTGCCGAACTGCTGTCTCTGGTCGTAGCTGGCCTTATTGATCGCGGCGGCCGAACCGATGCCGCCGAACCAGTCCACCTGGTTGACCGCGCCCACGGTGAAGTTCTGGGCCCAGCCGATGGACGCCTGCGCGCCGACGGCCAGGAACAGCACGCTGATGATGACAATTCCACATTGTTTTCTCATGATCCACTCCTTGCATTTGCGATGAACGACAACGGGCGCACGACGGCCCGAGTCGTCGCCCACCGCGGGGATTATCGCATGCCGGCGCTGCCGACGTGTTGATCTCTCGGAAAACCCGCCATCTCGTAGACCTGTCGGCTGACGTTGACCCCAGGCACCCGCTGCTCCAGAATGGGCGGAGCGATTCGAGGGGCAGGCCTGCGGACCGGTTGAGCACGAGGGGCCGCCGCAACGACAGGTTCCCTGCTCTCGCGGACGGGCGCGACCGGCTCCCGCTCGACCGCAGGAGCGGCCGCTTGAGCATCCACGAACTCCTCGGGAATCACAGCGTCCGGAATCTCCGGGGGCAACCGCGAATCGGCGGGTTCGCCCGGCAACTGCATGTCGTCCGGCTCCATCATGGCGGGATAGGGCCTGGGCCGAACGCGAATCCGATCGTACAGAGACGCCGGAATCCGACGGCGTTCGAGCATCGCGGGATAGAACCGATAGGCGTCGGCGCTGAGGATCGCTTTGCCCTTGCCTTCCGTGATGCCGGTAGCCTTGGACCCCATCAGCGAGAGCGAGTAGTTCACCTGGCTGTAGCCGGCGGCCGCCGACGGGAACGTGACGTTCGAGCCGACGGTGACGCCCTTCATGCCGCCGGAGACCAGGAGGATGTCCACGTCCCACAGCAGGGCTTCGGTGACCGCGGCCTTGTAGGCCTGGTCCCAGTTGCGGTCGGGGTCGCCCTCGACGTTCACCTTGCCCACGTAGGCGTAGCCTTCTTCGCGGAGAAGGCCCATGTCCACATTGGAGTCGATGAAGACCAGCAGGGGCTTGCCCTCGGGCCGTCGGACCCGCGTGACCGAGTTGGCGATCTCGAGCCCACGGCCTCGGTGATACCGGTCGGGGGTGCCGAGCACGAAGGCCGAGACGCTGTTGAGCATGCCGCCGAAAGCCTCCACCAGACCCTTGTGGGGGAGGGCCTTGAGCACGCTGCGCAGCTCGCGCATGTCCTCGGGGTTCGCGGGATCGAACGTGGTCTCATAGATCTGGTCGTTGATCGTCGGCCCGTTGGGGAAATAGGCCTTGACGGTGCCCCAGCCGCCGTGGGTCCAGTAGGGCAGATACGGCGGCAGGCTCGTCAGCGGCGCCGTGCGGTTCTCGAAATCCGAGATCGACGTCGTGCTGATGTTCACGTTGGCGTTGGCGTTTGAGGCGCTGTCGCTGTTGCCTCCCGTCGCGGAGGCGTCGACGTACTGACTCTGCCCCGTGGTGATGGTGTTCGTGACATCGATGAGGTTGACCGGGGTGTAACCGCCCGGGTCCCCGTTCTCCGCCCGCAGCGCCGTGCCCAGCGCGAGGGCGACCGTGAGTGCCATGCATGTCTTTTTCATCATTTTCTCCTTCAGAAACTCCGTTTCCACCGGGCCCCCTCCGCCACGCTTTCCGTGCGTGTGCACCGAGAGCAGGACTCCGTTCATTCCGGTTCCGAGCGAGGGGATCCGAATCGACGGACCGCCCTGTCGGACGTTGCAGGGATGTGCGCCGTACGCGAAGACATGACGTTGCGTCCGGATGGCGGAGCCGATTCACTCGACGGCGACGACTCCCGGAGATTGCCCCCCTCCCGAGGATGTTCAGGCTTCCCGACCCTCCCGGCCGGCGAATCACCCGCCCCATTCTGCGAAACGGAGGCAACAAGCCGCGTATCCATCACGCGCATAGCATCCTTGCCTAGTCATCTTGTCACCCCGCATCGCAAACAACAATGACCGATCCTGGCTCGTATGTCAACACCAATTATCGGACTACTTCATCAAATTTACTCGGCCGGGGCCCTCCTGGTTCGCCCGGCGTGGCACACCATAGGCAAACCAGCAGAACTCCAATGTTCACCAGATTACCCAAACCTCCCTGATTCTACAAACACAGCAAGACTCAAAGTCGGGGCCGCACAGCAGACATCGGTTCCTGAGGCCGGATGTCCACTGTGCGGCTCCATCAAGAAATCGTCTTCGCAGAAATCGTTCCGAAGACTATTTCACTTCGAGAACCGAGTTGTAGTCACCGTACGGGTTCATTTCCGAACGCTCGTTGTACGGATCCTGCTGCCACTGGCCGTCCACGACCAGGCGGTAGCGATACAGCCCGCCGGGAAGCCGGACTTTGGCCTGCCAGACGCCGCTGTCGCCGACCCGCTGCATGGGCGTGGTCGCCGGCTGCCAGTTGTTGAAGTCCGCAGCGATGGCCACATTCTGGGCTCGCGGATACAAGGTCACGAAGACCACCGCGTCCTGGATCTGGCTGACGCCATAGTAGTTGGCGAGCTTGGCATCGAGCTGCTCGGAAGCCTCGACCGAGGCCTCGGCACGCGTCTCCACCGCGGTCTGAACCGGTTCGGCAATCTCTTCCTGGACCGCAACCGTCGGCTCGGGTTGTACCGCGACGGCCGGTTTGGGCGATGCCGCCGCTGCCACCACGGACTCCGGCGCTACGACCACCTGCACGGGCGCTTCTCGCCGGGACTCCTTGGCCGTCGTCGCGACAACCGGGGGCTTGGTGGTCTTGAGCAGCTCGTTGGCGCTGGCGCCGATCGCTTCGAGCTGATCGGCCAGCGAATCCACGAGCCGCTTGCTCTTGACCTGGGGACGCTCCTCGCTGCCGACGACTTCCTGGGCCAGTTGGCGGAAATCCTGCTGTCCCTTGCTGGCCGGGTCGTATTCGTTGATGGGCTGTCCGAAGCTGGACGCCTCTTTGATCCGCGTGTTGAAGTTGACCACGGTCTTGAACATCCGGTCGCCGAAGTGCGACCGCAGCTCCGCGAGGATCTCGCGGGCCATCTTTGTGCGGATATCGTACATGCTCGCCAGGACGCGGACCGAGACGTTCTGCTGACATCGCTTGCACAGGACGCCCAACGTCTCGAGCTGCTTGCTCAGGCCGTGCAGGGCGAAGTAGCCCGTCTCGACCGGCACCAGCACGTCGGTGGACGCACGCAATGCGTTGAACGTCAGCAGGCTCACCGCCGGCGGGCAGTCGACCACCGCGAAGTCGTACTCGTCCTTGACCTCGTCCAGCACCGTCTTGAGGCAGGTCTCCCGGTCCGCGACGCCGGCCATCTGCTGCTCGAACGCCGACAGGTCGATGCTGGCCGGGGCCAGCTCCAGGTTCTCGCCAATCTGCCAGAGGATTTCGGTCAGACGGATGGGCTCATTGCGGCTGCGGGAGATCAGGACGTCGTAGATGCTCTGTTCGATCTGCTCTTCCGGCACCGCCAGTCCGACCGCGCAGTGCGACTGCGGGTCCATGTCCACCAGCAGGACCTTCTTGCCCAACTCGGCCAGCGCGCTGGCCAAGTTGATCGACACCGTGGTCTTTCCACACCCTCCCTTTTGGTTGACGATAGCCACTGTTCTCATGATTGTCTCCGCGAACGAGCCTTCCATTGCGCCGGTTCCTGGGCCGGTCTTGCCTTGCCCCGAAGTCCACCCCGCGATCCATCGCGTTGCAGATCTCCGTCGGACTCAAAAAACCTTCGTATCAGCACTGAGAGTCCATATAGACGCTTACAATGGAGTTTTTCGGCGCGCGCGTCCAGAAAACTTTACCCTTTTATGGGACGGCCCAATAAAAAGACTTATCGAATCTTGAAAAGAACCTGCTTATCGGCACAAAGACGCGGTCCCCATCGCCCGAGAGCCGACGCAAAATCCCCCGCCGCGACAGGGGGCAAGAGCGCGACACCCCAGCTTCACGTCAGAATGGAGAAAATGGCATGTGCGGGAAACGAGGCTGGAGTCCGAGATATTACAGGACGTACCACCGTCGAGCCGCGGGGCCTGCCCGCGATCGGGTCGCCGTTTTCCTGCGGCGGATCAGTCGTCAAGCGGGTTCAGAATCCAGGACGACGACGCGCCGCACGAGACCAATGTCTTGGGGGCCGTCTTGGCGGAACGAGGTCGCCTGGAAGAGGCGGCAGCCTTACCGGTCTGCGAATCCGTTTTCCCCACCTTCGAGTTGACGGTCCGCTGAGGTTTGCGCCGCCCAGTGCCGGTCATGGGGCTGTCCGCCTTCGATTCGGTGCGGCCGGCCCGCTGCGATCCGAGAAGCGGGTCGCTGTTCGTGAGAACGTCAACCCCGGCCTGCTCGGCGCCGGCGGAAACGATCTTCCGACCTGTGGTTCGACGGGGTTTCGCCGGGACCTTGTCGGCGATCTCGGTCTTGGTGGCCTTCGAGCGGACCGCACGGGGTTTTCGCGGCGCGGCGGTTTTCAACCCGGACTGTTTCGACCGAGTTGCCCGCACCACTGCCTGCGGTCTCTTTCTCGTCTGTGGGAGAATGCACGCTGTATCCCGAGGTTCGGCCTCGGGAGCAGGACCACCAAGCTGGGGCTCTTTGCCCGACGACTCTTGAGGAATCTCAAGGGATGCGGCGGTTCCCGCGACGCTCCCGAGGGTGTCGTCAGGCTTCGTTGAGCGCGTCCGCTTCGTCGGCCGAGGTCGCGTCTCGCACACGGTCGTCACAAAGACATCCGACGCCGGTTCGATCGCTCGCGAGTTGCGGGAGCCGGACTTGGTCCGTGATGGTTTGCCCACCCGTGGCGACTCCTGCACTGGGACTTGGGATGTCTCTGAACTCGGTTCCTGCGGTTCGGACGTCGAAACCTCGTCGAGAATAGAATGGCTGTTCCCGATCTCCTCGGCGGTCGCCGAGAGCGCGGGAGTTGTCGTCAGGACAGATGGCTCGACCGCCTGTGGCGCCGCATCGTTGGTGCCGCTGGCTTTCTCCGCGCTACAGGGTGCCCGCTTGATCTTGCGCGGCCTTCGCGCGCGAGGCGCATCAGACGCGGCGGGAGCCACTGGTTCGTCCCCCTGTGGGGCGTCTTCCGGTGGAGAGGCGATTTCGGGCTCGGGTTGAGATTGCCCGGCCGGCAGGGCCAAGACGCTGAAATCAGCACCGTCATTCTCGCCGGTTGAGTTCAGCACAGAAAGCTGCTCGCGCGGTTCCTCCACAACCGACGGCTCTTCATTCGCATCGGCGGGACCCTCGGGCGTATGGAAAACGCTCAAGATCTCAGCGATCGAGCCTGAAATCCCTGACAACAGTGAATCCACCGCAACATCCTCGACCGGCAGAGAGAGCGGCAGCGCTTCCGGAGTCGCGGTCACCTCGGCGCCGTCCGACGAGTTCGTGGCTGCCGCTTCGGCCTGGACCGCGTGGTCTGCCTGCACCGCGCTCTCTTCCACCCTCGCATCCGTCTCGAGGTAGGAGACTGTCATGGAGTCAGGTTCGCAAACGACCGGCGTGGGCTGCGGCTCACTGGCCTCGCAGGGCAGGCGATCCGACGAGCATTCCGACGGTTCCGCACGAACAGCCGGGTGGTCTTGGTCTTTCGATCCGCCGTCCTCCACAACTTCCTGGCAATTCGCGGGTTCAGCGGGGTCGGCTTCGCAGACTTCCGCCTCGGGGACGGATCTCAAAGCCAGCGCACGGGCCTGTGCCCAATTGCAGTCCTCTACCATCCCGATTTCCTGACGAGCGCACTTCAATCGGTCGAGCAACTGATCCAACTGGCGGACATACGTCCACGGAAGATCCTGCGGCCGCCATTTCGAACTGCCGTTCCTCAAAATGGATCTTACCTCCTGGATGAGGGACCCACATTGAGGGCTGCGTTCAAGGGTTTCAAGCAGGGTGTCGATCAGTTGCGCAAGGGTCTCGAGGTGTCTGACTTCTTCATGCTGCAAGCTCCAACAGGCCTTGTCGCCTTGGATCCGATCGGGATCTTCCCGGTATTCGCCGGTTTCATACGACCATGTTGCGAACAACTCCTGTTCATAGCTGCCCGCAAGCGACGAGACCTCGCGGACCCAGGACCTTCTCCGGCCCGCGGACTCGGAGGCGGGGCTGTAACTGCAAATGATGCCTCCCCCTTCACGCTTTGGAACCAGGGTCATGGTCCCCTGCGTGCGGGCCAGGAACCATCGAGTCATGGCGAAAGGCGCCTTCCATCGTGTGGCATTGGACGGGATGAACGGCCCTTTGACGAGCGTCTGATAGACGACGGTTCCCCGAATGCCGCCAAGCAGACCGATCAGCAACGTGATCTGATCCGAGAGATGCGTCTGGGGATCGAGCCCGGCCACACACCGCACGATCCCCCACATGAGCTCGTCGAGCATGGACATGGTCCGCCGCAACGCATGAGCGGCCGCGTCCGACTTGACGAAATGATTCAATGCCTTGCAGCTCCGGCGATGCGCCTTGCTTCGCAGAACGCTGCTTTGCCCTACATGGGCCAGGACCTGCCGACAAAATTCCTGGTAGAGAGCCGTCTTGCAGGGATCGAGATGCTCCATCGCCTGGAACCAGAACTTGAACCACTGCGTCTCATTTCTCCAGTGATCCTCCAGCGAATCCGCGTGAAGCAGGCGCCTCTGGCAATCCGTGTAGCGGAGCTTCCCGAAAGGCAAACCCTCGAGGAACGCCGTCGGGCGGGGGGCCCCTCCATACAGGTCCTCATTGCCGTCTTCCTCGACTCGCCACAGCGAGAACAGGACATGGGCGCAATGCGACAACAGGAAGTAGGGTTTCTCGGGAAAAGCGTCCTGCCAGCGTCCGATCCTGTAGTACAGGAACACGTCGTCCCGGGCGGACTTGGCCGCGCAAAAGTTCTCGACCACCTGGTGTAATCTCTCTGTCGGTTGTGCCCAGACCATATCGACCTCTGTACAATCATTCGTACGTGTTGTGTCGAAGACTTCGTCTTCTGCATTCGTCCTTCGACACAAATGGCGAGAGTCTGTGGCCCCAGCTCTTATGTCTGTGCTTTCTACCCCCTCCAAACCACCAAAATACGTAGGTGTACGTATGACAGTCCGGGGTGTTCCTTCTTGTGGATACTACTTATGGGACCTCATAACGACGCACAGAGCGCCATCGTTTCACGCTGGCGACGACGCACAAAACCCCGGGCTTTGGCCGCCTTGGCTTTGGCCGCCGCCGGGTCCATGGCCAGTTCCAGCACCGCCGGCACGACGCCTTTCACGTCGGCTTCCTCGTCCAGATCGAAGAGCCAGTCGCCCAGGCCGATGTCCCGCCACATGAACCCCTTGCTCGTCTGCTCCTTGAACCGGCACACAATCGCAGGCACCCCATGCCCGACGCACATGATCGGCGAGTGCATCTCGTTGCCGAACAGACCCGCGCTGCGGACATAGGTGCTCACCGCCTCGTCGGTGAGCCAGTATCGCTCGCGCCACACGACTCTGGCCTTCACGTCCTGGGGCAATCTGTCCAAGAGCATCTCTTTGCCGACGGCCATCTGGCTCTGGTCCTCGGGACACAGCAGCACCTTGAGCGGCGTTTGTCGCGTCACCGCGACGATGGCTTCGCGCAGCGGCGCGTGGTCGTGCTCCTTCATGGCTTCGTTGCGCTGGTGTTTCCGCTCATCGGCAGCAGTCATCGGCTTGTTGTGAATCCGCCAGTATGGCGTGTTTCGAAGACGCGGAATGCAGCAGAGGAATCGGCCCTCCTCCAGCCCATTGGCTTTGAGAAACGCCTCCGCGGCGGCATCGTTCCGCACGTCCACGGCAAACGCCCCGTCCGGCCCGAACTCCATTACCGGCGCGGTGCAGCCGCTGTCCTTCGCCAGCGCCAGCGACACGGAATCGCGAAAGAAGACGAACCGAGCGCCGCTGAGCAAAGAGAGCGTCTTGGCGTCCGCGTTCGGCAGCGTGATGCCGTAGACGCCGTAGGGCTTGCCCGTCTCCTGGCGCCACCGGGCCACACTGTCGGCGCCCACCAGCGAGGGCCCCGAACCGTGCAGCAGGAAATCGCATTCCTTCAAGGCCGACTCGATGTCCTGCGGGCCCTTGATGATGGCCAGCTTTGGAAATCGTCGCCGCAGGATTTCTTCGACCCCGTCGGCGACGCTGCTGGGCCACAGACGCACCTCCGCTTCGGGCAGGTGCTCCTCCAGCAACCGCAGCACGCCCGGCGTGTGGGCGATATCGCCGATGTTGACCGTCTGCCAGGACGAACGAAGCACGATTCGCGGCGGGCGGCTCCGAGCACCGCGAACCGAGGAGGCCGTCGCTACAGCCAGAGTCGTCTGGAGAAATTGGCGTCGATTCATAAAAACCTCTGGTGAAACGTTTCACTCCTCACGATGCGAATCCCCTTCGCCCGTCTGGCCGGCGTTCGATGACCGGCTGAGCCGAACCTGCTTTCTCAGGGCCGCGACCTTCTCGCGGCAATCCTCGACGGGAGCCGAAGGCCGATACCCCTTGAGACCCGGCGCCAGATGGCGATACGCGCTGAGCAGAGCCCCATAGCCAAAGGCCCGCCGCCAAGGCTCGTCCGCTTCAAGCAGGCTCAGAACCAGTTCGACATGCTTGTTCAGATCCTCGCCTCGCGCTCGCAGTTCCATCAGCAGGTAGTTCGGCGGCCACCGATTCGACGAGAATTCCGGCGTATAGAGCTGTCGTCTCAGTTCCTCCACGCTGAACCGGGCCAGGCGCCTGCGGGCCCTTCGCGCGGTCAGCCGCTTGGGAACCCGCCCAAGCCATCCGCCCACAATGATTCCCGCGACGCCGCCCAGAACGCTCGGATAGCCGTACGCCCGCGCAAAGCCAACGCCGAGCAGCGCGCCGGCCACGGCGCAGATGATCGCCAGGAGGTCATAGAACGTAATCATGGGAATCCCGAGACGCCCTTTCCTATTCCAAAGCACACGGCGTTATTGTAAGGGTCTTCAATTGGGGATGCAAAGAAGAACCGACCTCAGGGCTATCGCGGCGGGGACGATTTTACCCCACGGGTTAGTTGTCTTTGCGTCTGCAGGCTGATTCTGATACCATACCGCCATGAGTCACACCTTCGATGCAGTACGTTTGCTCAGCCAATCGGGAATCGTGGTGGTTTCCGTTCGCCGCGATGATGAACTGACGCAAGAAACCATCGCGGCACGCTCAGACATGATTGCAAAGCAAATGTTCGATTGATGAGGTTAAAGGGGGATTCCCAGTTATGACCAAGTACAAACACGTCCTCGCATTGAACCCGTACTTCGCTCATACGACGGCGATCATGGGTTTGTTCCCGCCCACCGGCCTGGAGTACATCGTCGCCAGCATGAAAGACCTGGTCGGCAAGGTGACCCAGCTCGACCTTCGCTACGAGAAGGTCTACCAGGACCCGGCCACGCTCAGCGCGCTCATCCGCCAAGACGTCGATCTCGTGTGCGTCAGCATCCGCTGGCATACGCAGTTCGACAGGATTTGCGACTTCGTCGCCCAACTGCCCGACGAGGTCCCGATCGTCGTCGGGGGCTACGAGGCCACCCTGGAGGTCGAGAAACTGTTCGAGCGATGTCCGAACATCGACATGGTCGTTCGCGGCGAGGGCGAGGAGATCATCAAACAGATTGTCAAGGGCGTGCCGTTCGAGGACATCCGCGGGCTTTCCTTCCGTCGCAACGGCCAAATCGTCCACAACGAGAATCAGGTCCTTCCCGACCTGGCGCACATCGCCTATCCGGACCGGTCTCTGCGCCGGCACGAGTACTACTGGTTGCAGGGGGGCTGCCGGCTGAGCCGCCAGTCATTCGACACCGTGCTCACGACGCGAGGCTGCCCCTTCAAGTGCAAGTTCTGCACCTTCAGTCTCAATCCGCTCGGACAGAAGCGCGAGTACACGGAGCGGCCGATCGAATCGGTGGTCGAGGAGCTCAAGAGCATCACCGCCGACATCGTGCTCTTCAGCGACGACAACCTGTTCACGAATCTCCAGCGCAGCGAGAAGCTCTGTGATTTGATCGTCGAAAACGGCATCAAGAAGGACTTCGTCGTTCAGGCCCGCGTCGATATCGCCAAGCATCCCAGAATCCTCGACAAAGCGCAGCGGGCGGGCTTCAAGATCTTCCTGCTGGGGGTCGAGTCGCCGCACGACCGCATCCTGAGCCAACTGCAAAAGGGCATCACGCAGCAGGTGATCCGGGATTCGATGGCGGTCCTGACCCAGTACAATTTCCTCCTGCACGGCTATTTCATCTACGGCAACATCGGCGAGACCGAGGAGGAAATGCTCTATATCGCGAAGTTCGCCCAGGAGGTCGGACTGGACACCATCAGCTTCCAGAAGCTGCGTATCGAGAAATTCTCACCCTTGAAGGAAGTGGTCGAGAGCACGCCGGGCTATCATTACGAGCGCGTCGGCGGCCACGTCTATTCCGACCGCTACGGTCGCGAGGAACTCAAACGGATTCGCGGCCGAATCAGCCGCGCGTTCTACACCCCTGGGCAGTTGCTCCGGATCGCGGGAAAGGCCCGTCGGATCGGACTGGTCACCACGCGCGACGTCGTGGTGCCTCTGCTCAAGCTGCCGGTCCTTCTGGGCAGTCTGGCCGTCGGCAAGGCGCAGAAGAAGAAAAGGAGGAGGCAACGAGCCGCCGCAGGCGTCCATGTCTCCACATCGAATCCCACGCTGCCGGTCGGATGAGGGTGGACCGAGTCCAACCGCGAGCATGGCGCGCAGTGTGTCGCACGGAGACGCAGGGCTCGGCGCTCCTGCCTGTCCACCAAGCGACGAAATGAGGACCCTCAGCAGATAGGAGCCGTGGGCATGAATGAGATGAGTGCCGCGCGTCGAGATTTTCTGAGAGCCGCCGCCGCGATCGCGGCCGGTGCGAGCTTGTCGGTGAGACCGCTTCCGAGTCTGGGGCAACCCTCAGGCTCCGGCCTGCTCAAGGCCTGCCAGTTCAACATGCTGCCCAAGAACCTGTCGGACGCGGAGAAGTTCGCCCTGGCGAAGAAGTGCGGGTTTGAGGGCATCGAGGTGACGGGAGTCGTCGAGGACGCCGCCAAGGCCCGCGAACTCGGGACCCTGGCCCGACAGGCGGGCACGCCCATCCATTCCGTCAGCTTCGGCGGCTGGGGCGCCCCGCTCTCGGACCCGCGGTCCGAGGTGGTCGCCAAGGGTCTGGCGGGCATGGAGGCTGCGATGCGATCCGCCAGGAACCTCGGGGCCGACGTCGTCCTGCTGGTGCCGGCGGTCGTGACGGAAGAGGTCGGCTACGGCGAGGCCTACACCCGCTCCCAGAAGAACATCCGCACCCTGCTGCCGTTGGCGGCCGAGCTGAAGGTGACCATCGCGGTGGAGAACGTGTGGAACAAGTTCCTCCTGAGCCCGCTGGAGTTCGTTCGCTACGTGGACGAGTTCGAAGATCCGTGGCTTCGAGCCTACGTCGACGTGGGCAACATGATCCTGTTCGGCTTCGCCCAGGACTGGCTTCGGACGGTGGGCAAGCGGATCGCGCGCATCCACCTGAAAGACTTCCGCCGCAAGGGGTCCGAGTGGACGAACCTCCTGGACGGCGACGTGAACTGGCCGCAGGTTCGCAAGGCCCTGGCCGAGATCGGCTATCGCGGGTATCTGACCACCGAGCTGGCCGGCGGAAACGAGGCCTACCTCAAAGACCTGGCCGGCCGAATCGAGAAAATCATCTCGATGCAGACTTGACGCAGCGGCGCTGCCGATCCATACTTAACGTCACAGTCAAGGAGCATGCGATGGTCGTTTTTGTTGGGAATTTCTCGCGGGACACCACGGAACAGGACCTGTTGGACAAATTCGAGCAGTACGGACGGGTCACGACGATCAACGTGATGAGGGATGAGATCAGCGAGCGCACCCTCGGATTCGGGTTCATCGAGATGGCCGACAGCGCGACTGCCCGGCAAGCCATCGCGGACCTGAATCATTCGAAGCTCAAAGGTTCGACTCTGATCGTCTGCGAGACGGCGCCGCGCGTCGAGCGCAGGCGGTTCGCCCAGAAACAGTCCTCTGTTTCCCCCATCCAGGCGACGAACCAGGGTTAGTCCGCCTTTCCCTATCACGATCGACAGTCTCTGGAGACTTCGGAGCGATTTATGTTCAAGGCAAACGACGTAGCCAAGAAGATGGTCATCACGACGAGGCCCGACACCCCCATCTACGACGCCATCCGCCTCATGGCCAATCGAAACCTGACCGCGCTGCCGGTGGTGGACGGGGATCTGAAGCTCGTGGGCATCCTCTCGGAAAGGGACGTGCTCCGCCTGCTCTACGAGACCGTGGACCGCACCAGCCAGACGGTTGCAGACTACATGAACACGCAGGTTGTCTCTCTCGACGTGAGCGCCAGCCTGATCGATCTGTGCGATCACCTCATGGATTCCCATGCTCGCGTGGTGCCGCTGACGGAGAACGGAACGCTGGCTGCGATTGCCAGCCGCAGCGATCTGATTCAGGGCATCCTGCGAGTCAAAGGCCAGGCGATCTGAGCCGGCGGGCCCGCTCGATCCGATGGATGAAGAGCCGCTCCATCAGACCGGCCAGGCCCAGCCATCGACACAGCATCGCCAGCCGGGCGTCCGCACCCACGAGGTATCGCGCCTTCGGACGGCGCACGCTCATCAGCCGGACGATGCGACCGGCCGCCTTCTCGGGCGAACCCGCCCAGGGCAGCACGTCCCCATCGAGAGCCTGCAAGTAACTGCGATTGTACTCGGCCCACGGGCTGTTCGGATCGTCGAAGCGTTCCGCCATGCGGCCCGCGACGCCGACGAGTTTGGTCTTATGGAAACCCGGCTCGACGGACACGACGTCGATCCCGAACGGAGCCAGCTCGACCCGGATCGACTGGGAGAAGGCGATCAGCGCGGCCTTGCTGGCGGCATAGGCGCTGCAATAGGGGTAGCCGACCGAGCCGGCCAGGGACGCCACGTTGATGATTCGTCCCCGCCGACGCTGGATCATGGGGCCGACAACCGCGCGCGTCAGAGCCATGGCCCCAAAACAGTTGGTTTCGAACATGTCGCGCACTTCCCGCTCGGAGAGATCGGCAAACGAACCGTTGATCAGGATTCCGGCGTTGTTCACGAGGACATCGATGGGCCCGTATCGGGCCGCGATCCGACGAATGCTCTCGGGATCGGTCACGTCCAGCGCGTCGATCGTCGCGTCGAGTCCGCCGGCATCGAGGGCCTGCCTCAGGGCGTCGGCACGGACGGGATTGCGGACGGTCGCAACGACCTCGAAGCCCGATCGAGCTGCCTCCACAGCGGTCAGCAATCCGAAACCGCTGGAGCAACCTGTAATCAGGACCCGACGACGTTCCGTCCGCGCCGCGCCGTCTGCCGATATACCATCTGATCGTCGTTCCACAGCTCTCTTTCCGGTCGTGCGAGTCGTCTTGGTCCTCGAAGCGGGTCCACGCCGTTGCCATCCCACAGGCCTCTTGGTATCATACCGAAGTCAATAAGGCAAGGGTGTGCAGAGTCTTGTGGGGTGTTGTGGCTCAGGAATCAGCAGACACGGGTCCTATCCGTCGGCTGGCAATCACCGGAAGCTCGGGGTATCTGGGCGGCAGGTTCATCGAGCATGTCCGCCGTCAAAGCCCCACCACGCGCATCCTGGGACTGGATCTCCGCCTACCCGCATCGGCGGCGCCCGATGAGTTCATCCTGGCGGATATCCTCGACGAGGGTCTCAGCCAGACGGTGCGCGCCTTCGCACCGGACACGATCGTCCACGGCGCATTCGTGTTCCAGCCGATGCGTGACGCGCGCAGAATGAGACACATCAACGTCGAAGGAACCAGGAACGTGCTGCGAATCGCGGCGGCGGTTCAACCGAGACGATTGCTGCTGGTCTCCAGCGCGACCGCCTACGGCGCCTGGCCCGACAACCCGGTTCCGATGGACGAGAGCCGGCCCCTTCGGGCGCGACCTGAGCTGCAGTACGCTTCGGACAAGACCGAGATCGAACAGTTGCTGGCCGCGTTCGCCGAACAGAATCCGCGGATCGCGGTTTCGACCGTGCGGCCGGCGATCATCGGCGGCCCGAACATGGACAACTACCTGACCCGTTTCATCTTCGGAATGCCCTTCATCGGGCTTCTCGACGGACGCGATCCTCCGTTGCAGTTGGTCCACGAGGATGACGTGGTCGCAGCCATCTACGAGATCCTCGTTCGCGACGGACGCGGCCCCTACAATGTCGGACCGCCGGACCACGTGTCGCTCTCGGAACTGGCCCGACGGACGAACCGGCGCGCATGGAGACTGCCCTTCTGGCTGGCCTACACAGCGGCCTGGCTGGCCTGGAAGACCCGGCTGCCCATCCATGAATGGCCGCCCGGCCTGCTCTATTTCGTCCGCGAGCCCTGGGTCGTCGCGCCGGTGCGACTCCAGCGCGAACTGGGCTTTCGGTTCCGCTACAGCAGCATCGAGACGCTGCATCAGGTCGTGGAAGGCATCGAACGCCGCTCGCAATCTTCCCGAGGAGAAGCCCGGCCATGAGCACGTCGTTTCCCTTCACCACGTTGGAGGAGTTTCTCTTCTGGGAGGATCGTCCGGCGTACCCCTGGAGCTGTTTCAACCGGCTTCACTTCAGGGGCCAACTGGACCGTTCCAAGTTTGAGCAGGTCGTGCGCGCGATTCTCCAGCGACACCCATTGTTGCACGCCAAAGCCCGGATGCGAGGGCGGATGCACTTAGAGTGGATCGTCGAAGCCCCCCAGCCGGTCATCGTATGGGAAAAGGGCCCCGTGGGCGGCCCCTTCCCGCCGGCGACCCATCTGGACCTTCTTCGCGAAACGGGAATCCGCTTCCGTGTCATCTCGGACGGCTGCGACAGCGACCTGGTGATCCAATTCCACCACGCATGCTGCGACGGGATCGGGATGTTCGCATTCATCCACGAACTGCTGATCGCCTACGCCCTTGCGTGCGGCGCAACAGGCGAGGGACTTCGATTGCCGCCTCTGGATCCCGAAGAACTCGCAGGGCGGGGCAAGTTCGGCCTGGCATTCGGCAAGCTGGCGCGTATGTTGCCCAAGCAGGCGGTGGGCTTGTTGGGCGTCCGGCAGTTCCTGATGCGATCCGCGATTCCGATTGTGCCCCATGAGCCGGCCGACGACAACGACGCGCCTTCGCCACAATACCCCGCGATTCTCACCGGGACCCTGGATACCTCCCAGAGCGCGACTGTGCTCCAAACCGCCACACGGATGGGCGTGAGGCTCAACGATCTGTTGGCCGCCAGGCTGTTTCTGGCTCTGGTCGAATGGCGGTCCGCGAACCCAATTCCAAGCGACGCCTGGTTACGCATGATGGTTCCCGTCAATCTGCGGACGCAGGCCAACCACGCGATGTCGGCCGCCTCCCTCGCCAGCCTGGTCTTCCTGGATCGGCGTCCCTTGGATTGCACAGATCCGGAGCGTCTGCTTCGCAGCATTCACGATGAGATGAGCCTTATTCTGTCTCATCGGCTCGGTTTCACGTTCCTGTTCTTCTCGCGACTGCTCAACCTCGTGCCTGGCGGATTGAGGAGGCGATCCCGCGATCGCCGCTGCGCGATGACCTGCATTCTGTCCAACGCCGGCAGGATCTTCGCTGATTCCCCCCTGCCGCAGCAGGAAGGGAATCTCGTGGCGGGCAACGTCAGACTGATGAGTTTCGATTCCGTCGCGCCAATTCGTCCTTTGACGTGCATTTCCTTCGCGGTGACAACCTATGCAGACCAATTGTCCCTCACGCTCCACTACGACCCCAGCCCTTTGACTAGCGACCAGGCCGCTGATCTGCTCGCGACTTTCTTCCGGCGCCTGCTGAGCCCGTAAAAAGACGTGCCGCCCGGTCGTGACCCAGGCGGCACTATCCGAACAGTACTCTGCTGAAGGCGGCTCTTTCAGCCCCCCATTGGCGACAAGGAGACGCTATCCCTGCACTTTGACTTTCACCGCTTTGCTCTTCTCGGCCTTGGGCAGGGTGACGGACAGGACGCCGTCTTTGACGACCGCTTGGATCTTGTCCTGATCCACCTCGGCAGGCAGCGAAATCTCCCGACGGAACGAACCCCAGGCGCTCTCCATGTGGTAGTAGCCTTCGCCGTTGGCCTCATGGGATTCCTTCTTTTCTCCGCTGAGCGTCAGCGTGTTGCCGTAGACGGAAATGTCGATGTCTTCCGGCTTGCAGCCCGGGACTTCGGCGCGGACCAGAACTGCATCGTCTTTCTCCGCCACGTCGATCGCCGGCCAGGTCCTCTCGCTGAGCAACGAGAACGGCGTATCCAGCCCTCGGAAGAAGCTGTTGAACAGATCGTCCATTTGCCCGCGGAGGGTGCTCAACTCGTTTCGATTTCTTCGGGTCCAAGGTACGATTGCCATGGTTTCTTCTCCTTTCTTGCCAAAACACGACTTTGAATCTTTTCAGTTCCAAATCCGTATTTTCGTCTGAAGGATACGCAAATCGCGTGCCAGACAAAAAGGCCCGAAAAAGAGTACGAAATGGGCTCATCAATGCGGGCTGGAGCGAGCGATTGCGTCATTTCAACTGTCAAAATGGCATTTCCCCCCTTCGTGTGTACGCCCACAGCGAGCGCCCCGACCGTGCAAATCCACGAGAACCGCATGAGCGCAAAAGAAGCGGCGGGTCCCTCGTGGGGCCCGCCGCTGTGGATGCGTCGGAGGAAGACGGAGTCGCGTCGAATCAACCGTCCAGGGTCCAGCCTTGGCGGTATTTGCGCCGGAGCAGCTCGTTGGCCTCCGGGCTGTTCTTGACCTGACCGGTCGCGCCGTCGTACTCGATCTTCTTGCCCACGCGGTAGGCGACCAGGCCCAGGATCATCGTCTCGATCATCGTGCCGCTGTATTCGAAGTCGCACGCGGTCTTGCGGCTGGGGTCCTTGCAGGCCTTGATCCAATCCGTCTGGAAGTGCCCGAGGTCGGGCAGCATTTTCTCCTTGGGCCGGCGATCGTAATAGCTCATGTCCGCGTTGTCGCCGAAGGGGATCAGCAGGCGGGAGGTGAAGTCGGTGATCAGATAGCCCTTGGTGCCCTTGAACATTGCGCCGTGACCGATCTTGTTCAGATCGACCCAATCCCTCGGCGTTCTGGGCATCGCGCCGCCCTGGTACCAGTGGACGCCAATTTCGCCTCGCCAGTCGTTGGCCGGGAGCACGGCGTGGCTTTCCATCCGAACCGGCGTCACATCCGGGTTGAACGGCTCGCCGGAGGCTTCCATCGTGGTCGGCAGGCCGTTGCCGACGACGTTCCAGACGAGGTCCATCGTGTGGCTGCCCATGTCGCCGATCTGACCGGTGCCGAAATCCCAGTACATATTCCACTGGAGGCAGTTGGCGCCGGGGCCGCCGGAGAAGTAGCCGGGGTTGTAGGGATGGAAGGGCGACGGTCCGATCCACAGATCATAGTGCAGGTGAGCGGGCGGCTCGCCCTGGGCGGGCAGGTACCCGGGTCGGGGGATCTGACGGTTGCCCCAGGCGTAGGCGTCCTTCAGTTCGCCGATCGCGCCGTCGCGAACCAGCTCCTGGATGCGGTTGAAGTTCGGGTGCTCGTGACGCTGCATGCCGACCTGCGTGGCCAGCTTGCCCTTCTTCTTCGCCCAGTTGGCGCGGACGATGCGGGCTTCCTCCACGCCGATGGCCAGGGGTTTCTCCATGTAGCAGTGCTGGTTGCGGTTCAGGCACCAGTTGGCGATGAACGCGTGCGTGTGGTCGGCGGTACAGCAGATGACCGCGTCGATGTCCTTCTGGTCGAGGCACTTTCGCCAATCGACGTACTTCTTGGCCTTCGGGAATCGCTTGGCGCCGAACTCCAGATGCTCCTCGTTGATGTCGCACAAGGCGACCACGTTCTCGCCCTCCAGATCCCTGAAATGGGCCTCGCCCCGGCCCCAGGTCCCGATCAAGGCCATGTTCAGCTTGTTGCTGGGGGCGTTGGCGCCGGAGAGCACACTGCTGGGCACGATGAGCAGCCCGGCTCCGGTCGCGGTCGTCTTGAGGAAGTCACGTCGTTTCATGCGGTTGTCCTCCTATGGTTATGCGATTGCGTTCATAAGGGCCACGGAGCCATACTAGCTCAAGGAACGGACCCGATCAAGCCCCGCCCTGCGCAAAATGGCGAATGCATCCCATCTCCGCAGAATTTCGAGCAGCATGTTGACTTGAGCCTGGGGATCGGGACACTATGGCGTTATGGAAAAACCGGAAGGCAAAACGCCCAGTCAAAGCATCGTCGAGACGCGATACCTGGTGATGCCGACGCAGGCCAATCCGCAGGGGACCGCCTTCGGCGGGGCCATCGTCGGCTGGATCGACATGACCGCCGCGATGGCCGCCCAGCGGCATTGCGGCTGCGAGGTGGTGACCGCCGGCATCGACTCGCTGGTCTTCCGCCAGCCGATCCGGATCGGCGACCACGTGATCCTCAAAGCCGCGGTCAATTATGTGAGCCGGTCCTCCATGGAGGTCGGCGTCCAGGTCATTCGCGAGGACCCCTACAGCGGCCAACAGACCCTCGCCACGACGGCGCACCTGATGCTCGTGGCGCTGGACGCGAACAAGAGGCCCGTGCCCGCCCCGCCGCTGGTGCCCGAGACGCCCCAGGAGAAGCGACGGTACGAGAATGCCCGACTGCGAGTCCAGGCCAGGAAGGAACGACTCCGAGCCATCGACCAGGAGAACCGGTCGTAGCCGCGACCGATGGGGCCCCCAAAGAGGGTCTTGTCTGCGGCCAAAGGGCGGATCGCCCTGCGAACAGAATCACCCGGCGAGCGTAGAGACAATGACGAGCGATTTCGTCTACGCGGCAGAAAAGGCGAAGGACGGTGTACGAAGACAAATACACGATCACCGACACCAAACAGGACATCCTCAGCCATCAGCAGCGCAGAGACCGCATCCACGTTCTGACCGTGGACCCATCGCTGGGCGAGGATGTGTGCGAGAGGATCCGCGCGGACAAACGGCTCAAACGATGCACGCTGATCTGTCCCCGCGCGACGACGGTCCGCGGAGGCGTTGATGAAATCGAGCGGACAGCCCAGGAAACGGTTTCCTCCCGGCTGATCCTCTTCGACGTGCGACGGCTCACCATGCCCAAGCTCCGACAGATCTTCAACGCGATCGTGGGCTACAACCGTCGGGACTTCAACAAGTCCTGCTTCAGCATCTGCATCGGCGACGGTCCCCTGGCGCTCTTCCAGAACGGCCAATTCGCCAACCCGTTCGTCCCTCACCTCTCGGCCCACCGCGTGGACTTCCACCCGGCGGTGTTCTTCTTCGACCCCTTCCTGCACTACGAGCCCGACGAGACCCCGCTCCAGAGCATGGACGACGAATTCCTCATCCCGCACACGATCCCCAGGAGGCTGGCTCCGTACTTCAAGAGCGACGACATGACGGTGCCCCTGATCCGCCAGTATTTCCGGGCGGTGGACAAGGACGACCACACGCGGAAGACCCGACGAAACCTGCTCAGGCACGTGTACAAGAAAAGGCTCGCCGAGACGCTGCCCGGCCGCGAGAGTGAGTATGAGGACCTGCTCACCCGCGGCGGAATCCACTGGGCCAGCGAGAAAATGAACCTCTACCCGCTCTACTTCGAGGACTGGGTTTACGACCTGATGCGCCAGGCCCGTCGAAACGCGGACCTCAAGCCGCCCGCGGCTGCGACGTGACGGCGGGCGTCTTCAATCATCCATCGTCACTAGTCAATCATCCTGGCCGTCAGTCCCACTTGTGCTTCCTCACCGCACGGAGGATCTTCTGGGCGCATCGAAGGGCCGCCAGGCCCTCTTCGGCGCTGACCTCGGGGGCGAAGGACCGGTCTTTGACTGCCCGCAAGAACGCCTCCTGCTCCAGACGGATCGGCTCCTTGTCGTCGATCGCCAGTTGCTCGACGTGCAGCAGATCGGGCCAGTTGACGGAAGCGGGGTTGAAGTCGCTGCGTCCGCGCCACTGTTTGATCATGTCGACGACGTTCTTGTTCGGGTCGGTCTTGATGACGATGCCGCCCTTCTTGAGGTAGTCGATGCTCACGTAGGCCTCTCGGCTGAAGACGCGGACGCGCCGCTCGGTCTTGAGGGCCAGGCGCGAGGCGGTGAGGTTGGCGATGCAGCCGTTGTCGAAGGCCAGGCGGGCGTTGCAGATGTCTTCGCCGCCTTGGATGACCGTGACGCCGACGGCGTCCACCCGCTTGATCTTGCTCCGGGCCAGGGACAGAATGATGTCGATGTCGTGGATCATGATGTCCAGGACAACCCCGACGTCGGTGGACCGGAACGGATACGGGCTGACCCGCTGGGCCTCGATGAACTTGGGCTCGATGTCCAGACGCTTCAAGGCCTGGGCGACCGGGTTGCACCGCTCGGAGTGCCCCACCGCCACGACGGTGTCGTAACGTCGGGCCCACGACACGATCTTACGGCCCTCCCGCACGCTCGACGCCAGGGGTTTCTCCACGAGCACCGGAATCCGGTTGCGCAGGAACAGCTTGGCCAGCTCCAGGTGCGTCGTCGTGGGCGTGGCGATCGTGACGGCGTCGACCTTGCCGAGCATCTCTGCGCAATCCGTATATACGGCGCAGCCGTATTTCTCCGCGAGCTGCGAGGCTTTGGCCTTGTCGGCGTCCACCACCGCGACGAGTTGACTGTCGGGCAACTGGCTGTAGACCTTCGCGTGGATCGAGCCCATCTTGCCCGCGCCGACGACCGCTGTGCGAATCTTCTTGTCTTCCATGAGAATCCAGTGCTGGGAAATAAGACCAATGGGACCTATGGGACTCATAGGACCTGATCGGGACCGCCGATCCGGCGGCCGGCATTCCTTCTATTCGCGCCGCATGCTCTCCCGGTACCGGCCGAACCGATGCTGGGTGCTCTTGAAGATCGAGTCGATCATGGCCCGCACGTTGTCGTCGAGCCCGTCCTGCCCGGCCAACTCCTTGGCGTTGGCCAGGAGCGTGCCGCTCTTGCGATACAGCCTCTTGTAGGCGTCGAAGATCCGCTCCTGCTGCTCCTCGTTCAGGCCCGCGCGGTTCATTCCCCGCTTGTTGACGCCTCGGACGCGGGGCGGATAGTGTCCGCTGACGATCACGAACGGCACGATGTCGTGCGTGAGCCCGGCCAGGCCCGCGACGTAGCACCACTTGCCGATCGTGACGAACTGGTGCGAGGCGGCCAAACCGCTCATCCAGGCGCCGGTCTCGATGTGGACGTGCCCGCCGATCTGGACCAGGTTGCTCAGGACGATCTTGTCTTCGAGGATCGCGTCGTGCCCGATGTGGGAACCGACCATCAGAAGGTTGTCGCTGCCGATCCGCGTGGCGGTCCCGGCGCGCTTGCTCACGTGAATGGTGACGTTCTCGCGAAAGACGTTGCGGTCGCCGATCACGAGGGCGCCGGTCTGGGCATCCGGTCCCAACCCCAGGATCTGGGGGTTGCAGCCGATCGCGGAATTCGGGGAGAAGTGGTTCTGCCGGCCAATCGTGGTGTTGCCCGTGACGACCACACGGGCGTCGAGCACCGTCCCGGCGTCGATCGACACGCCGCTGCCGATCACGCAATAGGGCCCGACGACCACGTCGTCGGCCAGCCGCACATTCTCTTCCACGACCGCCGTGGGATGGATTATCGCCATGTCAGTGGTTCCTGCCTTTCAAAGAATCAGACCTTCTCATCGTCAACCAGAATGAACTTGATCTCCGCCTCCGCGGCGACAACGTCCCCGACCATCGCCAGACACTTACAGTGGGCGGTCCTGCGCCGCAGCCGCACCGTCTCGGCGATCAGGATGAGCTGATCGCCGGGAACGACGGGTTTCCGCAATTTGACGCTGTCCATGCTCAACAGCATGGCGAGTTTACCCGTGTGTTCGAGCCGCTGGGCGAACAACAGGCCCGAGACCTGGGCCATCGCCTCGACGATCAGCACGCCCGGCATGACCGGCGTCCCAGGGAAATGCCCCTGGAAGAACTGCTCGTTGAAGGTCACGTTCTTGACGCCCTTGATCCGGGTGTCGCCCTCGACCTCGATGATCTTGTCCACGAGCAGGAAGGGGTAGCGATGGGGCAGGATCTTCTGGATCCGCCGGATGTCGAGGATCGCGTCGGTCCCGAACCGGTCCACGCGCTCCTGCTGCTGGACCGCCTCGTAGAGCTTGCGGACGAGCTGCTGATTCAGAGCGTGGCCGCTCTTGTAGGCCACGATCCGGCCCAGCACAGGCCGTCCGACCAGCATGAGATCCCCGATCAGGTCCACGATCTTGTGCCGGACGCACTCGTTGGGGAACCGATAGGCGTTCTTGACCGGACCATCCGAATCGATCACGAGGATCTCGGAGGGCCCCAGATGGGTGCCGAGCCCGCGGGCCTGGAACTCCCGGGCCTCGGGCTCCAGAAGGAACGTCCTGGCGGGGGCCATCCCCGTTTCGAAGCTCTCCGGCGTCACACGGTAGCTGAAGACCTGCCGCCCGATGGCGGGATGGGCGCCGTAATCGAGATCGTACGTGATGTTCAGGTCGCCGTCGGTGTCGGGCAGCGCGTAGATCGTCGCATCCGCGGCGCTGACGCTGACGGCTTTGTGGATGATGAACTCCTTGCGGGGGTTCTTCTGCTCGACGACCCCGGCGCTCTTGAGGATCCTGACGTATTCGGCGCTGCTGCAATCGGGCGACGGCAGTTCGGGTCCTTCGACCTCGATCGTCAGGTTGTCGATCTCCAGGGCGCGGACCGCAGCCAGGCAGTGCTCGACCGTCTCGATGCTGATGTCGCCCTTCTTGATGCTGGTGCGTCGGCTCCGTTCGGCGATGCTCGGAGCGATCGCCGGGATGCGCACCGCGTTGGCGACGTCGGTGCGCACGAAGACGATCCCGGCGTCTTCCGGACCCGGGCGAAAGGTCACCGTGGCATCCTGGCCGCCAAAAAGGCCCTTGCCGACGAGCTTGACCTCATCCTTTATCGTTTTCTGCAGCTTCAAGTTTATCTACCTTCGCCGTCAGGCGCTTGAGCTCTTGCGAGAGTTTCGGCAGACGCAGGACGTGGGCGACCACCCTCGCTGCCTCTCGGATCTCCAGTGCAGGCGTCCAGGCCAGCTTCTCTCCGGGCCCCACGCTGCTCATCACGCCGGCTTGGGCTCCGACCTGGGTGCCGGCGCCGATTTCGATGTTGTCGGCCAATCCGACCTGCCCGGCCAGGACCACTCCGTCGCCGAGACGGGTGCTGCCCGCGACGCCCACCTGCGACGCGATCAGACAGCACTTGCCGATCACGACGTTGTGCGCGATCTGCACGAGATTGTCGATCTTCGTGCCGGCGCCCACTATCGTATTGCCAAATTTCGCCCTGTCAACGCAACTGTTGGCCCCGATCTCGACGAAGTCCTCAAGAATCACCCCCCCGTTGTGGGGGATAGGCCTGTGGGCGCCGTCGATAAAGGCATAGCCGAACCCGACGGACCCGATCGTGCTGTTGGCCTGGATGACCACGTGGTTGCCCAGCACACAGCCATGGTTCACCACGACGTTGGCGTCGAGGCGGCAGTCCGACCCGATCCGCGTATTCTGCCCGATCCGACAGCCCGGTGCAATGATCGTGTTGTCGCCGATCTGCACATCGTCCTCCAGGACGACGAAGGGACCGACGCTCACGCCGGCCCCCAGTCGGACGTTCGAACCGATCCGCGCCGATGAATCCACCCCTGTTGGAGCGGGCTTGAGCTTCGGCGCAAAGAGATTCAACGTCGCGATCAGGGCTTCGTTGACGTTGCGAACGTGCAGTTGCGGCATGGACAGACCTTCGACGGGTTTGGCCACAATCACCGCGGCCGCACGCGATTCCGCCAGCGACGCCTGGTGCCTGGCGTCCGCGACGAAGGTCACATCGTTCCCGCCGGCGGCCTCGATCGGCTGGACCCCGGCGATCCGAATCTCCGCGCCCCCAGGCGCGCCGACCAGAACGGCCCCGAGCCGTTCGGCCAATTCATGAATTGTGACAGTCATCCTCGTTCCCGAATCAGAAACAGGGTCAGGGCTTGAGGGTCCCGTCGGCGTCCATGCGGGCCGCGACCTCGCTGGTCAGGTCGACACAGCCGCCGGAGTACAGCACTTTGTGCATGTACAGCGTGGTCATCAACTCTTCGCTGGGGACGGGAAATTCAGGCTCGGTCCTCTCCAGGACCATGTCCAGGCCCTTCTCCTTGGCGAGACTCTGGGTCGCCCGGGCAAAAGCCTGGTAGAGGTCTTCGAGCCACTTCTTGTCGTCCAGGACCGACTGCTGTTTGAGATACTCCTGCTGGCTCTGCATTCTGGCCCGTTTCTCGAACAGGACCTGCATCTGCTGCCTGTAGTCGGCGGTCCCCTGCTTGAGCGTCTTGAGCTCGGCCTCTTCGCCTTCGACCTCTTTTCTCAGATCGTCCAGTTGCGCTCGGGCCTGGACCTGTCGGTGCATCGCCTGGGCGCTGTACTGCTTGTGCTTGCCGGAGGCCTTGAAGACCTCTCGCATGCTCACGACCCCGACCCGAAGCGCCGGGCCCGCCGCCGGGGCGGCCGCCCGTCCATGCTCCAGCACGACCAAAGACGCCAACACACAGACCAGAAAACCACCGGCTGCTATCTTGCCATTCATATGAGCCCTTTCTCTATATTCCAAGGTCAAGTTTTGAAGGACAGGACCTGTCCCATCGTTAGAACATGCCGCCGCCGGAGAAGCTGAAGACCTGCCTTTCGTCTTCGTCGTCTTTGAGCAACGGCGTGGCGATCTCGAATCGGATCGGCGTATTGCCGAAGACCTGCGGGATCTTGATCTCCAGACCGGTGCCGATCGACAGGCGGTAGCTGCCGGTGTCGATCGTGCCGCTGTCGCTGAACAGCAGCAGGCCGAAGTTCTCGCCCACCAGCGGGACCGTGATTTCCGCCCCGGCCAGGAAGACCCAGTCGCTTCCGACCGGGTCTTTCCGCACGGGACTGGGCACGTTGGTCTGCAAGCCGCGGGTGCTCACGCCGCGATACTCGAAGCCGCGGATTCCATAGCGACTCGTGCCGCCGGCGTAAAACATCTCGAACGGCGGCGCGTCGCCCAGGATCGTGCCGCCCAGGATTTTGCCCGCCAGAATGGTCTTGCGGCCCAACACGTCCTCGTGCAGGGTGAAATAGCGGGTGTAGCTGCCCTCGAGTATCCCGAAGGTGTCGTCCCCGGTCACCTGCTCGTAGAACACGCTGATGTTGCGCCCCTCGCTGGGGTCGTAGACGTCGTCCACACCGCTGAAGCCGACGCCGAACCGAACGCCGAACAGTTGGGTGTCGCCGTAGAAGTCGCGGATCTCCTGTGGAGCGTCGAAGTCCAGATCGCTGACCCCGACGTTCTCGGCGCGGAATCCGATGCTCCTTCGCCACTGCTCGCTGAGGCGCTGCTCGAATCCGATCGCGCCCTTGAGACGCTTCTCGTCGTAGCTTTCACGGAACCGCTTCCAGCTCTGGCCCAGCGTGTTGAACGTGATCGGTTCGTCCCGCCAGTACGGATCGGAGAAGCTGACGGAATACTGGCTGTAGCGCGTGCCGGGCTCGAGCCGCAGGCCGAACCGCTGGCCGGCGCCGCGGAAGGTCCGCCAGGGGGCGAACCATTCCCCCAGATCCTCCGGCAGATCCGCAATGTCGAAGTTCTGCTGCTGGTAGATGATCTGGGCCATCACGCCGTTGTCGCTGCTGAAGCCGACGCCGGGACGGATGATGCCGGTCATGCCCTCCTCCAGGTCCACGCGGACGTCCTTGGTGTTGGGGTCCCCGCTCTCCGGGGCGACCGGACGAATCATCACCTGTTGGGCTGAGGCGGCCCGCTGCGAGTACTTTTCGAGCCGACCGTTGCCTTCTTTGGGCGCGACCTTGGCGTTGTAGAGTTCGCCCGGCGTGAAATCGTATTCGTCCAGGACCCGTCGAACCACTTTGTCCTTGGTGGTCTCATTGCCTGTGATGTCGATGCGTCCGATGCGGAACTGGCGGCCCTCTTTCACGTTGATCGTGAGAATCACCAGACTCTCGCCCGCCTCGGGAGTGAACTTCACACTCTGTCGCACCTCCGCGTCCACGTACCCGATCTCGCGGTATCGCTGCTCGACCCTGCTGGCGCCGCGGTCGGCTTCGGCCTTGAGATAGACCTTGCCTTCTCGCGAATCGAGGTTCTCGCGCAACTGCTCTTCGGTGAACCGGGTGTTGCCGTTGAAGACGATCTGGGCGATGTGATAGACGGGCCCCTCCTCGATGACGAAAACCACGTCCATCTTCTCGCCGTCGTCGGACAGTTCGGTCTTGGCCTCGATCTTGTAGTCAAGATGCCCCCGGCCGTAGTAGAATTCGCGAAGGCGGTCGACGTCCGCCTCGACCGCTTCTTCGGTGAAATGGAACGGCCAGAGCAGCCACTTCTTCTCCTTGATCTTGATGACCTGACGGAGCGTGCCGTCCCCGAACGAATCGTTGCCCTCGAACTCGATGCTGCCGATCTGGACGCGGGGCCCCTCCTCGATCCGATAGAACAGATGCCCGTCGGCGAGCCGGTCCCGATCCAGGGCGACTTTGACGGAAGGGTAGCCGACTTTGCGGTAGACCTCGGCGATGGTCATCCGGCCCCCCTCGGCCAGAAACGGGTCCAGACGGTCGCCCAGCTCGAAACCCAGCCGCTCGCGCAGGACGTGGCCCTTGAATCTCTGGTTGCCCTCGAACTCGATGGACTTGATGATCCCTCCGGATTGTCGATTGTTGATTGTAGCTTGTTGATTGGGATCACTCGCTTGGGCTGCTGTGCGCGTGCAGGCGGCCCCGATCAAACACAGCACCAGGAGAAGAGAAGTTGCGTCCTGCATATATCGATCATCCATCATCAATCAACAATCATCCATCGTTCAGAAGGGCACCGCTTCCTGCTGGATCTGCGCCATGTTCTCGAACCGGGTGCACTTCTCTCGGAACGTGAGCTTCACGGCGCCTGTAGGCCCGTTTCGCTGCTTGGCGATAATGACCTCGGCGGTGTTGTCGTTTTCGTAATCCGGTTCTCCGCGGTGATAGTAATCCTCGCGGTGGAGCAGCATGACGACGTCCGCGTCCTGCTCGATCGAGCCCGATTCCCTCAGGTCGCTCATGCGAGGACGGTGATCTTCCCGACCCTCGGCCGCGCGGTTCAACTGGCTCAGCACGATGACCGGCGCGTCCATCTCGCGCGCCAGCGACTTGAGGTATCGCGAGATCACGGAGATTTCCTGCTGGCGGGACTCGACCCGGTTCGATCCGACGTTCATCAACTGGAGGTAGTCCACCACGATGCAGCGGATGCCGTAGGCGCTCTTGAGACGCCGGGCTTTGGCCCGGATCTCCAGCGGACTGAGGGCCGACGTGTCGTCGATGTAGATCGGCGCCTCGGAGATCACGCCGCAGGCCTCCACCAGCTTCTGATAGTGCTCGGTGCCCAGCATGCCCTTGCGGACGAGCTGCGAGTCCACGCCGCTGTAGCTGCACAGGAACCGCTCCGCCAACTGCTGCCTGCCCATTTCCAGCGAGAAGATCGCGGTCGGGATCTTCTCGATGATCCCGATGTGCTCGACGAGGTTCAAAGCGAAAGCGGTCTTGCCCATGCTGGGCCGACCGGCGATGATGATCATCTCGCCCTTCTGCAGGCCGCAGGTCATGTCGTCCAGCTCGTAATAGCCGGTCGCCAGACCGGTGACGTGGGTCCCTTCGCGTTTCTCGATCGTCTCGTAGGCCTTGGTGACCAGGTCCTTGAGGGCGACCGCGGCGCTGGTGATCCGCTTGTCGGTGACCGCGAAGATCCGCCGCTCGGCGGCGTCGAGTTTCTCGGCGGCGTCCCCGCTCTCGTCGTAGGCGTCGTTGAGGATCTCGGTGGCCGCGGCGATCGTCTCCCGCATGAGCATTTTCTCGCGGACGATGTCCGCATAGTACTGCACGCTCGCGGAGGACGGGACCGTCTCGATGACCCGCTGGAGGTACTCGGCCCCGCCGACGGCGTCCAACTGGTTGCGCCGCTCCAGCTCGTTGCGGACCAGCAGGCCGTCGATGCCTTCGCCGTGGTTTTTCTCGTAGAGCGCCAGGACCGCGTCGAACAGCATCTGGTGCTCGCTGTGGTAGAACGCGTTGCGGTTGATCGTCTCGATGACGTCGCCGATGCAGCGGGGATCGATCATCATGGAGCCCAGGACCGCAGCCTCGGCCCCCAGATCCTCAGGCATGCTCCGCATGACCAGGGACCCTTCCCCCTTGCCGCGAGCGGACTTGCCCCCGGAATCGGGACCCGATGAAGACGGACCCTGTTCCCCGGCGGCAGATGCCGCCGACTTGGATATTCTCTTGGTGGTTCTTTCCGCCACTGAAAGCCTCGGATCCGACCATTTCTCTCGACCGCCGCACCACGCGCAGGACACTACCGGCCTGGCGCAGCAAAACAGTCGGGCATTGTACCGAGCGGACGGGGCCGCGTCTACAATCCTATTCGTCCCACCGGTCCCATTCGTCCCATAAGAACAACGGGACCAATAGGACGGATAGGACAGTCGCCCCACCGCTCACGATTTCTTGAGCCACTGGTCCAGCCAGGCGAGGACCGTCTCGTGCCACAGGATCGAATTCAGCGGCTTGAGGACCCAGTGGTTCTCGTCGGGGAAGTACAACAGTCTGCTCGGAATGCCCCGACGCTGCAGGACGTTGAATGTGGCCAGGCCCTGAGTGACCGGGATGCGGAAATCCTGTTCCCCGTGGATGACCAGCATCGGCGTCTTCCACCGGTCGACGAAACGGACGGGGTTCTGCTCCTCGTAGCCGTCGGGATTCTCCCAGGGCGTGCCCAAATGGTCCCACTCGGGGAACCACAGCTCCTCGGTGTCGAAGTAGGCCATCCGCTCGTCGAGGTTGCCGTCGTGGTTGACCAGACAGCGGAAACGGTCGGGCCACTGGCCCGCGATCCAGTTGACCATGTACCCCCCGTAAGAAGCGCCCAGGGCGCCGACGCGGTCGCCGTCCATCCAGGGATACCGCTCCAGCGCGGCAGCAAGGCCCTTCTGGAGGTCCACGAGGGGCTTGCCGCCCCAGTCGCCGCGAATGGAGTCGGTGAACGCCTGGCCGTAGCCGGTCGAGCCATGAAAGTCCACCATCACCGCGGCATAACCCGCTCCGGCGTAGGCCTGGGGATTCCACCGATAGTGGAACATGTTGCCGAACGAGCCTTGCGGCCCGCCGTGAATCAGGAACGCAACGGGGTACTTCCTGGCCGGATGGAAGTCCACGGGTTTGACGACATAGGCGAAAACGGTCTCATCGTTCCAGCCGAGAAAGGTGAACTGCTCGTACTCGCCCATGCGGGCGGCCGCGACCTTTTCTCCATTGATGTTCGTGAGCCGGTTGGCGCTTCCGCCGTCGGCAAGCTGCGTTTGTCGCTGCGATCCGGACAGCGAGATCCCGAAAAGTTCGGCCGGGTGCGCGATCGTGCTCAGCGAGTACACGATCCGATCGCCCGCGACATCGAACTCATGGACCGTTCCGGTCTTGACAATCGTGCGTGTCTTGCCGTCCTTGACGTCGATGGCGAAGAGGGAATCCTGCCCTGTGTTTTCCGCGACCACCAGGATCTGCGAGCCGTCGGGCGACCAGGCGATGGATGCTGCGCTTCGATCCCAGCCCTCGCTGAGCGTTCGCTTGCGGCCGGCCGGCCAATCCTGCAAGATGATCCGCAACTGATCCGATTCGTAGCCCGGTCGGGCCATCGCCAGATAGGCGAGCGTCTTGCCGTCGGGCGAGAAGACCGGGTGCGTGTCCCAGGCCGGGTTGTCCTCGGTCAGGCATCGGGGCTTCTGCGAAGCGTCCAGAGGCGCGTAGTACAGATCGAAGTCCGTGGACCAGGGCTCTTCGCGCCCGACGTCGCGGGCGGTGAAGACGATGCCTTTGCCGTCGGGAGTGAAGGCGATTTCCTCAGGCCCGCCGTAGGGCAGCGAAGGCGTGTCGGCGTCCATGCCTCGCATCACGTCCACCGCAGGTCCCCCCCCCGCGGGTCGGACGAACAGGTGTGACCGCCGGCCGTCCTTCCACGTGTCCCAGTGCCGCACGAAGATGCGATCGTAGATCCGACCGGAGGATTTGGCCTGCTCGCGCTCGTCGAGCCTCTTCTTCGTCTGGGCCGCGTCGGCGTCGGGGAAAACCTCCATCGTGTAGGCGATGTGCGTCCCGTCGGGCGAAACGAGCAGGTTGCCCACATCCAGCGGTTCGTCGGTCGCCTGTTGGGCTTCGCCGCCGTCAACCGCGATCCTCCACACCTGCGAAGACCCCGACCGGCTCGACAGGAACCACACGGTCCGACCGTCCGGCGACCATCGCGGATTCGAATCGGCCTCCGGCGCGGTCGTCAACCGGCGCGGCTCCCCGCCGGCGGCAGGAACCAGCCACAGGTCCGTCCGACCACGATTGGCGTCCAGGTCGGTTTCGCGAACGACGAAGACGACCTGCCGCCCGTCGGGGGAGATTTGCACGTCGGAAATTCGGTCCATTGCCAGCATGTCGCGGACCGAGAATGGATGCGTCTGCTGCGAAGCGGCGGCAAGACCGCAGAAAGCGAGAACACAGAAGACGACGGATCGTCGGCTGAACACGGGTCTCGTGGACTCAAGTCGCATGAACTTCTCCTTGGAAAGTGTTTCGAGGTCCCCCCTGTCGGGCGGCGTCCCCCACTTCGAACTACGCGCTTTCTTCTCAGCCTGCTGTGACGCCGGGCCCTTTCGCCGGGGCCTTCTTCTCCAGACTCACATCGATCGGGATATCCAGCCAGAAGGTCGAGCCGACGCCCACCTCGCTCTCGAACCCGACCGAGCCGGCCAGCATGGTCGCCAGTTCCTTGCTGATGGACAGGCCCAGCCCGGTTCCCGGTTCGCGGGTCAGCGACCCGTCGCCGCCCTGGCGGAACTTGTCGAAGATCTTGTCATGGTCCGACGCGGGGATTCCGCAGCCGCTGTCCCGCACTGCGATCCGCACCATCCGCTCGTCCAGCATGTACGCGCGGATCTCGATGCTGCCCTTGGCCGGCGTGAACTTCACCGCATTGCTCAGGAAGTTGTACAGGACCTGCTGCACCTTCCCGGCGTCGGTCACGATCAGCGGCACCTCCGGACCCACCTCCATGCCGACGCGGATCTTCTTTTTGCCCGCCAGCAGGGAGAACGACGAGACGATCGACTCGCAAATCTGCGACACCGACGCCTGCTCGATGTGCAGCGCCATCTTGCCGGCCTGGGCCTTGGCCAGGTCCAGCAGATCGTTGATCATGGTCAGGAGCCGGTTGCCGCTGGTGATGATGTTCTCGGCGTACCGCTGGCCCTTCTCCTTCTTGAGTAAAGCGGGCTTCTCGCGAAGGACCTGCGCGAATCCGAGGATCGCGTTGAGCGGCGTGCGGAACTCGTGCGACATGTTCGCCAGGAACTCACTTTTGAGTTTGTTGGCCTTGTACAGCTCGACGTTCCGCTCGGACAGCTCGGCGATCTTGCCGTCGAGCTGCCGGTTGGCCTGGCGCAGCTCTTCCTGGGCGGCCTGGAGGTTGTCAAGCATGTGGTCGAAGGCCTCCGCCAGCCTCTCGTACTCGTCCCCGGTGGCGATCGAGCTGCGGATGTCCAGGTTCCCCTCTGCGACGTTGTTGGCCAGGGCCCGCAACTGGCGGATCGGCCGGAGAATGACCCGCTGCGTGATCCAGTAGAAGGCCACCATGGCGCCGGTGGCGCCGATGACCGCGGCCATGAAGGTCCAGACCTTGTTCATGAACTCGATCCTTCGCAGCTCGCCGCTCATGGCGCGGGTCTGAAGGATCACGGCGCCGATGTCTTCATTGAGCGAAAACGGCGCCGCCGACCCCTGCGGATTGTGGCAGCTCACGCAACCCTCGGTCGCACGGAACACGCGGACGTACGTGCTTCGCACGAAGCCGTCGCTTCGGTTCAGCGACATCACCTCGTTCTGGTTCGGATTTTCCCTTGCGACTTGCAGCAGCCTCTTCTGCTCCTCCGTCAGCGGAGGCAGCGCCGCCCGGTCGGGCTCCTTGTGGAAGCGGACCCACACGATGTCCGGCGTATTCGGATCCCTGGCCATGCCCCGCTCGTTCAGCTCGGGCAGCCTCATCCCGCCCGGCGCGCCCAGTCGGAAGTGCATCTCCTGCTCGACGAATTTCACCCGTCCCGCGTGGGCCTCCAGCAGCACCATGCGCGTGAGCTGGCGCAGCCAGGCATAGGGAATCATCAGCGCCAGCGCCAGGCTCAGCAGCACCGCGGAGCCGAACATGAGCCGGCACTTCTGATCCAGCGACAGCGGGCTCAGGTGCACCACCCGCAGGATCCGCCCAAACAGTTTGCCGAAATCGATCCTCATGGACCTCGAATTGGTCTTGACGGTTTCCTACCGATTCGCGCCGACTCCGCGCACGATGCCCGCCCACCCCCGGGCGGAACGTCCCCATTCTGACATGGACCGGGGACTTTTGCAATGGACCAGTCTAAGGCGGGAACCTGCAGGCCCTTCGCGCGGAAATGAAACGGGCTCCCCAATGCGTCGCGTCGGGGAGCCCGTCTTGTTTGCGAGAGAGACTGCTCACGCCTGCTCGGGCGGATTCTCCATCGTGTGCGAGTGTTTCTGCACGCGGAGGTTCAGCTCGTCGAGCTGCTTCTGGTCCACTTCGCTGGGCGCATCGCTCAGGAGGCACTGGCCTCGTTGCGTCTTGGGAAACGCGATGACGTCGCGGATGTTGTCCGTGCCGGTCAGGAGCATGGTGAGACGGTCCAGGCCCAGGGCGATGCCGCCGTGCGGCGGGGCGCCGAAGTCCAGGGCCTTGAGGAACCATCCGAACCGCGACTGGGCCTGCTCCCGCGTGATATTCAGCAGATCGAAGATCTTCTGCTGCACCTCGGGACGATGGATACGAATGCTGCCGCCGCCGATCTCGCTGCCGTTGAGGACGATGTCGTAGGCCTGCGAACGGATGTGCAGCGGATCGCTGTCCAGCTTGTCCAGATCTTCCGCCACCGGCGCGGTGAACGGATGGTGCACCGAATCGTACCGCTTCTCGTCTGCGTTCCAGTCGAACAGCGGGAAGTCCACGACCCAGACGAACTCGAACGCGCCGGGGTCATAGAGCTTCAGGTCCCGCCCGACGCGACACCGAAGCGGCGCCAGCGCCTTGTTCGCAGCAGCCTCTTTGTCGGCCACGAGCAGAAGCAGGTCGCCATCCTTGGCGTCAAACCTCGCGATCAACTCCTTCTGCTGCTCCGGCGTGAAGAATTTGCCCAACCCGCCGCCGATGAACGTGGGGGTCGAGCCTTCCATCTTGATCTTGCTCCAGGACAGGCCCTTGGCGCCGAAGTCCTGGACCAGACCGGTGAGTGTTTTCTCGATGTCGGCGCGGGAATAGGCGTCGCCGGCCGGGGCACAGAAGCCTTTGACGACGCCGCCGTTCTCCACCGTCGAGGTGAAGACCTTGAACGTGCTCTTGCCCGCCAAATCGGAGATGTCCTTGAGCTTCAGGCCGAACCGCAGGTCGGGACGGTCGATGCCGTAGTCATTCATCGCCTCGCTGTAGGGCATCCGGCGCATCGGCAGCTTGACGTCCACACCCAGGATCTCCTTCCAGATCCTGGCCACCAGCGTCTCGTGCATGCCGATGACGTCGTCGACGCCGACGAAGCTCATCTCGACGTCGATCTGGGTGAACTCCGCCTGACGGTCCGCGCGGGGATCCTCGTCGCGGAAGCAGCGGGCCACCTGGAAGTACCGCTCCACCCCGGCGACCATCAGCATCTGCTTGAAGAGCTGCGGCGACTGGGGCAACGCGTAGAAGGCGTTTCTCACCAGCCGGCTGGGGACGAGGAAATCGCGGGCCCCTTCCGGCGTGCTCTTCGCCAGCATGGGCGTCTCGATCTCCCAGAAGCCCTGGGAATCGAAATATTTGCGGACCAGCGTCGTCACCTGATGGCGGGTCTTGAGCCGTCGCTGCATCTCGGGCCGGCGCAGGTCCATGTAGCGGTAGATCAGGCGGGTTTCTTCATTGGTCTTGGTCGCGTCGTCCAGTTCGAACGGCGGGGTCTTGGCCATGTTCAGGATCTCGAACTGGTCCACGACCACTTCGATCTTGCCGGTGGCCAGCTTGGGATTCTCCAGGCCTTCGCCGCGGGGACGCACCACGCCGCCGGCGGCGACGACCCACTCGCAACGGACCGTGCGGGCCAGCCGATGCGCCTCGGCATGCACCTCGGGGTCGAAGACCAGTTGCGTCAGTCCCTCGCGATCGCGCAGATCGAAAAACACCAGATTCCCGTGGTCGCGATACGACTGCACCCACCCGGCCAGTATGACTCTCTTGCCGGCGTCTTCCAGCCGAAGCCCGCCGCAGGTATTCGTTCTCTTCAACATCGCAAGTCTCTCGACATCGACTGCTTGCCCGGCCCCGCGAGAACATACTCCGGGCGTCAGGCAAAACCCAAATTATATCGCCCGGGCCGCGATTCGTCAAGATCGCCGTCGCGGGAATGCAGGCAAGGGTGCATGGCCATCGGCAGACGAATCTGCCGATGTCGCCCGAAGTCGAAGGAGGGTCGTTCTCTTCATTCCGCTGGTGTTGGCCTACCAGTTCTGGGCCTACCGCCTCTTCAGCGGCAAGATCGACGTCTCGGACCTGGTCTATTGACCCGCTTCCCATAGCACGCCTGTAGCGACGATCTCCCGGCGCGCGTCCCGCGCTCCGGGTTCCCCTCATTGCGCGTGGAGAGCGCCGACCCGACCTCCTCACTCCCAGCGCTGATAACGCAGCTTTCCGCCGGAATAATGGAACTCTAACACAACCATGATTCTTCATTAACACGGCGGAGGTACATTCTTGTCACGAATGGATCGGCGTTCTTCCGGGATTGGCCCGGAGACGCGGCAGGAATCAAGTAAGTTTTGGAGGCGTTGCATGTTGAAGGGACATTGGCGGAAACGGACTCTGGGCCTGGCGATTCTCTGTGCGGCAGTGTGTCTGCGACCGGCGGCCGTCAGGGCACAGGAGGATGTGAACTCGCTCAAGGCGGAGCTGGAGACGCAGAAACAGAAACAGGCGGAACTGACGGACCGAATCAACCAGTTGGAGGCCCGCCAGAAGCTCAAGGAAAAGTCGCTCGATGAGAAAATCGAACAGGCGACCGCCCCGAAACCCGAAGAGAAGAAGGCGGACGTCATTCCCGAATCCCTCAAGTGGGCGTCGAAACTCACCTGGTCCGGCGATCTTCGCTATCGATATGAGTACATCGATGACGACGGCGCCGATTCCGAGGCCCGGAACCGCAATCGAATCCGGGCCCGACTGGGACTGACCGCCAAGGTGACCGATGAGTGGGACCTGGGGTTCCGCATCGCCACCGGTCAAGGGGAAGTCTCGGGTGATCCGGTTTCCACCAATCAAACGTTTGATCAGGCGTTCTCGAAGAAACCGATCTGGCTGGATCTGGCATTCTTCGGCTATCATCCGCGGTGGTTCAAGGGCTTCAACGTGATCGGCGGCAAGATGGAGAACCCGTTCTACAGGCCCGGCAAGAACCAACTGATTTGGGACGGTGACCTGACGCCGGAGGGCGGTGCCTTAACCTACCTGCATCCGTTCAACGACAAGACCAGCCTTAATCTGGCGGCAGGTGGATTCTGGGTCAATGAGGAATCCAGTGGCGGCGACACCTCGCTCTGGGGCATCCAGGGGTATCTCAAACACCAGTTCGACAAGCCCACGTACGTCCTGGGCGGCGCCGGCTGGTACGACTACGCCAACATCCAGGGCGAGGAAAGCCTGGCGGATGAGTGGGATGACGATGGGGGCGAGTTCTTCGGTAACACTGCCGCGCCGGGCGATGTGTATGCATTTGACTACGACTTGTTCGAGCTCTTTGCCGAGTTCGGCGCCGAGATCGTCAAGACCCCGGTAGCCTTCTTCGGGAACTACGTCCAAAACACTGCGGCGGATGATGAAGACAGCGGCTGGCTGGTCGGCGTTCAATTCAACAAGCTCAAGGTCCCGGGCTCCTGGCAGCTCGAGTGGGATTACCGCGATATAGAGCGGGATGCGGTCGTCGGGCAGTTTAACGACTCGGACTTCATCGGCGGCGGGACCGGGGGCAAAGGCCATCGGTTCGCTGCCGGGTACATGCTTGCCAAGAATGTGACGCTGGGCCTGACCTACTTCATGGCTGAATTCGACCGGCCCGGCATCGAGGACGAACAGTACGACCGATTCCAGTTCGACGTGGCGGTGAAGTTCTGAGATCGGACATTTAACACAATCGTAACACAGTCCTAATCCTGGCTTAATGGTTTGATTGTAGATTCAAAGAAGACAGAAGACGAAATGGAGGTTCACATGAACAGAGTAATGGTTGGCATGATGGCGACGGTCCTGGCGATGGGCGTCGCGGCGCACGCGGAAACGCTCCAGATCGACGGCTCGACGACCGTCGGACCGGTGGCGGACGCGTTCGCGGAGTACTTCAAGAGCGTGCAGCCCGATCTGGCCATCACGGTCAAGAAGACCGGCAGCGGCGACGGGGCGGCCGCCCTCATCGACGGACGCTGCGATGTCGCGACGATGAGCCGGTTCATGAAGACCGAGGAGTTCCAGAAAGCGGTCGCCAACAACGTGCTGCCGGTCGCGCACGTCGTCGCGATGGACGGAGTCTGCGTAGCGGTGCACCCCTCCAACCCGGTCAAGTCCCTGACCAGCGCCCAGGTGCGCGACATCTACGCAGGCAAGATCGCCAACTGGAACCAGGTCGGCGGCTCGAACACTCCGATCGTCGTGATCAGTCGCGACACCTCTTCCGGAACCTATGAGACCTTCGAGAGCCTGATCATGAAGAAAACGCCGATGGCCGCGAGCGTCGAGTACGTCAACGCCAACCCGCAGGCTCAGGCGCGGGTCCGAACGACCGCCGGCGCGATCGGCTACGTCGGCCTGGGCTTCCAGGAAGGCGTCAAGATCCTGGCGATCGACGGGATCACGCCGACCAGGCAGACCGTTGCCAACGGAACGTATCCGATTGCCCGGCCCTTGTTCCTCTTCACCAACGGCTACCCGAAGCTGGGCTCGGTCGTCCACAAGTTCGTCAGCTTCTATCTGACCGAGAAGGGCCAGGAACTGGTCGAGGCCAAGGGCTTCGTGCCCCTGACGAATTACTAAAGGAGAGTTTGAAGTGTGAAGTCTGAAGTGTGAAGTCAGAGGCTTCGCAGTCCGCAGGGCCGGCTCTGGCTTCAAACTTGAAACTTCACACTTGAGACTTCGGGCAATGATGAACAGTGCAGAATTGAATCTCACACTGGAGCCGGCGGCCGACACCCCTCGGCCGCTGGCCCTTACGCCCGGCGAGGATCTGCGAGGCTACCTTCTCGCTCACCTCGGTCGGGCGGTTTTGTTTCTGATGACGCTCAGCTCGGTCCTGGCGGTGGCGCTGATCTTGCTGTTCGTCATCGTTCGCTCACTGGGCTTCTTCTCGGGCTACAGCCTGGTGGAATTCCTGGCGAGCCGGGATTGGCGACCGACCGCGGAGCCCCCGGTCTTCGGCTCCCTGGCGATCATCGTCGGTTCGCTCTATGTTTCGTTCACCGCCCTGGTGTTCGCGGTCCCGATCGGTCTTCTGGCGGCGGTGTTCCTCAGCGACGTTCTCTCCTGGAAGGCTCGCAACGTCGTCAAACCGGTGGTCGAGATCCTCGCTGCGATTCCTTCCGTGGCGTACGGGTTCTTCGCGGTCCTGGTCCTGGCGCCGTGGATGCAGAGAGAGTTCGGGTTCAGCACCGGGACCAACGCCCTGAACGCCTCGCTGATCCTGGCGGTCATGGCGCTGCCGACGATCATCAGCGTCGCGGAGGATTCGATCTCCGCGATCGGGCGGGAGCTTCGCGAGGCCTCCTACAGTTGCGGCGCGACGCGGATGGAGACGATGATCAAGGTCGTGATCCCCGCGGCGCACAGCGGCATCATCGCGGCGGTCGTGCTCGGCATGATGCGGGCCATCGGCGAGACGATGGTGGTCTGGATGGCCTCGGGCAACGCGACCCAGATCCCCAGCCCCTGGTGGGACGTGTCGCAGTCGATCCGCACGATGACCGCGACGATCGCAGGGGAGATGGGCGAATCGCCCGAAGGCTCGCAGCATCGCGGGGCCCTGTTCGCTGTGGGGGTGCTGCTGCTGATCCTGACCTTCGGCCTGAACATCGTCAGCGAGTACTTCCTCTCGCGGGCCAAGAAAGCGACGGGAAAGTCCTGACATGAATCTCAAGATCCGCGGCAAACTCGATCGGCTCTTCACAGCAGCCACCGGCCTGTCGGTCGTGCTGTTGATGCTCGTGCTCGTCGCGATCCTCGGGCCCATGCTCTATCGGGGCAGCAATGCGGTGTTCTTCCAGGGCACGGTCGAGTTCCGAAAGATGCAGCGGGACCTCTTCCGACGGGCCGACGACGCGACGCTCAACGCCGAGATCGCTCAGACCGACGAAATCCGCAAGCGGGTCCGCGAGCTGATCGACGAGTTCCGAAAAGGCGTCGACGTCGAGGGGATGTCCAGCCAGGTGCGGGAACTCCACCGGCGCTTCGGCGAAGAGCTGCGGTCCAAAGACATCCCTGCCGAACAGTACACGCACCTGCGAAACCTGACGCGCGACCTCCGCGACAATCTCCAGAACGCCTTCGCCAGGCAGGACGTCAACGAGATCCGTCCTCTGATCGAAGAGGTCCTCCGCCATGCGGACAATCCCGCGTTCGGGGGCACGTCCGCCGAGCAGTTCTTCCGGATCGCTCGGGACTTTCTGGCCACCGCGGAAAAGGTCGATTTGAGCCACCAGCAGGAATATGCCCAGGCGCTGCGCGAGGTCGAGGGCATACTCTTTCACACGCAGGACCTTCCCGGCCTGCTGGGTCCGCGGCCCGATGCGCCGCAGCCTCTGCTGGTGATGCTGCGATACGGCGCAACGCGATGGGACCAGGCCCAGAAGTTGCTCGACCGATTCCTGTGGGTCGAGGAGTGGGTCGAGGACCAGCCGGGGGCGCCCCTGGTGATGCGTCGAACGCCGAGGGCAGAGCGGTTCCCCGAGACCTTGCAGCCGTTGTTTGCCTACGTCCAGGAGAACGCCGACCCGATGCTGCGGCCGAAGTTCACCGCCTACTGGCAGTTCTTCCTCGACGACAACGTCAACAGCCACTACTTCGGAGGAGTCGGGCCCGAGATCCTGGGAACGCTCCTGATCACGGTCGTCGGCATGCTGTTCGTGATCCCGCTGGGCGTCGTCTCCGCGGCCTACCTCGTCGAGTGCGCCTCCGACGGCCAGGTGATCCGGATCATCCGCATGTGCATCAACACGCTGGCGGGCGTCCCGAGCATCGTGTTCGGCCTGTTCGGTCTGGCGTTCTTCGTCCTGTTCCTGTTCCCCTTGCTGGGCTTCGCTCCCAAGCCCTGCATCCTGGCGGCTTCCCTGACGCTGGCGGTCCTGACCTTGCCTGTGATGATCCGCGCCAGCGAGGAGGCCATCCGCGCGGTCCCGCGATCTTACAAAGAAGGCTCCCTGGCACTGGGGTCCAGCCGGTTCCACACTTTCATGTCCGTGACGCTTCCGGCGGCCCTGCCCGGCATCCTCACAGGCGTGATCCTGAGCCTGAGCCGGATCGCGGGCGAAACGGCGCCGATCCTGTTCACCGGCGCGGTCGCGATGGGCGACGTGCCCCGCTCGGTGTTCCATCCGACGCGGACGCTTTCCTATGGCAGCTACGACATGGCCGTGGGCGACCGCCTGGCGATGATGGTGCCGCACAACCAGTACGGAATGGTCGTCACGCTCGTGATGCTCATCCTGATCCTCAACGCCGTGGCCATCACGCTGCGAACCCACGTGTTCAGAAAGCTCAGAGGACAATGAACGAGGAACCTGAAGATATGCAGACCACAGCAGAGCACATCAGGAAGTCGGACACGCGGACCCCCCTGGCCGTCGGCAGGAGCAGAGAGCCGGCGCCCCGTGCCCAGGCCGAGGCATGCCCATGCGCGGTGATCCGATCCGACGCCTTCAGCCTGCACTACGGCTCGAAGGTCGGCGTCAAGAACATCACGATGGACATCTTCCCCTGCTCGGTCACCGCGATCATCGGGCCCAGCGGGTGCGGCAAGAGCACCTTCCTGCGCAGCATCAACCGGATGAACGATCTGATCCCGCACGTCCGCACCGAAGGCCGGCTCGAAGTGGACGGCCACCACATCTACGACAAGCGGACGAACCTCGTGAACCTCCGCCAGCAGGTGGGCATGGTGTTCCAGAAACCCAATCCCTTCCCCAAGAGCATTTTCGACAACGTCGCCTACGGCCCGCGTCTGCAAGGCGTCAAACGCAAGGACGAGCTCCAGCACGTCGTCGAGCAGAGCCTCCACGCCGCAGCCCTGTGGGAGGAGGTCAAGGACGATCTGAACAAGTCGGCGCTGGCTCTCTCCGGCGGCCAACAGCAACGGCTTTGCATCGCCCGCGCCCTGGCCACGAGGCCGCGAGTGCTCCTGATGGACGAACCCTGCTCGGCGCTGGACCCCATCGCGACCGCCAAGATCGAGGACCTCATCGGCCAGCTCCAGAGCACCTACACGATCGTGATCGTCACGCACAACATGCAGCAGGCGGCCCGAGTCAGCGAGCGAGCGGCCTTCTTCTGCCTGGGCGAGTTGATCGAATACGACTACACCTCCCGGATCTTCAGCAACCCCAAGAAGAGGCAAACGGAAGATTACGTCACAGGCCGGTTCGGCTGATCCCCCCCTGTCCCAACGCACGGGACCCTCGTTCGGGCGCCTTCGGCGCAAGATAAAAGGCCGTGCGCCTGTGCAACGCACAGCCTTTTGGTTGGAGGCCCTGTGGATGGCTCGGTCACTGTCGCAGACGCGATGCCTGCGGCAGCGGTCTCAATAGGAGAGACGCTGTTTGGGAATGTAAGCCGGATCCAAGGGTAGGGTTTGCGGGTAGATCGGCCACAGTCGCCCCGCGGCCACAAGGAAAAACGCCAAGTTCGTTGCGGGCGTCGGACACCAGAATGTCGATTGCGATTTCCGCCAACATAGCACTCCAATCTCGCTACTCCCCTCTGACAGCGCCGCCAATCCATCGTATGGCTAGGGTACGAGCGCGGCGCAGATTCCACCAATCGGGAAAATCCTGAATTTGCATCGAAGCCGCGATATTTCTGTGGAGGTCTCGGTCGGCGGGGCCTGCGAGTCGTCGCGAGGGCCCGATGCGTCGCCCGACGGGACCTGGCGTGGATCGGTGGTCGGCCAGACGACGCCAAGTCTTTTGTTTGCAGGGAGTTGCATACAGATCCTTCCCCCAGGGAAAGATCCGATGCAAGAGACGCAAGGAAGGCCGACAGGCAGACTATCACGACAGGGGATCAGGATATCCCGGCCCGGCGGGTCTCGTCTGATCGAAGGGTCTTCGTCGCGGACGAATGCGAAATGAAACGACACAAAAAGGTGAAATCAACGCAGGCACAGCAGAACCACGCTGTTCGTTGCAGGCAATTCCCCTGCAACCTGTCCCGCGGCCCCAACGCCGCAGGACGCAAGACAGAGGACGCAGACGCACCGCGTTCTTCGTCCTCTGTCCTTCCTTCCCGCCGATCAAGCCTCTTCGGCCTGCTCCTGCGACTGCTCTTCCTTGGCCTGCTCTTCGGTCTGCTCGGCCACCACGGTGACGCGGACGGTGGCGGTGAGGTCCTCGGTGAACCGCAGAGTGACCTCGTGCGCGCCGACGTTCTTGATGTGCTCGGGCAGCTTGACGATCTCGTCGGCCACCTCGAAGCCCTGCGACCGCAGGTTGGCGGCGATCATCGGCTCGGTGATCGAGCCGAAGAGCACGCCCTGCTCGTTGGCCTTGGCGGCCAGGACCGCCTCGGCCCCGTTGACCGCAGCGACGGCCTTCTCGATCCGCTTGCGCTCCTGCAGACGCTGCTCGGCGCGCTTGGCCTTCTCCTGGGCGATCGCACGGATGTTTCCGTCCGTGGCGACCTTCGCCAGGCCCTGGGGCAGCAGGTAATTCCGGGCGTAGCCCTCGGTGACGTCCACGACGTCGCCGAGCCACCCCAGCTTCTTGATATCCTCACAGAGCAATACTTTCATGTCGAAACCCCTTGGAATTGATTATCTACTATTTACTAATTACTATTTGGCCTCGGCCGACGAACGGAGCGTGCTTGAACGGCATCGTCTCCCCACTCGTAAATAGTAAATTGTAAATCGCAAATTGGATCACGTTGTGTACGGCAACAAGGCCATGAAGCGGGCCCGCTTGATCGCGGCTTTGGCCTTCCGCTGGCAGCCGGCGCAGTTGCCGCTCCGCTTGCGGGAGTAGATCTTGCCGCGGTTGGTCAGCAGCTTCTGCAGGGTGTCGATGTCCTTGTAATCGATGTACTTGACGCTGCCCCGGCAGAAACGGCACTGGGTCTGGTCCCGCGCGCCGGCGAATCCGGTTCTTCTTCGGTTGGTGGTGGTCCGTTGTTGTCCTGTTCTCTGTGTTCTTGGTCGCATCGCCATATCTTACCTCATTTTTTCAGTCAATCGTCCGTTGCCGCCAAAGGCCCGCGGGCCGGGAGAAGCCCCGCGGATCGCTCCCGGTCGGCAATGATCAAAACGGGATATCATCGTCGGGCACGGGTCCGCCCGGTCGCCCGGGACCGGAGGGGCCGGCCTCGTCATAACCATAACCGCCCGCGTCGGGCTGTTCCGAACTGCCGCCGCCACCACCGCCACCGCCTGGGGCGGCGCCGCCGGGCATGAAGGTGAAGTTCTCCACCGTCACCCGGTGCTTGCTGCGCTTGACGCCGTCCTGGCCGGTCCACTGATCGAAGGACAGGCGGCCTTCCACGAAGATCGGCCGGCCTTTCTTGAAGAACTTGTTGATGTTCTCCGCCATCCGGCCGAACGCCCGGCAGTCCACGAAGCAGACTTCTTCTCGCTTCTGGCCGCTTTGGTCGTTCCACGTCCGGTTCGTCGCCAGGCCGAAATCCACCACGGCGGTCTGGCTCGGCGTGTACGAGAGCTGCGGGTCCCGCGTCAGATTGCCCATCAGCAGTATCTTGTTGAAACTTGCCATAATACCATCCATTGCCCGTCGTGCAGGCTGCATCCTGCGTCTTGCGTCCCGCACGACGCGCCGCCTGCAACGCAAGACTCAATCCTTCGGTGCTCCACCGCCTCTCCCATCGGGGGCCATAGAACCGCGGCTTTCCGCCGATCAGCGATCGCGGTATCCGGTCCCACGACCGCCGCCGTCGAAGTCGTCCAGGCCCGGCACGTCGCTGAAGCTGCGTCGAGGCCGACGATCCCCACGGTCGTCCGCGTCGTCGCGGTCCGGCGCCACTTCGATCGGGACATCGTCCTTCGGCAGGCCCTTGATGTCCGCCTCGATCAGCTCGGGCGGCCGCTTCTCGGTGCCCAGGACCAGGCAGCGCATCACCTTCTCGGACAACTGGACGTCTTTCTCGATGCCCGAGATCTTGCGGCCGTCGGCCTTGAAGTAGGCCAGGATGTACGTGCCGCGCTGTTTGCGCTCGATGTCGTACGCGAGCTTCCGCTCGCCCCATTTCCGGATGGCGACCACTTCGGCATCCGCTCGTTTGAGGATGTTCTCGATCATGGCCAGCGTGCCGTCCCAGTCGGCGGTCGCCAGAGCCGAATCCACCAGAAACATCCCTTCGTATAGTCGCTTTGCAGCCATTTGTTAACCTATGACCTCCCGATTGTGATTAATCCACATCAACGCTCAAACCAACAGGGCCGGCGTTTCGGTCATTGCTCCTGTACCCTGTTGAACTCATTCATCGTCTTGTTCAAACCGAACCGCAGCCAGTGCAGCACCGCGTCGCGGGCCTTGAGAATCGCGTCGTTCAGCAGCGGACGCTCCTCGGGGGCCGGACGGCCCAGCACGTAGCCGACCGCCTCGGCGCCGCTGCACTGGCCGATCCCGATCCGACAACGAGGAAACTCGTTGGAACCGAGCTTCTCCACGATGTCGGCCAGACCGTTGTGCCCGCCGGCCGAGCCTTTGGCCCGGATGCGAATCACGCCGGGCTCCAGGGCGCGGTCGTCCGTCACCACCATCAGGTGGCTGCGGTCCAGCTTGTAGAACCCCGCGGCGGTCGCAACGGACTCGCCGCTGCGGTTCATGAACTGCCAGGGCTTCATCAGGATCACTTTCGTGCCCTCGAAGAGCCCCTCGCCGATCCGGGCGCCGAACTTTCGCTGTTTGACCTCGATTCCCAAAACGTCCTCCAGGGCCTCGATCACTTTGAAGCCCAGGTTATGCCGCGTCTCGGCGTACTCCGAACCCGGATTTCCCAAACCAGCCACAAGTCTGAGTTCTGCCATCGGTTCCGATTCCGCCGTGCAGGCGCTGCGACATTGCCGTTACTCGGCGCCTTCTTCGCCCTTGGGGGCCTTCTCGGTGATGACCTCGGGCGCCGCAGGCGCCTCGGCTTCGAGCTGCTCGGTCGTCTTGGCCTCGGCCACGATGCGGCAACTGACCACCGCCGTCTCCGGCGAGCTGACGAGCTTGACGCCCTCGGGCAGCTTGATGTCGCCGGCCTTGATCGTTTCGCCGACGCCCAGGTCCTTGATGAGCACCGTGATCTTCTCCGGAATGGCGATCGCGAGACACTCGATCTCGAGGTGGTCGGTGTTCGACTCGATGACGCCGCCTTCGGACGCGCCCTTGGCGATGCCCTTGAGCTCGACCGGCACGTCCACCGTGATCATTTCCGTCACGTCGACCCGCATCAGGTCCACGTGCACGACGTCGCGACCGAGGTGATCGAACTGCAGCTCCTTGATGAGCATCTTCTCCGTGGACCCGCTGATCGTGATGTCCATCAACCGGTGCCCGTGGTGGATGCCTTCCAGAAAATCATGGGCATTCACGGTAATCGCGACGGGCTCTTCTTTGTGCCCGTACACGATGCACGGAATGCGGCCCTGCTTGCGAACCGCCGAAGCGGCCTTCGAGCCGATCCGCTCTCTCAACTCAGCCTCTAAAGCTAACGTCTTGTCCATAAGCCTCACCTGATAAACCTATATGCCAAATCACACGCAATCACGGTACGTCCTGAGCGAAGAGACTGCTCACGGATTCATCCCGGTGGATCCGCTTGATCGCCTCGCCGAGCATCCCAGCCACGCTCAGGACCTTGATCTTCTTGAGTTTCCTGGCCTCTTCGCTCAACGGGATGCTGTTCGTCACGACCACCTCGTCGATCGGGGCCTTCTCCAGCCGCTCCAGCGCCGGCGGAGCGAACACCCCGTGCGTCACGCCCACGCGCACGCTCTTGGCGCCGCGCTGCTTGACCAGATCGGCCGCCATGCAGACCGTGCCGGCCGTGGCGATGATGTCGTCGCACATCAGGACGTTGCAGCCTTCGACCGAGCCGATCAGCTCGCCGGCCTGGACCTGCGAACCGCTGAGACGTTTCTTGTGGACGATCGCCAGGTCGCCGCCGAGGTGGGCGGCGTACTTCGCCGCGGTCTTGATATTGCCCACGTCCGGCGACACCACCGTCAGATCCTCGATCCGCTTGTCCCGGAAATACCGGCTCAGGACCAGCTCGCCCGTCAGATGATCGACCGGGATGTCGAAGAAACCCTGCAACTGGTGGGCATGCAGATCGATCGCCAGCACGCGGTCGGCGCCCGCCGTGGCGATGATGTTGGCCACGAGCTTGGCGGTGATCGGCACCCGCCCTTCGTCCTTGCGGTCCTGGCGGGCGTACCCGAAGTACGGAATCACCGCGGTGATCCGCTTGGCGCTGGCCCGACGCAGGCAGTCCAGGTAGATCAGCAGCTCCATGAGGTGCTCGTCCACCGGCTTGCACGTCGACTGGACGACGAAACAGTCGCGACCGCGGACGTCGTCCTCGATCCGAATCGCCTTTTCCCCGTCCGGGAACCTGCTGACCTTGGCGCCGCCGACGGGAATGCCCAGATATCGGCACACCTCGCCCGCCAGTTCCGGGTTGCTGCTTCCAGGAAAGATCTTGAGATTGTCGTTCAGAAACATCTAACACCGTTCCTACTTTGCACAGACCTTGTCCACGTTCTCCTGCGACACCACCGTTCCGGCGCCGACGTTGGCGCCAGCCGGGAGAGTCAGCGGTGCGATCAGGACCGCGCCGGAGCCGACGTTGCAGTCGTCTCCCACGGAGGTTCGATGCACGTGATGACCGTCGTAATTGGCGGTGATCGATCCGGCGCCGACGTTCACCCGCCGCCCGATCGTCGCGTCGCCCAGGTAGCTGTGATGCCTGGCGCGAACGCCGTCGGCCAGCGAGGTGTTCTTGACCTCGGTGAAGACGCCCAGCACGACGTCGTCGCCGATCACGGTCCCTTCCCGAAGGAAGGCGAACGGCCCGATCCGACAGTCCCGCCCGATCTTCACGGCGCCGTGAACGTACACGAACGGCTCGATCACCGTGTCCTGGCCGATCTGGGCGCGAGCGTCGATCCAGGTGTTCTCCGGGTCCACGATCGTCACGCCGTTCTCCATCAGCTCCTGCTGGACGCGGTGCTGCATGATCTTGCTGGCGACGCTGAGCTGGGTCCGGCTGTTGACGCCCATCGCCTCTTCGGGCCGGACCGCGGTGACCGCCACAACCTTGTTGCCGGTGGCGATCAGCACCGAAAGAGCGTCCGTCAGATAGTATTCATTCTTGACGTTGTTGGGCTTGACCTGCTTCAGGGCCTTGAACAAGGCCTGGTTGTTGAACAGATAGTAGCTTGGGTTCACCTCTTTGATCGCCCGCTGCTCGGGGGTGCAGTCGCTGTGTTCCACGATGCCCTGGATGTTGCCGTAGGCGTCGCGAACGATGCGTCCGTAGCCGGTCGGGTCGTCCAGAACCGCGGTCGCCAGCGTGGCCGCCGACTGCTCGGCCTCGTGCTTCTCGATCAGAGTCTGGAGGGTCTTGGCCCGGATCAGGGGACCGTCGCCGCACAGCACGAGCGTCTGGCCGACGAAGTTCTCCAGGTGCTCCCGACAGCACATGACCGCATGCGCAGTGCCCAACTGCTGGGTCTGGTGCACCCAGACGATGTCGGAGGCGTCGGCGAACCGGTCCTGCACCTGGTCGGCTCCGAAGCCGACGATGACGTAAATCTTGTCCACGCCTACACTTCGGCATGCGTCGAGAACGTATGCCAGCATGGGACGACCCGTCACCTCGTGCAGCACCTTGGGCAGCTTGGTGTTCATCCGGCTGCTCACCCCGGCCGCCAACAAGATCGCGACTCTGTCTGCCATTGAAAGGCCCCTGAATCTGCTATTTACGATTTACTATTTACTATTTGGCGTTGCCTCGACGGGGATCGCGATTCCGAGAGCCGTCTGCGACCGCAAATAGTAAATAGCAGATTGTCGATCCAAACACCTACCCGGCCTGGACTCGAACCAGGAATAGGAGGACCAAAACCTCCTGTGTTGCCGATTACACCACCGGGTAAACACATAGAAATCTACTATTTACGATTTACTATTTGCGATTGGCGGATCTACCCTGGAACCGGACAGCCCCTTGGGCGACTTCAAATAGTAGATAGTCGATAGTAGATCGTCGATCCAAATTGTCACGGGAACCGCGCCCGGCGCGGTCCGGCGAGGCCTTGTCGGAGGCTTGAGTCAGCCATGCCGTGATGCTGCTGACCCCAAAATGGGCCTTTTCGACCCGATCTACCCCATGCGACAAGGCAGTCCTAAACGTTGAACTATACCGGGTCCTCTGGACTCCGTCAATCTTTTTGCGCCCGGAGCGCACAAAAAAAGCCGCTCCAGCCGAAACTTGGCTTTGGGAGCGGCTTTCATCGCATATGTATTTACTGGGGCTTCGTCTCCCACGGGCGGTCGCTCGTCTCGATCGTGAACGTGCTCGCCATCGTCATGGGGATTTGCATGTCGAACGGCCCCTCTGCGGAGGCGCCGATCTTGATCTGGCCCTTGAGGTCCTGCCTGCCTTTGCGGCTCTGGACCAGGCCGTTGGCTTCGTTCATCAGGATCGTGCTTTCCTGCGTGCCGGCCATGTCGAGCTTCATCTTCATGCCCTGGATATCCATGGGCGGCCCGCTCAGGTCCGGCTTGATGGTCCCAACCAGGCCGATCGTCGCCACGCCGCCTTCCCGCTTCCCCAGGATCAGCTTGGATTCGGTGAACATCGGCATCCCGCGCTTCATGGTCTGTTTGGTCGTCCAGGACGCGCCGACCTCGACAGGCTGCTCGGGATAGACGGCCATGGACTGCTCGGTCATCTCGCGGATCCCCTGCTCGTCGAGGAACGAGGACAAGGGGCTGGGTCCGTCGTCGGGGTTCGAGCCCGCCGGCAGCTTCTTACGGACCGCCTCAGCCATCTCCTTCACGCCCTCTATGCCCAACACCTTGCCTTTGGGGCTGATCTGAATCGAGTAGCTCTGGCCCAGCAGGGCCGCAAACCCCTCCGCTCCCGCCGGCGGGGTCGTCTGCTTCGCGGAATCGTAATCCACCGCGGCCATGGGGCCTTCCTGTTTGAGCCGCGTCCACGTGTACGTGTACCGAATCCGCATATTGCCCTGGCCGTCGGTCTCCAGGACCTCCGCCTTCTGGATCATCCCGATGGTCAGACCCGCATTCTGCTGCTGACCCATGATTTCCTGGGTCATCTTCTGTTCGATCGCCGTCCGCTCGTAGAACGTCTTGCCTTTGTTGAGTTTCAGCGACAACTGCACGGCCGCTGAAGCGTTTTCCGAAAGAGCCATCGACGCCGCGCAGACGACGGCAATCAGAAGCATCCCGATCTCTCGCCTTGCCATACCTCTACACCTCCATCTGGGGTCGGACCCGACCCGATCATAGAATTCGTTCGAACGAAGACCGCAAAGAACATCCTCGCTTGGGAGGAGATTCTACAAAGGCTCGACCGCCGCCGCCACCTCTTTTTGGGCCTGGAGCCAGCTACGCGTCTCGGACCATCCCCAGGCGCGGGCGGTGGCGGCCTTGAGTCCCCGGGCCAATCCGACGAGAAGATCGCCCGTCTCACGAACTCCCGCGAGGAACCCTGCCAGAAGATAATCCCCGCAGCCGACCGTGGACAGGGCGGGATTGCGGTCCGTCGCGCAGCCCAACCAGGCGCCGGCCTTCGTTACAAGCAGGGCCCCCTTCTCGCCCCGACCGATCCTCACCATCTGCGCCCGGTCGAGCAGCCCGCGGGCCGCTTCGACCAGCGACGCAGGCGAATCCTCGACCTGCGAGCCGACCAGCTCCCGCAGTTCCTCAACGTTGGGCGAGATCAGCCAGGCCAAACCGGTGTCCACGATGGCCTTGAAGACCGGCCCATAAGTGTCCACCACAATCTGTGCTCCACATCGCCCACAGATCCGCACCAGATCGACGATCGGCTCAAGCAGTTCGTCCCCAGGCATCGCGCCGGAGAACACGCACAGATCGCCTGGACGGATCAAGCCGCAGAGGTCGTCGCCAAGCCTCTTGAGACTGTCGAGCGACGCCAGACTCCTGGGATCGCGGAGGTGCATCTCGCGATGGGCCTGCGTATCGACAACGGAAATATTCCGGCGGGTCCTGCCTTCGACCACGGTCATGCGAGGCTCGATCAGACCGCCCAGCCGCCCCACGGCGGCTGTCATCTCATCATGATCCTCGCGGCCCCACAGCCCCGCCGCGATATTCCGGCAGCCCATCCAAGCCAAGGCAGAAGAGACGTTCATCGCCTTGCCTGCCGGCCGGACCGTCTGCTCGTCGATGGTCATGTGCCGACCCCAGTCCAGGCCCTCGCCCAGGCAAGTCACATCCCAAGCCGGCGACACCCCAATCGTGATGATTCGACCTTGATTCTCCACGCAAGCATCCACCCAATGAACCGATTCCCGAGACGCCAATCACTCCCAGGAGTCTCGCACGTCCGGAGAGAATCGTCAAGGTTGATGCCGTCACGGCCCGCAATGGGGGAATCCGGACCTCTCTGTCGTTGGGCGTTTGACCGCTCTTGGGGGCCATCGACGCGGGAGTGTTCGGACGAATTCGAGAGGCGCCAATGATCGCTGAATATCGCTCCCCGCCGGCATCCCCAAAGCGAAGAACGCACGCCGCGAAAACAACCGGACCAGGAACTCGTGCAACGGTTAGTGTGGATCGCAATGGTGTGCACCGCACACCCTGCATGCCACCGGCCCTGGGCGAAGGACGCCGTCCTGACCTGCCGCGAGGATCTAGTCCTTCTTCGCGGGCGACAGCGTCCTTCTCTCGACGCCTTCGTGCGTGATCTTGATGGGCTGGATGAACCCCTGCTCGTCGAAGTACATCCGGTCCATGCAGGTCACGAGGTCCTTCGAGGAGAACGCGTCGAAGTGGAGCTGCCGGTCGTACGGCGCCGAATACGTCGGAAAGATCCAGTACTCATCCCCGATGATGATGCCCTCGGGGTCCGCGTACCAGCCCTCGAACAGCGGATTCCCCGCCCCGGCGGGAGCCACGACGACCATCACCAACAGGAGCGCCCAGTGCAGTGTCTTCATGCGAAACCTCAATCGTTCATTTCCTCGGTTCGACAACCCCGGCTTGAGCGTTCATAGCCGCCCGCCAACCCAGGGATACCGCAGCGACCGTCGCGGCCACTCCGCCGGCCGACTGCCGAACCAGTATGACGCACCCTCGCCCGATTTCCAAGCCCCTTGTCCGCGGTTCGCCTGCACAGCAGGGGCTCGCGACGCCTCCCTGTTACCAGCCGCCCACGCCGCGCCTTATAAGGGAGAACGACGTTGCATGAAAGGTGGATTGGATGAACGCGGTGCTCATCGTACTTCTGGTGGCAGTCCTCGCGACGGTCCTGTTCGGCTACGGCCGCGAGTGACCCCGGGACACAGACCCGCCGCTCGGGCCCCATCCGCGTTCATCGCCAAACCAGGACAGAAGGCAAGAGGAGCCAGCGAAACGCGATCCTCTGCCACAGAGGACCCAGAGCCCACAGAGAAAAGGCGGCAGCGGTGGCGGGCCCCGCCCGCCAACTTCTCCGACCGCATCAACGCTTCTACGCTCCCACGCGGCGTCCCGCCGCGACGGGCCACGAGTCACGGGTCACGGGTCACAAGTCGCGGCTTCGCGGGCTTGACATTCCGCTCCCGCCGGACCATAATCATCCTGAAGAAGCCAAGGAGGGGCGAGAATTCCCGCCCCGGGCCTCAGATCACTAGAGAGCAGAGAATCGTCTTTCAGGGAGAGCGGATTCATCATGGCATCTCCGACAGGTTCCATCATTCCGACCGAGCGAATCCAGCAGTGCATCTATCTCCTCCGCCGCCAGAAAGTCATGCTCGACAGCGATCTGGCGGAACTCTACGGCGTGGAAACGAAAGTCCTGGTGCGGGCGGTGAAACGCAACATCGAACGATTCCCCGGCGATTTCCTGTTCCAACTGACGCCGCCGGAATACGACGGTCTTTTGAGGTGCCAGATTGGCACCTCAAAGAGAGGTCGCGGCGGCCGACGATACCTGCCCTACGCTTTCACTGAGCAAGACGTCGCCATGCTCTCCAGCGTCCTGACGAGCAAGCGGGCCGTCGAGGTCAACATCGCCATCGTCCGGACCTTCGTCAAACTGCGAGAGATCCTGGCCGACAATGCCTTGCTCCGCCTGAAGATCGAGGCCCTCGAACGCAAGTACGACGAGCAGTTCCACGAGGTCTTCCTGGTCCTGAGCCTGATGCTGAAAGAAGATGAGGAACCCAAGGAACCGTTCGGCTTCCGGCGGACCAAAAAGAACTGACCTGCCCCAAGATCGGATGGATACGCAGGTGAATGTCGATTCCGGAGCACGAATCGCGATTTCTGCCACAGAGGTCACAGAGCCCACAGAGAAAGGCGGCAGCGGTGGCGGGCCCCGCCCGCCAACTTCTCCGACCGCATCCACGCTTCTGCGCTCCCACCAGCCCGGCCCTTCCGCCTTCATCCTCTGTGCCCTCTGTGTCTCCGTGGTGAAGAAACCCGTCGCTCCTACGCCCGCTTCGCGGGCTTGACATTCCGCTCCCGCCGGACCATAATGATCCTGAAGAAGCCAAGGAGGGGCGAGAATTCCCGCCCCCGGACGTTTTCGGTCGAGATACGAATAACGAGGTGTGAGGAACGCGGCTCTTAGCCGCTGGTTGGACCGGCCCAATGGCCGTATCGGGAGAGTTGAGATGCGTGGACGCGGGTTCCGACTTAGGTACGCTGTCCCGAATGGCGGTCCGTTAAGGCCGTGGTCACATGCCAAAATGGCGTTCTCGGGCACGAGAACGGGCGTCGGAATGCCGGGAGCAGTCTTAATGGACCGCCATTCTACGCTGTCCCGCGAATTCCTGTCCTCCGAATTCCTCCTCGCTTTTTTCTGCAGATATTCCCTCCTCCGTGTGCCTCCGCGCGACGCGGGAAGATCGAGCACATTGAGCCGTCGCCGCTGCTGGAGCAACGCAAAGCGAGCCAAATCATATCCTATTATCGCAACACGACTTACGCAACCGACAAGGCCATTCCAGTGATTGCCACAAACCGGTTTCGCATCGACTATTGCGTCCGAAGAACGCACAGAACAACTGGCGTTGTTCCGCCCATCGGTGCGTCTTTTTCTGGTTCTTCACGGATTAGCGGGGAGGGATAACGACAACGGCGGGTCTGTTGTATCTTGGTGTTTGCTTGAAGAACGCCAGGATTGGCAGGAGGCCGCCGTTGTCAAAGGAACAGATTACCGGATTGTT
>Ga0228535_1000728_pt1 | contig 77342 bp, 76 predicted proteins | sample SJ1metagenome_FD_168457 | JGI IMG/M metagenome (GOLD analysis project Ga0228535, IMG submission 168457) | Enriched culture of PCE-dechlorinating microbial communities from Ithaca, New York, USA - SJ1 | ecosystem: Engineered > Modeled > Simulated communities (microbial... > Unclassified | place...
GACGGCAGCGCCGGATGCCTTCTTGTTCAACCCTGTCGCCTTTGCTACCTCAGTTACGAGTTCTGCCTTGGTCACCTTGTACAGCCTCCTCTTGAATTATGATGTGGAACCGTGCAAATAAAGCCTGGCACCACGTAAAACCACTGTTCAGCCTATTATTACCAGCAAGTGAGGCTCAGGTCAAGTGTTAACTTGATTTTTCCTCTTTTCCGCGCCAGAAAATTCGCAGGGGGGTCCCTTCAAAGTCAGCAAGCGCCCGCAGTTCCTTCTCCATGTGGTTTTCAAAGGCCTTTTCAGCCAGGTCGGGGAAGTTGACAAAGAAAATGAACGTGGGGGGGGCTATTTCCGCCTGTGTGCAGTAGAAAATTTTAAACGCCCTTCCCCTGGAATCTGTCGGCAGCCTGTCAAAAGCAAGGATATCACGTACCAGCCTGTTCAGGAGCGTTGTGCCGATCCTGTTGTTCCTGTTTCCGTTCACCTTGAGCACCAGTTCAGGCACTTTCTGTATTCCTCTGCCTGTAAGGGCGGAAATAAAGTGCAGGGGCGCATAGGAAACAAAGCCCATCTCGTCTTTCAGTTTACGTTTCATCACATCGCCGAGTTCGTCTTTTTTCCCGAGCAGGTCCCATTTGTTGACGAGCAGGACTATTCCCTTTCCTCTTTCCGAGATCTCCGAGGCCAGCTTCTTGTCCTGGTCTGTGAACGGTTCAGTGGCATCCATCAGGAGAAGGGCCACATCGCACCTGTCTATTGCCTGGAGAGTCCGGATGTAGGAATAATACTCTATGTTGTCCTCTACCCTGCTTTTCCTCCGCAGCCCTGCGGTATCGATAAGCCTGAAAGAAACGCCTCCGATGGTCACGGAGGTATCCACAGCATCACGGGTAGTCCCCGGGATGTCGCTCACGAGTGACCGTTCCTCTCCTGCAAGGTAATTCAAAAGGCTTGATTTCCCTACGTTTGGTCTCCCGACGATGGCTACCCTGACTTCGGAAGACGCTTCCGCGGCCGGTTCCTCTTTCGGCAGTTTCTCGATGACAAGATCGAGAAGATCATAAAGGTTGCGCTTATGTTCTGCGCTTATGCCGATCACTTCTTCAAACCCGAGGGAGTATGCCTGGTAAACAAGGTCTTCATGAATGCCGTCGTCGATCTTGTTTGCCACAACTATGACCGGTTTTCCCGATTTTCTCAGCATCTCGGCCACATCTTCGTCCATCCACGTAGGCCCTTCCCTGCCGTCGATAACGAACAGAACAAGATCGCTTTCGGCAAGGGCTGTCCGCACCTGCTGTCTCATTCCATGAACAAATGCGTGTTCATCTTTCGCGAGAAATCCCCCCGTATCGACAACGTAAAACTTCCGCTCCCGCCACTCTGCTTCGCCGTAAAGCCTGTCCCTCGTCACTCCCGGCATGTCATCCACTATTGCTTCCCTGCGGCCGGTAAGGCGGTTGAAAAGCGATGATTTGCCCACATTGGGCCTTCCTATTATCGACACTACAGGCATGGGTGAATCCTCCTCGCTGGACTTCAGTCGATCCATACTTTTATTTCGGGGAATCCCTTCCGTGAATTCCCTATTGAAAAGAACGGCGCAAGAACACAGTGCATCCTGGAAGGAGATTCAGCAGCCACCCAGAAAATAAGGGGAGGTGTGCCGGGATCCATGGGCAGAAAACCTGATTCTTCCAGTTTTGACATTATACTCTCTTTCTGTTCCGCTGACCGCGCACTGATTTCAACCAGAAAAGCATACGGGGGAAGGCCGAGCTCCTTCCGTTCCGCCAGCTCATCCTCCCAAAATTTTCCCCAGCCGCTGACCATACCTCTTTGCCAGCCGGTCCCCGGACGCCTGCTCTGAAAAAGAACCATGCGGTCCGTCCCCTCGTTTCCCCTCCAGAATGATTCCCAGGCCATGGAAAACGCATTGAATTTCGCCTGGTAAGAAACGCTCCGTGTTTCTCCGTCGGCATCGATCCAGGCCGTAAAACCTATTTCCGCCATATCGCATAAAGCAAGGGCGGCACGGGTTCCGAGAACGATACCGCCCGTTTCGAGTTCTTTTTTCAGGGCAGCCCTGTTCTTCTTTCCCGTCGTCCTGGCCTCGTTCCAGAGCAGAACGGGAGTATCCTCCGGTGCAATGGCCCTTGCAACAGGAAAAAGAGCCTCAAGCCCAGGCCTTTTCCCGGTCAGAAGGGGCCCCCTGCAGAAGGGGCAGAATTCCGGAATGGGCCTTGATGTTCCGCACGAGGAACAGCGAAGTCTGCTTTTTTTTTCTTCCCACGCCATGATTCCGGAACATCTGGGGCATCTCACGGAATTGCCGCAGTCTTCGCATGCCACTTCCCCGGCGTATCCCTTTCTGTCGAGGAGCCACAGCGCTGTTTTCCCCCGTGAGAGCACATTTTTCGTTTCCGAAAGAAGGGCTTCGGATAGGCGGAGGTTTCCCTCCACGCCGGGAGTTTCTGAGGCAAAACCCTTCCGTATGTCCACATACCTGACTGAGTGTCGCGGGGCTGCTTCTGTGCATACAGGCCGACCTCTCAGGTATACCCTGGAAGACGGCATTCTGCCTGCAAGGGTGAGAGAAGCTTTTTCGAGAAGAGCCCTTCTCCCGGCAATGGTCCTGGCATTCAAAAAGGGCTTATTATAGCTCCTGAATGCACCGCTGCTCTCCTCGTCCACAATTACGGCAGAAAGAAACGGAAGAGGAGCAAAAACCGCACCCGGTCCCCCTACAATTCCCGAAACTCTGCCGGCCCGTGCCGCAAGCCAGGCATTATGGAGCTTTTTGCCTCCCGCTGAAGGCCAAAGGATCGTCCTGTTCATCAGGGAAGACGGAAGGAGATCGAAAAAAGAGGAGGCCATCTCCTGTTCAGGAAAAAGGACGAGAAATGTTTCCGCATTTTCCATGCGTTCTATAAATGGGACCCATCTGTCCCGTGTTCTGCACTCGTAGAGAAACATCTCTTCATAGATGCCCGGCATTGTCCTTCCCGGATTGTCAGAGAAAGACAGAAAAGGCTCGGAAAACGAGAGGATCGAGGCAGGGACAGCAGACTTAAGCGCTTCTCCCGGGCCGCAGAGAAACGTTTTTCCTGTCCAGGAGATGAGCTGCAGCATGTTTTGGGAAAAGAGGGGTTCAGAATCAGAAACCGCCCTTGCCTGGCGGATTGAAAAACCTTCGCCTGCTGGGCGGTCTGCTGGTCCTCTTTCAATTATGCCGTAACGAAAACCCTTTCCTACAGGAACCAGTGCCCTTCCCCCGGGTTCCGCATTTTCCCTGAATTCGTACGTCAGGCTGTTCCACCACGGCCCGGGAACATTCACGTCCCATAAAGGCAAGGGAGCCCGCCTCCCTTCACCGGGGAAAATCCTCCCCGAGTATCCGGTTCCAGATCGCCTCCGCAACGTCTTCCTTGGTCCCGGAAAATTCCGAAATGGTCCCGTCGGCACCGAGCAGTTTCACCGCGTTCGTATCACTGCCGAAACCGGTGTCTGTTCCAGTGATATCGTTGGCAGCAATAAAATCGAGGTTCTTTCTCTTCATCTTCCCGGAGGCGTTTTCCAGGAGATCATGACTCTCCGCGGCAAACCCTATAAGGATCTGCCCCTCTTTTTTCCGCTCCCCGAGAGTTGCGGCAATATCTGTGTTCTGGACAAGATCAAGGCGGAGCATGTCCTCCTTCTCCCGTTTGATTTTCCGTTCGCTGAAGGAGGCCGCCCTGTAGTCTCCCACTGCAGCAGCCTTGACAATAAAATCCATTTCGTCTGCAAGGGAGAGAACGGTCCGTTTCATTTCTTCAGCCGATACCACCGGATGCACGGAAAAGCCCGCGAGGTTTCCGAAGCTGCAGGGACCATGAACGAAGGTCACCGAACCTCCCCGGTACCAGGCAGCTCTTGCCATTGCGTACCCCATTTTTCCGGTGCTCGGGTTGCTGAGAAAACGGACCGGGTCAAGAAATTCCCAGGTCGGTCCGGCGGTCACGAGGATATTCCTGCCCTCTAGAGTCTTGAAGGGACAAATTGCACGCCACATCTCATCAAGGATGGCATCTACTGCGGGAAGCCTTCCTTTTCCCTCGTACCCGCATGCCAGGCTTCCCGTCTCCGGCTCTGATACGGTCATTCCCATCTCTTTGAGGATCTCCAGGTTCCTTGCCGTGGACGGATGGTTCAGCATATGAACATTCATTGCGGGAAAAACAACCACGGGGGAGCGTGTCGCAAGAACTATTGAACAGAGCAGTTCCTTGCCGGAACCCTGGGCGATCCTGGAAATCGTTTCAGCAGTGCAGGGCGCGATGAGCACTGCATCCGCCCAGTCTCCAAGGCTGATGTGGGGGATCTTCCATCCGTATTCATCTGAAAGAAAATCACGCTGCGTCCAGGTGCGGCGTCCGGAAAGGACTGAAAGGACCATGGGGCTTACAAACCTCTCCCCGTCTTCGGTCAGGACAATTTCCACCTCACATCCCGATCTGACGAGGGCGCGGACTATTTCCGGGCTCTTGTAGGCTGAGATCCCTCCCGTGATTCCGAGAACAATTTTTCGTTTACGTTTCCATTCACTCATGGCCGCTGTCCGGAACAGCTCCGTCTTCTCCGGATACGGAATCTTCAAGAGAAATGCGGACGGCGCTGAAGTCAAACTCCTGAAGTGCCGTAGAGATGAACTTCTCATTGTCCTCGTCCAGGGTTCTCCCCTTCTGCTCGCTCAATGTCCTCGCCCTGTTTGCAACCGCGACTGTCAGAAGATACTTGTTGTCGATGCCCTGTTTTTGAGCCAGCGAGTCTATATCGTAAAAAATCATAGTATTACCCCCTTTTTTCCCTGTAGGCGAGAATTATTCTTTTCAGTTCAGCTGACGCTCTTTCAGCGTCGTCATTAATTATCACATAATCATACTCTCCGGTCCTGTCCATTTCCAGCCGGGCATTTTTCAGCCTGAGAGCGAGCATATTTTCGCTTTCTGTCCCTCGTTCCCTCAACCGTCTTTCAAGTTCGTCGAGTGACGGGGGGGATACAAAGATAAGTATGCTCTCCGGCATCTTTTCACGTATCTGAAACGCTCCCTGGACGTCAATTTCAAGGATGATGTCGAGTCCCTGCCCGAGTGCGTTTTCTACGTCTTCCCTGAGAGTTCCGTAGTAATGGCCGTGCACAAAGGCATGTTCGAGAAATTTACCCCGGCCCAGAAGGTCCCGGAAGGCATCTTCGGAGATGAAACGGTAATCCACCCCGTCCCGTTCACCCTCCCGTACAGGGCGTGTTGTACAGGAAATGGAGAACACGATGCCTTCAAGGCTCTCGAAAGCCTTTTTGCGAAGGGTCCCTTTTCCGGCCCCGCTCGGTCCCGAAAGGACGAACAGTCTACCCCTGCCTTGAAGATTCATCCTCGGCGTCATTCTCGAACCTGTTGACTATCGTCTCGGGTTGAATAGCCGACAGCACGACATGATTGCTGTCCGTTACCAGGATTGCCCGTGTCTTTCTCCCCTGGGTCGCGTCAATAAGGCGTCCGTCTTCTTTTGCCTCTTCCTTGAGCCGCTTGATAGGGGCGGATGTAGGGTGGATGATCGCAACGATCCGCTCACCCACGATCATGTTGCCGAAACCTATATGAACAAGCTTTGAAGTCATATCGATCACTCCACGTTCTGGACCTGCTCCCTGATTTTTTCAAGGAGGGTCTTGGCTTCAACTACCATCCAGCGAAGATCTGCATCGGTGATCTTCGAGCCCATTGTGTTCACTTCCCTGTTCATCTCCTGGAGAAGGAAATCAAGCTTCCGCCCCTCCGATGAAGGGCCGGCAAGAATGGAACGGAACTGGCTGCAGTGGCTTCTTGACCGGACGAATTCCTCGGATATGTCCCACTTGTCGCCCATGATCGCCAGTTCCTGGGCAACTCGTCCCTGGTCCGCTTCAGAGGTGGCTCCTTCGAGCAGTGCGGTTACCCTCATTCTCAGTTCTTCGAAAAGATCGTTCTTTTTGCTGTTCCAGTACGTTTCCACAGAGGAAATCATTTTTTCAAACGAATCAAGGTACCCTGTGATCGCTTTCAGGAGGTGTTCACCTTCATTCGCTCTCATTACCGAAAGGCTGTCGAGCGCACTTCCGATCAAGTCTTCCAGCGCTTCTCCCACTTCTTTTTCAACCATGGCAAGGACTGAGGGAGAATCCATAACCCCCGGCAATGAAAGAAGCGAAGAAAGGGCAGGCCTGCTTGTTTCTCCAAGTTCTTCCGAGAGGGTGAAAAGCTGGGAAAAATAGCCCGCCAGCACATCCCTGTCGATTACGAGAGCCCGAAACCTCGGCGCCCAGCTTATTTCACCGTGAAGGCGAATTTTTCCCCTTCCCAGCCCTGAACGAATCATTCCGGATACGGCTGACTCGAAAGAGGCCATTTCTCTCGGCAGCCTGATGGAAATCTCCTGGTACCTGTGATTTACAGAAGAAAGCTCAATTGTAAGGGTTCCCCACTCGAAAGCCCGAATCTCTCTTGTGAACCCTGTCATGCTTAGGATCATTGCTCAACATCCCCTTCGCCGGAAGCTGTTTCTGTTTTCTGCAAAAAAGCGTCCAATAAATCCAAAAATTCCGGAATCCCTGTCCCCAGTACCGCACTCGTACTCACCGCCGCTTCTCCGGAATCAAGTAAACGGCTGCAGATCATTTCCAAAGAATCAGCATCAAGAAGGTCGGCCTTGTTCAGGGCGAACAGCCGGGGAATTTTCCCCGCGCCGATCTCATGGAGGGTTTTCTCCACGACTCCCTTTATTTCGTAAAGATCCGGGGCGGATACGTCGAGAACAATCACGAGAAACGATGACGTCTCTATCTCCTCGAGTGTTGTTCGAAAAGCCGCTACCAGCCCTGGAGGAAGATCCCTTATAAAACCTACCGTGTCCGAGAGAAGGATCTCTCTTCCTGACGGAAGCCGTACCTTTCTCATAAACGTGTCCAGGGTCGAAAAAAGCCTGTTTTCCGCCACAAGACTCAAATCCCTGCTGAGCACTCTCAGAAGAGAGGATTTTCCGCTGTTGGTATACCCTACCAGTGAAACGACGGGAATATTCATCTTTCTGCGCCTGTCCCGCTGAAGGGACCGTTTGCGCTTCAGCAGTTCAAGCTTTTTCCCTATATCCCGTACCCTTCTCTCAAGTTTTCTCCGGTGCCTTTCGAATTCCGTCTCACCGGGCCCCCGGGTTCCGATGCCGCCTCCCAGGCGGGACATTTGGGCTCCCAGTCCCTTGAGGTGCGGAATCTCGTATTTGCACAGTGCCATCTCTACCTGGAGCTTCGCTTCCGAAGTGGCGGCCCTTTTTTCAAAAATCTTCATGATCACAAACGGGCGGTCCCACACCTCCACCCCTGTGCATTTCTGCAGACTGCTCTTCTGCCCCGGGGAAAGGCTTTCGTTGCAAACGATCAGTGTAGCTCCTGATGATTTGCAGAAAAGCCCCAGCTCTTCGGCCTTGCCTTTTCCCACGAGAAAAGCCGGATCCTGTTTGTCCCGCTTCTGAACAGCCGTACCCACCGTCTCAATTCCCAGATTTTCCAGGAGGAGCTTCAGTTCTTCCAGGAGGACAGAGGTATCAAATTCCTGCTTTGGAAGCTCGAGAGCCGCAAGGAGCGCCTTACGCACCATTTATTTCAGCTCAAGCGCCAGAGATTCGAGTGATTCGAGGGTTTCCTGAAGCTTTTTGACCAGCTTGTTCCGCCCTTCCCTGCCGAGAGACATGTATTCCCCTGTCTCTATGGTTTCACCGAAGACAACTGCCAGATGGACCGGTTTGACCCACTTTGCCCCCGGAGGCATCGCTTCGAATGTCCCGCTGACAAAAGCAGGCACAATTGGTGCCCCCGACTTCATGGCAATGAGGGCGGCACCTCCTTCGAGCGGCTGAAGTTTTCCGTCAAGGGAGCGTCCGCCTTCGGGGAAAAGAAGCACATTCTCTCCCTCTTTCAGAAGCCTGAGAAAGGCCTTCAGTGCCGTACCGGCGCTCTGGCTGTCCTGTTTATCCACCGGCACGACACCGAGAGCCCGAACCATGCTTCCGAACAGGAACGGTTCGAACAGCTCCGATTTTCCAAGGAAGCGGACCCTCCGCGGGAAAACAGCCCCCATGACCACGGGATCGAGGTTGCTGCAGTGGTTGGCTATTACGATAACGTTCCGGTCAGGCAAAGACGCCCCCCACCTGATCGACAGCCTGTTGTAGACTTTCAGGCAAATAAAGAAAAATGATTTGACAAGGAAATAGAAGGTTTTTTGAAAAAAAGTCATTGACATGCCTCACTTTCCGCGGCTCTTCTCTCCGAATGCATCAGAATTTCCCGTGCGACCTCTTCGGCACTGAGACTGTCGGTATTGATCTCAATCGCATCGTCCGCCTTTTTAAGCGGTGCGGAGGTACGCTCGGCATCGATCCTGTCTCTCCGGCGGATCACGTTCAGCACTTCGTCCGGAGAAACGTCTTCCCCCCTGCCCCGCAGTTCAAGGTAACGCCGCCTTGCCCGGACCGTGTCCGATGCCGTGAGGAATATTTTCACCGGTGCATCGGGAAAGACAACGGTTCCCATGTCGCGGCCGTCTGCCACAAGGCCATTTTTCCCCTGGTCCCTCTGAATGGCCAGAAGCCGTTTGCGGACCATCGGCAGAGCCGAATACTGTGACACTATAGAATCCACACGGGGTGACCGTATACGGCACCCTGCTTCCTCACCGTTGAGCAGCAGCCCTCTGTCTGTGAGCTCTATGGAGAGGGCCGAAAGAGCGTCCGCCAGGATATTGTTCTCCACAGGCGGAATATTGAGGGAATCGAGGTAAAAAGCGATAGCCCGGTACAGGGCTCCCGTATCAAGATACGGCACTCCAAGGTTTTGTGCCACCAGCCTGGCAACTGTACTCTTACCGGCACCCGCAGGTCCGTCTATGGCTACAATAACAGGAACACCCATGTACTGTTTCCTCCAATTCCGGAGACGGCCGCTTTTTCCGGCAGAAATCAAACCATTTCCCCGGAGGGGCAGCCTTATATTTTTCGTCCTGACCGTATGGCTCCCCAGAGCTCCGACCGGGAAAATTCGATAAACTCCCCTTTCGGGAGATTTTCCAGTTCCATTTTACCAATTCTTTTCCTGACGAGCATCAGGACCTGGAAGCCGATTGCCTGGGCCATGCGCCTTACCTCGCGTTTGACCCCCTCGCCGATTACCACGGATACCCACCTTTCCCGGGGCTCTTTTTCAAGAACCCGGACATTCAGGGGCTTCAAAAAATGTCCGTCAAGCTCTGTTCCTGCCATCCATAACCGGATGTCCCTGCGGGAGATCTCCCTCTCAAGAAGTACGTGATATTCCCTGAGGATATTTTTTGAGGGGTGAAGGACCTCCTGGGCAAATTCTCCGTCGTTTGTGAGGATAAGCAGTCCCTCGCTCTCTTTGTCAAGGCGTCCCACCGGAAAAAGCCGGTACGTTCTGAAGCTTTCCGGAAGCATATCCGCGATTACCGGGTCGAATGCATCGCTCACGGAGCAGACCCAACCGGAAGGTTTGTTGATCACGATGTACTTTTTTTCCTCCGGGGCGACCGGAACACCGTCAACGGTAACCCGGACGGTATCGCCGACCCTGTAGCCCGGCATGAGAACGACCTTGCCGTCGACCCTGACCCTGCCTTCGGCGATAAGTGATTCAACTTTTCTCCGTGCACCTGCTCCGCACATGGCAAGATAGCGGTTGAGTCGTATACCCTGCTCCATCTTTAGTCCCTGTCCCTTTCCCGGAATGCTGCGGTCTCAGCCATAACAGTACTCGGGGTATGGGGCTTCTGACAGCTTTCATGCCCCAGTTCCTGAAGCTCCTCAAGGGTGGGGAGCTCTGATATGGCCGCAAGGCCGAAAGTTTCGAGAAACAGGTCAGTTGTCCTGTACAGCAGCGGCGACCCTGTACCTTTTTTTCTCCCGGCGATCCGTACAATGCCGTGAGACAGCAGCGTTTCGATAACACGTTCGCACCTCACGCCGCGTATATCCTCTATCTCGCTTCTCGTTACAGGCTGGTTGTAGGCTATGACAGCCAGTGTCTCCACTGCAGCCTTGCTGAGCCGTATTTTCTGCCTTTGTGCCGTATCCCGAAAACTGGCCACCACATCTGAAGCCAGTGGAGATGTCATGAGTTTCCATCCTCCGGCGAGCTCCTGGAGCACTATTCCCGAACCGGTTTTTTCCAGGTGTGAGAGCAGGTTCCTGATTTCATTCGCCGCTGCGGACTGGGGGATGGCCAGAGCTTCCGACAGCTCCTTCACCGAAACGGGTGATGAAGCAGTGAAAAGGACCGCCTCGACCTTCGCTGCGGTTTCAGATAACATATCAAAGCGGACAGATGAGGACATCCTGAAATAACACCTCTTGATATAGTTTGATATAACCCATTCTGCTCATCTCGAGGAGAGAGAGTACCGTTACCACAAATGCCGCCGCAGTCCTGTTCTCTCCCAGCACCATTGAGAGGCTCACCTGTTGCTTTCCTTCGAGCCCGGCCATTATTTCAGAAATTTTCTTCTCGATCTGTGCTTCGTCTGGAAGGGGTGCAGGAAAACCTTCCATGTACATCCCGTCATCGAACCGGGAATTTCTCCCATCCCCGGCAGTTTCCCTGTGAGCTTCAAGCAGATCCCACCATAGGCTGCACAGGCCGAAGAGGTCTCCCAAGCCCCAGGAGGGTTCTTCGATTTCACCGGATTCCCTCGCAAACATAGTGTCCTGGCGCTCCCTGCACTTCGTCAGAAATGCCGCAGCAAGCCTGTAGGGCCTGTAGCGGGAGAGCTTTTCCTCCATGTTCGCGCCCTCGTCGATGAACGAATAATCACTATCATCCTCCCCGGTTTCTCTTTGTGGGAAGAGAGAGCGAATTTTGTTCAGCACCAGGGACGAAGCCATGGATAGAAACTCTGACACAACGGCTACGGAAACCTTTCCCGTATTTGCGAGATACGCGCCGTAAATACGGACGACCTGACCTACGGATATGCGTGCCGCCTCGAGCTGCCTGTTTTCCACGAGATAACAGAGCAGGTCGAAAGGGCCTGAAAAACCGTCGATATCCGCCTGGAAGCCGCTCAGTTCCCGGGACTGTTCCTCCACATCAACCTATCCTCTCGGAACAAACCTTAATGCAGTGATCACTTCGTCGATGGTCTGCTGGGCAACTTTTTTCGCCTTCACTGCGCCCTCTCTCAGGATATCCTGGAGAAGTGCGGGATTCTTTTCAAAGAACATCCTTTTCTCCCGTATGGGCGACATCACCCTGTCCACGTGGACACGAAGCTTTTTCTTGCAGTCCACACAGCCTATGCCTGCGGTCCGGCAGCCGTGCGCTACCTCCGCCTTCTCTTCCTCGCTGTTGTTGAACACCTTGTGGATATCCCAGACCGGGCATTTATCCGGATCACCCGGATCGGTGCGTCTTTCGCGGGCAGGATCCGTGACCATGGGACGAAGTTTTTCCCAGATCTCTTCGGACGTATCTGCGATATTGATCGAGTTGCCGTATGATTTGCTCATCTTTCTGCCGTCCGTTCCCGGAACTTTGGGAGTAGGTGTAAGCATTATCTGCGGCTCGGGGAGAATTTCGCCGTAGAAAGAGTTGAACCTTCGCGCCATCTCCCGGCTGATCTCAAGGTGTGCACTTTGGTCCTCCCCCACCGGGACAATCCCGGCCTTGTAGAGGAGGATGTCTGCAGCCATGAGTACCGGGTAGCCCAGGAAAGCGTACGTGCTCAGGTCCTTGTTCTGGATGTTCAGGATCTGCTCTTTATACGTGGGGCATCTCTGCAGCCATCCGAGAGGGGTGATCATGGAAAGTGCAAGGTGAAGCTCCGCATGCTGCGGTACATGGGACTGGAGGAAAATGACGCATTTTTCCGGATCAAGCCCCGAAGCAAGCCAGTCAAGAAGAACTTCCACAGAGTTCTTTTCGATGGATGAACTGTCTGCGTAATCCGACATGAGCGCGTGCCAGTCCACAATACAGTAAAAACATTCATAACCGTCCTGGAGTTTAACCCAGTTTGTAAGCGCCCCTGCCAGGTGGCCGAGGTGAAGCTTGCCCGTAGGTCTCATTCCGCTGAAAACACGTCTGTTCATTTCCCTACCACCTCTAAATGAAATAAATCCCTGGAATTGGATTGAACCCGGCTCATAATAACATTTGCGTCAAAATTCTCATAGCCGGATGAACCGGCTATTGTACAAGAAAACACTCCGGAGAAGGGATGCGCAGAACGTGTGCCGGAGTTCCCGAAGCCGCTGACACCACTGAAGCGAGGGCATCAAGCGAGAAAGACTCCATCTCCCCGTGATCTGCAATAAACAGGACCAGTCCGCTTTCAACGGCATCCATTTTCTCGTGGTACTTCACATCAGCGGTAAAGAAGGCGTCAGCTCCGCTCCAGAGGGCCCTCTGCAACAGGTCGCCTCCGGAACCCCCGCAAAGGGCGACGCGCCGTATCGGCCTTTCCGCCCCGCCGTACAGGTCAAGGCGTGACAGTCCCATCGTTTCAAGGATCATCCTCCCGCACCGACCCGCCCGCAGCGGTTCCCCGAGATCACCGGCCGCACCGAGTCCCCACGCTCCCTTTTCTGAGGGAATGAGGGGGACGGGATCCCTCAGCCCGAGCGCCGATGCAATAACACGGTTGACTCCTTTTTCGCTGGAATCCCAGTTCGTATGGAGGCATATGACCGAAATGCCTTTTTTCATAGCGAATGCAAGAACAGACCCGTTGCCTTCGGAACATACAATTTTCTTTAAAGGGTTGAAGATCAGGGGATGGTGGGTCACGAGGACCGAACATCCCTTTTCAGCCGCCATTTTCACAGAGGTCAAGGAAGGATCAAGGGACACTGCGATTCCCGAAATATCATCGAGGGGATCGCCGAGGAGCATGCCGGAATTGTCCCAGTCCTCAGCCCAGCTGAATGGAACGCTTTCATCGAGGTGCTGCAGCAGTTCCTTTACTTTCATGGATACCCTCTCCCGAATAAATAAAAAAACCGTTTCCCCGGAAGGAAACGGCGATTTTAGTGGTGGGCCTACCTGGACTCGAACCAGGAACCTTCCGGTTATGAGCCGGTGGCTCTAACCACTTGAGCTATAGGCCCGGAAAGAAGCGTTGCCAATTATACGCCGAAGTCCCTGAAAAAGGCAAGGCGCAGACCATTTTTCGCAACAGTTCGCCGATTACTCCTCTATCATAATGCACCCGACAGGGCAGCTTTCGGCAGCTTCTTGTGCGCACTCCCCGCCTTCTGGACGGATAACCTTGGATATCCCGGCGTCCTCATCCATTGAAAATACCTCGGGACACACCTGGGCACAAACACCGCAGCCAATGCATTCTTCTTTATTGATAGATACGCGCATGAAAGATGTGGTCACCTCCTTCCGTCAGAGGGATTGTATATCAGAGCCCGGATATCGTCAAACTTTCTGCGTTTCCGCACTTATTCCCAGAGCGTCACCATGGGCTGGCGTTTTTCAACCCCGTCCAGGCGAAGAAGGGCCTTGTAGGAGGAGACCGCCTTCACCTCAGGATCGGACGACACCATGAATATACCCGTCCCCGCCACTTCCGCACCGAATTCCTTGGCAACAAGGAGCATGCCGGAGACAGTGCTCCCGCCTCTCATGAAATCATCCACGATGAGCACCCTTTTCCCCTTGCTCAACTGCTTCGTGCCCATGTACATAGCCTTCACTTCCCCGTTTTTCGTCGGATAGTGAACAGTCATGGCAGAACCATCACTGGCCCTGTTTCTGAAACGGCAGACCGCAAGGGGAATGCCCATTGCGTGGGCTGTGAAAATGGCGAGGGGGATCCCCTTTACCTCAGAGGTCATGACCACGTCGGGACGCGTATCGTTGAACAGTGAAGCCATGGCGTATCCCAGCCTGAGCGCGTAATGGGGATTGAAAAGGATATCGCTGTAATAAACGAGTCCGCCCGGAAGAAATCTGTCCTCGCTGTTCAGGATCTCCATGATTTCCTTGAGAAGGGAATCCTTCACCGAAGCCGCGATCCGGGGGACGAAGGACGCTCCTCCTGTCCTTCCCCTGTCCACGCTGATCCCACCCAGTCCTTCTCTCGTAAGGGCCTCGTCGATAATCGAAACGTCATCGCTGATAACGGTCTTGGAAACGAGGAAGTCCTCGGCCAGGGACGTTAGGGAAAGCTGTTTCGACGGACATGTCAGGAACCTTGATGCAGTACGTATTAATCTTTCAGTTCGCTGTCCTTTCATCTTTCATCACTCCACACAGAAAATTTTCCGGATCCACTTCAATCCCGACATTTCACGAAACGAATCAGAGAAGTTCATATTTTTTGAAAAAAGGGCAAAGGCTGCGCTGCCGCTTCCCGTGATCCCCCAGCCGAATGCTCCGCTGCCTTTAAAAAGGTCGAAAAGGCGCTCGTATTCTGGATGAGACTTCAGCAGTACAGGCGCAAAATCGTTCGGAAGGAGGCCTACATTCTTCTCATCCCTGAGCTTGGCGATAAGGGAATCCATCTCAGATTCCGCCCCTTTTTCCGACAGAGCGTACTCACCGCCGCATACAGTATCGAGAAGAGAATACGCTTCCCCGGTAGGCATCTGCCACTCCGGAACAGCCACAAGAACCTTTGGTGAAGGAGGAGGGGAAAAAAGGGGGAATACCTTTTCGCCTCTTCCCCTGACGATCGCCCATGGAGAACCGCAGAAAAAAAAGGGGACATCGGACCCTATTTCCTCGCCCTTTATCGTCAGGCCGCCCCTGATGCAATTGATCCAGTAAGCCAGCGCTGCCGCATTTCCACTGCCTCCGCCCAATCCGCTTCCCGGGGGTATGCTCTTTTCAAGCCGGATCCGGAGGGCCGGAAGATCTGCTCTCGCCCTCGCGAGAGCGATCACATCCTCAAGGATGTTCCGTCCAGGAACTTTCTCTCCGGACACCTCCACAAGATCATTGACATTATGATCATATTGAGGTGTTATTGTCAATGATTCCATTGAAGAAAGGAGAAAAAAAAGCGACCTCAACTCATGGTAGCCATCGGAACGCTTTCCGACCACCCGAAGGCTTATGTTGATTTTTGCGTTTGACCTGATGAAAAAAGACATGGATATCCCCCTTTGTCCCGAATAAAAAAAGCGCCCCGTCACCTAAGTGCCGGGGCGGCATTTTCTCGGGCGCGGAAAAACGCTTTAATTCCTGTTTCCGGAAAGAAGCTCCAACTCCACCTCACGTGTCAAAAGCTCCGCATAGCTGAATGAAACCTTGCTATCCTGAGATTCAACGTAGAGTGTGAAAAGATTCGGATAGGTCTCCAGAATGATACCCTGGCGTTCTTCAACTTTGCGGCGGCCCTTGGCTGTACGGTACCGAACTTTTAGCCCTTTGTACAATGCAACCTGTTCCCGAATGGATGTAATCGTCGCCGCCATATTGCTCACTCCCAGTACTGCTAATATTTTATAAATCTTACCATAAATACCAATAAATATCAAATGTTAGGGTAGTTCCTGTCGTGAAGGGATTTGTGAGCAACGGCGAAAAAACGACCTACTTCGATTGTGCCCGTATTGATGCCGGAAGTTTTGACGCAAGAAGAACCCGCCTGTCTCCGGCCCTTCGCGTATAGCCTCTCGCATCGAGGTACTCCAGAAGCGGCAGGATAAATTTGCGCGAACTCCCCGTAATGTCGCGTACCTTCGCTATTGTGATGTCGTCTTTTTCCTGAAGCAGTATTTTCAGAAGCTTTTCCTCTATTTCCGATGAAAACAGAAATTCATCTGAAACGATCGAGACCAGCCCTGCCTCCCTCATTCCCTTGATCAGCAGGGAAAAAGCCTTTTCGTCCAGTCCTGCGGCGTCCATGGCTTCACTGAGAAGAGGAGGCTGGAAGTCCCTCTTCCGGCAGAAGTCAAGAAGAGCCTCCGATTTTTTTTCAAAGGCCTTGTCATCCCCGGGAGTAAAATCAGACATCCGTACTGTCCCTTCATCCACGACCACCGTTCCGTTTTCGGCCAGTGCCTCGAGAAATGCCCTCGATACCCTGGGATCAAAATCTTTCAGCGCCTGCAGGGCGATCTGATCCGGCGGCGCGCCTTTCCGCGACGGATGGGAGGTGTGGTATGACCTTAGGAATTGTTCCACGGCTTGTGTTACATCTGAAAAACAGTCACGTGAAAGGAAGAGCTTTTTATCCCCCTGGAGAAAAACTGCGTCCCCGTTTTTTTGCAGCCTTTCACCGAAACGGAGGATTTCGGCAGGCGTTTCCTGGATGAAAACCGCCGCATCAGAAAGCTCAAGCCGGGAAAAAGAGCGGATAAGGGCAAGAAGGCGTTCTTCCGGTGAGGAGAGGGAAGAAAGGGCCCTGATCCTTTGGATGCACGCCTGCCTCGCGGACTTTCCCCTGGGTTTAGCGGCATACGGGAACAGGACCCGCCCCCCGGCGATCGTCTCCAGCGGGCTGTATCTTCGAAGGACGAATCTCTGGTCGACAAGACATACGATGTCCTCTTCCGCAACTACCTGGGCTGCGGCCGTTTCTCCGGGCTGAAGCGAAGGGCTTTCAAGGAGCGAGATCCGTGCAACGACGTCAGACGTCCCGATGTGCAGCCGAACGCGCTGCCAGTGCTGAACCGGTTCACCGGCGCTTTCCACAAGGTGGAGTTCGCATTCGAAACACCGTGTCCTCGCGTACACACCCCGTGCGCAGAGTACATCTCCCCGTGATAAATCTTCGGATGAAATGCCGGCAACATTGACGGCAACCCTCTGGCCCGCCCATGCAGTCTGGACTCCCGTTCCGTGAACCTGAACGCTCCTGATCCTGCACTCTTTGCCGGCCGGAAGAACAGTCCCTTCCTGCCCCGATGAAATTTCACCCCTGTATGCGGTTCCCGTCACCACTGCACCGAAACCTGAAACAGGGAATACCCTGTCGATAGGAAGAAAATAGGGTCCCTTCCTGGGTCTCGGCCTGATCCTGTCCACGAGTTTCGCCAGTTCCTCCCGAAGCAGGGGGATGTTCTTCCCGGTATAGGAAGAGACGGGAACAATAGCCTTTCCCTCCAGGAACGTTCCATGAAGAAAGTCGCTCACGTCCTCAATGACGAGTTCAAGAAACTCCTCATCCACCATATCCGACTTTGTCACGGCAACGATACCGTCCTTCACGCCCAGCAGCTTCAAAATCTCAAGGTGTTCCCTGGTCTGGGGCATGACCCCCTCGTCAGCGGCAACCACGAGCATGACCGCATCGATTCCCGAAGCTCCGGCGACCATCTGCCTGATGAAACGTTCATGCCCGGGAACATCCACGATGCTCACTACCCTGCCGTCCTCCATTGCGAGGGGCGCGAATCCGAGCTCTATGGTTATTCCCCGCTTCTTTTCCTCGCTCAGCCGGTCGCAGTCCACTCCCGTTATGGCCTTGACGAGCGTTGTTTTCCCGTGGTCTATGTGTCCCGCCGTTCCAAGAACGAGCGAAATTTCCCGATTTGCCAAAACGCTCACCTCCCTGCAGCGATAGTACGGAACGCACTGCAGATGATCTCTTCATCACCCTGAATGAGCGTTCGAACGTGAAGGACGGCCATGTTCTCCCGGGCGCCGGCTATGACCGGAACGGGGCATTCCCTGAGAAGGGCGAGAATATTTCCGGCGCTCCCGAGCGCTTCCATGGAAAAGGCCACTCCCCACCCCGGGAGGACCTCTGCGGGGAAAGCGCCTCCTCCTACTGCATCTTCCGCTTCAACAACGGATACGGATGCTCCGGGAAGGGTTTTCTTCAATTCCGATGAGAGTGAAGACGCTTTTTTACGCAGATCATCCGGTTTTTCACCGAGCATGGACAGGGTGGGAATGTCAAGCGGGCGGTCAGAAAGATACAGTCTCAGGGTGGCCTCAAAAGCCGCCAGTGTCATCTTGTCCACCCGCAGTGCCCGGAGGAGCGGAAATGTCCGGAGCTTTTTGATGATCTCACTTTTTCCTGCAATGCCCCCTATCTGGGGACCGCCCAGCATTTTATCCCCGGAAAAAGTGACCACATCCACTCCCTGGCGGATGCAGTCCGATACGGTCGGTTCGCCTTTCAGGCCGAAGGGCGCAAGGTCAATGATGGTCCCGCTTCCGAGGTCTTCGAGAAACAGGATATTTCTTTCCCGTGCCAGCATTGCCAGTTCTTCCCGGGGTACCGAAGACGTGAATCCCTCCATGCGGAAGTTGGAGGGGTGGACTTTCAGAACGGCGGCCGTGTCTCCTGTTATGGCGTTTCTGTAGTCTTTCAGGTGGGTCCTGTTCGTAGCCCCGACTTCCACCAGCTTTGCCCCGGAAAAGGCCATAATTTCGGGGATGCGGAAAGATCCCCCGATCTCAACGAGTTCCCCTCTTGATACGATGACCTCTTTCCCCGAACAGAGCGCCGCGAGCATGAGAAGGACCGCACCTGCGTTATTGTTGACCACGAGCCCCGATTCCGCACCGGTTATCGCCTTGATAAGCCATTCCACGTGATCAGTCCGGTGCCCCCTCCTGCCTTCAGACAGGTCGTATTCAAGCGTACTGTAGCTTCGGGAAACAGCCGTGACCGCGTCTATAGCCTCTCGGGCCAGGCAGGATCTCCCGAGGTTCGTATGGACCACGACACCCGTGGCATTCACTACCTGCCTGAGGCTTCCTGTCTTTTTGGCGTTCAGCTCAGGGAAGGCCAGGGCAAAAACCGCTTCCGGCGAGGGAGCGGTATCCTCTCCGTGCATGATCTTGTCCCTCATCACCTTCAGGGCTTCAGAAAGGACCGATTTCACCGTCTCTCTTCCGAGGGATGAAAAGTAGGGCCCGAGCTCCGGAATGGAGAGAAGCAGGTCCATTGAGGGAAGGGAACGCAGTTTTTCTCTGCCTGAGGGCTGAAGTTTCATGGAACAACCATCACCTTTCACGTTTTTTCCACAGCAATACATACTTCTGAGGGGCCGGGGCTTCCGGCCGAATCATTCAAAATCAAATCCATTATACCTGCATCCTGCCTGTCGTGGAAAAGAAATCCTCCGTTGTTCCCCTCCGTCGGGGAAAATATGGAAAACGAAGATAAATGTCCCCGGAAAAAGAGCAGGAAACCACAAAATACTATACAGGGAAACCTGTTCGCAAAAAAAGGAGATCCCTTCATATTTGCCACCTGAAAAAATCTATATTATAGTAGCGGCTGGTTTTGAAGCTACTGCACATTGCAGAGAGGAGGCAAAAAAATGGCCAGAATAGATGCCAGGGGGAAGAGCTGCCCTCAGCCGGTCATGATGACGAAAACCCTCGTTGATGCGGGTGAACGGGAACTGGAAATATACCTTGACAATGCCGTGTCCGCCTCGAATGTCCAGCGTTATCTGGAGAAGAACGGCTTCAGGGTCCGTATCATAGATGAAGACGGGACAATAGCGATTCATGCGGAAAAGGGAGGCACGGGATCATCTCCCCGGCCCGTTTCCCCGGCAGCCGCAGAGAAGCTTCAGGACGCTGCCGTCCTGATAACGGGTAAAGAAATAGGAACCGGAGACGCTGTTCTCGGCGAGGTGCTTATGAAGGGCTTTCTTGGAACCCTTTCCCAGATAGCCAATCCCCCTTCCGTGGTTGCCCTTATGAACGACGGCGTAAAGCTGGCCCTGAAAAACACGTCTTCATGCGATCATCTCATCGCTCTGCAGAAGAAGGGGACGCGGGTCATCGTGTGCGGGACATGTACCAACCATTTCGGAATCACCCCGGATGTGGGGGCGGGGATCATCTCCAACATGTTCGAGATAACCGAGGCCCTGCTCTCGGCGTCGAAGCGGCTTACGTTCTGAAGGCTGTTCTCACTCGTCCCCTTCCCTGAAGGGAAGACATGAGAGCAGATATTCCGTGAGCAGCGACAGGGTTTCAGCCGTGCTTCTGTCGGGGGAGAGGAAATTGATGACACTCTCTCCCGCCGGAAGGTAGGCCACATGGATATCGCTGCCCAGGGCATCCTGCTCAGCAGTCAGAGCGTCTTCATCGAAAAGAAGCATCCAGCCCGGCGCAGTGATTCCCACAAGGGACCAGTCTTTGCCCGGGCAGTTTTTCAGGACGCCTCCTGAAAAAAGTCTTCCGGAAAGCGCCCCTCCCCGCGAACTGATCCACCGGATCCTTTCCGCCATCGAGTCCGCTGCGACAAGAATGTTCCCCTCTCCGTCCGTCATTGAAACGTATACCCTCGTCAGGGGAAGCATCGGTTCGGAAAGCAGCCCGTTCACTCCGTCCGTCCCTTCCATGAAGGACAGGCCTCCCCGTAGTGAGTCTGAAACATCTACCGGATACCCTATTGATGAGGGATGAGGAGCGAACCGGGCCAGTTCCAGAAGAATATCCTCCACTATATCGTTTTTGTCCGCCGGGAATGGGATCATGCCGTACTCCATAAAGGTTCCCCTTTCGCTTTTCAAATGATCAGGCTCCAGATCGAATTTGCCACCCTCATGCCCTTTGGGGTGAGGGCCAGGCTGTCGCCCCGGAAATCAACGCATCCCCGGGGTGCTTCGTTTCTCAAGGTCACGATAACGGACTGGAGTGCTTCCTCGCCGTACTGCCGTGAGAAATCCCGGCAGGAAATGCCCCATTTCGTCCGAAGGAGCAATACCGCAGCTTCCCTGAAGGCCTTTTCGTATTCCAGGCGTTCCAGGGCGACAGCACCGCAACCGTACTTCCCGACTGCGTCCCCGTATTCTTTTATAGTTCCTGCATTGCTGTACCTGATGTTCCCCAGGTATCCCCATGCCCCCGCACCAATTGCCAGAACCGGGGCATTCGTCCAGTACGACAAATTGTGCTGGCAATGGTGTCCCGGTTTCGCGAAACTCGCGATCTCATACTGGTCGAAACCCTTTCGCGGCAGGTACCACTGGCTCCACCTGTACATGGGATAACCGTCGGGGAGATCTTCCGGCGGATTTATGCTCCATCTGCATCCTTCGTCTATGGACAGCTGGTACAGTGAGATATGGTGGACACCAAGCCCTATCGCTTCTGAAACTGATTTTTTCCATCCCCTGAGGTTTTGTCCCCTGAGACCGAACATGAGATCTGCACTCACTGAAAAGCCTGCAGTTACAGCTTTTTTAAGGGCCAGGCGGGCCCGCTCGCCGTCATGGGGCCGCTCAAGCCACTGAAGGTCCGCATCGGAAAAACTCTGCACTCCAAGGCTTACCCGGTTCACACCCCATTTTTTCCAAACCTCCGTGTGACCTTCCGAGTACGATTCCGGATTGGCCTCCGCCGTGATCTCCGGGGAAGGAGAAAAAGGCAGAAACCCTTTCAGGAGGCCGAAAAGAAAATCCCATTCGCCCGGGGAAAGAAGCGTCGGAGTCCCTCCACCCACATAAACGGTTGAAACAGCACAGTTCCCGCGGGAAAACAGCTCTCCAAAGCGGCGTATTTCTTTTTCCGCAAGGGAAAGATACTGCTCCCTGTCACCCTCCCCGACCGGTATGCTGTAGAATGAGCAATAGGGGCACTTCCTCAGGCAGAAGGGAATATGCACGTACACGGAAAAGGGGCCGGACAGCCGTGCGGCGGCATCCGCTATTTCACAGGATACGCTGTTACTTGTCCTCATCCTCTTCCACCTGCAGGAAGGCAAGAAACGCTTCCTGCGGTATGGAAACACGCCCGATCTGTTTCATCCGCTTCTTTCCTTCCTTCTGTTTCTCCAGGAGTTTCCTCTTCCTGGAAATGTCCCCTCCGTAGCACTTGGCGAGAACGTCTTTTCTCAGGGCCTTCACATTCTGGCGGACGATGACTTTTTTACCGATTGAAGCCTGTATGGGGACCTCGAACAGCTGGTTCGGGATCAGTTCCTTGAGTTTTCGCACTGCTGACTGTCCCCGGTAAAATGCCGCCTCACGGTGGCATATGAACGAAAAAGCGTCGGCAGCCTCTCCGCTCACAAGAACGTCTACTCTCACGAGATCTGCTGCCTTCAGTCCCATGAACTCGTAATCAAGTGAAGCATAGCCTCTCGTCTGGGACTTCAGCTTATCGTGGAAGTCCACGATAAACTCGGCCAGGGGAAGTTCGTATATAAGGCGGACCCTGTCAGGGGCAAGATAATCCATGGATGCATACGTGCCCCTTTTGTCCTGGCAGAGCTTCATCACCTTGCCCACGTAATCCGAGGGAACGAATATGGAGATTTTTATCACCGGCTCCCGGACTTCATCGATTTCACCTATTTCGGGGAAATCTGACGGCCGGTGTGCCTCGATGACCTGGCCATCCTTTGTCGTTATTTCGTACACCACGTTCGGAGCTGTTGCGACCAGTTCAACACCGAATTCACGCCTGAGACGCTCCTTGGCCACATCCATGTGAAGAAGGCCCAGAAAACCGCAACGGAATCCGAAACCCAGGGCAACAGAGGTCTCAGGCTCGAAGGTGATTGCAGAATCGTTCAAAACCAGCTTTTCGAGGGCCTCCCGAAGCTGCGGGTATTCATCCCGTTCCACTGGATAGAACCCGCAGAAAACTACGGGCTTTACCTTCCTGTATCCGGGAAGGGGCGGGGCGGGCCTTGCGTTATCTGTGATGGTATCGCCTGTGTGAGCCTCGGCCACCGTTTTGATATTGGATACAAGGTAACCCACTTCCCCTGCAGCCAGTTCATCGCAGGGTTCGAACCCCGGCCGGAAAACACCCACCTCCTCCACGGGGAACACGCCCCCCGTGGCCGTGAAGCGGATATTCTGCCCCGGGCGTATTTTTCCGTTAATGACCCTGATATAGCAGATCACGCCCTTGTAATTATCGTATACCGAGTCAAAAATCATGGCCTGAAGGGGCGCTTCCCTGTCTCCCAAAGGAGGCGGAACTTTTTCAACGACACGCTCCAGTATCTCCTCAATGCCCTTCCCTTCCTTCGCGCTTGCGAGGATGATGTTGTCACAGTCAAGCCCCACAACATCCTCGATTTCCCGGATAACGTACTCCGGCCGTGACGAAGGCAGATCGATCTTGTTAATGACAGGGATGATCTCAAGCCCCTGCTCTACGGCCATATATGCGTTTGCCAGGGTTTGGGCCTCGACCCCCTGAGTCGCATCAACGACGAGCAGCGCTCCCTCGCATGCAGCGAGCGACCGCGACACTTCATACCCGAAATCAACGTGTCCGGGTGTGTCGATGAGGTTGAGCACGTATTCCTCGCCGTTTTTTGCGACATAGTTCATTTTTACGGGCACAAGCTTGATCGTAATGCCCCGCTCCCGTTCAAGATCCAGGGAATCGAGCAATTGTTCCTTCATGTCCCTCAGACCTACAGTGCTGGTGGTCTCCAGCAGTCTGTCCGCAAGGGTCGATTTCCCGTGATCGATATGGGCGATAATGCAGAAATTCCTAATATGCTGCTGATCCATCGCGTTCTCCTTCCCCGTGTTTCGACTTTCATCAATCGAAGAGATGGGCGTTCTCCGAAAGGTCCTTTCTGCTGTTCAGGTTGCCGAACGACTTCCTGAATCCCGGAAGATTGGCGAAAATCTTTTCATCAGCCTCCGACAGGGGAACAGCGCTGAAAAAAGAGGTGATTTTCCTCTCTCCCTTCTCAAGAGCTTCCCTCATGGCGGGAAGGCATGACTTATGGTAAAACGCATGAAGCGGTTCCCAGTACCCTCCTATTTTCGGCACGATAACCGACGTTCCGGGGGTCCCTGACCTCCAGAGCGTCCTGACGACAGCGTCTGAGACGGAAGGCATGTCGCATGCGCAGATAAAGCTCCAGTCAAAAGATGACTGCATCAGGCCGGAATACATACCTGCCAGGGGGCCGTCGCTTCCCGGTCCATCCTCCACGATGCGGATGCCATACGGGGAAATTATACCCGAGAGAATACCATGTACATATCCGGCCTGACGGGGTGCAACGGAAAGAATGATCTCACCGGAAAAAGACAGGACCCTTTTTATGACCTTTGTGACAAGGGGTACGGAATTCACCTCGAGAAAGAGCTTTTCTCCGCCCATCCTCCGGCCGTATCCGCCTGCAAGAATAACAGCGCTTACAGGGTTTTGTTCAAGACAATCCACTGCACATCCCCCCCCACCGCCAGGGTTATTTTACATTGACATTTTTTTAATGTTGGTGAATAATGTAAACATCCAATCTACCGGAGGTGCTCCCATGGAAAAAAAGGATTTTGTTTATGAAGGCAAGGCAAAGAAAGTCTGGACAACTTCTGACCCCGATTTGTACGTTGTCGAATATAAAAATTCGCTGACAGCGTTCAACGCGTTGAAAAAAGACACTATCGAGGGCAAGGGCAGACTGAACAATCTGATCAGCGCCAGTCTTTTCAGATACCTTTCCGGTAAGGGCGTTCCCACGCATTTTGTCGAACTGCTTGATGACCTTCACCAGGTTGTCAAAAAGGTTGCAATCGTTCCCATAGAGGTCGTCGTAAGGAACATAACGACCGGCACGCTGTGCAGACGGCTCGGGGTCGAAGAGGGGAAAACGCTGCCCCGTCCCCTGGTCGAATTGTATCTCAAGGACGATGAACTCGGTGATCCCATAATAACGGAAGACCACGCACTTCTTTTCGGCTGGTCGACTCAAGAGCAATTGTTAAGAATAAAGGAAATTACACTCAAGGTCAATTCTCTTCTCAGTGAATATTTCCTCCGGCTGGGGATCATTCTCGTGGACTTCAAGCTCGAATTCGGAGTCGACAGTGCAGGGAACCTGCTCCTGGCCGACGAAATATCCCCCGACACGTGCCGTTTCTGGGACAGGGACACGAAGAACAGGCTCGACAAGGACAGGTTCAGGAAGGACCTCGGTGACGTGCTCGGGGCATACCAGGAAATATGGAAGAGGATATCGTCCTCCGGGGAGAAAGAATAATGGTACACCACGTTCATGTATTCATCCAGCTCAAGGACGGGGTCCTGGACATACAGGGGAAAGCCGTGGCCCATTCCCTTCTGTCTCTGGGGCACTCCTCGCTCCAGTCGGTAAAGGTGGGGAAATACATCCAGCTCTGGATAGAATCTGAAACTGCGGCTTCCGCGAGGGAACAGGCTTCCGCGATGTGCGATGACCTTCTCGTGAACGGCATCATCGAACAGTTCCGTATCGAAGTGGAGGGGGAATAAGTGAAGACTGCGGTCGTCATCTTTCCCGGAAGCAACTGTGACCAGGATGTCATTCACGCTGTCCGCACCACGCTCGGTACTGAAGTTGCAGAAGTCTGGCACAGGGAAAATGATCTTCCTCCCGGAACCGACCTTGTCATTCTTCCGGGGGGGTTTTCCTACGGGGACTACCTTCGAAGCGGAGCCATGGCCGCCCGGTCCCCCGTCATGAAAAGCGTTGCCCGGCACGGCGGAAAAGGCGGGCTTATTCTCGGCATCTGCAACGGCTTCCAGGTCCTCACGGAGGCTCGTCTCCTTCCGGGCGTCCTTCTGCCCAACAGAACGCTTTCCTTCATCTGCAGGCAATGTTTCCTCAGGGTTGAAAATACAGCCACCCCGTTCACGAACCGGTTCTCGAAGGGACAGGTCGTCCAGTTCCCCATTGCCCACGGGGACGGGCTTTACTCGCTGCCCGAGAACGAGCTGAAGGTGCTTGAGGACAGGGGGGGCGTTGTCTTCCGCTATGCATCCCCGGAAGGAATCGCCGATGACAGCGCAAACCCCAACGGCTCCCTCAATAATATTGCCGGCATTATCAGCCCCGAAGGAAACATCCTCGGGCTCATGCCCCACCCGGAGAGGGCAAGCGAAGCACTCCTCGGAGGTGAGGACGGATGCCTCTTCTGGCAGTCCATTCTTTCATTTCTTGAGAAAGGCGGACGGTAACATGGACTTCAGCAGGTACGGTATACGAAAGGAAGAATTCGAGGCAGCTTCTTCGGTTCTCGGAAGGGAACCAAACGAATGTGAACTTCGCATACTCGGAGTCATGTGGTCGGAACACTGCAGCTATAAATCCACCAAACGGCTTCTCAGGCTTTTTCCCAACAAGGGACCGAAAGTAGTCCTGGGCCCCGGTGAGAACGCCGGCATAGTCGACCTTGGTGACGGCCTTGGCGCAGCCTTCAAGGCGGAAAGCCACAACCACCCCTCCGCCGTAGCACCTTACCAGGGAGCTGCCACAGGAGTCGGAGGCATCATCAGGGACATCCTTGCCCTCGGCGCAAGGCCGGTTGCCTCCATGGACGGCCTCTTTTTCGGGGATCCTGGGCATCCGCGCACTGCAGCCCTTTCCTCAGGGATCGTCAGAGGCGTGGGTGACTACGGAAACGCCGTCGGCGTCCCCACCGTGGGAGGCAAAACGGTATACGACCCTGCGTACAACGATAATCCACTTCTGAACGCGTTCTGCCTGGGGCTTGTAAAACTTGACCGGATAGTGAGTTCCCAAACTGCCCGTCCCGGCCAGGCCGTCATTCTGCTTGGATCCAAAACGGGGCGCGACGGAATCGCAGGAGCCGCATTCGCTTCTGTTGAACTTTCCGACGACTCGAAGGAAAGCAGACCTTCGATCCAGATAGGTGACCCCTTTGCGGAAAAAATGCTTATCGAAGCGTGCCTTGAACTCCAGGAAAAAGGGCTCATCGTCAGCATGCAGGACATGGGAGCCGCAGGCATCACCTCATCGTCGAGCGAAATCGCCGCCAAAAGCGGCGTGGGAATGAGCCTTCACTTCGACAGGGTCCCTCTCCGCGAAAAAGATATGGAACCCTGGGAGATAGCCCTCTCCGAATCCCAGGAAAGAATGCTCCTTATCGCGGAGTACGGAAAAGTCGATGAAATTATGTCCACAGCAGAAAAATGGGAGCTTGACTGTGCGGTCATCGGCGAAACATTCGAAGGCGACGGCTACTCTATCCTCTTCAACGGCGAGGAGGTCGCCTCCCTTCCGCCCAGTCTCATCTGCGACGGATGTCCCCAGATACACTGGCCGTCGAGAATACCCGCAGACCTGGAGAAACGCCGGGAACTCGAACTGGACGATATTCCCCTCCCTGATGACTGGAACGAAGCCCTTGATGCGCTGCTCACCCTTCCTTCCCTTGCACCGAAGCAGTGGATATACGACCAGTATGATTCCATGGTCCAGGTGAACACCGTGAAAGGTCCGGGGCATCCCGTCAGCGTGCTGAGGGTCAAGGACAGAGATTCGCTTATTGCGATGGTCTTTGATGCCGACCCCTGGAAATGTTACCTCGACCCTTTCCGGGGAGGAGCGGAAACCGTGGCACGGACAGCACGGGCACTGGCAGTGGCCGGAGCGGAGCCTCTCGGGCTTACTGACTGCCTCAACTTTCCTTCCCCCGAAGTCCCCGAACAGTACTGGGTCCTCGAAGAGTGCATAAAGGGAATGGCAGCATGCTGCGAGGCAATTGAATGTCCCGTCGTGTCGGGCAACGTGAGTCTCTACAACGAGAGCCCGGAAGGCGCCATCCTTCCGACTCCGGTAGTGGGAACGGTTGGGATAATTCCCTCGTTCAGGGAGTACCTTCCCTCGGGAAACTGGGGGGAAGGAGACGTTCTCTTCATGGTTGGCCCATGCAACACCTCCCTGGCCGGAAGCCGTTACCTCCGCACGAGGAAAATGCCGCTTTCCGGCCGGCTCCTTGAGTTCTGGGGAGAAGCCGAAAAGGACTTCATCCAGCGGGCCCTCAGAACTGCACGGTCAGGAGCTGCTTCAGGCGGCAGGCCCATCGCGGGCGGAGGACTGGCCGCTGCCCTCGCAAAAGACTCTGCCGAGAGCGGGAAAGGAGCCGCTGTTTCCCTGGCAATACCGACGAGAAAAGACGTGGTCCTCTTCGGAGAAGGCGGAGCACGGGCTCTCTATTCAGTTCCCATGGGGAAAGTACCCCTGTTCAAAGTCATCTGGAATGGATATCCGTGCATTCCCCTTGGCAGGGTCGGAGGCAGTACTCTCGACGTTGAAGGGGCTTTCAGCTTTACAGTTGAAGAGCTTGGAAAAAAATGGAGGATTCAGTGAATGTGCGGAATTTTCGGAGCGTATTCACCCCGCGGGAAAAAAGTGCTTGAGGATGTGTATCTCGGCCTCTACGCACTTCAGCACCGCGGGCAGGAGGCTGCAGGAGTCGCGTGGGTGAACGAGGCGGGAAGAATTTCCTCCATCAAGGGGAGCGGCCTGGTCCACCTGGCTCTGGACCAGGCGAAACTGGCAGAGATCCCTGCCTCATGTGCTGTGGGGCACGTCAGGTATTCCACTGCCGGCGGTCCCGACCTCGCAAACGCGCAGCCCCTTACGGCAAGTACATCGAAATCCTCTCTCGCGGTTGCCCACAACGGAAACCTCACGAACGCGGCGGGGCTGAAGCTGTTCCTGGAAAACAGGGGAGCCATATTCCACTCCGCTACGGACACCGAGGTCATTCTCCACCTCATTGCCCACCAGCCTCACAAGCAGCCCCTCGATGCGTTTGTCGATTCCCTCACCCGGCTCAGGGGCGCCTATTCTCTGGCCATGATAATAGGGCAGGATCTTGTGGCCGCAAGGGATCCATGGGGCTTCCGGCCGCTCGTCATCGGCATGCGGGACGACGTTTACTACGTGTCTTCCGAAACGTGCGCTCTCAGCCTCGTGGGAGCATCCATAGTCCGGGAAGTTGAGCCGGGAGAGGTCGTGATATTCGGCCCGGGAGGAATCGAGACGATACGGATCCCTGTAAATGTGAAGCGGCGCTTCGGATGCGCCTTTGAATTCGTGTATTTTGCACGTCCCGACAGCGTCATTGACGGCCGTTCAGTCTACGAAGTCCGCAAGGCTCTCGGCAAAAAACTCGCGAAAAGGGCTCCCTGCCCACAGGCTCACCTGGTGACAGGAATGCCCGACAGCGGCACCATCGCCTCCATGGGATACGCAGGCGAAAGCACCATCCCATATGAGCAGACCGTCGTGAGAAACAGGTACGTGGGCAGGACATTCATCGAACCTACCCAGAGGGTTCGTGAACTTGGAGTCCGGATAAAACTGAACCCCATAGAGGAAATCATCTCAGGTAAAAATATCGTCGTGGTGGACGACTCAATTGTCAGGGGGACGACCTGCCAGAGGATGATATCCATGATTAAGGCATGCGGCGCAAGCCAGGTCCATGTACGCATCTCTTCCCCGCCGGTACGCTTTCCCTGCTATTACGGAATTGATACGCCGACCAGGGTCGAACTGGCTGCGGCCAGGATGAATCTCAGGGAGCTCGAGCGGGAAGTCGGCGCTGATTCTCTTGCCTATATAACTGAAGAGGACATGATCGATGCCATCGGCCTGCCGGCTGATACAGTGTGCACAGCCTGTTTTTCCGGAAATTACATGGAAGGGGAGGAAGACAGTGAGCCTGGACTATAAGGGTGCGGGAGTGAATATTCCCCTCGCCGACCAGTGGGTGGAGACGGTAAAGGGCATTGTCCGCTCCATGCCGGCCGACCCCAATGTCAGGGGCGGAATAGGCGGTTTCAGCGGACTCTACAGCCTTCCCGGCGGCATGATCCTCGCCGGGTGCTGTGACGGCGTGGGAACCAAGATAGAAGTCGCCCGGGCTGCAGGCAAATTTGACGGCATCGGGCAGGACCTGGTGGCCATGAACGTGAATGACCTTGTCACGTGCGGCGCCAGGCCGCTTTTTTTCCTTGACTATATTGCCTGCGGAAAACTGGACCCGGCCGTGCTCGCTCCCATAGTGGAAAGTGCGGCAAGGGCATGTCTCGAGTCCGGATGTGCCCTTCTCGGCGGAGAAACGGCGGAAATGCCCGGCGTATACGGCGAGGATGGACTTGACCTTGCCGGTTTTGCCGTAGGAATACTCAATGAAGGAGATATTATCGACGGCAGCGGTGTGAACAGGGGAGACACAATTATCGGCATTGCAAGCTCAGGGGTCCACAGCAACGGCTTTTCCCTTGTCAGGAAAGCGCTGCTTTCCCCTGAATCCCCGTGGAAGCTGACGGATGCGCCTCCCCTGCTGAACGGCCGGACCCTCGGAGAATGTCTGCTCGAGCCCACGAGGCTTTACGTTTCCATTGCACTGAAGGCGGCGGCGACGGGAATGGTACGCGCCATGGCTCACATAACCGGCGGAGGGCTTTTCGACAACATCCGCCGGGTCGTCCCTGGCGGACTTGCCCCCGTTCTCAGGTACGACGCATGGCCCCGTCCGCCGGTCTTTGACATCCTGTCGGGGAGGGGTATCGAAGAAGAGGAGATGCGAAAAGTGTTCAACCTCGGGATCGGGTTCGTATTTATCGTTCCTGCAGGCAGCGCCGATGAATTTGTCCGGTTCCTCGAATCCCATGGAGAGAAAGGGTTTTTCGCAGGAGAGATAACCGCATGACGAAATTTGCCGTCCTCATCTCCGGCAGGGGCACCAATATGAAGGCTATCGGCCGTGCCGTGCTCGATGGCCGGCTTAAGGCCGGGCTGTCATTTGTCGCTAGCGATGACCCCGATGCCCCCGGGATCGCCCTGGCTGAAAAAATGGGGTTCCCGACGGAAATCCTGCCCTATAGTCCGGGGGGCAGATCCGCCGGCGAAGCAGCGATCGACCGCCTCTGCAGATCCTACCGGGCGGAATGGATAATCCTTGCAGGATTCATGCGCATTCTCTCTCCCGAATGTGTACGGTCCCATAAAAACAGGATCGTCAACATTCACCCGTCGCTTCTTCCTTCATTTCCGGGAAAAGACGGGATCGGAGACGCCTGGAGAAGGGGCGTCAAAATAACCGGTGTCACCGTCCACCTCGTGGATGAAGGTGTCGACTCGGGGCCCATCCTCGCTCAAAAGGCGGTTCCAGTACTTCCAGGGGACGACATGGACTCCCTTGAAAAAAGGATACACAGGACCGAGCATGCTCTCTACTGGAAAACCCTCGCCGGGCTCTTCTCCGGCACCCTATACCCCGAAAGGAGATGACCATCATGGAGAAAAAACGTGCCCTGATCTCCGTGTATGATAAAACCGGCATCACAGAACTGGCCAGGGAGCTTGCTTCCCTGGGCTGGGAACTTCTTTCCAGCTCGGGAACGGCGAACCATCTTCGAAAAGCGGGCCTTGTCGTTACCGAAGTCTCGGACGTTACCGGCTATCCCCACATCCTTGGAGGGCGGGTAAAGACTCTGCATCCGCTCATCTTCGGGGGTATCCTTGCGAGGCGGGACAACCCCGCCGACATGAAAGAGACCGAGGAATACTCCATCCCTCTCCTCGACATGATAGTCTGCAACCTCTACCCCTTCGAAGAAGCAGCCAGGAAAAATTCCACCCTTGATGACCTGCTCGAGAATATCGATATCGGCGGCGTTTCCCTCCTTCGTGCGGCAGCCAAGAACTTCAGGCAGGTTGTCGTACTCGCCGATCCGTCGGACTACGGTGCCGTCGCGGAAGAACTGAAGGCGGAAGGCGATGTGACGCTCCCGACCCGTGAGATGCTCGCTGTCAAAGCCTTCAGGACAACATCGCTCTATGACGGTACGATCTCCGAAGGACTCTGCCATTCAACAGGGCATTCATCGCCCGACCTCCCGGCCGGAATGCCCCTTGCGCTTGTAAAAAAGCAGGACCTTCGATACGGAGAAAATCCCCACCAGCAGGCTTCCCTGTACCTCCCTCCCCTCTCTGACCTCCCCTGGGAGCAGCTCTCGGGGAAACCCCTGTCATACAACAATATTCTCGATGCCGACTGTGCAATGCGGGGATGTGCGATGCTCCAGGACTGCTGCGGCGCCGTCGTTATCAAACACACGACTCCCTGCGGCATGGCACGGGGAGCGACCCCCCTCGAAGCATACGAGAAGGCATTCCGCTGTGATCCCGTCTCCGCTTTCGGAGGTGTTGTTGGAATATCCAGGAAGGTTGACGCCGGAACGCTGGACACCATGACTGAACGGTTCACTGAAGTCCTCGTGGCGCCTGACTTCGACGATAAGACACTTCAAATGCTGAGGGAAAAGAAGCCGTCGCTCAGGATCCTGCGCTGGAAGGGCGGAAGGGCATCCACGCTGCAGTACACGGGCACGTGGAGCGGTATCCTTGTACAGCAGGATTCGCTTCCGCCGCTGCCTGTCCCCGAAAAAGGCGAATGGGTCGGACGTCCCCGTCCCGACCTCTGGGATGACCTCATATTTGCCTGGAAGGCAGCCGCACTTTCAAAAAGCAACGCGATCTCCATTGTCAGGAATGGTGAAGCCGTGGGAATAGGCAGAGGCTTCTGCAGCAGGCTCCATGCTGTGGAGTTTGCTGTGAAACAGGCCGGCGACCGTGCACAGGGCGCCGTACTCGGATCAGACGCGTTTTTCCCCTTCCCCGATGGGATCCAGGCTGCCGCGCAGGCCGGAATAGTTGCCATAATCCAACCCGGCGGTTCCGTGAGGGACGGGGAAGTCATAGAAACTGCGGAAAAGCTCGGAGTTTCCATGTTCATGAGCGGCTGGCGCACCTTCCGGCACTGAGAGGTTCAGCCCATGACGCAGAAAATGAACGTGCTCGTTATCGGGAGCGGTGCCAGGGAACATGCCCTTGCATGGGCCCTGTCGAGATCCGCGGCGGTGGAAACAGTCCATGCGGCTCCCGGAAATCCGGGCATGAGAGATGTTGCGTCCATACACCCGGTACAGGATCCTGATTTCCGGTCCCTTCTGCCTCTCATCGGCAGGGAAAATATCCGCATGGCCGTGATAGGTCCCGAGGCGCCTCTTGCCGCAGGACTTGCCGATGATCTCAGGGCCGCCGGGATCCTCGTGTTCGGCCCCGGACGTGAAGGAGCCCTCCTCGAGGGAAGCAAGTCTCACGCGAAAAAATTCATGGACCGTCACGGCATACCCACTGCCCGTTGGGATCTCTGCACCACGGCGGAAGAGGCCCGGAGAGCTCTTGATTCCAGGCAAGCACCCTTTGTTGTGAAGGCGGACGGTCTTGCTGCCGGAAAGGGTGTCGTGGTCACGCAATCAAAGGAAGAAGCCCTTGATGCAGCAAAGGGCATGCTTGAACGGGGCAGGCACGGGGAAGCCGGAAAAAAGATCGTCATCGAGGACGGCCTGGCCGGAGATGAACTGACCATACTGGCGCTGACCGACGGCACAACATACAGGCTTCTCTCTCCCAGCCAGGACCACAAAAGGGCATTCGACGGCGACAAGGGGCCCAACACGGGAGGAATGGGCGCCTATTCACCGGTCCCGTGGGTCGGCGGTGCACTTCTTGAAAGAATATGCCGGCGCATCATCTCCCCCACGGTGGAGGGTCTGAAGCAGGACGGAATTTCGTACTGCGGCGTCATATACGCGGGACTGATGATCGACAGCGAAGGAGAACCCAGTGTCATAGAATATAATGTCCGTTTCGGGGATCCGGAGGCGCAGGTCGTACTTCCCGTACTCGAAGGTGATTTCGCCGAGTTGATTCTTGCCTGCTGTGAGAACAGGCTCTCGGGAATCGAATGGAAAGCCCCCTCGAGGTGGGCTGTGGATGTGGTTATCGCATCAGGGGGATATCCCGGACAGTTTGAAAAGGGAAAGAAAATTGAGGGCCTGGAAAAGGCCTCGGCACTTGAAGATTTTGTGATTTTTCACGGCGGTACGGAACTTTCGCATGACGGATGCCTGGTCACGTCCGGCGGCCGTGTACTGAGCGCCGTCGGCATAGGGAAGAGCCTGCCGGATGCCCTGAAGAAAGCCTATGAGGGTGTTTCCCTCATTTCTTTCGACGGGATGCACTTCCGCAGTGATATAGGTCGAAAGGCCCTTTTATAACACAGAACGAGGAGAGATCAGAATGGCAAAGAAAAACGGCGGACCTGAAATAGGCATCGTTATCGGATCCAAATCGGACCTTCCCCTTGTAAAAAAGGCTGAGGACGTGTTCTCCTTCTTCGGCGTCCGGTGGGAAATTACTATCGCCTCCGCCCACAGGACTCCCGAAGACGCATCTTCCTACGCGTCGGGGGCAGCGGACAGGGGAATAAAGGTCCTCATCGCCGCGGCAGGTCTTTCCGCAGCACTTCCCGGCGTCGTTGCAGCCCATACGACTCTTCCTGTAGTTGGAATTCCCGTGAATTCAGGGTCACTGGGCGGGTTGGACGCACTTCTTTCCGTAGCACAAATGCCTCCCGGGGTCCCCGTGGCATCGGTGGGAATAGACGGCGTCAAAAACGCGGTACTATTCGCAGTACGGATCCTGTCGCTCACTCGAAAGGAACTTGCCTCCAGGCTGGAAGAATGGGCTGAAAAAGAAAAAGAAGCGGTACGCTCCTCAAGAAAAGAACTGGACGGTCTTCTCGGCGTTCCCGGGAGCGTTCTTCCGTCCTGAGCCGGTCTTTCCTGCAGAAAAATACCAGGGGCCCGTAAGGGCCCCTGGATTATATCCTGCAAGCCCGCTGCTACTGAGCGGGGATCTCGATGGCTTCCTTCGACTCGTGCACCTGGCGCCATGTTTTGATCGGCAGTCCCCAGATCTTGATGAACCCTACCGCGGCGCTGTGGTCGAAAGCATCTCCCTCCGAGTATGTGGCAAGATTATGGCTGTAAATCGAATCCACTGATTTCATGCCCCGCACCACCGCCTGCCCCTTGTAGAGCCGTACCTTAACGATACCTGTCACATATTCCTGGGTTGTCTCGATAAATGAGTTGATGGCGTCCTTCAGCGGCGAGAACCAGTATCCTTCGTACGCCAGCTCGCTGAATTTTATCTCGAGTTCCTTTTTTGCCGCGATGACTTTTTTGTCAAGGGTGAGGGTCTCAAGAGCCCGGTGTGCGGAAATAAGGGTTATTGCCGCCGGGCATTCGTACACTTCCCTGCTCTTGAAGCCTACGAGACGGTCTTCGAGCATATCGATCCTTCCCACCCCGTGTTTGCCCGCTTTTACATTGAGGGCCTCGATGAGGGCCGGGCCGTCCATTTTCACTCCGTCAAGGGCAACGGGCACTCCTTTGATGAAAGCGATTTCCACAAATTCCGGGTCATCGGGTGCATCCCAGGGGTCACAGGTCAGGGTATAGGCGTCGGAAGGCGGCTCGTTCCAAGGGTCTTCAAGAATTCCGCATTCGATGGACCTTCCCCAGATATTGTCGTCGATACTGTAGGGTGAGGCTGCCGTGGCTGCAACAGGGATACCGTGGGCCTCCGCATATTCCATTTCCGCTTCCCTGGTAAAATGCCAGTCGCGAACAGGCGCAAGCACCTGGAGCTCAGGGTTGAGGGCATTGGTGCACACCTCGATCCGAACCTGGTCCTGGCCTTTACCAGTGCAGCCGTGAGCAACCGCCACAGCGCCTTCCTTTTTTGCGATCTCCGCCATTACCTCCGCTATCAGCGGGCGGGAAAGGGCCGAGTTCAGCGGGTACGTCCCCTGGTACATTCCGTTCGCCTTCAGCGCGGGCCATACGAACTTATCCACGAAGACTTTTTTGAGATCAAGAACGTACGCTTTAACTGCACCGCTTCGAAGCGCCTTGTTTCTCGCAGCCTCAAGGTCAACTGCCTGCTGTCCTACGTCAGCTGTCATGGTTACTACATCATATCCCTGTTCTGTAAGCCACATGACCGCCACTGACGTATCCAGTCCGCCGCTGTATGCAAGAACTGCCTTCCCTTTTTTCGACATGCAAATCCCTCCAGAAATCATTGTATAAACAATAAAAAAGCCCGTCCTTGTTGAAGGGACGAGCTTTTGCCCGCGGTGCCACCCTGGTTGGCAGAAAATCACTGCCCTCTTGAACGTTTCTACTTGGCCGAAGCCTTTCTTCGAAACAGGCTCCAAGGCTCTTTTCCCCCGCATTCATCGCCGGAGAAGCTTTCAGCCGGGGCTTCTCCTCTCTGTTGCGGAAACCGCAGGGTACTTTTCCTCTTCATCGCCGTCCATATCAGCAATGGCAATGATTATACCGTTGAATAAACATTTGTCAAGTAATAAGGCTCAATTTACTTGAAGTTTATTTTTTCGGCTCCGCCCGAGGTCAGCGTCTCTATGGAGGGGAAATGGGTCATGTCCATGTGAACCGGGGTCACGGATACAAAACCGTTTGCCACGGCCCATACGTCGCTCCCCTCCACAAGCTGGTCCTCAGGTCTTCCCGAGACCCAGAAATAATCCCTGCCGGAGGGGTCCTTCAGCCTGGTCACTTTTCCTTCATAGAGGCGAACGCCCTTTCGGGTTATTTTCACGCCCTTCAGCAGGTGGAGGGACAGATTGGGGACGTTTACGTTGAGAAGAACTCCCGGTGCCTGCGGGCTGTCCCGGAGAAAATCAAGAAGGGATACGGCCACTGCGGCAGCCGTCTCGTAGTAGTGTTCAGGCTCTTTTTCGCTGCAGTTGAGCGACACTGCCATGGCGCTGCATCCAAGGATAACCCCTTCCATAGCTGCGGATACCGTGCCGGAATATGTAAGGTCATCGCCCAGGTTCGGGCCCCTGTTGATACCCGAAACGACAATTGCCGGGGAAGGGATGGCTTCCTCAAGGGCAAGCACCACGCAGTCCGATGGAGTTCCGTCGCAGGCATACACACTGCATCCAGCGGTGTAGGGCCCGGCGGGAACGCGCCACATCCTCAGGGGCCGATGCAGGGTAATGGCATGTCCGACGCTGCTCCGCTCCCTGTCCGGGGCTACTACGGTGCACTCATGTCCTGACGAGGAAAGGAAGGACGAGAGCGTAATGATTCCCGGGGCGAAAACACCGTCATCGTTTGTAAGAAGGATCTTCATGGGCTCCTCCTAAAACAGGATCAGCCTGAGAAAGAACATGACTACGGGCCCCATTATTGCCTGCACCACGCCGAGAGCAAGGAGGATCATGAGGACAAAAAAACCGTATCGTTCAAGCCAGAAATACTTCTCAAGAAGAAACGGCGGCAGCAGGGGGTACAGAAGTTTCGAGCCGTCGAGCGGAGGTATGGGGATCAGGTTGAAAACGGCAAGGCCGATATTGATGACGATCATCAGGAATATGAACTGCCTCAGTGCAGGTATCGCAAGAAATGTGCCGGGGAAAAAACGTGCAAGCATTCCGAAGACGAACGCCGTGAGGAAGTTCCCTGTGACGCCGGCGGAGGAAACGAGCACCATGTCGCGGCGTGGATTTTTGAAGTAGCGCGGGTCCACCGGCACCGGTTTCGCCCATCCGAACCTGAAGAACAGCAGCATGAGCGCTCCCACTGGGTCAAGGTGGTGGAGCGGGTTCAGACTCAGGCGCCCCATGCGTTTCGCCGTAGGGTCGCCGAGGACGTAGGCCATGTACCCGTGGCAGAACTCATGAAAGGTGATCGCCCAGAGAACGGCTGGAACACTCAATAAAAGATCTGCAAGCGCAGGCATTCGAAACATTGTGTCACTCTCCTTCTCAGTATCACTTCGGAAAATGGGTCGTTACGAAATCGATCTCGTCTTCGCGGCCGGCAAGCTCTCCGTCCAGGCAGAGAAGCTTCAGCTTGTCGAGGATCACGCCGATTCTCGGCGTGGCACCGTAGCCAAGGTCGAGAAGATCCTTTCCGCGAAGCCTGGAGGTCATTTTATGGAGTTTCGTCAGGTAGAGCAGTATCCTTCTTCTGACCCTCCACCTTCCGGTCGCAGCGCTCCAGAAGAGAGATGCCGCCGGGTCAAAGTCCCTGAGGTAGCAGTATATTCGGGAATTCAGCGGGCCGGACCTGCCTCCGAGTTCGTGTTCGACGGCGCCCATTTCAGAGAAACATTTTACTACAACTGACCGCTCCGATTCAGGAAGATTCAGCCTGTCAAGTGCGGTGAGCCGTATATTCTCAGGGGATTCCATGAGGAGGGCGGCCAGGAAGGCGAGCCACTGTCTTCCCTTGAAATCGGGGAAATCCCTTGAGACGCGGGCAAGAAACACGCCGAGCCTCCGGAATGTTTTTCTGCTTCCGTCTCCGATCCTGATCCCCGGGAAAAGGACCTCCCATACGCCCAGCTCCTCCATTCTCTTCGTTGCAGGATAGGGCATGCGTTCCCTGAACGAAAGTTCAAGCTCGCTTCTCAGGCGGAAGCCTGAGAGCCTCACCAGGAGCCCTCCGCGGATACAGCTCCTCAAAAGCCTGAGGGTGTTGTCCTCAAGTGAAAGCCCAAGGCGCTGCTCCAGCCTGATCCCCCTGATCACCCTGGTAGGGTCCTCGACGAAACTTAAATTGTGCAGCACCTTGAGGATCCTTTTTCCGAGGTCTCTCCTCCCGCCGAAATAGTCTATAAGTATTCCCCAGGTCGACTGGTTGATCGAGACCGCCATGGCGTTGACAGTAAAATCACGCCTGTACAGGTCGTGCTTCAGGGAATCTGTGGATACCTTCGGCTGGGCTACGGGAAACTCGTAAAATTCACGCCGGGCGGTGGCTACATCGACCTTTCTTCCGCCGGGGAATATCATTGTTCCGGTCTTGTATCTCTCGTGGACTGAAACCCGCAGGCCGTCTTTTTCCCAGCTTTTCAGAAATCTCGGGGCATCGCCCTCAACAACGATGTCAAGGTCGAGGTTCTGCTTCGAGAGAAAAAGATCACGGACCAGCCCCCCCACGATATATGCCCGCATTCCCAGGTTTTCAGCCCGTTCACCGAGCTGCCGGAGGAGGCTTATAGCCTCTTCCGGCAGACCTTTTTCGAGGAGATCCCGCACATCTTCCGTCCATGGCAGATCCGGCGCCGCCCCCAGGTCTTCACCGGGAACCGAGGCGGGAAAGAGCGCCTTGACAAGGTCGGTCCTGGTGATAATGCCCACGATCCGCGCTCCCTCGGTTACGGGCAGCCGGCCTATGCTGTGGGTCACAAGGAGCCTGTGTGCCTCGTGGATGGAGGCGTCTTTCGGGATGGTAATGACGCCCTCTGTCATGAACTCACGGATAAGTGTCCTGCCGAAGCCGTGAAGATGGGCTTTATCCAGGTCTTTCCTCGTAATAAGGCCGAGAATGGACTTTCCCTTTACAACCGGAAGCGCTGAATGTCCGTAGCGGATCATTATGCGGTACGCGTCGTCCACAGATGAATCGGGCGGAATTGCCATAACAGGGGATGTCATGATATCCGCCGCGGTGATCGAAGGTTTGATTTCATCGCTCAGGCGGACCTCCATTTCCTTGACGAGAGGAAGGGGCTTTACGTTGTGCAGGGTGACCGAGGCAGCCTGGGGATGCCCTCCTCCTCCCAGGGGGGCGAGGAATGTTGCCATGTTCAGGATGTCGTCGTGGCTTCTGCCGATAAGGTACGTGCGAGTATCCATTTTCACGGCGGCTATGGCAATGTCGGCGTCAAAATAATCCCTCAGCCTGTGGACGAAAAGAGACAGGCCGTCCACGTAGCCGGGGGACGATACAGCCGAGAAAACGGCTTTCGCGCCGTTGATAAACCGAACCCAGCTGTTTTCAATGAGTCCGTCCAGGATCCGTCGTTCAGGCGCGGAGAACGTCATTTCGATATACGTGGGTATGCTTGTCAGGTCGGCCCCCAGTTCCTTCATCCTGGCGACTGCCGCAAAATCCCGCGGAGTGGTCCCGCTGAACGTCAAGCCTCCCGTATCCTCGTAAATTCCGGTGGCGAACAGGGTCGCCTCTGACGGGGTTATGGATATTCTCCGTTCAAGAAGCATTTCCACCAGGAGTGTCGTCGTTGCTCCGACAGGTTCTATCCGGACAAGTTCACCGTCGATGTCGTCTATGGAGGGCGGGTGGTGGTCATAGACGTGGACAGAGATATTTTTCTTCCCGAGGACCGACGCAAAGGGACCGATCCTCGACCGTGACCTTGCGTCCACGACAATGAGCATCGTTATCTCATCGAACTTGATTTTCTTCGGCGTCAGGACCGTCCATTTATTGCCGGTCTTCCTGAGGAAGTCCCTCACAGTCCGGCTTGCAGACCCCGAAAGGCAGAGCCTGGCCCCCGGATACAGTTTTTCCGCGGCAACCATGCTCGCCAGTGAATCGAAATCGTTCCCCATGTGGCTCGTTATCACATTCACGGCAGAAGCGCTCCGGAAATGGCCAGGCGCCTGCCGTAGGGGATCCTGCGCATGCTCGCCATGTGCTGTCCCCGGGCGGATGCCATTGATGGATGGGAAACAAGCCGGAAGAAGAGGTGTTCCAGGGTGAAGAAAGAAAGCCTCCATGCCTCTTTCCCGTCAACTCCCGCCAGTACTTTCCGGCATTCAAACTCGGTCCCCAGCCTTTCCGCCGAGATGAGCCCCGTGCTTTCCGAGGCATCGTCCCGCGAACCGAGGAGTACTGAAAACTGCACCAGTCCGGAAAGCCTCCGGAAAAGGCATCCCGTTTCGCGGGCTTTTCCAAGCAGTTCCTCCCTGCTCCCCGAATTATCAAGAACAATGGTTGCCCTGTTTTTTTTCTCTTCACCCGGAAGAAGAAACGACTCACGCCGTGCAAGTTCCGCTGAATCCAGTCCTCTTGCCGCATTCCGGGACGCCCTCACGGCAGAGTCGGCGGTCACGTAGACAGTTGCATCGATCCACCAGGGCACACCGCCTTCGAAAAGAAGGGGTATCTCCGCGACGACCCATCCCTCGAGGGATGCCGCCGTTCGCTCCATCTCCACCCGAACCGGCGGATGGATCATCCCGCACATCCACCTGTAGTCCTCAGGGGCGCTGAAAGCCTTTGCGGCAACTTTCCGCGGCACGATCAAGCCCTCTTCCCCCAGGATATCTTTCCCCCACCTGGAAGAAGCCGCTTCTATGATGTCTTCGCGCTTCCAGAGCGACCTGACGATCTCGTCAGCGTCGAGAACGGATGCGCCCATCTCCCGCCATATCCGGGAAACAGTTGATTTACCAGCCCCAACGTCTCCTGTTACTCCCAAAGCCAGCATGGTTTTTTTCCTCCTCGCCCCTGTCGTCCACCAGTTTGAACCGGTCAGGGACCTCCCAGAGAAAACGGGATAAACCGTTGCGGAATGTTGTACCGAACAGCCTGCGTGACCGGACGCCGGAGAGATACAGCCTTTCCTCCGCCCGGGTCATTCCGACATAGCAGAGGCGCCGTTCCTCTTCCATATTTTCCCGGTCCTCCATGCATTTGAAATGAGGAAACACCGCTTCCTCCATGCCTACCAGGAAGACGACCGGGAACTCAAGCCCCTTCGCTGCATGCAGCGTCAGCAGGTTGACGGCGTTCCTGTCATCGAGGTCCAGCGTTTCAAGGTCCGTGAAGAGGGCTGCCTCGGCAAGCATTTCAGAGAGTGCTCCCCCTGCGGGAACGATGGACCGGAGTTCCCGTATATTTTCAACACGCTCTTCCCATCCGTCGGGATCGTCTTTTTTAAGAAGCGCCTCGTACCCCATGTCATCAAGTATATAGACAAGTATTTCGTCAAGATTCTCGGATTTCGAAAGGATTTTCAGCATGTTTCCCGAGAGCAGCTTCAGTCCTTCCCCGGCCTTGCCGCCTACCCCGCTGCCGCCTTTCTCAACGGCTCTCCAGTACTCTTCCGCCGGGAGTTCGGGAAAGGATTCCAGAAAAACGAATACTTTCTCGAGGCTTTTTTTCCCCAGGCCCCTCGAAGGCACATTCGCGATGCGCGACAGAGAGACCCTGTCGAGAGGATTGACCGCAGCGCGAAGAAAAGAAAGGATATCCCTGACCTCCTTGCGGTCATAGAACGCCGTTCCCCTTACTACCCGGTAGGGGATCCTGTTTTCAAGAAACTTCTGCTCGTAGACCCGGCTCATGGCATTGATCCTGTAGAGAAGCGCCACGTCGCCGTAACTGTAGCCTTCCCTGTCGTGGAGCCGCTGTATCTCCGAAACAAGGAATTCTGCCTCCTGGTACTCCGTCTGCCCCATCATGGTATAAATTTTTTCGCCCATATTCCGGGCTGTCCAGAGATCCTTTTTCCTTCTCTTCGAGTTTCCTTCGATCAGCGCATTGGCGCCTCCGAGGATGTTGCCCGAGGATCTGTAGTTCTGGTCAAGGATCACTACCTTTGCCGACGGAAAATCCTTTTCGAAGTTGAGTATCATGGACATGTCGGCCCCCCGCCATCCGTAGATCGACTGGTCGGGGTCACCTACCACCATTATATTTCCCCGCTTCCCCACAAGTTTTTTGAGAAGCAGGTACTGTGGCCTGTTCACGTCCTGGTACTCGTCAACAAGCACCCAGGAAAGGCGGTCGCGTTCCCTCCTGAGGACCTCGTCCCCGCTCGAGAGCAGTTCAAGGGGAAGGTTCAGGAGATCATCAAAATCCACCGCGTTTTGTTTCCTCAGTAATTCGTTGTATGCCCTGAAAACGTCACCGTAGATCCCCTCGAGAAGCGGAGAGTTCGATCCTCCCGAGATACTCTCGTTTTTCACGGTTGAAATGCGGTCGAGAATATTTCCCGGATCGAACTGTTTCGTGTCCATTCTCAGTCCTTCCATGATCTCCTTAATGAGAGAGCGGCTGTCACCCCTGTCGAAAATGGCGAAACCTTCCTTCAGCCGGACAAGGGGAAGAAGGGAACGGTTCCTGAAGAGAAAGCGAAGACCGAAGGAATGGAAGGTACATACCTGCATCGTCCGGCTGTCATGCTCCATCAGCTTGCCGACCCTGTCCTTCATTTCGTTCGCAGCCTTGTTCGTGAAGGTCACCGCGAGAACGTCGTCGGGACGGGCTTTCCCCGTTGCCGCCAGGTAGGCTATTTTATGGGCGAGCACCCGTGTTTTCCCGCTGCCTGCGCCTGCAAGCACCAGGAGCGGGCCGTCGCAGTATGCAACGGCCTCGCGTTGTCTCGGATTCAGCTTTTCCAGCAGCTTTTTTTCATCGGGCATGCGTTTTTTTCTCCCTGATCTTTTCCCTGAGAAGGTCCGTCCACTCCTGCACACCCTCGCCGGTCATCCCGTTCACGGAGATGACCGGCGCCTCGGGATTCAGTTTCTTTACGTCCTCGGAGAACATTTTCATGTCGAAAGGAAGATAGGGAAGCAGGTCGATTTTTGTCAGCAGCACAACTTTTGATGAAGAAAAGAGGTAAGGGTATTTCAGCGGCTTGTCCGCCCCCTCGGGCGTGCTCAGCAGCGCTGCCTTGAAATCCTCGCCGAGATCGAACTCCGCAGGACAGACGAGGTTCCCGACGTTCTCCACGAAGAGGACGTCAAGTGAATCCAGAGGCAGGGATTCCATTGCCTTTTCAATGACGTTCGCCTCGAGATGGCAGCCTCCGTGGGTATTCACCTGGACTACCGGTACCCCGAGCCTGTCAAGCCTTTCAGCATCCCTGTTCGTTGCAAGGTCGCCCTCGATGACTCCGAAGGAAAGACCGGATGACTGTGCCGTTCTCTCAAGAAGGGTAGTTTTCCCGCAGCCGGGAGAACCGATCATATTCACCATGAGAAGACCTCTTCTCTCGTTGCTTTCCCTGATGGCAGCGGCGAACCGCTCGTCCTCCGCCATGATTGACTGCTGCAGGGTCACGATTCTGCTCATATCTGTTCCTCAACCTCCACTGATTCAATTTCCAGTTCGTTTCCCGCGACAGTCTCGCGATGCATCGACCCGCATTCAGGGCACAGAGAGTCATCTCCGGCCCAGCACGCGCCGCAATCCCTGCAGCGGAACGAAATCGGGACATCGTCTATCGCAAGGCCGGCACCTTCAAGTTCCGTCCCCTTCGTCAGAGTTTCAAAGGCGAAACACAGAATTTCGGGAAACACCTGCCTCAGGGCACCGATTCGCAACCGAACCTCCACAATCCTGCCCCATCCCTGTTCCTTTTTCAGATCGATCAGGGAAGCAGCGATGGACTCGGCAAGAGATACTTCGTGCATTTATACCACTCCTAAGAAAAAGAGGACCCGCTGCGGGTCCCCTTCTTTCCAGACACCCCTCTTCCGGGAGTTTTTACTCCGTCGGTTCGAGGAGGCCGTAGCCGCCGTCCTTCCTTTTGTAAACTACATTTACTCCACCGGACTCGGCGTTCTTGAAAAGGAAGAACTCATGGCCGAGAAGATCCATCTGCATTGTGGCTTCCTTTGCGCTCATGGGGCGTAGCGGGAAGCGCTTCACCTTCACGATCTCCTCTTCGGCGGGTATGGGAAGCTCTCCTTCCGGAACCGGAAGCTCGAAGGATACGTCATGGGTCTTCAGCTGGGCGCGGTCCTTGAGGTAGGCATTATGCCTCTTGATCTGCCGCTCAAGGTTTTTCAGCCCCTGGTCGAATGCTTTTCTCATATCAGGCGCACTCGACTGCCCCCTCATGATGACACCATTGGCGTTAGAGGTGATTTCCACGGTGAATAACCCACGTCCGAAGCTCATGACTACCTGTCCGTCGATGATGCGGTTGAAAAATCTCTCAAGCTTGGACATTTTGCTCTCCATGTAGTCCTTCAGGTCATCCTTCAGTTCGACCCCACGGGTAACGAATCGTATGTCCATGCAAATCCCTCCATTCATGCTCGGTAATTATGATATCATTCTAACACCCGGCCGGGTTCTGGGCAACAAAGCGCCAATATGCGCATAAGGTATACCGGGTATTTTTTTCGGGAAAGCAGGAAAGAAATGGAGTATAATGAAGCCACACAACATTGTGCAGGAGGTAATCTGTCATGTATATTTCTGAGAGAGCCAGAAAGATGGAACCCTCGGCAACGCTTGCCGTTACCGCCAAGGCAAAAAGCCTGAAACGCGAGGGAAAGCCGGTCATATCATTCGGTGCGGGGGAACCCGATTTCGATTCTCCCCCCTCTGCGATCCGGTATGCCGAGGAGGCCATGAGGAAAGGGCAGACCCACTATACGCCCGGAACCGGAATACCCGAACTGAGGGAAGCGGTCTGCACATACTACAAGGACCATTTCGGCCTTGAATACACCCCGGCAAACGTTGTAGTGGGCGCAGGGGCGAAGCCTCTTCTTTACGAGGCTCTTGGCTGCCTTGTAGATCCCGGTGACGAGGTCCTCGTTTTCACTCCCGCATGGGTCAGCTACGTGGAGCAGATCAGGCTTTTCGGCGGAAAAGCGGTCCTTGTGGATACAAGCAGGACGGATTTCATCCCCAGGTTCGACGATGTAAAAAAAGCCATAACACCCCGCACCAGGGCCATGATCGTAAACAACCCCAACAACCCCACGGGTGCGGTGTACGACGAACAGTGTCTGCAGGATCTCGGCCGCCTTGCCGTGGAGCACAACATCGCAATAATATACGACGAGATCTACGAGCGTCTCGTGTATGGGAAAGCGGTCCATCACCAGATTCTGAACCTTGTTCCCGAGGCGAGGGATCTTACCGTCATCATCAACGGAGTGAGCAAGGCGTTTGCTATGACCGGCTGGAGGATAGGCTATGCCCTCGGCCCCTCGAGCATCATGGGATATCTCGGTGACTTCCAGGGACACCTCACCTCGAACGCATGTTCCGTTGCCCAGTGGGCTTCCGTGGGGGCACTCAAGGAGGCCGAGCAGGACGTTCAGAAAATGCACGGGGCTTTTGAGAAGAGGCGGAATCTCATAGTGGAACTCATGAAGGACATGCCATACATTTCCTTCACAGAACCCAACGGAGCGTTCTATGTCTGGTTCAGCGTTGAAAAGGTGCTCGGCAAATCATGGAACGGCCAGGTAATTACTGACGACGTTACACTCTGCAAAGTCCTTCTCGAGTCGAAGTACGTCGCCCTTGTTCCCGGAAGCGCCTTCATGGCGGACGGAAATGTGAGGATCTCCTATTCCAATTCCGAGGAGGAAATCCGTGAAGGAATGAGACGATTCAAGGAATTCCTCGAAGAACTGAAATAGAAACAGTTTCCCTGTGAAAAAAGAGCCCTTCCCGGAGCGGGAAGGGCTCTTTTCAATCTCGAAAAGCCTGCGGGTTCACAAGATCCGTAGGCCTTTTCCCTTCCAGGCCGGCGAGAAGGTTTTCCGCAGCTTTTCGTGCCATACCTTCCCTCGCTTTCACTGTTGCGCTTCCCAGGTGAGGAAGTGTGGTGACGTTCTTCAGTGAAAGGAGCGGTTCATCGAGAGGAACAGGCTCCTTCTCGAAAACATCCAGTCCCGCCCCCCAGATCCATTTTTCGGAACATGCCCTGAAGAGGGCCTTTTGATCCACAACCGGTCCCCTTGAGGTGTTGATCAGGACGGCGGTCTTCTTCATCATCCGAAGTTCCCGCTCACCGATAAGCCCCTTCGTCTCCCCGCTCAGCGGGCAGTGAAGGGATACAAAATCACTCTTCTGCAGCAGTTCCTCCAGGGAGACCTGTCGTGCGCCGAACTCTTTCTCGCACTCGGGGCGGGGGGACCTGTTGTAGAAAAGGATATCCATGGAAAAGCCTCCGGCCCTTTTCGCGACTGCCTGACCGATCTTCCCCATGCCCACGATCCCCATCACTGATTCAGAGACATCCTGTCCCAGAAGCAGGTCGGGGTGCCATGTGATCCATTCACCCGAGCGAAGAAATTCATTCGCCTCCACCACCCGCCTTGCCGCTGCCAGTACGAGCGTGAACGCTATATCCGCAGTAGCGTTCGTGAGAACGTCGGGTGTATTCGTAACGAGAATTCCTCTCCTGGTTGCCGCATCAACATCGATGTTGTCATATCCGACGGCGTAGTTGCTTACGACTTTCAGATCCGGTGACCGGGACAGCAGTTCTTCGTCTATCCTGTCGGAAAGTGTGCAGAGAAGCCCCTCCGCGCCGGATGCCTTCTCAAGAAGAATCTCCCTGTCAACAGGCCCCACCTTCTCCCATACCTCGAAATCCGCCCGGCCTGGCAGGAGAGAGAGCCCTGTATCCTGGATCCTTCGGGTAACATATACCTTGGGCAGCGTCATTGTTTTCCCTCCCTCAACAAAGGGGCGGGGAAATTCCCCGCCCCCGGAACGAAATGGAGGATCCTACTCCTCCATGATCTCCTTTTCCTTGGCTTTCAGCGCCTCGTCTACCTTTTTGATGAACTCGTCCGTGATATCCTGAACATCCTTGGTGAATTTCTTCAGGTCATCCTCGCTGATGTCCGAGTTTTTCTCCATCTTTTTGAGAGCCTCGTTCGAATCCCTCCGCAGGTTTCTCAGGGCGATCCTGCCCTCCTCGGCATACTTGCCGACCAGTTTTGTCAGCTCAACGCGCCGCTCCCTCGTAAGCTCCGGAAGGTTGACCCGTATGACTTCCCCGTCGCTCTGGGGGGTCACTCCCAGTGAGGATGCCAGGATCGCCTTCTCAACAAGCTTCATGGAGGCTTTGTCAAAAGGTGTGATGGCGATCTGCCGTCCTTCGGGAATGGAAATGGTGGCTATCTGCTTTATAGGCGTAGGCGCACCGTAATAATCAACCTTGATGTCGCTCACAAGCCCCGGATGAGCTCTGCCCGTACGAATGGCGAGAAATTCGCCCTTAAGGTGCTCGATGACCTTTTCCATGCGTTCTTTCAATGTCTTCAGCTCGTTTTTCGGCATCCTGGATTCCTCCCGTTTTAAAGAAGTTGAGCGGCCTCTGCAAACAGGAAAATGCTCTTTTGCTTTCAGCTCACCCTGAAACAATTGTTCCCGTATCTTTGTCGTTTAAAAGGAAATTCTTCATGTTCCCCTTCTGCAGGATGTTCAGTACCACAATAGGAATGGCATTTTCCATGCAAAGGGAGAATGCGGCCGCATCCATAACTTCAAACTGGCTCCGCAGGGCATCCCTGTAGGTAAGGCGGTGCAGGAGCACAGCGTCCGGATGCTTCTTGGGATCTGCATTATATATACCATCTACCTTGGTTGCTTTCAACAGGCAATCTGCTTCCATCTCCGCCGCCCTGAGCGCTGCCGCCGTATCGGTGGAAAAATAGGGGGAACCGGTCCCTGCTGCAAAAATGACAACGCGCCCTTTCTCGAGGTGCCTCAGCGCCCTTCTCCGGATATAGGGTTCGGCCATCTGCCGCATTTCAATAGCAGTCTGCACCCTCGTGGGAACGCCGTACTTTTCGAGTACGTCCTGAAGGCAAAGGGCATTCATCACAGTGGCAAGCATACCCATGTAATCGCCCTGGGCACGTTCCACGCCGAGCTTCTCGAGTTCCCTGCCCCGGAGCATATTCCCTCCGCCAACGACCATTGCGACCTGGATACCAGCCTGGACCACCTCTACAATTTCTTCTCCTATTCGCCTGATCGCTTCAAAATCGAAGCCGAATCCTCCGGATCCCGCAAGCACTTCGCCTGAAAGTTTCAGAAGAACTCTTTTAAAACGCATGTATATCCTCCCTCTGCTTCAATGAACGGAAAAAGGCACAAAAAAGGCGAGGCCTTTCGCCCCGCCCATTATGCATTTTTTCAGTCTCCGATGGAGAAACGTGAAAAGCGGCGGACAACGATGTTTTCGCCGAGTTTTGCGATCGTATCCACAACGATGTCCTTGATCTTCTTGTCTCCGTCCCGGATCCAGGCCTGCTCGAGAAGGCAGTTTGTTTCGTAGAACTTGTTGATCTTCCCGTCAGCTATTTTATCGACTATATTTGCAGGCTTCCCTTCTTCAATGGCCTGCTGTCTGTAGATCTCCCGCTCGCGCTCAAGCACTTCGCCGGTGACCTCTTCAGGGGAGAGAAACTGGGGAGCTGCAGCGGCTATGTGCATGCAGATCTCGTGACCCAGGTTCTGGAATTCGTCTGTTTTTGCAACGAAATCTGTCTCGCAGTTCAGCTCCAGAAGGGCGCCGATCTTTCCGTTTGTATGGATATACGAGAATACCCTGCCGTCCGCAGCGGTCCTTGCAGCCTTCTTTGCGGCCTTGGCAAGACCTTTTTCGCGGAGGTAGTCGATGGACTTTTCCACATCGCCGTTGTTCTCGGCAAGGGCGTGTTTGCAGTCCATCATTCCCGCGCCTGTTCTTTCGCGAAGTTCCTTGACAGCGCTGGCGCTAATTTGCATTTTTATTGCCTCCCTTTATAGCTTATGCTTCTTCCTCGGAATCGTCGTATACTTCGTGAAGACGTTCCTTGACCTCGATTATATCGCTATCGGAAACCTCCACATGCTCGCCCAGTTCTTCTTCGGCGGAGATGACCTGGACATTTGCGTCCTCGCCCTGGCGGCCCTCGATGAATGCATCTGCCATAAGCCCGGCGACGAGCTTGATCGCCCGTATGGCATCGTCGTTCCCCGGTATCGGGAAGTCGATGACCTCGGGGTCGCAGTTCGTATCCACTATTGCGATTACAGGGACTCCGAGCTTCCTCGCTTCCAGAACGGCATTTTCCTCTCTCCTCGGGTCAATAAGGAAGATCGCATCAGGGATCGCCTTCATGTTGGTAATGCCCTTGAGATACTTCTCGAGCTTGCCGAGTTCTTTCCTGAGAAGCGCGACTTCTTTCTTCGGAAGGTCAGACCAGTTGCCCTCGTTTTCCATCTTCCGGAGCTCCACCATGCGGGAGACACGCTTCCGGATCGTGGGGAAATTCGTCATGAGGCCGCCCAGCCATCTCTGGTTGATGTAGAACTGACCGCAGCGCTCAGATTCTTCCCTGATCGTGTCCTGAGCCTGCCGCTTCGTTCCGACGAAAAGAAGCGAACCGTTGTTCCGTGCAACTTCGCGGATGAAATCGTACGCTTTCTCAAGTCCCCGCACGGTCTTCTGCAGGTCGATGATGTACACGCCGTTCCTTTCGGTGAAGATGAAAGGCTTCATCTTCGGGTTCCACCTGCGGGTCTGGTGACCGAAATGCACACCGCATTCAAGAAGCTGCTTCATACTGACTACTGCCACAATAACCCCTCCTGATATTTGGTTTTCCCTCCACAAACATCATCCGGAACCGGAACTGCCCCGTATACGGCACAGCACCCTCCAACCCCATCCATTTGTGTGTGTAATGAGGACCGGAAGAGTATATCACACCCTCCTGTTGACCTTCAACTCCCAAGGAAGTAGGATATACCCTGTATTTCGCCGGACAAAACAAACGATAGGGGGCATAAAGAGAATGGCGAAGGATTCGCTTATTGAACGTCTTGACAACCTCCCGCCCGACAGGAGGGCAATGCTGAACAGGCTTCGAAGGGTGGAAGGGCAGCTTCGGGGGATCCAGAGGATGATCATAGAGGAAAAGCCCTGCTACGATATCCTGCTGCAGCTTTCCGCAGCGAGAAAGGCAATGCAGAAGGCCTGCATCGAGATACTGAAGAATTACCTCCAGAAATGTGTCCACGAGGCGAAATCTCCTGATTTCGACAACCTGGAGAAACTCATAGGCGCGCTTATCGAAATTTCTCCGGCAAAAGCATCCGCTTTCGCAGACGGCGAAGAATAAAGCAGCTGCCTGCGGGAAATCCAGTTTCCCCGTGGCACCCGGAGGACTCCCTTTACTGCTGCTCCCTTCCGGGCCTGACAGGGTTCAGGGGCCTCCGCCGCACGGGACTGGATCCCCCGCAGGCAGCTGCTTTCCGTAAAACCCGGAAATTATATCACAGGCTTCAGGTTTATTCCAGAGAATCTTCCGGTGCGCACTCCGCAGCGAAACCTTCCTACTTCAGCCATTTGTCGAAGATCCTGTCAAGATCTCCGCGGAGTTTGGCGTCATTCCATGCAAAATTCATCACCCGGAGAAAGTCGGGGTCATCCTTCTGGATGAAGAAACCCATGAAGCTGATCTTCGTCAGGGGCTTATCGGTGAACGCCCCGTAGATTCTCTCGTCTTTCCGTGAGTACACCACTGCCTCATAGACCTCGGTGATCATAACGTCGCCCTTGCCCTCGGCGATCATGGCCGGTATCTCGGCATTGCTCCGGTGTACAACTACCTTTGCCTTCTTAAAATTTGCGTTCACGAATTTCTCGTTTGTACCGCCCGGATTCACGATAACTGTCGTCTCCGGTACGTCCATTGCCTCCAGTGAGGTGAATTTCTCTCTGTCCGCCTTTCGAATGAGGGCGACTTTCCCGTTGGGAGCGTACGGAGGCAGAAAATCCCCCTTCAGCATCCGAGCCAGGCTTCGGGTGATACCGCCCACAGCAACGTCAAATTTACCGGCCTGATAATCTTCCATCATTTTCGGCCAGGTGGTGGGAACAAACTCCACGGAAACACCCAGGTCCGAAGCGAGGAGTTCGGCAACGTCCACGTCGTGCCCTTCGTATTTCCCGGAAGCCTTGTCCAGCATGGAGAACGGGCGGTAGTCTCCCGGAGTTCCGATCCGGAGAACTTTCGTCTCCATGATCCTGTCCAGCCGCTCAGCCGCAACACCCTGTGCGGAAAAAGCAAGGACAAGGGCAAGGGCAGCAATTACAAAAAGTGCACGGGACCATTTTTTGCGAAGGATCATCTCTCGTACCTCCTGTTATTTAGGTTCTACTGCTTGGTCAGCTTATTTTCCCACAGACGGGGATCGTCCGCACCCACTTCCTGGGGGACCAGAGCGCCCTGTAGAACGACAAAGGCGCCGTCGTCAGCCCAGGGATTCTTTATGACCGGTGCCGGAGACCATATTGCCCCGTCCGCGACGACCGTGTCACCGATCTTCGGAACAGGATTTCCCCTCAGTTTGTCCACCAGGTACTGCACTGCCAGGGCAGCCCCGTCATAGGCAGGCTGTTCAACGGCTCCAAGCATCTTTCCTTTCTTTATAAGGTCGATCCCTTCCGGCCCGATGCAGATCCCTGCGATCCCGTAATTGACAGGATCCAGCCCGGCGGCCTCTATAGCAGCAACTGCCCCGGGAGCCATTACGTCAGGTGTCTGAACGTAGATTCCCACAATTTTTTCCCCGAACCGGGTGATAAGATCCGAGGTAACGGCATGAGAATCTGTATTATTCCATTTTCCTTCGCCCTGGGCAACTTCAATCTGGGGATACCTGGAAATGACAGAGTTGAACCCTTCAGTACAGGCGTGGGTGAACATGTCGGCGTTATCCCCGACGATCTCCAGTACCACTCCCTTTGGAACATTGCCGCCGTTCCTGTTCTTAATTCCTTCAACGAATAGTTCCGCGGCTTTCGCACTCGACTGGGCAAGATCGAAGGAAAGAAAGAAATCCACGACCCCTCCCTCGGGGGATGAATCCAGTGCCGCTACAGGGATATTGGCCTCGTTCAGCTTTCTGATTCCAGGCACCAGTGTTCTCAGATCCACTGCCCCGCCAAGGATGAACGCATCGATTCCCTGGGTCATGTAGGTGTCGATAATCTCCATGATCTTGATGGAATCCCCTTCTCCGTCGCGGATCATAATTTCGGCGCCCATCTCCTTCGACGTGTCCTCGGCGGCTTTCATGAACGCCTGGATATAGGGTGCCGACGGAGCTTTGACAACCATGCCTATGGTCAGCTTCTTTTCTGCCCCGGCTGCCCCTACTGCACACAATGCTGCAACCAGCAGCGACACTGTGAAACAAAAGAACGATCTCTTCATTTTTACTCCTCCTTCAGGATGATATAACCTTTTCAGCTTGTTCGTGCACTGAATGATGATGGAGCCTTCGGAGCTGGTCCTTTCTCAGTATGGAGCTCCGAAGGGCTGCTCTGAACCTGTCGACGAGGATCGCAAGAAATATGAGCGTCCCCTGGGCTGCGTGAATGAGCGTAACCTTCACACCGAGAAGGTTCAGCGCGTTTGAAAACATACCGAGCAGGATCGCGCCTCCGAGCATTCCGAATGCAGATCCCTTTCCGCCTGACATGGATGTTCCTCCGAGAAGCGCACCTGCGAAGGCGAGAAGGGTCATTCCGCTGCCCATGGTGTTGGAGACCGAATCCTGACGTCCTGCAGTAAGCATGCCTGCCACGGCCGAAAGCACGCCTGCAGTGACAAAACCCAGAATGATCATTCGCCTCGTGTTGATGCCGGCGACAAAGCTCGCCCTGGGGTTCCCCCCCGTCGCAAGGTAATTTCTTCCGAACACGGTATATTTCAGCAGGATATGAAAGAAGAAATAGATGAAAAAAGTCACCGGAATCGCTGCGGGAAGATTCCCCAAAACTGTGATCCTGGACTTGCCTATGAATGAATACACCGGGTCGAGGGGGAATATGGACAGCGGGATGAGGAACAGTATGAGCCCTCTCAGGATTATTGAAACCGAAAGGGTCTGCATGAATGCGTTCATCCCGAGGGAAGCAATGCAAACGCCGTTGAAAAGGCCGAGCAGAGCCCCGATAGCCAGTGTGAGTGCAATGGCGATCCACGGGTTTCCCAGCACACCCGGAAACCATTTCACCGCGGCAAGGATCGCTACGCCCGGAGCGAAGGCGAGGATCGCATCGATGGAGAGGTCAAGATGCCCGCTCATGAGCACGAATCCCTGTGCGAGGACCAGCATGCTCATTATCGTTGTATGGTACAGGATGTTGACCAGGTTGTTCCACGATGCAAAGTTGGGGATCGTTAGCGCGCAGAGCGCGAAAAACGCCGCCAGCATCAGCCAGATGATGTTGTCCAGTAAAGCAAGTTCCAGCCTTAAACTGCCTGACATTCCGTTCCACCTCTCCGGTTCCGGATTCCGAAACCCTGCATATCAAGAAAGATCTTTTTTTCGTCGAACTGGTATCTTGCATATTCCCGTACCACGAGCCCGTTCCGGAGGACCAGGATGCGGTCGCATACGTCCACAAGATCGTCAAGCCCGGGGGATGTGATGATGACGCCGGACCTGCTGCGGATCCGTCCGCAGATAATGGAAAGTATGGCCTGCTTGGCGCCGATGTCCACTCCCCTGGTCGGCTCGTCGAGAAGGTAGACGTCCGGAGAGTTCGCCATAATTCTGCCGATGACCACCTTTTGCCTGTTTCCTCCCGAGAGCTCGTCCACGTCCTGGTGGATTGAAAAAGCTTTCAGCTGTACTTCCCGGAAAATTTCGGATGCCAGCCGGCTGCATTTTTCCCATGAAAGAAAGCCCCATTTTGAAAACTTGTCGATGCTGTTGAGCACGAGATTATCCCGGATGCTGAAAAACCGGAGAAGTCCTTCAGCATCCCGTTCTTCAGGGAGGTAGGCAATTCCCCGGGATAGGGCGGAACCGGGTGTTCGGGGGCGTATCGGCTGTCCCCTCAGAAAAAGGGTGCCCTCGTCCGCCGGTTCGATGCCTGCCAGGGCCTTCAGGATCTCCGTCCGGCCGCTTCCCCTCAGACCCGCGATTCCCAGTATCTCGCCCCTGTGAAGGGAAAAGGAAATATCCTCGAAAACTCCCCACCTGGAAAGTCCTTCAACGCGGAGGAACTCTTCTCTCCCCGCAGGAGGAAGGCTGCCGCTCCTTGCAGAAGAACGGGAAAAACCTTCGCCGATCACAAGCTCGGAAAGGGACTGGTGGTCGAGACCTAATCTCTCCCTTTCAGCAATGACCCGCCCGTCGCGGAGCACGGTGAGCCTGTCGCATATCCCCAGCAGTTCGTCTATGTTGTGAGAAATATAGACGATCGCCTTCCCTGATGCTTTCAATCCTTCCACGATACGGCGCAAAATCTGGACATCCTTCCCGCTGAGCGGGGCTGACGACTCGTCCAGGATGATCACCCGGGCGTCCTCCACCACGCATGCCTTTAAAATGAGAAGGAGCTGGCGTTCACTGAGGGAAAGGTCCCTCGCCTGGAGGTCGACTCCTATATCGAGACCGTACATTGAGAGGATCGACTCAGCGTTTTTCCGTAATTTTCTCCAGTCGACGATTGCTCCCGCAGAGCCGAGGTCACCCAGGAAGAGGTTTTCGGCTACCGACAGGTCGAGTATTATTTCGGGCTCCTGGGGTACGATGGCGACGCCCTCTTTTTTTGCCCGCGCCCTCGAAAGCGACGAAAATACCTTTCCGCCTATGGTTATTCTTCCCTCGGTGGGTTCTATGAGCCCCGCCAGAATGCCGACAAGCGTGGTTTTCCCGGCACCGTTTTTTCCTATGAGACCGTGAACTTCCCCGGGAAGGGCTTCGAAGTGAACGTTCTCCAGGGCGACGGTTCCGGGATAGATCTTTGTGATCCCTTCAAGAAGAAGGGCAGGTCCGGTCATCGTTTATTTTCTCACTGCAGGGGAAGCCTTCCGGACCTCGGCGGAGTGTTTATGACCGAACAGTCCCTCCAGTTCGGCAAAACTGGCGCACCGTCCGGCCAGGCCCTCGGCTCCTTTCCGGGAGATCTCCTGGAATGAGCTTATTTTGATGAACGTTCCGACGAAAACGCCATTCGAGAACCTGGCGCATCTCATGGTGGGCAATATGTGATTCGGACCGGAAACATAATCGCCGAAAGCCACCGGAGCATAATGTCCGATAAAAAGAGATCCGAAATTCGTCAGACCTGCGGCCGTTCCGGAGCTGTCCGAGGTCATGACCTGGAGATGTTCCGGTGCTATCTCATTCGTTATGGAAACTGCTTCCTCGAGCGAATCGGCGAGGAGGATCCTGCCGTTGTTCCTCCAGCTCTCCAGTGCAAGCTTCCCGGTTGGAAGAACTGCGGCCTGACTGTCTATCAGGTCCGCCGTCTCTTCTGCAAGCTTCCTGCTGTCAGTAACGATCACCGTCCAGGAGTTGGGGTCATGCTCACACCTGGCGAGGGCATCCGCAGCCACCCACTCCGGGTTTGCCGATTTATCGGCAATGATCACCACTTCACTCGGCCCTGCAAGCATATCGATGCCCACAGAGCCGCTGACCTGCCGCTTCGCCTCGGTTACGTACCGGTTTCCCGGTCCTACGATCATGTCAACGGGGGAGAGTGTCCCGGTCCCGAAAGCGAAGGCTCCTATCGCCTGGGCTCCTCCCATGCAGTAAATCTCATCAACACCTGCGATGTCCATTGCCACGAGAACAGCTGGGTGAATTCCATCCTGTCCCCTGCTTGCCGGCGAGCACGCCGCAATCCGCTTCACCCCGGCTGCCTTTGCGGGAATGGCCGACATGAGCGCAGAAGATGGCAGGGGGTATCGCCCCGCTGGAACATAGCAGCCGCATGATTCCACCGGGATAAGCCTGTGTCCCAGCACTACTCCAGGAGATATCTCGTAACGCAGCTCCATCAGGCACTCCTTCTGATGCAGGGCGAAATCCCGTATCCGCTCCGCCGAGAACCGTATCGTCTCGATCATCCCGGGGGCAACCTTTGAATAGGCCGCCTTCACTGCCTCTTTGCCCACCCGCAGCGAGGGAGGAAGAAACCCGTCAAATTTCTCGGTATACCTTTTTACCGCAGCGTCTCCATCCTTACGGACAGTCTCAAGTATCTCCCTGACGGTCTGTTCAACCGGCGCATTTTCGTCCGCGGCGTTCCTTTCCGCTTCCTTCAGAATGATCATCTTTTCATCTCCCCGACGTCAGCTCGCCAACCATCCGCCGTCTATGTAGACGATCTGGCCCGTCAGGTAGTCGGAAGCGGAACTGCTCAGGAAAACAAGCGTTCCCACGAGATCATCGGCTGTCCCGACTCTCCCTGCCGGGATCCTCTCCTCGATCCACTTCCGGTGTTCCGGGTCCTGAAAGAACGGTTCCGTCATGGGTGTCCTGAAATAGCCCGGCCCCATGGCATTCACCTGGATATTGTACTTTGCGAGTTCGATGGCCATGGTCCTCGTGATCTGGACGACTCCGCCCTTGGTCCCGCAGTAGACTGAAGACCGGGCCAGCCCGATCGCACTTCCAAGGGAGCCGATGTTCACTATTTTTCCCCTGTTCTGCCTGATCATTATCGTTGCCGCAGCCTGGGAGGTGAAGAACACTCCACGGAGGTTCACCCCCATGATCATGTCGTACTGTTCCTCCGTCACGGAAACAAAATCATTTATATCCTCCACTCCCGCATTGTTCACCAGAATGTCAAGGCTTCCCAGTTCCGCGGCTATCCGTTCAAAACGTTCCCTTACCCCGGAAGGATGTGTCACGTCGAGGAAAATTCCCTGTGCGCTGCCTCCCCCTGCAGAGATCGCCGCCGCAGTTTTTTCAGCTCCCTCTGTGTTGATGTCAGCGCAGACCACTTGAGCTCCCGCCGCGGCAAGGCCGTGTGCATAGCCTTCCCCGAGTCCCCTGGCGGCGCCGGTCACAACTGCGACTTTCCCGGCCAATGAATATCGTTCAAGAAAATCCATTTCCTTTCCTCCTTCAATAGTGTACAGTGTACAAAAGCCTTTTTCGCTTTATTGAAAAATACTGACAGTAAAATAATGATTTATCTGATTTGCAGTTTAACATGATAGCATAAGATCGCAGCGATGCAATTCTTTTTGGTGCAGATGCCGAAAGATAAAAGAGAAAAATGCAGCCTCCAATAGAGACTGCACCGAATTCGATACGTGTTCTTTCGAAAGGGGTTTATGACAGGGTGGAACCAGCGGCCGGGCAGGTCCGAACATCCCGGTTTCCCGGCAAATTAACTGTCAGCTCATTTCTTCTGTTTTTTTCCCACGCATGCCCCGTAGACAGGGAACAGTTTCTCTCCGTCAATGCCAAGTAGGCTGCTCAGCCCTTTTTCATCAAAATACCCGATAGCGCAGCACCCGCAGCCTATATTTTCGCAGGCGAGGTATAGGTTCTGACATGCGTGCCCGGCGTCTTCGAATACGAACCGGTAGCCCCGCTCCATGTGCCGCCACATGAACCTGTTCTCGTCCCCTATCCAGAAAAAGCTTGCTGCCGCCTTCGCCATGAACATCTGTTTTCTGCAGAGCACGGCGATTTCTTCAGCGAAGTCCCTGCAGGCATTCTCCGCCTGGAGTTCATGAGAGACCGGGAGGTATGTGTACAGACCCGGCTCAAGGCCTTCCACCCTGGAAATTGCCAGGTGCACGTCAAGGGGGTGGCGTCCCCCTGCGGATGGAACCGTTCTGTACACTTTCCTGGAATTGCCTTCTCCTGTAATCTTCTGTATTCCCTGGGTGGACCAGAGAAGCCAGGAAAGATCCTGGAACGAAAGATATTCCGCTGAATATTCCCTGACGCTTCTCCTGTTCTCTATTGCTTCCCTCAGGCTTAACTCCCCTACAGATATGTCACAGGGGGCGACAAGGGGGATCCTCTTCCTTCCATCCTTCGGTTCAGGCCCTACAGGCGGCTGCGGAAGGCCTTTTGCCTGATCGGACTGCTTCGCAAGCATTATTTCAAGGGATGTTTCCCGCAGAAAGAAACGGCCTATGTTGTCAGCTGTCATTCCGATTTCCCCTTTCCCCGGAAGAACTTTAGAATCGGCCCTCCGAAGAAGACGAAGACAATAAGCAGAATAAGTGCCAGGCAGATGGGATCGAATATGAATTCTCCAAATCCTCCGTGTGTTTTGATCAGCCCGACCCTGAGGTTATTCTCAATCATCGGTCCCAGGATAATGCCCAGGATCATTGGAGGAAGCGGAATATCCACAAACTCGAAAAAATACCCCGCGATCCCGAACAGGGTCATGATATAAATGTCGAAGAAACTGTTCCGTATGGCGTACGACCCGATGACCGAAAAGATAAGGACGATCACCATTACTATGTTTCTCGGCATCTTCAAAATCGTGCCGAAGATTTTTATCCCCAGCATACCCACGATAATGAGAAGAAACTGGGAAATCAGTCCGACAGCAAATATCCCGTGTACCAGGGTCAGGTTCTCCTGGAAAATAAGGGGCCCCGGGCGAAGCCCGTACATGAGCATGGCGCCCAGAACAATGGCAGTGATCGAGTCACCCGGAACACCGAAGACAAGGGCAGGTATCCAGGTTCCTCCCAGTGCGGCGTTATTTGCGCTCGTAGGGGCGATCACTCCCTTGATCGACCCCTTGCCGAACTCCTCCGGGTTTCGCGAAGTCTTCTTCTCCATTCCGTAGGCGACCCAGGATGCTATATCGGCGCCGGCTCCCGGAAGGGCACCCACACAGGTTCCTATGATGGATGCTTTCAGGACTGTGAGCTTGTTTTTCAAAACGATCCTCATTCCGCCCAAAAGAGAAATTTTGCCGAACTCGGGGATGCTGCTCTGCTTCAGAAGCTTCGGGTCGGAAACGTTCTTCAGCACTTCCGAAAGCCCGAACAGGCCGACCATCGCCGGGATGAATCCCACACCTTCGAGAAGTTCCATGCTGCCGCCTGTAAACCGTGGAAGCCCCGTGGTCACATCCATGCCTATGGTTGCCACAAGCAGGCCGAGTGCAGCGGAAATGATTCCGTTCATTGGTTTCCCGGCACTTAGTGCCGCACTCATGCTGAGACCGAAAATTCCCAGCCAGAAATACTGAAAATTCGTGAACCGGAGTGCAAACTTTGCAAGGGGCGGTGCAACAAGCATAAGGATAAGAATTCCAATGAAGCCTCCGATCGCCGAGCAGAGAAGGTCGAGGGTGAGTGCCTCCATTCCCCTTCCTTGTTTCGTCAGCTCGTATCCGTCGAGGGTCGCCGGTCCCGAGGCCGGAGTACCGGGAATCCTGAGGAGTGTCGCAGGAATATCGCCGGTGAAGATGGACGTAAAGGAAACACCAAGTATCATGGCCATGCCTGCCAGCGGCTCCATGTAGTACGTAACGGGTATGATAAGCGCCACTCCCATGGTGGCCGTCAGACCGGGAGTTCCGCCCACGAGGACTCCGAACGCCATTGAAGCCAGCCAGGGAAGAAGGATACCCGGGCGAAAGACCGAAATTACGACGTCGATCAAGAGGATCGCCTCCTACCACGGCAGACCGAGTAATCCTGCCGGAAGCTGGATATGAAAGATCTGGCCGAAAATGGATACAATAAAAATGACGGTCAGGGCGGTGACGCTCAAAGCCCGGAAAAAACCGACTTTCAGGCGAACCATGAGCAATACGCCGAAAAGAAGTGTGGCGGCGGCATATCCGAGGTATTCCATGAACAGAACATACAGAAACAAAAAAAGAATGATGATGACGCTGTTCGATGCGCCCCAGGTCCACCCCTGTCCTTTCCCTTCACGGGACATTCGTGTTCCGGCAGCTATCTGCTGTAAACCGGCAATGATAAGAACGACGGACAGCAGGATAGGGAAAAAGGATGGCCCCGGAGTTTTTTTCCCCGCCGACACGGTTTCGGGGAAAGTCAGGCTTTCCCTTATCACGGCAATGGAAAGAAGTAAAAGGACTATACCGAAAACTATAACAAGCTTTTTCTTCATGGACGACCTCCGTTTACAGGACGCCCTGCCGGAATGCTCCGGCAGGGCGCAATGAACAGTGAGGAACGGGCTTTATTTCTTTAAGTAGCCGCCGAGCTCCATGACAGTTTTCAGATCAGTGTCCTGCTGTTTCGCGAATTCAGCGAATTCCTTCGGACCTCTGATCATAACTCCAAAGCCGTTCTTGCTCATGAATTCCTTGTACTCATCGGAATCGGCAATTTTCTTCATTGCATCGTACAGGGTCTGGATGATCTCCGGAGGTGTTCCCTTCGGGACTGCAAAACCTCTCCATGTTCCGGCAGACCAGTCGATATCGCTTTCTTTCAGCGTTGGCACTTCCGGGAAGGCCGGATCTCTCTGGTCAGCCATGACCGCAAGGGCCCTGATATCACCCGCTGCAAGCTGCGCTGCTGCTTCGGGAAGACTGCATGTTATTACATCAACGTGTCCTCCCAGAAGCTCTATAATGGATGGAGCGGCGCCTGTTGTCGGTATCCAGTCAACAGTATTGACCGGAATACCGGCTTTATCAAGCATGCCTATCCGGGCGAGATCCCAGACACCCCCTGCTGCAGTTCCTGAGAACTTGTATTTCCCGGGGTTGGCCTTGATCGATGCAAGAAGTTCTCCTACAGTTTTCCAGGGTGCGTCTTTTTTCACCATGACTCCAGCCGAGTCCTGGTTAAGCTGGATCACGTAGTCAAAGTCAGCGTAGGTCAGCTGCGTCAGCCCCATCCAGTGCATGGTCGCAAGTTCGAGGGTCACCATGGTGATGGTGTATCCGTCAGGTTTGGAAAAAGCTCCTGCCGAATGCCCCACTGCTCCGTTCCCTCCCGTTTTGTTGACCACGGGGAATGGTTTCCCAAGTTCCTTTTCGAGCTGCGAGGCCATAAAGCGGGTCAGACGGTCAGTACCTCCGCCGGCTCCCCAGGGGGAGACAACGGATACGCTTCTTTCAGGGAAGGCTGCGAAGGCAGCCGAGGCGAAAAATGCGAGAAGAACAGAAACAGCGAGAATGCGGAGTGTCCTTTTCATTTCATCAATCCTCTCCTTTCAAAACGCTTTTAAAAAAAACGCTGGCCCTCGTCTCGTGTACAGCCCCCTTCCCGAGGATAAATTAGAATTTCTAATACTTCTTTGTTTAAGTATAGCCAATACTCACTCTATATGCTACCCCTGGATAGACGGTATGTTACGAAACAGTGATAATGTCATGCCCAAAACGGGACAGGGAAAACAGACCGGCCGCTTTTTATGTATACTTAATTTGAAAAAAGAGAGTTTATCGGCGAGAATATAAATATATAAGCGTAAATCCAGTAATGAACTGGGTTTTATAAAATAATCTGAGACTAAACCTCAGAGAAGATAGGTTCAAAAATTCAAGAAAGAGGTGGCAAAATGTCGCGCTATGGATCTGACGAACTGATGCACATGGAGCATGAATACGGTGCCCACAACTATCACCCACTTGAAGTCGTCATTTCAAAGGCTGAAGGGATATGGGTGGAAGATCCCGAGGGACGCCGCTACATGGACATGCTCTCGGCATACTCGGCCGTGAACCAGGGGCACCGCCATCCGAAGATCATCAAGGCTCTGAAGGACCAGGCCGATGTCCTCACACTCACTTCCAGGGCATTTTTTAACGATCAGTGGCCCCTCTTCGCAAAAAAACTCTCCGAAGTTACCGGGAAAGAAATGATCCTCCCCATGAACACCGGGGCCGAGGCTGTCGAGACGGCCATCAAGACTATGCGCAAATGGGGATATATGGTCAAGGGAGTCGAAAAAGACAAGGCCGAGATCATCGTTTTTGAAAACAATTTCCACGGCAGGACTATAACCATCATTACCTTCTCCGTCGACCCCGATGCCCGGGACAACTACGGCCCGTTCACTCCCGGCTTTGTGATCGTTCCCTACGACGACCTCGATGCAGTGGAAAAGGCTGTAACCAAGAACACTGTGGGCATTCTCGTCGAACCCATACAGGGTGAGGCCGGCGTTGTCGTGCCAAGGGACGGATTCCTCAGGGGACTTGAGACGATCGCACGGAAGAACAACCTCCTCCTTGCGGTGGACGAGATCCAGACAGGGTTCTGCCGCACCGGGAAGACCTTCGCCTTTGAACATGAAGGGATCGACCCCGACATCATCATCATGGGCAAGGCGCTCGGCGGCGGAGTTATGCCTGTGTCGGCAATTGCCGCCAACAAGAACGTTCTCGAAGTGTTTCTTCCCGGGACCCACGGGTCGACCTTCGGCGGCAATCCCCTTGCATGCGCCGTGGCATCCGCATCGATCGACGTTCTCATTGAAGAAAAGCTTGCCGAGCGTGCCGCAGAACTTGGTGAATACTTCATGGAGGGCATCCGGGCTTTGAAATCCCCAAAGATAAAGCTGGTCAGGGGAAAAGGCCTTCTCATCGGTGTGGTGCTTCACGAGTCCGCAGGAAAGGCACGGATCTACACCACCGCCCTCAAGGAGAAAGGACTCCTCTGCAAGGAGACCCACAACTGGATCATCAGGTTCGCTCCCCCGCTGGTCATAACAAAACAGGAGATCGACATGGCCCTGGAAAAAATCGCCGAAGTCTTCTGCCCCGTAGAGGCGAAAGCCTAGGAAACACAATTTATGGCAAAGAAAATGGAATCCCGGGCCACCCAGGGATTCCATTTTCTTTCCCTGAAAAAAGAAGAGGAGTCCCCAGGAAAACAAGTGAAAACAGGAATCTCCTGGTTGAAATGCCCCACTCTCTGCCGGGAGAGGAAATCCTCGGGAAGCTGAAGTCTTCCCCGGAAGGTCTTTCGAAGAAAGAGGCCTCCGAAAGGCTGGAAACGTTCGGCCTCAACCGTCTTCCGGAACCGGAAAAAGAAGGACTGCTGAAGCGGTTTTTCAGGCATTTCAACGATACGCTCATCTATGTTCTGCTCTGCTCCGCGGATATCACCGCTCTCCTTCGCCACTGGACTGATACGGGGGTCATCCTCGGTGTGGTGGTCATCAACGCAATAATAGGCTTTTTCCAGGAAGGGAAAGCAGAAAAAGCCCTCGATGGAATCCGAAAAATGCTTTCACTCTCGGCTCATGTCCGCAGAGAGGGCGACTGGGTTGAAGAAAACGCTGAGAACCTGGTGCCCGGGGATATTATCCGTCTTCGTTCAGGCGACAGGGTTCCAGCTGATATCCGTCTTCTCGAGGCAGTAAGCCTCAGCATAGAGGAATCGGCGCTCACAGGTGAATCGCTGCCTGCTGAAAAAAATCCGGAACCGGTAGAGGGAGTTGACGGTGTAGGCGACAGGACCGGGATGGCGTTTTCCGGAACCATGGTGACCGCAGGCAGGGGAACGGGAGTTGTTACAGCTACTGGCGCAGAAACCGAGATAGGCAGGATCAGCACAATGATTTCTGAAGTGGAGACTCTTGCTACTCCGCTCACAAAGCAGATGGACCGCTTCGGAAAGATACTTTCAGCTGTAATCGTCTTCATGGCGGTCACCATGTGGTTTATTGGCAGGATGCTCCACGATTTCACCACCGGGGAACTCTTCCTGTCCTCCATAGGATTTGCGGTTGCCGCCATTCCGGAAGGCCTGCCTGCCGTCCTCACCATAACGCTCGCGCTCGGTGTCCAGCGCATGGCGTCAAGAAACGCCATCACCAGGAAACTCAACGCTGTCGAAACTCTCGGTTCAGTGACGGTAATCTGCTCCGACAAGACCGGGACCCTTACAAAAAACGAGATGACGGTGAAGCATGCGGTCGTCCAGCTGGCAGTCTACGACGTTTCGGGACTGGAGTATCAGCCCGAAGGCGGGATCACCAAGGATGAGAAACCCGCTGCACTTGAGGATGAGGAGGGTCTCAGGGATCTCGTGGAGGCAATGGCGGTCTGCAACGACTCCCATGTATCGGAAGAAGATGGCCTCTGGATAGTGACGGGCGAACCTACTGAAGGCGCGCTCCGTACATTTGCCGCAAAGGCCGGCTTCGACGCGTCAGCCTATGAGAGGAAGGCAGTCATTCCCTTCGAATCGGAGAACAAGTTCATGGCAACACTGAACAGCACTCCGGACCGGAAAACAGTGATCCTGATGAAGGGGGCTCCGGACCGGCTCCTCGACAGGTGCAGCGTCCAGCTGGCGGACTGCGGAGAAAATGAGCCTCTCGACAGGCAGTTCTGGGAAGAAAAAATAGAAGAGCTCGGCGGCAGCGGCCTGCGGGTCCTCGCGGCGGCACGGAAAGAAGCCGACGCAGCTAAAAACGGGCTGGAGACCCGTGACATAGAGGGGGACATGACGTTTATCGGCCTCACGGGGATCATCGACCCTCCAAGACCGGAGGCTGTAGAGGCGGTTGCCGCATGCCGGACTGCAGGCATACGTGTAATGATGATCACCGGAGACCATGCCGGCACTGCTTCGGCCATCGGACGGGAAATGGGCATCGGCAACGGTGGCCGGACCGCAACAGGTGACGAACTTGAAAAAGCATCCGATGAAGAGCTCCGGGAACTTGTGAAGAAAGTGGATATTTTCGCCCGGACCAGTCCCGAGCACAAGCTCCGCCTTGTAAATGCCCTCCAGGCGAACGGAGAGGTGGTCGCCATGACAGGCGACGGCGTTAATGACGCGCTCCTGCGCTGAAACGGGCAGACGTAGGCATAGCCATGGGCATCAAGGGCACGGAAGCCACAAAAGAAGCCGCTGATATAGTGCTTGCCGATGATAACTTCAGCACCATAGAAAGGGCCGTTGAAGAAGGCAGGACCATTTACGACAACCTCCGGAAAGCGATCCTCTTCATTCTCCCCACGAACGGTGCAGAGGCTTTTGTGATCCTGGCCGCCGTGGTCTTTGGCTTCGTACTCCCCATCACCCCTGTGCAGATACTCTGGGTGAATATGGTCACGGCGGTGACCCTGGCTCTCGCCCTCGAACCAGCCGAACCCGGAGTTATGAAGCGTCCTCCCAGGGATCCCTCCGCCTCCATTCTCGGAAGCAACTTTCTCTGGCGGATCGCCTTCGTCTCTCTCCTGGTGGGGGGATCGACCATCGGGGTCTTCCTTTTCGAAAAAAGGATCGGGATGCCTGTCGGTCTTGCTCGCACACTCGCGGTGAACACCCTGGTTTTCGGACAGATCTTTTATCTCTTCAACAGCCGGTACCTCGAGGAATCCAGCATTTCGGCGGGCAGGCTTTTCGCGAACCGGGCAGCATGGCTGACCGTAGGGATCCTGCTGATGCTCCAGCTCGTTTTCGTCTATGCGCCGTTCATGAACACGTGGTTCGGGTCGGCGCCGCTTCCGGCGCGGCACTGGCTGATCCCTCTCTCCATCGGTTTTTTTGTCTTCCTTGCAGTGGAAGTCGAAAAGACAATCGCCAGAAGATGGAACGGACGAAAAGAGCAACAGTCCGGAGAAACGATCTAAAAGCCCCTCATGTGCCATAGACCCGGAAAATGCAAAAAAACAGCTCATCCCCTTTCACAGGAGGAGCTGTTTTTCTGTTTGCCTGAACTGCGATAGTCGGCGGGAATAGGCCACTGCAACCAGGGATCGTACGCTGGATGAACGACTAACCAGCCATGAGTTTCCCTTCTCCGACCACGAGCTTTCCGTCAAGGAAAAGTTTCGGCCGGGTGATGATACCGTCCACGTGGATACCAGCCGCCACCGTTCCTCCGAAAGTATCGCTGCTTCCCAGTGCGATATGGACCGTGCCGTAGATTTTTTCATCCTTCAGGATCACTCCCGTGACCCTGGCCTTGTCGCTGGTACCTATGCCCAGCTCCGCATGGTTCCGTGCCAGGGGGTTGACTCCCAGCATCTTTTCGAGGCGCCCGGCATCCGGACCCTCCGCTTTGACGAGGAACCCTTTTTTGAAAACAAGGTGCAGGGGAGCGCTGAGAACTCCAAGGCCGGCGAATGAACCGTCCACCAGGATTTCCCCTACGGCTGTTCCTTCCACAGGAGCGATATATGATTCCCCCGACGGAAGGTTCCCGGATTCCCCCCTTTTCCTGTAGATCCCTGTGCCTGAAATGCCGGGACGGCCTTCGAGGGACATGTGCATGACACATCCCCCGGAGTGAAGTTCGGCGGTTTTCGCCTCGCTCAGCAGGGCCGTGATCCTGTGGGTGATATGGGCGACTTTGGCGTAGTCTGCGGTGATAGGCCCGTTGAAAAACATGTCCTCGGTAATCTTCGGCATGGTGGCGACCCTTGCTCCCGCTGCACAGGCCTTATTCTTCGCCTGGGTGTGGGTAAGGGAAGTCCCTGTGGCGGCGATGACTACATCTGAATGTGCCATCGCTGCGGCTGCATGGGCAAAGGGCTCCTCGCCGTTTTTCGAAAGCAGAGGCATCCTTATGGCGAGTGCTTTCGCACCAATCATGCAGGCAGCCTCGAACAGGCTCTCACCGATACGGAGCGTCGTCTGGTCATAAAGAACCAGGAACGTTTCCAAGGGCTTCAGCCCCATATTCTCTTCAAGAATACGCCGCGCAACTCCTGCAAAATCAATGATTCTGCCTCCTCTCCCCCGTAAAAAAGAGAGCTTCCTTCTATCCGAGGAGTTCCCTGACCATGCTTGCCGCGATGCCCCGCGCCAGGAGAACCGGCTTTTCCGTTATCTCCCGGACCAGGGACCTCGTGGCGAGGGTGTATCCTATGCAGTCCAGCACCGTGATATCGGCCTCCCATTCCCTGAGTTCCTCCGCAGCTTTTCGTGCTGCCTCCATGCCGTTCACGTACGGTGAGGACGGCACTGCACGCACGTGGGGACTCACGTTGCTCCAGCGATGCTCAGACTGTTCCACCTGTTCCTCCGAAGGGGTCAGAATGCCGATCCGCATTCCTTCGGCGACTGCGGATACCGCGTTGTAGAGTACCTTCTGGGGCCGTATCAGCAGTCCTCCCGTTTCAAAGTCTGGAAATTCCCCCGTGCAGAGGAGAAGCACCACGGGAATCCCGCTTTTGAAGTGCCCCGTAATTTTTTCGCAGATCCTGGGGGTAATGTGCCGTTCAGCCACCTGTACCGAAGAACCGTCCGACAGGCGGGTCACAAGGACATAATCCCCTTTTGCCGGGGCAAATGCGGCTATCTCTTCCCGGGAAAGTCCGTCGAGGGCTCCGGCCTCCCGTATCTCCACATCGGGGCCGAGGATCGATGCTATGTCAGGTATCACGTCCGTCCTCGGCGACTGCCCTATGGTCACCGTTCCAATAACTTTTTTCATTGGATCTCCTCCCTGAAACGGGCATTGCGCCCGTACACGCATCCCAGGTGCCACCGGCGGTTCGGGCCGCACGTGATACATTCTTTCAGTGACGATTCCACACCGCTGAGCGCAGTGTCTTTCATACCCCGGATCAGCCTGAGAAGCGCGGTGATGTTTTCATCCCGCTCATCTTCGACAATGAACGTGGATCCACCTTCAGCCCCTGAAATCCCTCCCCTTCCTATAAGCCACATCTTCGGAAATCCGAGGATTGAAAGGGCCTCCATCTCCGTGATGACTTTCCCGGGTATGGGCACCAGTCCCACGGACATTCCCATTGACCAGGACGAGACCTTCCGTCCTGCTCCGGCACAGGCATTCCCCAGTGGTACCGGTGAGAGTTTTTCCAGGCCTGCCGCCACAAAACAGCGCACTCCTTCCGACTGAAGAACGGGAATAACGCTCCCCGGCTCGCCGCAGAGGTCCTTGCCCGCCATCATGGCGGCGCACCCGTGAATATCGATCAGGTTGGCGCCGCACACGCACACGTCCTCCGGCCCCATTTCCCGCCCTATGTCCGCAAGCCGCCCGTCAGCGGTCTCGGGCACTCCCTTTCTCAAGAGCAGGGAATGAGCGCCAACAGGCTCAGCAGCCCCCGAGGAGACGGTTCCCCTGGGCGTAATGCGTCCTGATATCCGCAGGGGCTGTCCGCACAGTTCCTCTGAAAGGGCCGAAACAGTGGTGCCCCCCTTCAGGAGGATCAGCCCTTCCTCAAGGGCGTGCCTGACCTCCGGCAGTGATGCGATAGCCTTTGCTATCAGGCGTTTTCCTTCCGTGACCGTGAGGGAAAACTGGCATTTCATGGTCTTCGGCCGGACGCTTTCCCCATGGTCTGCAGATGGTTCATCCGGCCGTAGAGCTGCACAAGCAGTCTGAACTCATCCTCGCTGTAGAAGCTGAGCTTCCCATCGCCGAACTCCTTGGCGGCTTCAATGGCGAACCGTACAGCCATTTCGATATCGGTCACCTGTGAGGACCCTGTTGCGCATCCCGGCACCGCCGTTTCGGCTGTCAGCGCGATACCCACTACCGGCGCCCGTGTCGCGGTGCACGGCTGAAGGATGCTGTTCAAGTGATACAGCCCGTTGCCGTAGGGGGTGATGTCCTGGGTCGTGACAGGAAAGACGACGGGGGCCCGCCCGGTGACATTGGCCATGATGGAGAGCAGGTCTTCACTGACCCGGAGGATGTACCCTTCCTTTACAGTGGGCGACAGGGCGAATCCGCGGCAGTTTATAACCCTGTTCCCCCGTGTGGTATCGATGGAGAGGACAGCGTCGAGTTCGTCGCTCATTTCCTCGCCGTTCGCTATGGCCATGTTGATGGGCGAATCCATGAACGGGACCGGGTCATGGGGTCTCGTGGGGGCGTTCGGGCAAATGTGCGTCGAGATGAAAACATCCCCCGCGAGCACGTCTCCCAGGCTGTTCATCCGGCCCAGCTTCATGGCCGCAGCCACAGCGGATACTGCGCCGTCGCCATCGGACACGAGACCTATTCTCTCCGGCCGTGCGCCGATCCCGCCGAGCCGTCCGACAATGCCAAGGGTAGGGGCGTTCCCTCCGCTCCGTTTTCCCCTGCTTCCCGGGAACCAGACCTTGATGAAGTCAGTATGCCCTTTCGGCCCCTGCACTTTTTTAACGGTGATGTTTTCAGGAGAAACTCCGGCGTCGATCATGGCCGACCGTACGGATTCCCCGGACGCCGAGGGACTGTCGAGCAATTCATAGGCTTCTATTGCGTACTTCAGGGACATGAACAGGTCCCCTCCTTCCTGAGATATTCAACTATTTTCTTTCCTACCACGGGTTCGATCGTCTCCAGAAGCTCCATGCACCGCATGCCTTCGCCAAGGATAAGGCACTCCGAAGGAACGACGAAGAGGATCACTTCCTGTCCCTCGCTCACTTCCGCCGTGGTCACGGGAATGCCCGTCCCGGCATCCAGCGTCATGATGAGATCAGGAAAGGTGGCTATTCTTTTTCCGTCTTTCTCGAGGGTCATGTATTCGTTCCAGAACGTGGTTTCGAAATCTCCCACGGCAATGCGGCCGCTGTCGAAGCCTCCTCTGGTGAGTATTTCCCGGGCAGAGACCCTTCCGGTGACAATGTGCTCTCCTCCCAGAAACCCAAGGACAGTATCAAGGACGGCAGAGCCTCCGTCCCTCATTGACCGCTTCATTTTCATCCCAAGGTCGATGGCCTGCTGCAGGGCGCCGCAGGCCCCGTTCTTTTTCGCGAAGCAGGCGGTCACAGGGTTTCTTGCAACAGCAACGAGCCCCCCCGACTTCTCTGCAGCCGAACGGACGAGCGATGAGACGGACTCGAGCCTCCCTGCGGCATGCATCTCGAGATACAGCCCCTTATCTCTGCTTCCTCCCGCTGCAGCCTGCCGGGAAACATAGGAAGGATCCCTGTGAAGCCCCATGGATCCCATCACTCCCGTAGGGTGGGCCCTGCCGTTGCACAGGGCGTCGACAACCGGAAGTCCCATCAGGGCGGCAGGCACCCAGCCGTTGGTGATGGAGCTGCCTCCGCATTCATTGGGGATAAAGCCCCCCGGTTTTGGGCAGCCGTTCTCCATGAGTATCTCCACGACCCTCACGCAATCACGGGGTTCCACCGACGCTTCTTTCGCTGCGGGAGCGCCGACGGCAGAACCGGTAACCAGGACCGTATCGGGAGAAACATCGTCGATATCCACAAGGGTCACTTCTCCGGCTTCAAGTGCTCCCAGGACGTTCAGTCGTCCCTTTTCCATGCTTCCGCCGCCTCCGCCACCGAGTACCGCACCGCCCAGAATGGCTGCTTCGCCGGTTTCCTTCGTTATTTTCCTGATGGTCACAGACACTACCTCCTTTACCCCAGGATCGTCCACGCCGCAGCCGACTGGGCCTTTACGGGATCGATCACGGGAATATGAAGCTTTTCCCTCAGAATGCCCCCGGCGCCAATGGTCGACATGCCCGTGCATGCCAGGACGATCGCCTTTGCCCCTTTTTTGACGAGAAACTCTCCGGCGGACAGCATTGCCTCAGTTCCCTTCGGCTTCATCAGATCGAGGGTGGACTCAACCCCTTCAGGCACCGCGTCGGCGACCAGGAGATCCTGAAGTATGCGCACCATGGCCTCCGGGACAATCCGCGTCAGTCCCAAAACTCCAACTGGCTGCCCCAGTACCCTGGCGGCGGAAGCGGCTGACCTCCCCGCCCCTATCACAGGGATGCGAAGCGTATGGGAAGCCTCATCCACCGCAGGGTCTCCCGCACAGCTCACGATAACCGCCTCCATGCCCGACCGCTCCATCGTTTCCGCGAGAGCGAGCACTTTAGGTACTGCAATCTTTTCCGTCCTTTCATCATGTATTCCCTCGGGCTGGTCCGGAATACACTCGGAGACGACCTCGAAAGAGGGGAAATACTTCATCACGAGTTCCCCGTGGAGGTTGAGCAGTTTTGCATCCTGAGTCGTCAGCACCCGGATCAGCCCGATACGCCTTTTCCCCATTACAGGAAGCTCCTGATGACGGCGTTCACGAACCCGTAAATACCGTCTCCGGCTACAAGACCGCCGCCGTAGATCTCGAGCTCGGGCTTGTATTTCTTCTCAAGCGGAAGCCTGATAAGAAGTGCAATGATAAGCCCCGCACCATAGATCGGGTTTCTGATTAGCAGCCCGGTGGCAAAAAGGATTCCAAGGGCTTTTTTGGCACCGCCCAAAAACTGCAGCACTGCCCCGAAGATGCTTGCAACTACGAGCTGCCTGAGAATCTCCGGATTCAGGCCCGCTTTCACGGTTGCCGCAAACACTTTGCTGACAGGAGGAACCATGTCGAGCTTGAAATGCATGTTCATCAGCATCGCCGTCACACCCACTGCTACGAACGCACCTATCAGCTCGGAAATGACCTGCTGGCGCCTTCCGTCCAATTCATATGCGATGTCGGTGCCGCGCCCGCGGACGATCCATCCCGTCTTCAGGTCATACCCCATGTCTGCGAAGCACGGCCCCGTGCTCGCGACATATCCCGTGAGCAGTATGAGCGCATGGGGAGGGAATCCCATGAAAACTCCAAGGCTCAGGAAAATGATCGTTACGGCGAATCCGGGGAACCAGCCCGAATGCATGGCTGAAAGGCCCACGAGGATCGGCGCCACAATGGCCGAGAATGTGCACCACAAAACCCAGATGGAGAGCTTCTGCATGGGCATTTCCGACCAGATGCCGCTTATGACTGCCAGGACAACGGCGCCAAGGGCGAAGAGGACGATATGGGCGGAAAGCGTCTTTTTCACAGATTCCGGTGAAACGGTGAACTTCTCTTCATTTGAATTCTCAGCCATCGCTGCGGTTTTTTTGTGCCGGAAGATGATCACCATGGCCTGGACAAGAGAGATCGCTCCGGCGCCTATCATGACCCCGTGGGGAATATATGTTTTCCCGAGGTCGGTCACGTTTTCAAAGCCGATGCTCGCAAGGATCGGTCCCGCCCAGGGAGCGATATAATGGAAGTATCCCCGTATAAGCAAACCGATGGCAAGGGCAAGCATTGCGTACACATTTGCGATGAATGCGATGCCCACACCGGCCATGGGAAGGCCCGCGATGCCCAGTGCCGGAAATGTGAACAGTTTGCTGCTTCCAAGGGCACCGAGGAATACGCCCATGAGAAGGTGTCTTCCCTTTCTGCCGCCTTCGTCGCCAGCTATCAGCGCCTGGGCGGTGGCAATGCCCGGAGGCCATGTGCCGGTCGCGGGGAACAGCTCGGAGTCAAACAGCCGGTAAACGAGATGCATGCCTATAAGGGTCGCGATACCGGAGCCTATAAGCATGGGGATAACAAGTGTCAGGTCCTCGTATGCATAAAAGATCGCAACCGCAAGCAGAGTGCAGTTCGCTGCGGCGAAGCCCGCACCCGATGTCATGGTCTGCACCAGGTTCTGCCGGTCGAGCGAACGGAACTTGTGCATGGTCTCGAAGGGCATGCGTGCAAGGGACATAGCGATGAGGGCCCCGATAATGGATGTGTTCGGCGTTATACCTATCCTGGAAATGATCTGCATGCAGATCACAGCCGAGAGCGCCGATACCAGAAGACTGAGCAGCAGTGTTTCCCGCTCGAGCGCTTTTACGTGCTGCCTTTTTTCCATGTTTTCCATTTCCTTCATCTCCCCTCTTTTTTGAAACAGTTTTTTCTCCGCTTCCCTGCGGAAATATGCTGCTTGTAAACTATCGGCTCTTATGCTGCCAAAATCTCTTCGAAGCGATTTTCCCTGTAGATTAATGCAGCATATCCCCGCCTCTTCACCGTGTATCGTTTTGTACCGTACACTATAGAGTTTCGACAGAATTATGTAAAGAGTTCGGCAGGTAACCACGTTTCCATAAAACCAAATCTCTGGTATCCTTAACGAAACTTTTCTTTCTTCAAGGAGCTGATATTCGTGCGCTATCTTCCATTCGGCAGCACAGGCGCCATCGTTTCAGAGCTTGGCTTCGGCGGCATTCCCATCATCAGGCTCACCACCGGGGATGCGGTACGGGTCCTGAAAAGGGCCTATGACAAAGGGATCACCTTCTTCGACACCGCCAACTCGTACGAGAGCAGCGAAGAAAAATTCGGCATGGCGCTTTCCGGTGTGCGCGAGAAAATCTTCATAGCCACCAAGAGCAAAAACCGGGACGGAAAAGGAGTGACTGAGCACATCCACCTCAGCCTGAAGCGCATGAAGACCAACTATGTCGATCTCTACCAGTTCCACCAGGTCGTCCAGGAGAAGGACTGGCAGGAAATAATCGCTCCCGGCGGAGCCCTGGAAGCCGCCCTGGAGGCCCAGCGGCAGGGGAAGGTCCGGTTTATCGGCATCACGTCCCACGGTATTCCCATGGCCATGAAGGCCATCTCCACCGGGAAATTCGTCTCCATCCAGTTCCCGTTCAATTTCATAGAAACGGGAGCGGCCGATTCCCTTCTTCCCCTCGCCCAAAAAATGGGGATCGCGTTCATCGCCATGAAGCCCTTTGCCGGAGGGGCCATCAATGACGCATCCCTTGCCTTCAAGTTCCTGAGGTCACATCCCTACATCCTGCCCATTCCGGGGTACGACTCGGTTGAATCCGTCGACCAGGTGACGTCATTCTACGGATCGCCCAGCGCCGTGAGCGAAGAAGACCGCCGGGCCATGGAATCCATTTCAGATACAATGGGGAAACAGTTCTGCCGCAGATGCGAGTACTGCCAGCCATGTCCCCACGGCGTTTCAATTACGCTGGGCATGACGTACCCCCTGCTCGCCTCCCGCATGTCTCCGCAGGTGGCATGCGGGTACGTGACAAAGGCTCTCGAGACGCTCCCCCAGTGCGTGGAGTGCGGCGCCTGCCTGCCAAAATGTCCCTACAACCTCCCCATTCCAGACATGCTCAAAAAACACTACGCCCTGTTCAGGGAACATCGAAGGCTGTATTCCAACGGGTAGGAAAAGTACCAGGAGGCCCGTACCGGAAGGTACGGGCCTCCTGGTCTGAAACCGTCGGCGAAAATGCTTCAGTCCCTGTTCCGGCTTTTTTCGATGATCTTCCCCACGAGGAACTCCAGGAGATGGGGAAACACCTCCAGAGCGTACCCGAGGTGGATCCGCTCAGTGCTCTTGTGGGCATCTTTCCCGAGGGGGCCGAGGTTCAGCACCGGGATATCGAGCTCCGCAAGCGCGTCTATGGGGAGGCTGTACAGCTTCCCCCAGCCCGGCATGTTGTGCGCGAAAACGTCCATTTCCGATGCAGGTCCCTGGAATCCGCAGTAACTCAGGTCGGAAACGCCTTCGAAGAAGGGACGGAGCTGCAGTGTTTCTCCGAACCGGACCTCAGCCTCACGTACCGTCTCTCCGGCCGCCCATGCGGCAATGCGCTCGCCCTCCGTATCTCCGAGGCTGTTCCTGTGAGGATACCACGGCGGCAGGAAACCGATGACCACCAGCGGGCCGGTGAGACCGCACAGTTCAACCATGGCCTCCACCAGTGCGATCGCCCGGACGCGCTCGTCGGACCCCGCAGGGGCTGATGCAAGAGCCTCCTCAATGAAAGGACCGAAATTGCTCCCCAGCATATCCCCCGCCCTCCGGGAGAGTTCGGCGAAATCGAAGATCTGTTGTCTCCAGGTCTTCGGAGGATTTCCCGACCCGTCGAGGGAAGAGAACGCTTCGGCGTTCTTCCGGTACCGGCTGATGGAACGGTCAAGGGCTTCGGCGGCTATGGACCGCATTTCCGAGAGTATCTGCCCGGGCAGCCTGGTTGCCGTGAGGTAGCTGTAGAACGCGAAACCGCGGGTCATTATGGTCGCTGAATACTCCCTGCGGAGGTCAGTCTGGCGCATGCAGCCGAAGGGCGGATAGGACCTGCCGAAAAGCGAGTCGGCATACTCCGGGTTTCCGTCGAGCATGAGATTGATGTTCGACAGGATGGGTGCGGCGCAGAATCCCTCGTAGTATTCCCCTACGTGCGTCTCTTTGCCGGCGCAGAAGAAAAAGGGATTGATCTTTCCGATGCTCCCGAGATAGATCGAGGGTTTTGCCTCCTCGCCCGCTGCGAATGTGGGTTCAAGCATGATGCATGCCAGGTACCGCACCTCTTTCTCTTTCTGGATGCGCGCGAGGAATGACGCCGCGGAAAGCATGCCGCACGAATTGTTTTCCTCGTCGGGGACGGCGAGAAGGGCTATGTTCGCCCCGAGACCGGCGCCGTCCCTGGCAGCCCGCATCAGCAGTTCCATGCCTCCGGCTAGCCCGCTCTTCATATCGGCAACGCCCCGCCCGAAGAGCCACTCCCCCGTCTCGAGGTCCCTGCGAACCTCAGGGGTGATATCTGCAGCCCGGATTCTCTCCGTATATTCTTCCGGATCGAAGGCGGACGCAGCAAGGGAACCGCATGCCTGAACCCCCACCACGTCCATGTGTCCGGCAAGCAGCACCGTATCGGCAGTGGGCTCCGGCGCCCGCACCATGGCGAAGACGAAATGTCTTCCCAGGGGGTCATTGTCCAGCGGCAGAAGGCGGACGTCTTCGGGGTGCCCGCGGAAATAGGGCTGCACCGAAATGGTATCGAAGATAAAGCGTGCGATTTCGTTCTCACCCTCCCGTGAAGGGGAAATGCTCCTGAATTTCACGAGATCGGTCAGAAGTCTGTACAGTTCGCTGTCTGCGTATGTGTTCATTTTTCCATTCGCCTTCCCTGGGAACGTCACTCCGAATAGACTCCTTCCCTCAGGTAGGCATTCAGCATCTGCCTGTCCATGCGGGCAATTCCGAGGTCTTCAAGGGTGACCCCCGTTTTCCGGAAATCTGTCCCCGTCATAACGGAGGCCAGGGTTATCATTGATTCGATCACCGGCACCTCCACTCCGAATTTTTTGGCCAGTTCGCTGAAAATGTGGCATCCCACGGGAATATCCTCCGTGATGTACCTGTTGTGGATCGTAAAGGGTCCCGTACCCAGCGCAAGAGTGTACTGTTCACTGAAAGGGACCTCGAACTTCTCTCCCATGTGCTCTGCCCCGAGAATGTTCGAACGGGAGAAAAAGGCTTTCTCGGGGAAATCCTGGATCCCCACACCCATGGCGTCGGCAATGGCACATTCCTCACGGTACAGGGCAAGCTGGACCCGTGAGATGGACGGACAGTAGGCATGGGAGTAAATGGAGAAATCGTACTTGTTCTCACCGTAGACCACGCCCCAGTTCTCCATGGCGCCCACTCCCAGGATGGTTCCCGGGCAGTGCAGTATGGGGTTCACGTTGCTGAACCCTATGTCCGCTATCGTATCGCCCCGTACGGGATGAACCACCGAATCCAGGGAAGGCACGAACTCCTTTGACGCGAAAAAGGCATCCTGGTCCGTCATGGGAAGCGCTGCTCCCCGGAGGCTTATGGCCCAGTAGTTGACGCTCACCTCCGGCATCTGTTCTCCTCCGGCCATTTTTATCCTGATCCCGTAGGGCTGACTGCTCCATTCTCCCACGATGACCTTTTTATTGCATCCGGCCTCCCGCATCATTTTGCGGAAAAGAAGAGAGCCGAAGTTTGCCGTAGTGAAGTGAATGACCATTCCGTCCTCGAGGCAGGGGATGAGCTTCTCGAGGAAGGCCTTGTATCCCACTGCCGGGAAGCTTATGATCACTATCCCCGCACCCTCGACGGCTTTCTTCATGTCGTCGGTGACCACGTCTATTTTCGCCAGGCCCTCGCGTTTGAATCCGTACAGGCTTTCCTGTTTTCCGCTGACGCGGATCTCCCTGTTCCTGGCTATGCATCCGAGGCCGTCAAAAAAGTCGGGAAGCTCGTACAGCCGAACCTCCCTGCCGTCAAGTGCCGTGCACGCGGCATGGCCCCTGGCCGTGGCTCCTCCTCCAAGAACTGCGACGGGCTTGTTTCCCGGGTATTCCATTCCAGCCATAGTTTGACCTCCTAAAGTCTGCCGCCGAGCACAAGCCGGGGAAGCCAGAGTGCAAGCTCCGGAATGTACGTGACAGCCAGAAGCGTGGGAAGCCAGGCAAACACTATAAATATCATTGCCGGCTTCATCATCTGGGAAACGGGCGTCTTCGCCATCCGTCCGCCGAAATAAAGTGTGGGCGCAGTGGGCGGAGTCACGTTTCCCAGTCCCAGGTTGGTCCCTATGATCGCCGCAAAGTGGATCGGGTGTATCCCGAGCGAGACCACGACGGGAAGCAGTATGGGAGTGCACAGCAGCATTGCGCTTACGTCATCCATGATCATTCCGATGATGATCATGAAGATATTGATCATGAGCATGATGACGTACTTGTTGCTCGAAATCGCCGTGAGGAAGGCTATGATCATGGCCGGCAGCCGTTCCTGGACATAAATAAAAAAGGTAATCCCCCGCCTATGGCGGGGGACCCCCGGAGTTTGACGATTCCGGGAATATGAGTGACTCTCCCTCTGTGAACCGCTCGAAGTTCCCGGAGG
>Ga0228535_1000731_pt1 | contig 77079 bp, 61 predicted proteins | sample SJ1metagenome_FD_168457 | JGI IMG/M metagenome (GOLD analysis project Ga0228535, IMG submission 168457) | Enriched culture of PCE-dechlorinating microbial communities from Ithaca, New York, USA - SJ1 | ecosystem: Engineered > Modeled > Simulated communities (microbial... > Unclassified | place...
CTATGCAAAGCGACAAAAAAGGACCGCGTATTGGACCTGGGTACGGGAACCGGTGTTGTGGCAGGAGCTCTTGCGCCGCATGTGAGCCATGTGCTGGGTATCGATAATGAGCCGGCTATGCTGGAACAGGCAATTGCCGGGTATCCCAATGCGGAGTTCAGGGTAATGGATGTCCAGGAGTTGGATTTACCCGACTGCAGTGTTGACCTGGTTACTGCGCGCATGGTACTGCACCACGTGCCGGATCTACAACGAACTCTTGCGGAGGCAAGACGCGTGCTGACCAGGGGTGGGCGGATCGTTCTTTGTGAGGGGGTCCCTCCATCCCCGCTGGTTCTCAAACAGTATATAAAAATATTTGCTTTGAAAGAACCCGGACGGCATATTTTCACAGAGGAAACACTGGTCAAATTAATGAAGGAAGCAGGTTTTGTCAATATCAAACTTCACTCGTATATTGTTCCTCAGGTCAGTATGAAGAACTGGCTGTCGGCCTCAGGATTGCCGGCGGAAACATGCTCGCAGATCGCAGAACTCCACCGGACGGCAGGCTCTGACTTCTGGAGCGTCTATAATATCAAAGAGGTTGGCGACGACCTGTTGATGGATTGGAAGTTTGTTGTGGTTACTGGGACTCGGTCATGACAGTTTTCGCCCTGTCTCCGACATAGTAAAAGAGGGAATGTTCCGGGAGTATTCCGGCGACATTCCCTTTTCTTTTTAGTTCGCTTGTGTTACAACGGTATGATCATCCAGGCGTTTAATCTCTCTTTTCAAAATTTATCAGCCTCATTATCTTTTTCCTATGTTTTGCAAGTTGTTATAAACTTTGATCGTTTTTTGGGCAACATTTGACCACTGAAACTGTTGTACGTGTTCCAAGCCTTTTTGCCTGTATGAATTGCGGATAGTCGGCTTCGTTAATAACAGAAGGATGCCTTTAACGATCTCCTCCAGGCTACCCGGGTTTACTTTATACGCGGCTTTGCCGGTAATTTCGTTAAGTGACGAATTGTTTGAGGTCAGTACGGGTACGCCGCAGGCCATAGCTTCTAAAACCGGAAGCCCAAGTCCTTCATAAAAGGAAGGGCATATAAAAAGTATGGCGCGATTATATAATTTAACCAGGTCCTCATCGGGTACATATCCCGCAACTATTAAATCCTCTTTTCCCAGTTTTGCTTTGGCGGCTGCCTGATATAATCCGTTTTTATTGATATTTCCTACTAATACCAACTGGTATTTTGACTTCAATAGATTATTGGCTTTGCCAAAACCCTGAATTATTCCATGCAGATTCTTACGGAAGTCGTCTCCTCCTGTATAAATGGCATAAGGTTTTCTTATGCCAAACCGGGATGGTATATCGATATTAGGATAAACCTTAAATTTTGGATCCACACCACCTGAAATAATTCTTATTTTATCAGGGTTCATCTTTGCATAGGTTACGGCATCTTTTTTTGTTGTCTCCGATATTGCCAGTATTGCGTCACAGGCACTTATAAAATCCAATACTTTGGTATACATTTTAAGATCGGAGTCTATCCTTAAATATACTTCAGGCAAAATCAAAGGGATCACGTCATAAAGGGTAACGACTATTTTTGTGTTATTAAACCATTCTTTTTTCATAATCCGGTGAATATTAACTTCAAAAGGACTCGTAAAGTGAAAAATATCGATCTTATTTTTATCCAGGAAACTCTTTACCTGTTTTTCCAGGGGTTTATTATGAAAATCAGGATAAAAATAATGATAGGTATTAGTCTTGTCGCTGTCTGTAATGGCTTTGATCAGATTTAAAGTATACCGGCCAATCCCTCTTTGAAGAGAAAATGTCTTTGTAAAATGCATGTCGAAAGCAATGTTCATGTTATATTACCCTATTTCGTAGATTTTGTAATAATAAGAGCAATTGAAGTAGTTACAAATGTGCCGAAGCGCAGTCTTAAATGATAATCAACATCTGTTGGTTTGGCTGCAATAGACTCGATTTTTCCATTCCCGACAGTGTAGTCAATGTTTATGGAATGTCCTGATTCCTGCAGTTTAGCGGCTATCCATTCAAAGTCCTGTTTTCTAAAAAGTACTGTTTGACCTTTTTCAAAAGTTTTTGTGTTGGAAGAAATATTGTATTCCGTGGTATGAACGGCGGTCCCACCCGGTTTTAGGCAGTTCATTTGATTAATGATGAAATTTTTTCCCAGATCTATGCTGCCGCAGTGTTCAAAGGCGCAAGACGACCAGGTGAAATCATAAATGTTGAAAGTTTCCTTGTCGATGTTGTTCATATCCATATATTTAAAAGCAACCAGACTTTTAAATAAGTGAGGATCACAGATACCCCGTTCATTCAAATCGACAATGCTGTTGCAGTGTTGATTAGATGAGGTCCATCCCTGGTCTTGCGCTTTTTCAAAATCCAAATCAGTCGATGTTATCCGGCAGCCATGGGATGCGAAAGCCGCCGTCAGGGGTTCTTTACCTACGGCGAAACCTAATCCTTTTTTGCCGGGCTGCAGGCAATTTTTTTCCAGGAGGACCTGATAGATATAGCAGTATTCCCAAAGCTTTCGGTGATATCTAAACGGTTCTTTAAGTTTTTTACAGCATTTTTCAAACCATTCTGTTTTAAAATCCTGTTCATTACAGAGCTTGGATATAAGCATATGAATATATCACCACGATTTTGCAAGATTTGATATAGTGACGGGCCCGAAAATTTACAGTGTATAATATGCACAGCCTCTGTTATTTGGAACAAAACTTTATACACAGATTCTTGCTTTCAATTCTTCATCCATTAGACTGCTTAGGATTGTTAAAAATATTACAGGGTAAAGATTGACAAAAGGTTTGTCCTCTGGTAAATTTATCTCTGACAATTCCATAAGGCAATGATGGGAAGTATCCGCCGCCGGGCAACAAAGCGAGTCAGGGAGGGTGAGAGCCTGGCCGGCAAGCGGGGGAGAATCAGGCGACCCGGAGCCGCAATTGTAAAATAAGGTGGGTCAGTATGTATTTCTAAAGAAAGACATGCTGGACCAAGCAGGGTGGAACCGCGGGAATCAACCTCTCGTCCCTGCAGCTATAGTATTTATATGCTGCCGGGAGCGAGAGGTATTTATTTGGGGGTGTGTCTTTTTGAGCAGCCCCCAAATTGGAAATTATTAAGTTAAGAAGGAGTGTGAACCATGTATTTCCAGGACATTATTTTGAATCTGAATAAATTCTGGGGAGAACAGGGCTGTATTATCCAGCAGCCCTATGACCTGGAAAAAGGGGCAGGAACCATGAACCCCGCAACATTTTTAAGGGCTCTCGGGCCTGAGCCGTGGAATGTCGCCTATGTGGAGCCCTCGCGCCGGCCAACGGACGGACGCTACGGGGAAAACCCCAACCGCCTGCAGCATTACTACCAGTACCAGGTCATTCTCAAACCCTCGCCTGACAACATCCAGGAACTGTACCTGGAAAGCCTCCAGGCGCTTGGCATTGACCTGAACAAGCATGATGTCCGGTTTGTGGAAGACAACTGGGAGTCTCCTACCCTGGGAGCGTGGGGCCTGGGCTGGGAAGTCTGGCTGGATGGAATGGAAATAACACAGTTCACCTATTTCCAGCAGTGCGGCGGTATTGACTGTCGCCCGGTTTCAGGAGAAATTACCTACGGCCTGGAGAGGGTTGCCATGTTTATCCAGGAGAAGGACAGTGTCTTTGACATCGAATGGGTCAAAGGGATAACTTACGGTGATGTCCATCACCAGGGAGAAGTGGATTATTCCCATTATAATTTTGAGGTTGCAGACACGGCGATGCTCTTTAACCTTTTCGACGCATATGAAAAGGAAGCCCTCAGGGTTATTGAGAGAGGACTGGTCCAGCCGGCCTATGATTATGTGCTCAAATGCTCTCACACCTTTAACCTGCTGGATGCCAGGGGAGCGATCAGCGTAACGGAAAGGACAGGCTTTATCGGCCGGGTGAGGAATATGGCCAGGCTTTGCGCCCAGGCTTATGTAAAGCAGCGTGAAATGCTGGGTTATCCCCTTCTCAAAAATATGGAAGAACGCGAAAAAATGGATTTGAACCAGCCGAAAAAGGAGGCTTGACTATGTCCAACTACCTTTTGGAAATTGGAACCGAAGAGATACCGGCCAAATTTATGCCCGGAGTTTTAGCCCAACTACAGGGACTTGCTGAAAAGCTGTTTAAGGAACACCGGATCAAATATGATAAGATAAAGACTCTCGGCACGCCCAGAAGGATAACCCTCCTTGTTTTTAACCTGTCCGAAAGAGGCGAGGACTTAAAAGAAGAGGTAAAGGGTCCCGCCAAAAGGGCGGCTTATACCCCGGATGGTCTGCCCACCAAAGCGGCGGAAGGTTTTGCCCGCTCACAGGGCGCGGCGGCAAGCGACCTTTTTGTTAAAGATACCGGAAACGGGGAGTATATCTTTGCCGTCAAAGAAATAAAAGGAAGACCGACCCGTGAGGTTTTGCCGGAAATAGCGCTTGGGCTGATAACAGGCTTAAGTTTTCCCAAGCCCATGCGCTGGGCTGACAAAGAGATGCGTTTTGCGCGTCCTGTCCGCTGGCTTGTTTCTCTTCTTGATAATGAGGTCATACCCTTTAGACTGGAAGGGCTCGTTGCCGGGAGGACCACCAGGGGGCATCGTATTTTGGGGAAAGAGAGCATCGGCATAGAAAACCCGCTTTCCTATACTGACCGGTTGCGAAAAGAATATGTGATGGTTGACCAGGAAATGAGACGGGAAGAGTGTTGGCGCCAAATTCAAAAAGCGGCCCAAGAGCTGGGAGGCATAGCAGAACCGGATGAAGAACTGCTTGAAGAGGTGACTTATCTCCTGGAATGGCCCACGGCCTTAGCCGGGAGTTTTGACAAAAGCTATCTGGATATTCCCGAAGAAGTCGTTATTACCCCGATGCGGGAACACCAGCGGTATTTTCCTGTCCGGGGAAAAAACGGGGAACTGCTGAACCATTTTATTACGGTGCGTAACGGTGACAGCAGGCACCTCGATACCGTACGGCAAGGCAATGAAAAGGTCCTTAAAGCAAGGCTTGCCGACGCCAGGTTTTTCTGGGAAGAGGACCAGAAGATAAAGCTGGAAGATTACCTGCCGCGCCTGGAGAAGATAGTGTTTCAGGAGAGCCTGGGGACTGTTGCCCAGAAGGTTGAGAGGATTAAAAACACTGCTGCTGCGCTGGCGCAAGCCCTCAACCTCCCGGAAGCAATACGGCAGAACGCCGTCAGGGCGGCGCAGTTATGCAAAGCCGACCTGGTAACAAATATGGTCTATGAATTCCCCGAACTGCAGGGAATCATGGGCCGGTACTATGCCCTTATTTCCAAGGAAACGCCCCGGGTGGCCGCTGCTATCCTGGAACATTACCAGCCGCGCCATGCCGGTGATAAAATCCCGCCAAGCGTGGAGGGGGCGCTCGTCAGTATGGCCGATAAACTTGATACGATTGCAGGCTGTTTTGCCATAGGCATCGAGCCCACCGGCTCCCAGGACCCGTATGCCTTAAGGCGCCAGGCGATGGGAATATGTCTTACCATTACCGGTCATGGTTTTGAACTGAATCTCGATGAATTGATTGAAACAGCCCTGAACAATTACAGGGGAATCCTGCCGCCGGAAAAACTGGGGGTGGAAACCAGGGTAAAAATAAAAGAATTTTGCCAGGCCCGTATCAGAAACATCTTAAGTGAGGAAGGACACCGTTATGACGTGATTGATGCGGTGCTGGGGGTTGATTATGGTTCCTTAATCACAACCCTGCAACGCGCCCGCGCCCTAAGCGAGATGAAAGATGATCCGGGGTTCGGGGACCTGCTCACTTCTTTTACCCGTGCGTATAACCTTACCAGAAAGGCTGGCGCAGTACAAATCGATCCCGGCAGTTTTGGAGAAAAGGCGGAAGAAGAGCTCTACCTCTCAATCAGCGAAGTCCGCGGCAAGATTAAGGCACTGGAAGAAAAAAGGGAGTTTGGGCAGATCATTAGGGACTTGTCTTCACTGGCAGCTCCGATCGATAAGTTTTTCAATGCGGTCATGGTGATGACGGATGATGCGAGAATACGTGAAAACCGGCTTGGTCTACTCGCGGAAGTAGTTGAACTGACCTGTGCGGTGGGGGATTTAAGCAAAATTGTAGCAGGACAATAAAGATTAACTAATAAATTAAGAAACTAAATTAAGAAGCGGGGTTATCCCCGCTTCTTGAATGATTTGTGGAAATCATTGAATTATTAGACCTTAAATTTACTCATGATTTCTTCTAAAGCTTTGGCTAAATTGTTAATTCGTTCTATGTCAGAAGTTAGGTTTTCCACCGTTGCCGTTTGTTCCTCAGTTGCAGCGGATACTTCCTGGGAGTTGGCGGCGGTGTTTTCTGTAATTATTCGCACACTATCTATTTGACTGACTACTTCATTTGACGTTTTAACCTGGTCCTTTGTAATATCTGCAATTTCTCTTATATAATTTATTATTTCTTCAACCGCGCCAATAATCCGAGAAAAGGCTATGTCGGTATCATTTACTGTATTGACGCCGTTTTCCACTGTTACCTTGCCTTTATCCATCGATTCAACCGCTTTTTCAGTCTGATTTATCATTTCATTAACCAGGTTGGCAATCTCATTGGCGCCTACATTTGATTCTTCCGCCAGTTTACGCACCTCTTCTGCAACAACAGCAAAACCTCTGCCGTGCTCTCCGGCGCGCGCCGCTTCAATTGCGGCATTTAAAGCAAGTAAATTTGTTTGCTGCGCAATATTGTTTATAGTAAATATTATTTCTCCTATTTTTACAGATAGAGAATTAAGTTCTTGAATGACTTTGCTTGTTTCCTGTGATGTTTCACTAATCAAATTAATTGCTTCTACTGTTTCTTTTACTTTAGTTCTACCGCTTTGAGCGGATTGTATTGTATTTTCTATATTGGAATTAATCGATAGTACTTTGCTTTGGGCTGTCTCAACTAATCCGGATAAATCAGATAAAGATTTCGAGGCATCAATAATGGAATTATTTTGATTATCCGTATCCTGGGATACTTGATACATACTTTTGCTTATTTGTTCTGTGGCAGCATTCACTTCAACTGCGGACTCTGCCATTTTTTCGGATGAATTTGAGAGTTCTTGCGCTCTTTCCCGCACTTGTTGGATTAAGTAAGCCTGATTACTTAACATGTTATTATATGTTTCTCCTAATTCTCTCATTTCATCGCGTGATTTAAAATTGACAAAGGCAGTAAAATCCCCTTCTCCTGCCAGTTTCATTTTCTTAATCAGCTCATGGAACGGTTTTATAACAATCATATTCAGAAATACTAGAATAATAATTGTTACCACAGCAATATTTATAACCGTTGAAACATATACGGCAATATTACCCTTTACCAGGTCGGTTTTTTGAACGAGATTATTGATATAAACAGCTATTGTCGGACTGATCAATAACGCGATAACCACACATATTATCATCTTCAATTTGATACTTAACGGTACTTTATTGACATTATCAATTCTTATGCTGTTTACCAGTTTATCTTTCAATCTGCTCACTCCTTATAAATTCGTTATTTTTTCGTTGGCTGTATGTTATTATAGAAATATAATTCTAATTTCGGCATTATTTAACAAATACCCTTCTTTAAATTTAACATAACAGCAGCATTGCGGATAAAATACATAAAAATCGAGAAAAATTGACAAGAAGGAGTGAAGACATGTACGGCCTGGTCCTGGAGGGCGGCGGCGCCAAAGGAGCTTATCAGATAGGAGCCGGTATGGCCCTGAAAGAACTTGATATCAGGATAAAAGGGGTTTCCGGCACTTCCATCGGGGCGATCAACGGAGCCATGATTGTTCAGGGAGACTTGAAAAAGGCCTATGATATCTGGTATAACATCAGTCCGTCCAAGGTGTTCGATGTGGATGAGGAGTATCTGGAAGCATTAAAGAACCTGGAATTAAACACGGAAAACCTGTCTTACCTGTTTAATAAAGCCAAAGATATCCTCAATAACCACGGGCTTGATACTACCCTGATGAGAAAGATACTGGAAGAGAACATTGATGAGGTGAAACTAAGAAATTCCAAGCTGGATTTTGGTTTTGTCACGGTTTCCCTTTCCGATATGAAACCCCTTGAGATAAATTTGGAGGACGTGCCAAAAGGGAAAGTAATCGACTTCCTGATGGCAAGCGCCAACATTCCTGTGTTCAGGCTGGAGAAAATGGACGGGAAATACTATATAGACGGGGGCTTTTATGACAACCTGCCGGTAAGAATCCTCTTAAAGAAGGGTTATAAAAATTTTATCGTTGTCAGGACCCATGGGTTGGGTATCACCAGGAAAGTGGATGAGAAAGACATTAACATAACTTATATCGATCCACTTGATGACCTGGGAGGCATTCTTGACTTTAGCCAGACCAGTGCCAGGAAGAACTTAAAACTTGGCTATTATGACACCCTCAAAGTTTTTAAAGGCTTAAAAGGCAGGGAATATTATATTCAACCCAAAGGGGATGAGGATTACTTTATCAAATTATTGACCGGCCTGGGTGAAGACAATATCCTAAGAAGCGGTGAAATCCTGGGATTAAGAGAGATGCCGTTTCGGAGACTGTTGTTTGAGGGAATGGTGCCAAAGCTGTCCGAACTGCTGAATGCCGGCAAAAACAGCAGCTATGAGGATATCGTAATCCTTTTGTATGAGGCATTAGCAAAGAGACTGAAATTAGAAAGGTTTAAAATATACAGCTTTGAAGGATTTATTCAGGCTATAGCCAAACGCTACAACCCTGATAAAAAAACTTTCCGTAAGAGTATCCCTCAGTTTATCAAGCAGAGCGATTACTTATCCCTGGCCGTGAGGGAGGAACTGCTTGACGAAATAATTACGGTCCTGTTGGAAAATACTATGTATTGTCAATAAAACGGGGAAGGAGGGGGACGCCGGTGTTAGAGCTGAAGGACTTTTTGGAAGCCCGGGAGAAACTGCGTGGTGACATACATATCACGAATTTGGACCTGTCCACTACATTCAGCCGGATGTCGGGGGCCCAAGTGTATTTGAAAACGGAGAATTTACAGAGGACGGGTTCTTTTAAAATCAGGGGCGCCTTTAATAAGATTGCCTCTCTTGGTGAGCGGGATAAACAAAATGGGGTTATCGCGGCATCGGCAGGAAACCATGCGCAGGGAGTTGCGTATGCTGCGGGCAGGACCGGGACGAAGGCGTTAATCGTTATGCCGGAAACGGCCCCTCTTTCCAAAATAGCCGCCACCAGGAGCTATGGAGCTGAGGTCGCGCTGTACGGGGAAAGTTATGATGATGCTTATCACAAAGCGCGTGAAATCCAGTCCCGTACGGGGGCCGTATTTATCCATGCCTTTGATGACCCTTTGGTTGTGGCGGGGCAGGGAACGATCGGGCTGGAAATACTGGAGGAGCTGCCCGATGTCGAGGTAATATTTACGCCTGTCGGGGGCGGCGGGCTGGCCAGCGGCATAGCTATGGCCGTTAAGCTGCAAAAGCCTGACGTGAAAATAATAGGGGTCGAAGCACAGGGCGCTGCCAGCTACAAAAATGCGCGCCAGGCAGGGACGATATGCACCTTAACATCAGTCAGGACGATTGCCGACGGTATAGCCGTGAAATGTCCCGGAGAGCTTACTTTTAATCTGCTTAACCGGTATCTGGACGATGTGGTGACCGTTGATGACGAAGAAACAGCCAGCATCATTCTGCTGCTTCTGGAAAGGGCCAAACTCGTGGTGGAAGGGGCAGGAGCCGTGTCCCTGGCGGCAGTTCTTTACAACAAGTATCGGGTTGCGGGCAAAAAGACTGCCGTAGTATTGAGCGGCGGCAATATAGACGTCAACTTTATATCCCTTATCATAGAAAAAGGGCTCGTTAAAACCGGACGCCGTATCCGACTGGTTACCATCATGCCTGACAAGCCCGGCAACCTACAGGCTTTCTTAACGGTTATCGCCCGGGAGCGGGGTAATATCATTTCAATAAACCATGACCGCACGCAAGTCTCTTTGCCCGTAGACCAGGCCCTGGTGGAAACGGTGATTGAGACCCAGGGACCGGAACACGGAAAAAAAATAACAGAGGCGCTGGGACATAAGGGCTTTAATGTGACAGCAGAAACCAATGAGTTACTTTAAGATTGTAGTATGAACCTTATAATATATCAAATAATAAGAAAGTTACGAAAAAGCATATCATTATTGCAGAGATATGCTTAATTAGTATATCATATATACGTAATGTGCTATAATAAAGGCGTCATACGGGAGGTGATACTTATACAGTTAACAGAACGCCAGGAACAAATAATTAAAATCGTAAAAGAACAAGGCCCCATCAAGGGGGAAGAGATTGCCGACATGCTTGGTTATGTCAGGGCCACTTTGCGGCCGGACCTTTCTGTTCTTACCAAGTCCGGACTGCTGGAAGCCCGTCCCCGGGTGGGATACTATTACAACGCGAAAAGCGTTAACTCCCGTATTGTCGAAGAAATAAACAAGATCAAGGTCAAGGATATAAAAGCGGTTCCTGCTGTTGTTACTGAAAAAGCCAGCGTATATGATGCCATTGTCACATTATTTGTAATGGATGTGGGGAGCCTCTTTATTGTCAGTGAAGGGGGCCTGCTGGAGGGGGTCGTTTCCCGTAAGGACCTGCTGAAGTTCACTTTGGGGCAGGGGGATATCAATAAAGTTCCCGTTTCAGTAATCATGACCCGTATGCCAAACATTGTGATGGTTGAACCGGAAGATTCGCTCTGGAGCGCTGCTAAAAAGCTAATGGACCATGAGATCGACTCGCTTCCCGTGGTAAGACCGGCGTTCCAGGAGGGACGACAGGGATGGGAAGTCACCGGCAGGATAACCAAGACTACCATTACCAGGGTATTTGTGGAATTGGGACAGGACAGACCGATTTTAGAAGGAGGGGAAATACCATAACGATACCGATTATATACGTGATTTCAGATTCTTTGGGGGAGACGGCAGAGTTTGTGGCAAAGGCTGCCGCCAGCCAGTTCAACTCAGGTCAGGTGGATATAAGAAGGATTCCCTATGTCAATGATGAGGAACATATCGGACAGGTTTTAGCTGAAGCGGCACAGTTTGGGGCCATGGTCGCGTACACCCTGGTTGTCCCCAAACTGCGTGATTGCCTGACCCAAAAAGCTAAAGAACTGAACATAGTGACTGTAGATGTATTGGGCCCGATGCTCAACGCCATTGCCATGATTTCCAACAAAGCCCCACGGCTGGAACCGGGACTGCTGCATAAACTGGACGAAGAATACTTCAGTAAAGTGGAAGCCATAGAATTTGCAGTGAAATACGATGATGGCAAGGACCCGCGGGGCATTCTGTTCGCTGACGTTGTCCTGATTGGTATTTCACGGACATCAAAAACACCCCTCTGCATGTACCTGGCCCATAAACGCGTTAAAGCAGCCAACATACCTCTGGTGCCGGAAGTCGCTCCGCCCGAAGAATTGTTTCAACTACCGCCTCGCAGGATTATCGGGCTTACGGTTAAACCGGAAATTCTTAATCCGATCAGGCAGGAACGCCTTAAATCCCTGGGACTGACGCCTAATGCTGATTATGCCAGTATGGAAAGGATCTACAGGGAAATCGAGTATGCGGAAGATATTATGCGCAAATTAGGCTGTCCCGTGATTGATGTCTCCAACAAAGCCGTGGAAGAGACAGCCAGTAAAATCTTACATATATATTATAGGGGGGAGCATAGTGAAAGAAAATAAGTATGTATACCTTTTTAAGGAAGGCAAGGCTGATATGAAGGCCCTGCTGGGAGGAAAAGGGGCCAACCTGGCAGAAATGACGAATATCGGGCTGCCGGTGCCTCCGGGCTTAACTATTACAACCAGGGCCTGTATTCAGTTTTATGAAGCAAACAAACAGTTTCCCCCGGGGATGGAAGAGCAGCTCTGGGAAAAGCTTGCCGTAGTGGAAGAACAGACCGGTAAAAAATTTGGCGATCCAAAAAACCCGCTGCTGGTGTCTGTACGGTCAGGCGCTCCCGTTTCGATGCCGGGTATGATGGATACCATCCTCAACCTGGGCTTGAACGATGAGACAATTGAAGGACTGATCAATGCCACACAGAATAAACGATTTGCCCTGGACAGCTACCGCCGTTTTATCCAGATGTTTTCAGGCGTGGTTATGGGTGTGGAACATTATCAGTTTGAAACGGCTCTGGAGAAAAGGAAAAACGAACTGGGCGTCGAGCTTGACAAGGATTTGACCCCTGAGGCATTGGCAAAATTAGTAGAAGATTATAAAACTATTGTCAAAAGGGTAACAGGGAAGGCCTTCCCGCTGGACCCCAAAGAACAACTGCTGATGGCCATTCATGCGGTCTTTGACTCCTGGCATAACCCGCGGGCCCAGGTTTACCGCAAAATAAACAAGATCCCGGATGACCTGGGGACGGCTGTTAACGTCCAGTCCATGGTATTTGGCAATATGGGCGACGACTCCGGAACCGGCGTAGCATTTACCCGTAACCCTTCAACGGGAGAGAAAAAGTTATACGGGGAGTACCTCATGAACGCCCAAGGAGAAGATGTGGTAGCCGGTATCCGTACACCAAAATCCATTCAGCAGTTAAGTGACGAGAACCCCGGTGTTTTCAAACAGTTCAGGGAAACATGTGAAATACTGGAAAATCACTATCGTGATGTTCAGGATATTGAATTTACCATCGAAAAAGGAAAACTCTATATGCTCCAGACCAGGACCGGTAAAAGGACAGCCAGCGCCGCTGTGAAGATCGCCGTTGATATGGTGGCAGAAGGGATAATTACCAGAGAAGAGGCTATTATGCGTGTCGAACCCGCTTCCCTTGACCAGCTGCTGCACAGGAGAATAGATCCCAATGCCGAGCTAAAAGTGATTGCCAAAGGCTTGCCGGCCTCGCCGGGAGCTGCCTCGGGGCATGTCGTATTTGATGCCGACAAGGCTGAAGTACTGGGGAGAGAAGGCAAAAAAATTATTCTGGTCAGAACCGAAACAACTCCGGATGATATTCACGGTATTGTAGCTGCGCAGGGCATCCTTACCAGCAGGGGCGGGATGACCAGTCATGCCGCCGTGGTAGCCAGGGGAATGGGTAAAAGTTGTGTCTGCGGCTGCGAGAGCCTGAAGATAGACTACCAGGCCGGTACCATTACGGTCAATGGAATTGTTGTCAAAGAAAACGATATTATTTCGATCGATGGCAGTACCGGTAATGTTATGCAGGGTGAAGTTAAACTGATTGACCCTGAATTAAGCGGAGAATTTCTGACCATCCTGGCCTGGGCTGACGAAATTAAACGGCTGGTGGTGAGGGCAAATGCCGATACCCCTGCCGATGCCATGAAAGCCCGGGAATTTGGAGCCGGAGGCATCGGCCTGTGCCGCACGGAGCACATGTTTATGGCTCCGGACAGGATACCGGTTGTTCAGGAAATGATTATGGCCGACAGCATGGAAGAAAGGGAAAAAGCCCTGGCCAAACTTCTGCCCATTCAGGAGGAAGATTTTTACGGTATCCTGAAAGCCATGGAAGGACTGCCGGTAACCATCAGGCTTCTCGACCCCCCGCTGCATGAATTCCTGCCTAACATTGAAGACTTACTTCTGGAGATAAGTGAATTAAAGCATACCAAAGGGGACCCGGAGAAGATAGCATCCCTGCAGACCATTTTGACCAAAGCCAGGGCGCTGCGCGAGTTTAATCCCATGCTGGGCCACCGCGGCTGCCGCCTGGGCATCTCCTATCCCGAGATTTACCGGATGCAGGTGCGCGCTATCTTCCAGGCAGCTGCCCGCCTGGTGAAGGAAGGCTTCAATGTTATCCCCGAAGTGGAGATACCGTTGGTTATAGATAAGAATGAACTGACCATCCTCAGAAAGGATGTGGAAGAGGTTGCCCGTGAAGTCATGGAAGCCCGGAAGGTTGAATTCAACTATACTGTAGGGACCATGATAGAACTGCCCCGGGCCTGCCTGACTGCGGACGAGGTTGCTGAATTCGCCGATTTCTTCTCCTTCGGAACAAACGATTTGACCCAGACCACACTTGGTTTCAGCCGTGACGATGCGGAAGGCAAGTTTATGAATGATTACCTTGATAAGAAGGTCCTGAAGAACAATCCCTTCATCGTTCTGGACAGGGACGGCGTGGGTAAACTGATGCGGATGGCCGTTGAGAACGGGCGCAGGAAGAAACCGGACCTGGAAATCGGCATCTGCGGCGAACACGGCGGCGAGCCTAACTCCGTTGAGTTTTGCCACATCGTTGGTCTGGACTATGTCAGCTGTTCACCGTTTCGGGTGCCTATTGCACGGCTGGCGGCGGCACAAGCCCAGATCCAGCACGGCTAGCAAGCGGGGACGCTGCTATTAATTTGCGCGTATTATAATAAAAGAGGGTATTGATAATATAATTTAAATTATCAATACCCTCTTTTATTTCACGATAATGCAGGTAACGGTGTGTAAAGCTTGAAGAATTGTTATGGCGGGAATAAATTTTCCTTTATTCAATCATATTAGAATTAAAGGGGTGAAAGCTTATGCTGAATGATCACGTAAGATTCCAGGCAAATGATGAATTAGCCATACTTAATGCTATTTCAATGACTGAAATAACCGCTAAAAAACTGGACTTGTATAAAGGAATGGCAAAAAATAACGAGGTTAAAAAATTTTTTGAAACCCGTGCCATCATGATGAAGAAGACAACTGATGATCTGAGAAAACATTTGGATAGAATAGGCGGTGCTTAAAGGGTGGATGATTTGGATATGTTGTATGACTACTATACCAGTGTTAACCTGGCCTCAGGTGGATATGCCACTATTGCGTGCCGGATCAAGGATGATAAACTTGAAAAGGTTTTTAGAAAAATGGCCCAACAAGCCATGAGTGAAAGCCAGGCAGCATCGGCAATGGTAATTAAGTTGGGCGGTAAAATTTATTAACCAGCACTCTTTAAGTATCATTCAAGCCCCTTAATATATTCTACCTTAAAAGCTATAGCTTTTTGGATAAAGTTGCTGCACTATTATAATCATTGTCCCGGTAATATTGATGTACTCTTTCCCTGATTATGTGTAAATCATTCATATTCTCAAAGCCCTAACCGGCGCAGGACAAACATGGTCACGATCCCCAGGCTGATTGTCAGGACAACGTTACGGCTCTTGTAAGCTGCAATGGCAGCAACGATTCCCGCCAGCAGGTAGTGGTTGTGGACGGAGACATCGAGCTCGCCTTTGGGCAGGAGCAGCGAAGGGACGATAAGGGCGGTCAGGATAGCGGTCGGGACATGCTTGAGCCATTTTTCCAGCCACTGCGGGAAGCCCGCGTATTGAAGCAGGACCGGAGCGCTGAATCTCGTAAGGTAAGTAGCTGCAGTCATCCCCAGGATGATGAAAAATATCTCACTGCGCATTTTTTTTCTCTCCTTCCAGTATACCCCCGAGTAAGCTGGCTGCCAGCGCTGCCGCAATTATGTACCATTTCCCGGGAAGATAGATGCTTCCGAACACGGAAACCACTGCTGCCGTAACACAGACAACAAGGCCGGTCCGATCAGCCAGGCGCGGGACGAGCAGTACCAGAAAGGTGGCGGGCATGGCGAAGTCAAGCCCCCAGTCGAGCGGATCGCTGATCTGATTTCCCAGTACTGCGCCCGCGGCTGTGGATAAGGCCCAGGTTGTATACAGGTAAATACTGACCCCCAGCTGGTAAACCGTACTGTAACCTTCCCTGTCGATCCTGGAAACAGTGAGGGCATAAGATTCGTCTGTCAGCACAAATGTTAAGAGGGCCTGAAGAGGTAAGGGCGAGCGGTTCAAATAAGGGGATAGGGACGCTCCCATTAAGAGATGGCGCAAGTTAATGAGCAGGGTGGTAAAAACAATCATAGTCCAGCTGCTGATACCCCCGGCCAGCATGGTAATAGCGACAAACTGTGATGCCCCGGCAAAGACGAAAAGCGACATAGCTATGGTTTCCCAGGCGGTAAGCCCTGCGGAGATGCCCATTAAACCGCATGTTATGCCGAAAGGAGCCACACCAACCATTACCGGCGCGGTATCCTTAAAAGCTTCAAGCAAATGACGTGAAATCATTTTTTCGTGTGGCGCTGCTTCTTTCAATACATTCATAATCTTTCTCCTATTTTTGCACTCTGCACAATTATAACCGATATATTAAAACAAAATAAAATTAATTCATTTTTTTTATCTTAACCGGGAGGAAAACCGGCGTAAATATCCAATTAATAAAATGTACCGGGTTATTGGATATTTTAGCGCCTGTTTAAAGGAGGCAAAATGGCTTAATGGATATAACCAAATACTTCAATGGTCTTGAATATGACCGAACTTCCTCCAAGCCTTTATATCTCCGGATTGCCCAGCTGTTTGCTGAAAAAATAAAAGACCAGATCATACCGGCCGGGACCAAACTCCCGCCGGAACGTGAACTGGCACGCCTTTTATCCGTCAGCAGAACAACAGCTATCAATGCCTACAGGCGCCTGGAGCAGGAAGGACTTGTCCGAACTAAAGTAGGCAGCGGCACTTATGTTTTAGAAAACATCAAACCGGTAACCGGCAGGACGTCAGTTGTGCCTTGGCCGGAATTGTTCAAGGTATTTCCCCGGACACATATTTCATCAGCCATAATGGAACTCATGGATACTCCGGTCTCAAAAAACTTTATCTCTATGGCTGCAGGTATGCCTGACCCCCGGCTTTATCCGCTCGATACATTTTCATCCTTATACAGTAAATATATTGCCGTGGCCGACCCTGCAGATTTCGGGCATATTCCTACCGAGGGCTATTTCCCGCTGCGATCATCTATTGCCAGGATGCTGAAACACAGAGGAATCTCTGCGCAGCCCGAAAACATTATGATTGTATCCGGTTCGCAGCAGGGGCTCTATCTAATCAGTAAGGCAATTCTGGAGCCAGGAGACTATATTGTTGTTGAATCTCCCACCTTTGTCGGAGCAATACAGGCTTTCCAGGCCGCCGGAGCCCGGATTCTAAGCCTGCCCGGGACAGGTTCATTATCCCTTTCTCTGCTGGAAGATTATCTTATACGCTATCGTCCCAAACTGTTTTATATCATGCCTACCTTCCAGAATCCCAGCGGACGTGTGCTGTCACTTAACGAACGCCGCGAGCTGCTAAACCTGGCGTCACGATACGGGCTGGGGATACTTGAGGATGATCCTTACCGCGATATCTACTTTGCGGGCGAACCGCCTCCTTCTCTGAAGTCGCTGGATTCATCCAATTGTGTATTGTATCTCAGCACTTTTTCAAAGATACTGCTTCCCGGTTTACGCATCGGGTGGCTGGTGGCGCCGCCTTCAGTAATTAACCGTCTGTCTTTGGATAAGCAGTATCTTGACCTGCACAGCGGCAATATTGCTCAATGGCTGATCCACCTTTTCCTGGAAGAAGGGAATTTACCGGGCCACCTTTTAAAGGTGAGAGGAGAATATGAGAAACGGCGCGATGCCATGGTGAATGCTATCCGCAGCTGTTTTAACGGGGAACTGCAGTATGAAGCGCCGGACGGAGGGTTTTACCTGTGGTGTAAACTGCAGAGTTCTTATTCCTCCCGGCAGCTTTTACAGGAGGCTGCCAAAATGTCAGTTTCTTTTGTGCCTGGCGAGGTATTTTTTGCCGCCCCTTCAGGTGACAGGGAAATGCGGCTTTGCTTTGCGACACACCGGGAAAGCAAACTTATTGAGGGGATAGAGCGGCTGGCGGGGGCGCTGAAAAAAACAATGCAAAATAAAAAAAATGCACCTGTGCCATCAGGCACGGCAACTCGCCCGATTATATAAAAAAAGAGGATTTTAATACTTTTGGGAGTAATAAAGTAATAACCCATAATAAAAACAAATTGGATAAGGCAGGTGAAAACCCGGAAAGGGTGAGGCATATGTATATCGTTGGGATAAATGGGAGCAGCAAGAAAGACGGGAATACGGCCTTTTTACTTCAAAAAGGTTTGGAACAGGCCCGCGCGCTGGGCGCCAAGACAGATCTAATTCATGCGGCAGAAGTGTTAAAAGGTTTGCCGGTTCCGTTTTGCACCGACTGTTCGGCACCGTGCAAGGGAATATGTCTGGTTAATACACCGGCGCAAAAGACGCTGGAAATCCTAAGAAAGGCTGACGGGCTGATAATCGGGTCGCCTGTTTATTTTGGAACGGTCAGCGCTCAATTGAAGGCATTCTGGGATAAACTGCGCTGTTTGAGAGGAGAAAAAAAGCTTTTAAACACAGTTGGGGGCGCTGTGGCCGTTGGAGCATCCCGTTATGGCGGCCAAGAAGGGACTATCAGGGCCATTCATGAAATGATGCTGGTACAGGGCATGACCATAGTGGGAGACGGGCACATTGATCACGACGGGGGGCATTATGGCGTAGGAGCCCAGCGGCCAGCCCGTGAAGATGAGCAGGCAGTAGACAGGATGCTTATTATGGTCAAACGGGTCTGCGAGGTAGCCCAGGCTACAAAAAAAATACGGGGATAGGGGACATATGATGTCGATAAGGCAGGAGATTGAGGGCCTGGAACAGGTGTCATTAAGTCCGCATGCTGTATGCGCTGTCAATTCGAAAGGCAGGGAAATACCGGAGGAGCCTGATACGCTCAGGACCTGTTTTATGAGAGACAGGGACAGGATTATTCATTCCAAGTCATTCCGGCGCTTAAAACATAAGACCCAGGTGTTTATTTCGCCGGGTAACGATCATTACCGCACCCGGCTGACTCACACACTGGAAGTAAACCAGATTTCCCAGACGATAGGCAGGGCGCTCCGGTTGAACCTCGACCTGGTAGAAGCTATTGCGCTAGGTCATGACGTCGGGCATACTCCTTTTGCCCATACGGGCGAAGAAGTCCTCGACCAGCTGCTTCCCGGCGGCTTCAGGCATAATGAAAACAGTGTAAGAGTCCTGACCCGTATCGAACAGGGGAGAACCGGGCCAGGTCTTAACCTTACCTGGGAAGTACTGGACGGTGTTCTTCATCACAGCGGGTACGGCCGAAAAGAAAATGCCTGTCAGACCTTAGAGGGACAGGTTGTGCGTTTTGCAGATAAAATTGCCTATGTGCAGCATGATATCGACGACAGTATGCGGGCCGGGGCGCTTCACATAAATGATATACCTCAAAAATACCTGGACAAACTGGGCTACAGCCACAGTGAACGCATTGGCAGCCTTGTCCTGGATCTGGTAATGCACAGCAGGAAAAATTTAGAGAAGGGGCTAAGAATAATAGGGTTAAGCCCTGAGATGGATGAAGCCCTCCGGGGATTAAGAAAGTTTATGTTTGAAAACGTGTATAAAGGCCAATATTGCAGGGAGCAGAGGCTTGGGGCGGCTCATATTGTGGAATACCTTTATAATTATTATCGACAAAGACCTGAAAAGTTGAGTGATTTTTACCTCAACATAGCCCGGACTGAAGGTGTTGAAAGAGGTGTGGCCGATTATATCTCAGGGATGACAGACAACTATTGCATTTCTGTTTTTAAAGAGCTGGTATTGCCGCGATCCTATATCCGAACAGAATAATAACTGTTTGCGTGCTGCTTGAGCAATCAGCAACATATGGAATAAATAACAACTTATGGAACAATAATATAATAAAAAAATAAACTTATAAAATAGATCTAAAACTTGAATAAAAAAAGAGGATATTTAATATTTTTAAAGAATTAGTGTAAATTGCTTTTATAGTATAGAGTTGAGGGTCTTGTATACAGGCTAATCTTAGCATAAAAGCAGGAAAAAAGAATGTATATGGAGAAAATAACATTAAATAACTAAGGCGGTGATTAGGTCATGACAGGGTATTTACCTGAGGAACTTATCAATGACCTGCGCCACCGGGTGGATATCGTAGACGTTATCGGGGAATATGTGCCTTTAAAAAAGCAGGGTCAAAATTATACAGGGTTGTGTCCGTTCCATTCTGAAAAAACACCCTCCTTTGTTGTATCTCCCCATAAGCAGATTTATCATTGTTTTGGTTGTGGTAAAGGTGGCAATGTTTTTTCTTTTCTAATGGAGAAAAACGGTTTATCCTTCCCCGAGACCGTATCATTTCTGGCTAAACGCTGCGGCCTGACTTTGCCTCAGACGCCAGCTTCTCCGGAAAAGGTCAAGCGCGATTCATTAAGGAAGCGCTATTATCATATCAATGAAATAACAGCCCAGTTTTATAATAATCTCTTAAAGGAAACGGCGGGACAACAAGCCCTTGTGTATCTGAAAAAAAGAGGTATCACAGAAGGCGCCATGGAGAAGTTTATGCTGGGGTATGCACCTATGGAGTGGGAACATCTCAGCCGTTTTTTGTTGAGTCAGGGAATAAGCGAACAAGAACTGATTATACTTGGATTATCAAGTAAAACACAAAAAGGTAACCTGGCGGACCGCTTTCGAAACCGCATCATCTTTCCGATAATGGATGAAACCGGACGAGTGATAGGCTTCGGCGGCAGGGTCCTGGATGACAGCCAGCCCAAATACCTTAATTCACCGGATACTCCCTTGTTCACCAAAGGCAGATTCCTCTATGGCGCGCACCTGGCCAAAGGAAGTATAAGAAGCGAAGACCAGGCAATTATCATGGAGGGGTATATGGATGTAATAACCGCACATCAAAGCGGTATTACAAATGCGGTAGGTGCACTGGGGACTGCATTTACTGTGGAGCAGGCGCGTCTGCTGATGAGGTTTACCTATAATGCCTGCATTTGCTTTGACGCCGATCCCGCCGGACAGAAGGCTGCCCTGCGGGGATTGGATATACTGCATGAACAGGGTTGCCGGGTCACAATAGTTACTATCCCACAATCAAAGGACCCCGATGAATATATCAGGGAACGGGGGAAAACAGCATTTATTGAGTTGGTCCGGGAAGCCGATACATTATTCGAATATAAATTGAAAAGGCTGATGGATGAACATAACACCCGGACAATACCCGGCAAGATAAAGATAATACAGGCGCTCGTCCCCGATATTCAGAAGGTGCAAAGTCCTGTGTCCAGACAAGCATTTATTCAGCTGCTGGGGGAAAGGCTGGCTTTCCCGGAAACCGCCATCCATGCGGAAATTAGAAAGTCGGTTTCCGGATATGAACCCCGGGCGGAAAAAGCAAACAACCACGAAGAAACAGGTTCTGCATCTCAAAAGGCTCAAAAAATTCTGATCCGCATAATCATGGAAAAACCGGAAGTCCTGCCTGAGATAGAAAAATGGGGTGGCAGTGAGCTTTTTAGCATAATAATATTAAAAGAAATTTATGAAAACCATTATTTAATGCACCAGGCTGGTCATAATATAAAAGCGGATGATTTGATAAGTTTACTAAAGGACAGCGAATCACAGCAGTACTTAACCCGTACCCTGCTGGAAGACACGGTTCCCGAGGACTGGGAAAGGGTATTGAAAGACTGCCTGGTACTTTTAAAAATGGAGCTTTTAAATAAAAGAATTACAGAGAAAAGCGCTCTGATGTCCCAGTACGAGAAAAAGGGGGAAGTCAGCCTGTCACTTGAGATAATGGCTGAGGTACAAAAGCTTGTACGGGAGAAACAGAGTTTGGCAATAACCCTATGAAGGGGGAAAAACAAGTGAAGACAGAAAATGAAATTGAACAATTAAAAATGAATGGTGTCAAGGAACTTATCCAAAAAGGGAAAAAACGCGGGGTTTTGACCTACACTGAGATAATGTCTACTCTCCAGGGTGTGGAAATGACCCCGGAACAGATAGATGAAGTTTATGAACACCTCAGTTCAATGGGTATTGACGTTGTCCCGGATTCCATTGAAGACATTGCAGAAAGTCCGGATGAGCAGATACTGGAAGAAGTGCCTGCCGACGGGGAAACGGAAGTCGAAATAGACCTTACTGTTCCGGAGGGAGTAGGAATAGATGACCCGGTCCGCATGTATTTAAAGGAGATAGGACGGGTACCCCTGCTGTCGGCGGAAGAAGAAGTAGAACTGGCCAGATGCATGGAACAGGGTGATGAGGAAGCTAAGAGACGGCTGGCTGAAGCCAATCTGCGGCTTGTCGTCAGCATCGCCAAACGCTACGTCGGGCGGGGAATGCTGTTTTTGGACCTGATACAGGAGGGGAACCTGGGTCTGATTAAGGCTGTAGAAAAGTTTGATTACCGTAAAGGTTATAAGTTCAGCACTTACGCTACATGGTGGATCAGGCAGGCCATTACCAGGGCCATTGCCGATCAGGCCAGGACTATTCGGATTCCGGTACACATGGTGGAAACAATAAACAAGCTGATCCGTGTATCCCGTCAGCTTCTCCAGGAACTTGGACGCGAACCTGTTCCGGAAGAGATAGCTGTCGAAATGGATATACCGGTCGAACGGGTAAGGGAAATCCTTAAGATTGCCCAGGAGCCTGTTTCCCTGGAAACCCCCATCGGGGAAGAAGAAGACAGCCACCTGGGGGACTTTATTGAGGATGAGGATGCGCCGGCTCCTGCAGAAGCGGCATCTTTTATCCTGCTGAAAGAACAGCTGGAGGAAGTGCTGGAGACGCTCACGCACAGGGAGGAAAAAGTCCTGCGCCTTCGTTTCGGCCTGGATGACGGAAGAGCCAGAACGCTCGAAGAGGTGGGACAGGAATTTGGTGTTACCCGGGAAAGGATCCGGCAGATTGAAGCGAAAGCACTCCGGAAGCTTCGCCACCCCAGCCGCAGCCGCAAGTTAAAAGATTATCTTGATTAATATATAAACATATTCATATAATTGACCCAGTACAGGATAAAATACTTTGGTTAATCTGGCATTAATTTGGCTGGATAAAATTAGGTATTGACCAGGTATTCGAATTGTTATAAAATAATCTATGTCTTTAGTTCAAGAAAACCTTGGGCCTATAGCTCAGCGGTAGAGCAACCGGCTCATAACCGGTTGGTCCCTGGTTCGATCCCAGGTGGGCCCACCAATTTAATAAAGGGCGATTAGCTCAGCTGGGAGAGCGCCTGCCTTACAAGCAGGATGTCGGCAGTTCGATCCTGTCATCGCCCACCATGTGAAAATTAACCTTGCCTTTTGAAGGGGCAGGGTTTTTTTGTTTGCCATATGGTGTTTATAGTGTGTTCATATACTGAACATTTATGAGGCTTAATTTTTATACCCATAGATTAGATGGCGCGTTTTCTTTGCGGCAGTTAAGATGTACTGTTGTATTTTGTCGGCATGTAAATTGCATAACAATAAAAATTAACAAGATATAAAAGATAAAAAATAAACAGATATAAAGGAGGGTAATATTGTCTATGCTGGATTCTGATCAGTTGCGCAGTAAAAAACTTTTTGAAAAAGTGAGAAGCGCCGACGAAGCAGCTTTGACCATCCTGGACGGGATGACAGTCGGAGTAAGCGGCTTTACTCCTTCCGGGTATCCCAAAGCCGTAACAAAGGCTCTGGCTGCCCAGGTCCGAAACGGGAGAAAATGCAAGGTTAATATATGGTCCGGAGCATCTGTGGGGCCGGAAATAGAAGAGGAACTGGCTGCCGCAGGCGCGGTGGCAAGACGCGTTCCCTATTATGCAGCTTCCAATAAGAGCATGCGCACAGGGATCAACAACGGCAGCATCTTCTATACTGATTTGCACTTAAGCCATCTTGCCCAGCAGATTGATTACGGCTTTTACGGACCCGTTGATGTTGCCATTGTTGAGGCCATAGCAATTACAGAGGAAGGAAACCTTATTCTCTCATGCGGCGTTGGGAATGCCCCGATGCTGGTCAAACATGCGAAAAGCGTGATTGTGGAGTTGAATACGGTTCAGCCCCGCGAACTGGAGGGAATGCATGATATATTCATCCTCGATAGACCGCCGCAGCGTTCACACATTCCTATTTACCGGCCCAGTGACAGGGTAGGTAAACCTTATGTCGAATGCGGCCATGATAAGATTACATACATCGTGGAATCCGATATCCCTGACAAGACCAGGTTCCTGGAACCTCCGGACGAAACCAGTGAAAAGATAGCGCAGAATTTGATTGACTTTTTAAAACATGAAATAAAAGCCGGCCGGTTGCCGCAAGGGCTGCTGCCCTTCCAATCCGGAGTGGGGTCGATTGCCAATGCCGTATTCCAGGGGCTTAAGAATTCTGATTTTGAGAGTATCGTGATGTATTCGGAAATTTTGCAGGATGCTGTTTTTGACCTGATTGACGCAGGGAAGCTGGAAATGGCTTCCGGGTCCGCATTTACACCGTCTGTCAGTGTACTGGGGAGATTCAGGGCAAATCCTGCAAAATACAAAGACAGGCTTATCCTGCGGCCCCTTGATATAAGCAACAATCCCGAGGTTATCCGGAGGCTGGGTTGTATTGCCATTAACACGCCGCTCGAAATAGATATTTACGGCCATGCCAATTCCACCCATGTGATGGGGACAAATATGATGAACGGTATCGGGGGGTCCGGGGATTTCATGAGAAACAGTTACCTATCAATATTTACCACGGAATCCACGGCTAAAGACAACAATATATCCAGGATCGTACCGATGTGTTCACATGTTGACAGTACGGAACACGATATCCATGTGTTTATTACCGAATGTGGTGTGGCGGACATACGCGGTCTGGCGCCCAGGGAACGCGCCAGGGTGATTATTAATAACTGCGCTCATCCCGATTACCGTGATAAGTTGTTCGACTATGTAGAGCGGGCTGAGAAAAAAGGCGGGCACTCGCCCCATCTGATAGAAGAAGCGCTTAGCTGGCACGTGAAATTTTTGAATACGGGCTCTATGAAATAAACTGACGGGAGGACAAAGGAAATGAATGAAAAAACAAACCGGATTGCACAGGAATATGAAAAGTGGGAGAGCGGGACTCTTAAAAAGAGCCTGGATAAATCACAAGAAAGGGAAAACCTTCAGGCCAAGAGACTCTATACCCCACTCGATTTTAACTGTAGTGAAGAAGATTATGTCAATAAAATCGGTTTTCCGGGACAGTATCCTTTTACCCGGGGGATTCAGCCCACCATGTATCGCGGGAGATTTTGGACTATGCGCAGTTATTCCGGTCTTGCCACGGCGGAAGAAACGAACAAGAGATACCGCTACCTTCTGGAACAGGGAGTAACCGGGCTCAGCGTAGCCTTTGACCTGCCCACCCAGATCGGCTATGATTCCGACCACCCTGTTAGTGAAGGCGAGGTTGGCAAGGTTGGGGTAGCGATAGATTCATTACAGGACATGGAAGACTTGTTTAAAGGTATTCCTTTGGGAAAAGTCAGCACCTCGATGACGATAAATGCGCCTGCCGCAGTTCTGCTCGCCATGTACCAGGCGGTTGCGGAAAAACAGGGCCTCAAAGCGGATGAGTTAAACGGAACTATCCAGAATGACGTGTTGAAGGAATACATCGCCCGCGGCACCTATATCTATCCGCCTAAGCCCACGATGCGCCTGGTTGCGAATATCTTTGAGTACTGCAATAAACACATTCCAAAATGGAATACCATCAGCCTTGGCGCCTACCATATCCGGGAAGCGGGGTCAAGTCCCGCCCAGGAAATCGGGTTTGCCTTTGCCAACGCCATCGCCTATATCGAGAAGGCGCTGGAAGCGGGTTTAAATATTGATGATTTTGCCGGGCGTATTTCCTGGATATTCAGCGCAGACATCAATGTCATGGAGGAGGCGGCTAAATTCCGCGCAGCCCGGCGGTTGTGGGCCAAGATACTCAAAGAAAGGTTCGGCGCCCAAAAACCGGGCTCATGCATGCTGCGCGTCCATACACATACGGGCGGCAGTCTCCTCACCGCCCAACAGCCGCTCAACAATGTAGTGCGTGTTACGCTTCAGGCCCTGTCCGCTGTACTGGGAGGAACAAATTCGATGGCAACGTGCGCTTTTGATGAGGCGCTGGCCACCCCAACTGAAGAATCAGCCACCCTTGCTGTCAGGACCCAGCAAATACTGGCCCATGAGAGCGGGGCTGCCGACACTGTCGATCCCCTGGCCGGGTCATATTACGTGGAATCGGTAACAGACCGGATACAGCAGGAAGCGGAAGAATATATCGCCAGGATCGATAAGATCGGCGGAGCGGTAGCGGCTATCGAGAACGGTTATATGCAGGCAGAAATACAGAAAAATGCCTATGAGAAACAGATAGCTATTGAAAACGGACACATGACCATTGTAGGAGTTAATAAATATCAGTCTTCTGTGGCATCGCCCGTTAACATACAAAAAGTGGATCCTGCTGTCAGAGAATTACAGATAGGCAAACTTAAAAAGTTAAAGGCAGCACGGGATAATAAATCCGTAGATACTGCAATCGCAAGACTTAAAGAAACAGCGCGGGGCGAAGAAAACCTCTATCCCGCAATCCTCGAAGCTGTCAAGACATATGCCACCCTGGGTGAGATTTCTGACGCTTTGCGTGAAGTTTTTGGCGAATATACACCGGTCCAGATAATATAACTTTAATGACAGCCGGAAGTTATAAATAATCAAGTTAAGATAGAACGAAGGGAGAACATATGAATAATGAGTACCAGAGACAAGCTCGAGGAGATGAAAGCATTAAATGAAAAGATTGAACTGGGCGGGGGGTTAAAGGCCATTGCAAAACAGCATGCCCAGGGAAAATGCACAGCGCGGGAACGGCTTAACATGTTGTTTGATGAAGGCACATTTACGGAATTGGATAAACATGTAAAACATCGCTGCACCAACTTCGGGATGGAGGAGGTTGAAGCGCCGGGAGAAGGGGTTGTCACGGGTTACGGGACAATATCCGGCAGGCTGGTGTTTGCCTTTGCCCAGGATTTTACGACGATGGGCGGTTCTCTCGGCGAAATGCATGCCAAAAAGATCTGCAAGGTCCTGGATATGGCTGTGAAAATGGGGGCGCCGGTGATTGGCATAAATGACTCGGGTGGCGCCCGTATCCAGGAGGCTGTTGATGCCCTAAGCGGATATGGACAGATCTTCTGCCGCAATACCAAAGCTTCAGGCGTAATTCCCCAGATTTCCGTCATCATGGGACCCTGTGCCGGTGGAGCAGTATATTCTCCTGCTTTAACAGACTGGGTTTTCATGGTTAAAAAAACGTCACAGATGTTCATAACCGGTCCTCAGGTAATCAAAGCCGTAACAGGGGAAGAAGTGTCCGCGGAAAAACTGGGCGGAGCCATGACCCATAACTCTATCAGCGGTGTGGCCCACTTTGCTTCTGAGAATGAGGAAGAGTGCATTGCCCAGATTCATACGCTCTTAAGCTATATCCCTAACAATAACCTGGAAGAACCGCCCGTTGTCGGGACGGCTGACGATCCGGGCCGCCAGGACGAGTATTTGAATGAAATCATACCTGATAAGGCTAATCAAGCCTATGATATGAAAGATGTAATCAAATCGATTGCGGATAATGGCGTGTTTTTTGAAGCAGCGCAGCATTATGCGGCAAATATTATTACCTGTTTTATCCGCCTTAAAGGTCGCAGTATCGGTGTAATTGCCAATCAGCCCAAAGTGATGGCCGGCTGCCTGGATATAAACGCTTCCGACAAGGCTGCCAGATTTATCAGGTTTTGTGATGCCTTCAATATTCCCGTGCTGAGTATCGTCGACGTGCCCGGATACTTGCCGGGGATTAACCAGGAGTTTGGCGGAATTATCCGGCATGGCGCCAAAATGCTGTATGCCTACTCGGAAGCCACGGTACCCAAAGTGACTCTCGTGACACGAAAGGCCTACGGGGGTTCATATATTGGGATGTGCTCCCGCGACCTGGGTGCCGACCAGGTTATTGCCTGGCCGACTGCCGAAGTGGCTGTTATGGGCGCAGGCGGCGCCGCTAATATTATTTTTCGCAAAGAGATTGAGGCTGCCCAGGACCCAGAAGCGAAAAGGCAGGAAGTAATCCAACAATATGAGGAACGGTTTGCCACTCCCTATGTGGCCGCAGAGAGGGGACACGTGGATATGGTTATCGAACCGGCTGTGACAAGGACGGTATTGATTAATACTTATGAGGCTTTATCCACAAAACGTGAAACCAATCCTGCCAAGAAACATGGCAATATACCTCTTTAAAAAACTCATGCAAACAGATTTCCGGGTATTAAGCCCAGGTCAGATTTACAGCAATCCGTAATAATTTCTGAAAGGGGTGGTATTTGATGGTCAGTAGTCAGTTGGCCGGCTTTGCCGCAGATATAAAATATGAAGACTTATCTATGGAAGTAATTGAAATGGCCAAAAACTGTATCCAGGATATTATCGGTGTGGCTGTGGCGGGTTATCAGAAACCGGCCGGTTCCATCTGGCTGGACCTGGGCAGGCAGTTGGAAAGAAGCGCCGATGCAAGCGTTTGGATCCCCGGATTTCCCAGGACGGGTTATTTATATGCGGCCTGCCTTAACGGGGCTTTGGGCCATGTTTTGGATATGGATGACCTGCATAACGCATCCATTGTCCACCTAGCAGTAGTAACTGTGCCTGCTGCTCTATCCCTGGGACAATATTTGCATAAAAACGGCCGTGATATTATCACGGCTGTAGTAGCGGGATACGACGTGGGGGCCAGGATTGGCGAGGCCATTAATCCATCCTCTTACTGGTTCTGGCATACTACCGGACTTGCCGGTAACTTTTCGGCCGCTGCAGCTGCAGGTAAACTGTTGGGCCTGAACGCAAAGAAAATGAATCACTGTTTCGGCACAGCCGGCAGCCAGGCTGCAGGTCTGTGGGAGTTTATGTACGATGGGGCGATGAGCAAGACTTTGCATACGGGTAAAGCCTGTATGAACGGGATATTATCGGCTGAGCTCGCCGCAAGAGGGTTTACCGGAGCCAGTAAAATATTGGAGGGGGACAAGGGCTTCCTTAAGGCCGTCGCCCCGGAATACCACCTGGAAGCAATACTGAAAGACCTGGGCCGACCCTATAAGATCATGGAAAACTCCTTTAAACCATATGCCTGCTGCCGGCACACCCACCCCGCGATTTACGCCGTCCAGGAACTTATAAAGGAGCATGGGCTTTCGGCACAGGCCGTGGAGAGCATTACTGACTGGACCTACAGTACGGCGGTAGATCTTACCGATAATCCCAGTCCCTTAACGCTCTATGGGCACAAGTTCAGCCTGCAGTACTGCATCGCCGCTGCCCTGACCTATGAAAATGTTCTGGATGATGTGTTTGATGATGAAAAGGTTAACGGGGAACTGGTCCGCGAAATCATGAAAAAAGTTAAGGTCGTTCTCGACCCGGAACTTGACGCTGAGTACAAGGCCGACCCTGCCAAATGGGTGCATCTTGTTGAAATAAACACCAGGGATGGACGCACCTATAATAAAAGAATTGACTATCCTCTGGGAGACGAGAAAAATCCATTTGACCGCCAGATGTCCGACCATAAGTTTCGTATGCTGACAGGTCCGTTCCTGCCGGATGAAACAGTAGAAAGATTCCTGGCTAAAGTGCATGACCTGGAAAACCTGGAAGATGTCAATGAATTATTTGAAGATTGAGCAGTCTTATTATAGCTATCACTATAGTTATTACTTTTTCAGGATTAAAAAGTTAATATATTTCTTTTATTTTTTTCCAAACGGTGGTCCTGCTGATACCCAGCAGCAGAGCTGTCTTATACTTATTCTTGCCGGTTAGTTTATACACTTCCTCTATGATGTTATCTTCCATTTGCCTGATGGGGCCAACTTCGACATTTACCGTTAGCTTACCGCCGTCTTTCGAAGTGATAACGGCGGTATTTTCTTGTCCCGGAGTCGGGAAGATGAGATGATTTACAAGTTCTTCCGTGGATAAGACGTTGCTGCATAGAATAACAAAACGTTCCGTGAAATTTTCCAGTTCCCTGACATTGCCGGGCCATTGGTAAGCCGATATCTTTTTAACGACGTCTTCAGGGATTTTCTTGGGTTTGAGGTTGTAACGGCGGCAGTACTTTCTTACAAAGTAGTTGAGAAGTAAGGAGATGTCTTCCTTGCGTTCGCGCAGCGGGGGTATCATCAGGTTTAACACGTTAATGCGAAAGTACAGGTCTTCTCTGAATTTTCCCTGTTTAATTGCTTCCCGCAGGTTTTGATTGGTTGCCGCTATGATCCGTACATTTACAGGGACAACTTTTTCCCCGCCCACCCGCATTACCTCTTTGCGCTGGATAACCCTGAGCAGCCGGGCTTGCAGGCTCACCGGCATGTCGCCGATCTCATCAAGAAAAATAGTGCCGTTATGGGCAAGTTCGAACAGACCCTGTTTGCCGCCTCTTTTGGCGCCGGTAAAAGCCCCTTCCTCGTAGCCGAACAGTTCGCTTTCCAGGAGCTGTTCGGGGAGGGCCGCACAGTTTACGGCGACAAAAGGTCCTTCTTTGCGGCTGCTGGAATGGTGGATACTTCCGGCAATTATTTCTTTTCCCGTTCCCGTCTCTCCGGTTATCAGAATGGTGGAATCGGTCTGAGCATACAAATGCGCTGTTTTGATTATTTTTTGCATACTGGGACTCTGGCCTATTACGTCATCAAAATTAAAATGAGAGATCAGACCGCGCGTGTGCAGCTCTTTCCTTATTTTCTGTTCGGCTTTCAGGATGTTATCGACCTGGCGAAAAGTACTGACAGCGCCGGTAACTTTTTTACCCACTCTGATAGGGATGCGGTTAGCGACTATCTGGGTGTTATTTACCGAAACCAGCTGGTCCAGGCTGTAGCTGTTTTCTACAAGCACCTCGTTCCAGTTCAAAGAGGGGAAAGCCTCGTTTAAGAGCCTGCCAATCACCTGATCTGATTTGATGTTGAGAATCTTCTCGGCAGCCTGGTTGAACAGGGTCACGACTCCGGTATCATCAACGGCAATAACACCTTCATGGATAAAATTCAGGATTGCGCGCAGCCGCTCGGTTTTTACTTCGTCTTGCATCCTGATGGCTGCTATTTCGCGCGCTTCGTTGATAGCCTTGATAATTGTTTCCTTGCCCAACTGCTGCAGTACTCCGTTTATCCCCATTTCCCGGGCGTATTTTACCGTTAAGTTTCCGCCGACCACAACACTGATACCTTTTTTCTGCGCTTTTCTGATAGTGGGAGCCAGATCATCCGGTTTAAAGTAGGCGTATTGTTCAATCGAAAGGTTTAATATTTTGCTCATTGTCTCTGCGTCATAACGCGTCTTTCCGAAGTTGATAAGACCGAGCCGTTTCAGCTCCGGATATCTGTTTTTAGTATTCCACAGCGTATCCAACACATCGAAGGAAGTGGCTTCCGCCGATACCACCGGAATAGCGACAGCTTCTTTTATGGCCTGGGCTGTTCCTCCCCGGCTGATAATCACTTCTATGTTTTGCTTTTCCAGGTCTTTAGCTAACTCGGCCGCTTTGTCAAGGGCTGCTTCGAAAACAAGGATATCGTCTGCCAGATTTTTTGTGGTCGCCGGCAGTAAGGTGCCCGGTAATATTACCGCAATTTGCTTAGTCAAAGTAATCACCTTTGTTTATTTTATAATTTTTGGTTTATTTAAGTTTCATATTGGCTAAAAAGCCGTTAAATCCTTTTTTCTTTGCTTGACAAAAGAGCGATGCCAATATTATTATGTTATATCTGAAAATAAACAGGAAATAAATGTAATTTTTTGATATAATAATAAAGTACAAACCAGGTTTTATAAAGTAACGGGTAAGGGGGTTGTTCAATGCATAGACCTGTTGCAATGGGAAGAAACGGACTGGTTACATCTGCCCATCCTTTGGCTTCTTTAGCCGGACTGGATGTCTTAAAAGAAGGTGGGACTGCTTTTGATGCAGTTATCGCTGTCAATGCCGTGCTGGGAGTTGTCCATCCCCACAAGTGCGGGATCGGCGGCGATGTTTTTTATCTGATGTATTCCGCTGCCGACCATAAGGTGTTCTTTTTGAACGGAAGCGGGCGTTCCCCCCTGGAAGCCAGTATTGATGCTTTTCGCGGGCACGGGCATGAAAGGGTTCCGCGGCGCGGTGTATTGTCCGTATCCGTACCCGGGTGCGTCCATGGTTGGGGTGAAATGTGGAAGAGGTTTGGCACCTTAGCCCTGTCCAGGCTGCTTAAGCCCGCTGTTTCTTATGCCGGGGAAGGCTTTCCGCTGAGCCACTCTGTTGCGGACTTTTTGATGAAAAACAAGGATACAGTCAGTCAGGAAACAAATTTGCGTCAGGTTTTTATGCGGGGAGGACACACTGCGAGGCCGGGTGATATCGTCAGGCAGGAACAGTTGGCCAGGACACTGGAGTTGTTAGGCAATGAAGGTACGGAATTTTTCTATAAGGGGGAAATAGCGAACAAAATTCACAACTATATTGCCAAAAAGAACGGTTTATTGACCCGTAAGGACCTTGAGCTTCATACTTCTACCTGGGATGAACCTGTCAGCATTTCGTACGGAGAATACCGCATCTATCAGACGCCGCCCAATACCCAGGGGCTGGCGACACTCCTGGCCTTTAACATCCTGGAAGGCATGGATATTGCGGCGATGGGCTGTGATACCCCGGAATTAGTTCATTACCTGGTGGAAGCAAAAAAGATTGCTTACCAGTACAGGGACCAGTATATTACGGACCCGGAGTATGTTCCGATTGAATATGAGGATATCCTTGACAAGCAGTACGCGTCCAGGCTGCGCAAAATGATTAATCCCATCCGGGCAAGGGCTGATGACAACAAGGGCGAATCTGAAGGCAATACTACTTTTTTTGCGGCGGCCGACCGGGAAGGGAACGTGGTGGCAGGGATACAAAGTCTGTATTCTCCTTTTGGATCGGGTTGCGCAGTTGATGAAACGGGTATAATATTACAGAACAGAGGGACCAGTTTCTCTCTTGATCCCACGCATATAAACAGGCTGGAACCGCATAAAAGAACGTTCCATACCCTGACTTCCTCTATCATTACAAAGAACGGTTTGCCTGTAGTCGCTTTTGGAACTTCCGGCGCGGATGCGCAGCCGCAGATACACCTGCAGGTAATCACACAGCTTTTGCATTTTGGTTTGAATATCCAGGAAGCTATTGAAGTGCCGCGCTGGGTTCATGGTACAATATTCCCCGGGGACAGCTTGCCTTACCTCAATATGGAGGGCAGGTTTCCCATAGAGGTAGCAGCGACTCTGGAGTCATGGGGACATAACATCAGGATGGTGGATGACTGGGCCCCTGAAGCCGGACAAGCCCAGGGAATCGTTATCCTGCCTGAAACAAATGTCTATACAGGAGGAGCAGACCCCAGGACAGACGGCTATGCTGTGGCCTGGTAAATGACAACAAGGAGAATACGACATGGTTAAATTGTCCAAACGTTTGATTGCCCTGGCCAAACTTGTGCCTGCAGGGATGAAGGTGGCGGATATTGGTACGGACCATGGTTTTTTGCCGTGTTACCTGGCACAGGAAAAAATAACCCCTTTTGCCTTGGGTATTGATGTAAATCCGGGCCCTTGTCAGGCGGCCTGCCGTACGGTTGGGGCCTTTTGTCCGGGTGAAGCTGTTGAAATCAGGCAGGGAGACGGCTTAAAGCCTCTCAAACCCGGCGAGGTTGATGTAGTTGTGATTGCGGGAATGGGCGGCGCTACAATGAAGGATATTCTTGCCGGCTCTCCCGGGGTGGTAAGCAGGCTGAAAAAATTAATACTCCAGCCCATGAACGCGTCCGAAATTATTCGCACCTGGCTGCACGCCAATGGTTGGCGAATTATAAGTGAAGACCTTTTAGCCGAAGACAACCGGCTGTACGAGGTGATAGCCGCCGAACCGGGTCCGGGGCATTCCTTAAGTGAAGTGGAGGCCTGTTATGGCCCCCAGCTGATAAAGAACCAACATCCCCTCCTGCCGGAGCGCCTTCAAAAAGATGAAAGAGCTGTGCAGGAAATTTTAACACAACTGGCGAAATCAAATAGTGAAGAAGCTCAAATTAAGATTAAAGAATTTAATAAAAAGCTGGAGTTTTTAAAGGAGTTAAAAGAATGGTTGTCCGCTGCCAAACCATCATGAGTTTAGTTGAAAAATATGCCCCAAAATATTTGGCCCAAGAGTGGGACAATATTGGGCTGCAGATAGGGGATCCTTCCCAAATTGTCGGCAGGCTTTTTCTTTCGCTTGACATAAACAGGGATGTGCTGGATGAAGCCCTTGCTTTTGACGCGGATATGTTGGTCGTGCATCATACACCCTTTTTCAAACCATTGAAAAATTTGCGTACCGACCTCCCCGGAGGGCGGCTTTTGTTTGCAATCGTCAAAAGAGGCATGGCGCTGTATACTGCCCATACTAATCTGGATTCGGCCCAGGGCGGCGTTAATGATATACTGGCGCGTAAATTGGATTTGCAGGATGTAAAAATACTGGCGCATAGCTGGCGACAAAAACTGTATAAGCTGGTGGTATTTGTGCCCTCAGCATACTCTGAACAGGTTTGTGAAGCTGTTTGCCGGGCTGGCGCCGGCTGGATAGGCAACTATTCTGACTGTACTTTCAGGGTAACCGGAACGGGCACGTTCCGCCCTCTCGAGGGGACGAACCCCTTCATCGGCCAAAAGGGAGAACTGGAAAACGTGGAGGAAATAAGGCTGGAAACTATCGTACCCGAAGAGAATGTTTCCAAAGTCATCAAGGCTATGATAAAGTCACACCCCTATGAAGAAGTGGCTTATGACCTTTATCCTCTTATGAATGATGGGAAAACTGCCGGGCTGGGAAGAGTGGGGAGACTGAGCGAACCTCAAACCCTCGCCCAATTTATGCAGCTAGTCAAAGAAAGACTGGGCATATCCAAACTCAGGTACTGCGGCGATCCCGATAAAATAATCGAAAAGGCTGCCGTATGTGGGGGCAGCGGTATATCTTACCTGTCTTCGGCTGTGTTTGAAGGAGCACAGGTTTTCCTTACTTCGGATATCAAATACCACGAAGCCCAGGAGGGCCTGGCTCAAAATATCGCCCTTATCGATGCGGGGCATTATGCTACCGAAAAACCGGCAGTTGAGGTTCTGGGTGAATACTTGCGCGCCGAACTTGTTAATGAGGATATTGATATTAAAGTTTCACAAATATGTACCGATCCTTTTTGTTATTATTGAGGATGGGATTTAATCCTGTCCTTTTTTAGTTCATTTTTGGGGAAAGGCGGCGAAAACTTATGGAACAGGAGAGAATGCTCTGGCAGCTGCAGGAGCTGGTTCAGGAAGAATTCGTTCTAAAGAAAAAACAAGAAATAATACCATTGATTAAACACTTAAAAGAACTGCAGGACACAATAAAAGGTACGGAGGAAGAGACGCTGCGGCTGCAGCAGGAAATTGACGAAGCCCAGCAAAAAGCCGGCAAATTAGAAAAACAAATTAATACTATATCAAAACAGGTCAAAGGCGGCAAAGAAAAGTTATTCGGTTCCAAGGGCGGATCGCTGAAAGAACTGCTAAGCCTTCAGCAATCAATTTTCAAAATGGAAACAGAAGCAGAAAAAGGTGAAACCGATTATTTTGAAAACATGAAAAAGATAGATGAGCTGAATGAGAAACTGGATCAGGCAAAGGCAGTCGCCAAAGAGTTGAAAAAGCAGTATAACCAGGAAGTAAAGGTGTACAAAGAACGTTTAAACCAAATTGACCTTAAACTGGCTGAAAACCGGCTTGGACAAGAAAGGTTAAGGGAGGAACTGGCTCCGGAAATCCTGCGGTTATTCACTGAAACGGAAAGGAGATATCCGAGAAACCCTATAGCAGCTATGAAAGCCGGTTCCTGTACGGGCTGTCACATCAGTATACCTGCCATGCTGGTTTCCCGTGTCAGGGAAGGCAAGAGTTTATACCGCTGCGAAAGCTGCGGGAGAATATTGATAAACCCGGTCAAATAAAAGTACAGGACGGGATGTGAGCAAATATAATGCGGTTAAGAAAGCGCCTGCAGATGATGCTGGTGGGATTTCTTGTAATCTTTATACTGGCAGTAACCTGTTCGCCCTTAAGCGGTCTTGAACCGCCTTATTCCCTGGAGGATACTTCTTTCTACCGTGTGGAAAACGTTTATTACCTTAAAAATGCAGGCAATTCCAACGCTGAAGATATCACCCTGGAGGTACAGCTGGTTAATGAATATTTGACTAAAAACATGCCTTATTCCACTTTATTGTCATCGCAGTATTACCCTGAACCGGACGGGGTTGTCATAGATGAAAAAGGAAACCGCACCGGCATTTACCGCTTCTCCCAACTTAAGCCCGGGGAAGAACGTACGATCAGATTGGTGTATTACTACAGGGTAGCCGGGATTACATATAATGTGAACCCTGAACTGATAGGTCCTTATCTGCCGGTAATACGGGCGTTGGCTCCCTACCTTAATCCCTCCCCCGGTATAGAGTGTCAGGACCCACTTATAATAAATAAGGCCACAGAACTTACCCGGGGGGAAACAAATCCCTATGAGAAGGCCAGGATAATTTTCAATTTTATCAATACGCACATGCGTTACGCTGCTAAAGAGGGGGACTCTGCCAATCGGGGAGCATTAGCAGCTTTAAAAACAGGCGTCGGCGTATGTGAAGATTATTCCGATTTGTTCGCTGCCCTCCTGCGTGCAGCCGGTATTCCCTGCCGGACTGTGACCGGCTGGATGGGCAAAGTGGATACACAAGTGACAGTTATGGACAAAACCGGTGTTATTTCCCCGGGACATATCTGGGTCGAATACTATCTTCCCAATTACGGTTGGATTGGGGCCGACCCTACTTACACTTACCTTAATAAAGGGGTATCCCAGGTTGATTACCGCCGCCTGACCGGATTGCCGGAACTTCGTTATGTAGAATACAGCGAGTCGGAAGAGCCGCTGGCCTCCTATTCATACTATGGAGGAAAGATTGAAGTATACCCGGAAATAAAAGTAACCAGGAGTTTACAAGAGCCACCGGTTGATTTGTCTCATGAACCTGTTACTCTTTACCTGGAAGGTATTCCTCTCATTTTTGATGTAGAGCCTCTTATCGTCGAAGGTCGTACCATGGTGCCTCTCCGCGGGATTTTCAGTGTGGTGGGAGCGAAGGTGGACTGGGATGATAAGGAGCGTATGATTACAATATCTTCAGCAGGTCGGACTATCATTTTAAAAATAGGTGACAGCACGGCCTGGGTTAACGGCCATGCTGTCACACTCGATACCTGTGCTAGGATTGTGGGTAACAGGACAGTTGTTCCTCTTAGGTTCATCGGGGAAACACTCGGACTTGTGGTCGACTGGGACGGGAAAATGAAGACTATAAATCTGAAAATTCAATAACTTATTAACTTAAGTGCCAGGCACCCTAATAATTCATTGTTACCAGCTGCTGGAATGTTTGAATATCGATCTCTTTACTGATTCCTCCGGAGGTCATTGTAATAATGACATCACCTTTCTTATTCTGTTTAACTTCTATATGAAAATGTTCATTGAAGCGTATCCTGAGCTTTTCTACACCGATGTCTCCTTTTTCATTGCTATTTCCGATTTCCAGTACGTGTTCAAGCCGGCTGACGGGTACGTCGCGGTTTAATTTTACTTTTATTTGGTTAATTGCCATGAAAACCACCTCCATTTCAATTATAATATAAAGTAGGGGAAGCAATAAATGTTAATAATATAAAATATCACATTAAAATGTAAGGAGGTATTAATGTGTAATCCATAATCCTGTTGACGGGGGATGGCTGCATCTTATCGCGAACAGCAGCCCAGGGAGGGTATACGGAATACAGGGTAAAGGAGAAGTATTAGATGAGTAGTGGAAACCACCTGCCAAAAGACGATCTGCTGACTTTGGAAGATGCGCTGAAATTTGACCGTAAAGAAGTAAGGGAATATTATCGCAGCTATGTCAACCCCGGGTTAGTTGGTGCTATGGCTTTGATAGACTTTGATAAGCAGTTCGTGCGGGCCAAGGACTTTTATGTATGGGATGCAGAAGGCAGGGAGTATCTCGATTTTTTAGGAGGGTACGGCTCTCTTAACCTGGGCCACAATCCGGATGAAATACTGGCTGCGATTGATTTGGTCCGGGAACGCCCCAATCTGCTGCAGGCATCTCTCAATCCGCTGGCGGCTGCTCTAGCCCATAATCTGTCAAAGGTTACACCGGGGGATTTAGGGCGGGTATTCTTCTGCAGCAGCGGCACAGAAGCGGTGGAAGGTGCATTGAAATTGGCTCGGGCCTATAAGCCTGAGCGCACGACCATTATATACTGCGAAAACTCTTTTCACGGCAAAAGCCTGGGGTCGTTATCGGTTACCGGACGTGAAAAGTACCGGAAACCATTCGCACCCCTTCTACCCCAATGTGAACCGGTTCCCTTTGGCGACCTGGAAGCCCTCGAAAAGATACTGGCATCCGGGGATGCTGCTGCCTTTATCGTGGAGCCGGTACAGGGGGAAGGAGGCGTCATTGTACCGCCGGACGGTTACCTGGCCGGCGCGCGTGAACTTTGCGACCGCTACGGCAGCCTGCTGATAGTTGATGAAATACAGACCGGACTGGGACGGACAGGCCGCCTGTTTGCCTGCGAACATGAAAACGTGGTGCCGGATATCATGTGCGTGGCTAAGTCGCTGGGTGGCGGGGTTATACCGGCAGGCGCATTCATTACACGACCGCATATCTGGGATCAGGTTTATGGGGGGATGGATAAATTCGCTATTCATACTTCCACTTTCGGAGGAAATACCGTGGCCATGGCTGCCGGTTTGGCCGCTCTTTTGGGGATTATAGAAAAGAAACTGCCAAAAGCGGCCGAGATAAAAGGCTTTTACCTGCGGGAAAAATTAATTGCTTTACAGGAAAAATATAACCTGGTCAGGGATGTTCGCGGCAAAGGCCTGCTGATCGGCCTGGAATTCAGCCAGCCGGTAAAAGGTTTTCTGGACAGGCTGACCAAAGGCAGGGTGAATAAGCTCGCCGGAGAATACATGGGCTCGCTGGTCGCAAGCGAACTTATGAACAGGTACCAGATCATTACAGCCTATACCCTTAACAACCCCAACGTTATCCGGCTCGAACCGCCACTGACCGTTTCGTGTGAAGCCATGGATAAAGTAATATCATCACTGGAAGATATTCTGGAACAGAGTTTTGCCGGTGTTATGGTGAGTACTGTCGGAACAGCTATCCGGGCAGCCATGGGACAAGTGAAAAAATAATAAATTGCCAATAACAGGCAAAATAGTATTAACAAGCTGCAAGTCAAACTCTTGCAGCTTGTTTTGTTCGTTATTCTCTGTAACTTAGGATTATTATTTGCATGTTTACACAAAATATAAAGGAAACTTACTAATCATCCCGCTTTAGAAGTGGGCGTCGTAGTGACGGTTAGCCACCGGATACAAACAAACTTTTAAAGCCGGGTATGCTGCAATGGGAGTGAAGTGAAATGGAACAATGAAACCGGGACATTTAAAACGTGTGTTAGGCGAATTGATTTTAAAAACAACTATTACCCCTTTGATTTGGGGAAGCAGGGGGATTGGTAAATCACAGATAGTATTTTCGCTGACAAAAGAACTGAAGAAAAGTACCGGTAAGCCCTGGGGTATTGTTGATTTGAGGATATCCACACAGGAAATATCTGATTTGACCGGTATCCCCAAGGCTTTTTCCTGGAAAGCGGTCGATGTTGGAACCGGTAGGGAAGCTGTCATTACGGAAACCGACTGGAGTGTGCCGGTCTGGTTTCCGACCGCTGAAAAGATTGCTCAAAAAGAAAGAAACATACCGGAAAACGGTATTATTTTCCTGGACGAGATTAACCGCGGCGGGCAGCAGGAGACACAGGCCATCTTTCAGTTTGTCCTGGACAGGAGGATACATACTCATGTTCTGGCACCGGGATGGAAAATCATAGCAGCTGCCAATCCCCCGACAGAAGAATACCTGGTAAATGAGTTTGACGCCGCGCTGCTGGACAGGTTCCTTCAGCTCACTTTAAAACCATGTGCGTCGGACTGGCTGGAATGGGCCGGCTCTGCAGAAGGCAACATTTGTGATGTAATTGCCAGGTTTATTAATACTTACCCCGAAATGCTGTATGAAATCAGCGAAGCGGAACACGGGTGGTCGCCGACGGTAACCAGTTCGCCCAGGGCATGGGAAAATGTAAATACGGTTATGAAAAACTGCATTCTCCCGCCGGAAGTGGAAACAGAAGTTTATATGGGACTAATTGGGAATGCGGCGGCAATAACATTTATGGAATACCTGAAAAACGAATATGAAAAACCGGTCCGGGCTATGGATATAATGAAAGATTACCTGGCTGTACAGGAAAAGATAAAAAAAATAAGCGCTGCCAACAGAATAGATGCACTCAATATTACCATGCAGGATGTTATAGATTTAGCCAAAAATAAGCCCGGGGATTTCAACATCGATAATTTCTATCTGTTTTTAATGGACCTGCGCAATGATTTAAAGGTTACCCTGGTTCATGCTATGGTAGGTAACGATAAGATATACCAGTTAATGAATGAACATGAAGGGCTTTTTGCAGAATTAAGACGTATTATGCATGAGGCCGGGAAGGAACAGATGGCAACTTAGGCAAAACGGGGGATTTTATAATGAAAGCTGTTGAAGAGACTGTCGTGGGTTTGATACGGGGCCAGCCTTTTTACGCGCATTTGCTTTCTGTGCTGAACATACAGGACGACGACCGTGTACAAGTGGCAGGTTACAGTATCCAGGGCGGCAAAATAATCCTGCACATTAATTCGTTTGTATTTGACCAGCTGACTTTGGATAACAGGTGCAGGGTAATGATACATGAGCTGCTGCATATTATTGCCAGGCATTCTTCCCGCCAGAGAAACCGGGAATCCAATTTATGGAACGTTGCTTGTGATATTGCTGTAAACCAGATGATAGAAGGAATACCCATTAAGCAAAAGGTAAAAATCAAAAAGACATGTCCCTACTCGGCTAGAGGATGTCTGGAGGAGACCGAGGTGGGAGGGCTGACCTATGATAATATCTTGCTTGATGACGGCACCAGGATAGCGCTGCCTGCAGACAGGACGGCAGAAGAATATTATAATTTGTTGAAGGATAAAATGCCGCACAAACAGCAGACCACCGCATATTCCCTGCGTGGCGGGAAGGTAGGGGGAAATAACAACCGGGAAGATGATAGCGGGAACGGCAGCAAAAATAAAGATGAAAATTCCGGAGATTCCCGGCCTTTGGGCGCAAACCTTCATCCTACCTGGACCGAGACACAGGGATATCCTGAAGAACTTGCGGACACCCTGGTGAAAAAAGCAGTCCTGGATGCGATAAATAAAGTACAAGGTAACGTGCCATCTTCACTTGAGGTGTATCTGGAACAACTGGTTAAAACAAGAACGCCCTGGAGGAGGATACTTAAACTGTTTGCAGCCCGGCAGGTTTGTCATAACAAGCATGTAACGTTCAAAAAACAAAACAAGAGGCTGATAGAAGAAGGGATGCCGGGCTTCAAATATGATAAAAAATTAAAGTTGATTGTGGCTGTGGATACATCGGGTTCTATCAGGGAAAGAGAACTGTCGGCTTTTGCTTCGGAATTGTTGAAAATTAAAAAAAGCGGTGCGGAAATAACTGTCATTGAATGCGATTGCCAGATACAAAAGACCTATAAGCTGGATAAAAAGCTTAACCCCGAATTCCGGGGGCGTGGGGGTACTGACTTCAGGCCTGTTTGGCATTATATTGATGAAAACAAAATCAAACCTGATGCCGTAATTTATTTAACAGACGGCAGGGGACAAGCCCCCGGGAGGTCTAAGTATCCTACTCTGTGGGCGCTGACACCGGAAGGGGAAAGGCCCTGGATGTTAAGCGCCGGTGGGAAGAGACCGGTAGACTGGGGTGGGTTTATTACTATTGAGATGGAATAAATAACTTTTTAGTATTTGGGTACGTATACAATTTTGGCCTGAGTGCCGTCTTCCAGGATAAAATAATATTCCCTGTCTTTTATCACTATATCAATGATGTTAAGAGAATTGCTAAATCGCTTCTTTAACACTGCCAGGCGGTTTTCCATCCGGATTTTTTCCAGCCTGTCACATAGCTGGAACCTATCAAACAGGTCATACAATATCTTTTCCTGCTCGGTGTCTATTCCGAAAAAATCTTTCATTTGCAGGGAATCAATATACCAGGTGTTGTAAGAAGCAAATTTTACAAGTTCATACGGTTTTTGTCTTACGTTTATTTTATGTTTATACTGGGGGATATCGTCGGACATGCCGCTTTCATAGTAATAGCTTAAGGTATATGGAATAATCAGTTCGGAATTGTCTTCACATGAAACAAAGCTGAGATTGCAGATAAAATTAATAACCTCTGCCGGGAAAGTAAAAAGGTATTTAAGCCTGTGTGATTTGACATATTTTAACCACTGTTCATTCAGCCCGCTTATTTCCTGTGGGTCAGTGCATATCATAGAATCACCTTTTGACCAGTATTGAACGCAAGAATAGTATTAGCAAAAACCTGGCTGTTTAAAGCCAGGTTTTTTTATCACAGAAGCGCATGAGTGTGCCTGTAAGCCGAGTTCTGTTCCCCCGAGAGGGGGCGGCGACCATTTATCTGGGACGCTGATTGCTCAAGCGCCTCAAGCGACCTTACCCGGGAGCGGAACGGGCCGTTCCATGGCTCCTCTATTCGGTCTTGCTCCGGGTGGGGTTTACCGAGCCAGCCAGTCACCTGACTGCTGGTGAGCTCTTACCTCACCTTTCCACCCTTGCCTGTGTCGTCTTACGACCATCGGCGGTATGTCTCTGTGGCACTTTCCTTGGAGTTGCCTCCACTGGGTATTACCCAGCACCCTGCCCTGCGGAGCTCGGACTTTCCTCAGGCGCAGCCTTTCGGCGTTTGCGCCCGCGGTCACCCGGCATACTCATGCGCTATATTTATCATGATATTTTTCTTACTCAAGGAATTACATGTTACCATATTAATAGGGATAATTCAAGTTGTATTAAGTGGTAATGTATTAAGTGGCAATCGTAAACTTGGCGGTTGACAAAGAGGTCCTTTGTTCAATATAATACCTCCAAACACATAAATATTGTGGAGGAGGGGTCGCTAAAATGGTGCATACACTGGTAGTTTTAGTTGAAAACCGCCCCGGCGTACTGACAAGGATATCCGGATTAATCAGCCGGAGAGCCTTCAACATCGAAAGTATTGTGGCCGGATACACCGAGGAACCCGATATGACCAGGATCACTGTCGTGGTAAACGGTGATGACCGGGAAATTGACCAGGTGGTAAATCAACTGTCCAAACTGGTTGATGTTATCAAAATTGTCAACCTCACCAATGTAGATTCACTGGAACGGGAACTGGCTATGATTAAAGTGAAAGCGAGCCCTGAAAAACGTTCGGACATTGTGGATATAGTTGATATTTTCCGAGCCCGTATCGTGGACGTTAACCGCGAAACAATGGTGATAGAACTGACCGGAGACCAGAGTAAGATTGACGCGCTATGTGAAGTAATGAAGGACCACGGCATTATTGAAATAGTAAGGACAGGTAAAACTGTAATCTCAAGGGGTCCGCTGCCGGCGAAAAAGCTATAACGCTTTCCGTCAAATTCACCATAAAAATTCTGCTTCCAAGGGCCGAAATCGAGTTGTCCGCCTGTTACTTACAACAACGAACTCCTTGATTTAGACAGATTTGATGCTGCCAATTTCTGAAGAGATCAGGTCGGAATATTTTCGTAAATGTTTCAGACAGTATTGCATTTTGCTGTCATCCATCTCTAACAGTAAGGCGGCTGTGCTTAGAGAAGCAATAACGTGGCCGGAAGTGTTGTAGAGAGGTACAGCGATTTCCATTGAGTGCAAACATAATTCTTCTTTACTGATGGCATAGTTGTTGGCGCGTATAAAACAGATTTTTTCCCAGACCGCCTCTTTGGAAGAGGGGGTCTTTTCCGTGTATTTTTTAAAAGGCTGTTCCAAAATACGCTGGATATCGCTGTTTGCCAAAAAAGCCAGCAGGACCTGGCAGCTTGCGCCTGCATACAGCGGCGCGCGGCGGCCTTTTGCTGTGTAAAGCCGCACCGGGTGGTCAGCCTCGATTTTTTCCAGGTAAACGGCTTCATTACCGTCCCGTATCACGAGGTGGACCGCTTCGTTTATTTCTTTTTTCAGGTCCCTCATCAATGGCAGCGCTACTTTGGTTAATTCAAAACTTTCCTGGAACCTCATACCAAGTTCAAACAACTTTATTCCCAGTTTATAACGCCGGTCGGTATCATATTCCCGGCAGCGGCTTACCAGGCCGCTTTCTTCCAGGGCGCTGACCAAACGGTAAATAGTGGTTTTGGGCATGTTTGCCAGCCGGCTCAGTTCGTTTAAGCCTATGTTTGGCCGATCGTTGGTAAAGAAGTCCAGGAGATTAACGGCTTTGACGACGCTGCTTTCAGGTTTCTTCATTGCTTTCTCCTTATTATCTTCTATAGTATTTTCCCGATTTCATTTGTATACACAATTCACCTGAATAATTATAACACTAGCGTATGATTTAATGGATAACTAATTTCAATGGATAAATAATTAATGGATAACTATTAAATGGATAAATTTTCTTCTTACAGGAGGAATTTTCTAAAATATGTGTAATATTATTATAAAGGAAAAATGGACCGTTGGTCCGAATTCAGAAAATTAAAACAAGAAGGTGGTAGTATAAAGAATAAAATAGATCTTAACTGTGATATGGGTGAAAGTTTTGGCGCTTATAAACTGGGTTTGGATGAAGAAGCGGTTAAATACATATCCTCAGCTAACATAGCCTGTGGTTTTCATGCCGGAGACCCGCAGGTAATAGCCAGGACAGTCGATCTGGCTGCGGGTCAGGGTGTAGCGCTTGGCGCGCATCCGTCGTATCCTGATTTAATGGGTTTTGGACGTCGCAGCATGGAGGCGACACCGGCGGAGATTAAAAATTATGTCATCTATCAAACAGGAGCCTTATCTGCATTTGCTTTGTCCAGAGGAGTAAGGCTGCAGCATGTTAAACCACATGGGGCCTTGTACAATACTGCCGCTGTCAATATAAAAGTTGCCAGGGCTATAGCGCAAGCCATTTACAGCGTGGATCCGGATTTGATATTTTTGGTTTTGGCTAACTCGGAAATGGAAAAAGCCGCGCGTGAAACCGGTTTGAGATATGCAAGGGAAGTTTTTGCCGACCGACATTATAACAGCGACGGTACTCTTTTATCGAGGAGTCACCCTGAAAGTGTAATCAAAGATTCGGTTGAAGTGTCTGAAAGGTTAATTGAAATAATTACAACCGGACGGATAAAAGCATTCGACGGCGCGTCTTTTCCGGTTGCGGCGGACTCTGTATGTTTACACGGCGATACCCCTGGGGCGGTCGAACATATGAGATGCTTACGCAAGTCTTTAAAAGCGGCCGGAATTGAAGTTAAGCCGATGAGGGAATTGGTTTGACCTTCGAAGAACCTGCTTTGGGGGGACGGGCAGGAATTTGAACAAACGTGCGGAGGTTTAAAAATGTATCAACGGGCTAAATACCTGCCTGCCGGAGATTATGGGCTGGTTGTTGAGTTTGGTAATGACATCTCCCCTGCTACCAACGCAAAAGTAAGAAGTTTCATGCTTGCGCTTGAAAGCGCAGGTATGCCGGGTTTAATTGAAATGGTACCTTCTTACCGTTCACTGCTGATATTTTACGACCCGCTGGTGTGGCAGCCGGACCTGCTGGCCGCACGGCTGCGTGAACTGGAGAAGGACCTGGCTTCTATAGGGATACCCAATCCCCGGGTGTATTATTTACCTGTTGCTTACGGGGGTGAATTGGGACCGGATCTTCCCATTGTCTGCCAGTATACAGGCCTTGCCGCGGAGGAAGTTATCAGGATTCACAGCGGCGTAAAATATTTGATTTATATGCTTGGCTTTACACCGGGTTTTCCTTACCTGGGCGGGATGGATGAAAGGATTGCGATGCCGCGGCTTGAGACTCCCCGTGTCAAGATTCCCGCCGGATCTGTGGGGATTGCGGGGGGGCAGACCGGGGTTTATCCGGTTGAGAGCCCGGGGGGCTGGAGGATTATTGGACGCACACCGGTCAAACTCTTCAATCCTTCCGGCGAAAAGCCGGTCCTCTTAAATGCCGGTGATTATGTCTGTTTCTACGGGATAACGCCTCAAGAATACAGAAAGATAGAGGAAAGCGTAAAAAAAGGTGAATACAGGGTTAAGACATGCGATTTTACTGAAAGAGGGTGAGTAAGGGATTGCCTTTTATAAGAATAATTAAGCCGGGGTTCCTTACAACCATTCAGGACCGGGGGCGATTCCATTACCAAAAATGGGGAGTCCCGACGGCCGGCGCGATGGACGTATATGCTTTGCGGGTTGGCAACATGCTGGTAGGTAATGATGAAAGTGAAGGCTGTCTGGAGATTACTATTCAGGGGCCGGTTATCGAGTTCTTGGAACCCGGACTGGTTGCCCTTACCGGAGCGGACCTGGGGGCCAGCTTGAATGAAAAAGGCCGTGAACCTTGGGAGTCCTTTCGGGTGAAAAAGGGTGACTATTTACGGTTTACCGGTGTTAAGAACGGCTGCAGGGCTTACCTGGCGGTTGCGGGAGGACTTGATGTTCCCACTGTTATGGGAAGCAAATCAACCTACCTGCGCGGCCAAGTAGGCGGCATAGACGGTCGGGCCTTATGTGCGGGCGATGTACTGGGAATCAAATTGCGGGGAAAATGCGATGCAATGCCAAAAGCAATACCGGCGGAATACCGGAATATACAAGTAAACCCCCAGATAATAAGGGTTGTTTTGGGACCACAGGAGGATGCTTTTACCGAAGAGGGGATTAAAACCTTTTTACAAAGTGAATACAAGGTTACAAACGAGTCTGACCGCATGGGCTGTCGCCTGGAAGGACCAAGGATTCAATACGGAAGTGATCCCGGTATTATTTCTGACGGGATTGCCATGGGTTCTGTCCAAGTGCCCGGAAACGGCTCCCCCATAGTATTGATGGCTGACCGTCAAACTACGGGAGGTTATGCAAAAATTGCTACTGTAATAACCCCCGATTTATGGAAAATAGCCCAGGCCAAGACGGGGGACAGTATCCGGTTCAGCAGCATATCTTTAGCCCGGGCCAATGCAGTTTACCGGGAATACGAAAATATGATCAGGCTGCTGCCGGAAAGGTTCATACCGTTAGAGGAAACGGGAAAGGAAAGATTGTTTTTAATAAAGCTGGCAGGAAAAGAATACCGGGTTGAAATAAGGGAAATGACATAACCTGCCCGGACTAAAATATATTTCCGAGAGGGGGATGAGTATACAGATACTACACCCGAAATTTTAAGAAACTAACAAAAGGGGGGTATTTTAAATGTATTTATTCAAAAAAACCGGTTTTGCAACCCTTGTCATCTGTATGATGATGGTTTCCCTGGTTCTTTCAGGTTGTGGAAGCAAGCCGGAACCTGCTTCTCAGCCGGTCAAATGGGTGGCGAATTCAGTATGGCCGCCTAATAATGATCAAACTATAGGGCTTGAAGAATTTGCTGCTAAAGTAAAGGAAGCAACAAACGGTAAAGTGGAAATCACTGTCCAGAGCGGCGGCGCTCTTGGTTACCAGGGTCCTGAATTATTGAAAGTCGTGCGCGACGGGCTGGTTCCTGTTTCTGACATGCTTATCAGCGGTGTGGCGGGAGACGAGCCGCTTTTTGGCGTAGTAACCCTGCCGTTTTTGGCCCAGGATTTCGAGGAGATTAAAAAACTGGCCGGTATTGGCCGTCCCTATTTTGATAAGGTCGCAGAGAGCAAATGGCAGCAGAAGATTTTGTACATTGCTCCCTGGCCGGGTGCAGGACTGTGGTCCAAAAAAGAAGTAAAATCAGTAGCTGATATGAAAGGTTTGAAGACGCGCACTTATGACAAAAACGGCGCACTGGTGGTCGAAGCAACCAAAGGCACACCCTATCCTCTCCCGTTCAGCGAAGTTTATTCTGCGCTGGCAACCGGAGTTATTGACTCTGTTATAACTTCCAGCCCAACAGCAGTTGACGCCAAATTCTGGGAAGTTCTCAAGTATTATGCCCCGGTCAACGTGACTATTGCAACGGATTTTGTTACCGTAAATCTTAATGAGTTCAACAAACTGGATAAGGCTACCCAGGAAGCGCTGGTTAAGGCAGGGAAAGATATGGAGGCCGTTATGTGGGCTAAAGTAGCCAAAACCGACAAGGAAAAAGAAGCCCTGTGCAATGAGAACGGGATCATAACTGTCCAACCCAGCAAAGAATACCTGGACGATTTGGCCAAGATTACCAAAGATATCCGGGAAGAATGGCTGAAGACCGCCCCGCAAGAAGCCAAAGAAATAATTGAGAAGTTCAATAAAGAGGTCGGACGCGAATAATTAAACGGGAGGAGTAACCGGACATACCGAATCATTTGGCCGGTTGCTCCTCTCTTATCCCAAAAGGGGGGGAGTACATGGAAAAATTTACCCGCCTGTGTGACAGTCTGTCCAAAGGCTGCGGTATACTAGCCGGAATCATGATGTTGATTGCTTTAGTGCTTGTATTGACTGAAATTGTTATCCGCACCCTTTTTAGTTCTACGCTTTATATAACAGAAGAATATACCGGATATCTGATGGCAGCTATAACCTTTCTTGCACTAGCTTACACACTAAAAGAGAAAGGCCACATCCGGATGGTCTTTCTGTATTCTCTATTGAAAGGAAAGGCCCGGAGCTTTCTCGAACTGTACGCCTTTGCTGTGGGTTTTGTACTGTTTGCAATAGTTACCTTTACCACGACACGTTTCTTTTGGGATTCCGTGGTTTCCCAGAGCCGCTCGATGCAGATATCGGAAACTTATCTTGCCATACCACAGTTTTTTATGCCGCTGGGAGCTTTTGTAATGACACTGCAGTTTGCTGCCGAATTATGCCGGGTAATACAGGAGCTGCGTTTGGGAGTTGAAAAGGAACGGGATGTAGAATCAGGTGCGCTGGGGCGTTAATGGTGTGAGTGATAAAAAATACGGGAGGGATAGTTGCCTTGAATTTATTTACTGTTTCATTTACCATTCTGGTTTTTTTAGCCTTTTTACTGGGTAGCAGTATATGGGTCGGCATATCCCTGTTCCTGGTAGGTATTGTGGGGTTCTCATTCTTTACGAGCAGTCCCCCTTTCATAATTCTGTCCAATATCTTGTGGAACAGTACGGCTAAATCAACGATGATAGCGCTACCACTGTTTATTTTTATGGGAGAGATCCTTTTCAGGAGCAAAATTTCCGAAAACCTGTTCAAGGGACTTTCGCCCTGGATGAACAGTATACCTGGCCGCCTCATTCATGTAAATATTGTGGCTTGCACCCTTTTTGCCGCAGTGAGCGGGTCATCTGCAGCCACCACAGCTACGGTCGGTAAAATAACGCTTCCCGAACTGTTGAAACGCAGTTATAGTAAGTCCCTATGCCTGGGTTCCCTTGCCGGGGCGGGTACCCTGGGATTTCTTATCCCGCCCAGTATGATGATGCTAGTCTATGGGATTGTAGCGGAAGTCAGTATCGGAAAATTGTTTATTGCCGGTGTTATTCCCGGCCTTATCCTAGCAGCAGCCTTTAGCGGCTATACCATCCTGCGCTGCCTAAAGAATCCCCGGCTTGCGCCGCAGGGTGATTTAAGCTACACATGGGAACAGCGCTTTAAGGCTCTTCCTCTGCTGCTGCCGGTTATATTTTTAATTTTACTGGTGCTCGGGAGCATTTATACAGGATGGGCCACACCTACGGAAGCTGCCTCGGTGGGAGTGCTTGGTTCCCTGTTCTTTGCCTGGCTTTCCCGGAGCATGGACAAAAACGTTTTCCGGGAAGCAGTCCTGGGATCTGTCAAGACAAGCTGCATGATCATGTTAATCGTGTGCGGGGCTTCGTATTTGTCAGTGGCAGTCGGTTACCTGGGCATCCCGGCCAAACTGACCCAGTTTATCGGAACGCTGGGACTTTCAAGGTATGCATTGATTGTAATACTGTCTTTTATGTATATTATCCTGGGCTGTCTGCTTGACGGTTTTTCCATGATCGTGATGAGCCTCCCGCTTGCCCTGCCGCTGATTAAGGCGGCCGGTTTCGACCCCCTGTGGTTCGGTATATACCTGGTAATTATGATTGAAATAGCTCAGATTACACCGCCGGTGGGATTTAATCTCTTTGTAATAAATGGCCTTGTCGACGAAAACGTCTTTGCGATTGCAAAGTATGCGCTGCCTTCTTTTATCATCCTGCTGGTTATTGTCGCGCTTATCACCTTATATCCGGAGATTGCGCTTTACCTGCCAAATATGATGATTAAATAAATTTAGTAATTGTTATGTGCGATTTTATATATCTGATTTTTGAACATATCCACTCAGGTGTTTTTTGCTAATTTTAAGATAAAAAAATTTCTCTCGTTCCTTTTAAGGCACGAGAGAAATTATTTTTTAATAAAAATTTGTCAAAATGTGTCGAAAAATGTAAAATAATATTTGAGAAATGGAATTGTCTGAGAAAAATTATTTTTAGAAAAAGGAGGGTATGTATTTGATTAGATTGGGAATCCGCGCAAAAATAATGTCCAGCTTCATTGTTCTCGTGTTGGTATCGGTCGGTGTTTTAGGCATAGTCTCCATGAACCGGGCAGATAAAGCTCTTTTTAATGCTATGACAGGTGATTGTCAACATATTGTGGATTCAACTTACGGTATGGTTAGTGTAAGACAAAACCTGCTGAGTGAAAAACTCAAAGGAGATCTTAATGTTGCCAAAAAACAATTAGCTGCACTGGGAGAAATTAGAATTGTCCGGGATGAAACGGTTCAGATTGAGAAATACAATGTTCCAACGATGTACGCAGGTACTACTCCTTTAACACTTGATTACAGATTTGTGGATGAAATTCAAAAACTGGTAGGAGGAACGGCAACCATATTCTTCTTACAGAATGACGAATTTATACGTGTCAGCACAAATGTATTGAGAGAGGACGGACAGAGGGCAGTAGGCACATCTATTCAGAACGATTCCCCCGTCTATAAAGCAATAATGAATAAACAGGAATATTATGGTAGAGCTTATGTTGTAAATGGATGGTACATAACGGGTTATTCACCGATAACAGACAGAAATGGAAATGTTGCAGGGATCATTTACGTTGGAGTAAAAGAGCAGGATGAATACCTTGCTTCAGTAATCGAAGATTTTAAAATTGGACAGACCGGTTATGTTTATGTCATGGATTCAAAGGGAGATCTGGTCATACATCCGACTAGACAGGGAGAAAACATGGCGCAGAACGATTTTATCAAAAATATAATAAAAGATAAAAACGGTCTGATCGACTTTACCTTTGAAGGTGTTGACATGGTGGCCGTTTTTAAGTATTTTGAAACCTGGGACTGGTACATAGTGGCAACAGTAAACATGGATGATTTACGTGCTGCTTCCAGGTCAGTTGCGGGGTCGATTGTTATTACAGGAATAATAATATTTATTGTTGCTGTTTTAGCTGCCCTATTCATTGCTAATAACCTTGTAAAACCTATCACAATGGGCGTAGATTTTGCTGAGAATATTGCAGCCGGCAATCTCAACAGGACTTTAAACATAAATTCTAAAGATGAAATGGGTATACTGGCTACGGCCCTTAACCAAGCGGTGCAGAATATTAGGAATATGATTAATGAGATCGTGGTAAATGCAGAAGATATGCAGGCATCCAGTCATGAATTATCTGCCACGGTTGAAGAAATATCTGCTCAGTCCGAGAATATTAATTCCAGTACGCAGGAAATTGCAGCAGGCATGGAGGAAACCAGCGCTTCCTCACAAGAAGTAAGCGCTTCAGGTCAGGAGATTGCAAGAGCTGCGCAGCAACTGGCCCGGAAAGCGGACGATGGCCATAAGACAGTAAAAGAAATTGAAAACCGGGCTGAGAAAATGAAGATTGATGCTCAACGTTCCAAGGAAGAAGCTATCGGCATGTATCAGACAAAACAGGCTGATATTATGAAAGCGATTGAGAAAGGAAAAGTGGTTGAAGAAATCGGACACATGGCTCAGTCTATTTCTCAAATAGCAGAACAGACCAATCTTCTTGCCTTAAATGCCGCAATTGAGGCAGCGCGGGCCGGAGAACAGGGCAGGGGCTTTGCCGTAGTGGCAGAGGAAGTACGGAAACTGGCAGAAGAATCCGCCAGGACGGTAGCTCAGATTCAGGATGTTATACAGCAGGTACAGGACGCTTTCCGGGAACTTACCGGCAATACCGGCGACATTCTTAAATTTATCAATGAAAAGGTTGCTCCGGATTACGAAGTTCTGGTAAATACCGGTTTTCAATATGCCAAAGATGCTGAACTGGTAGGGGCTCTGGTTGGGGATTTTGCTGGAACAACCCAGCAAATAATGAATTCAATAGAACAAATTAATATGGCTATTGGGCAGGTCGCTGCTACCATTGAACAATGTACCGGCGGTTCACAGGAGATTTCTTTAAATGTGACCGAGACATCCAAAGCTATTGACGAGGTGGCAAAAGCCGCACAAAACCAAGCTGAACTGGCAGAAAAACTCAATAATTTGGTGCAAAAATTTAAACTATAAAACTATAACAGCCTCTAAATTATAATAAAACATATCTGTCTGATGCCGGATTATGACAAAGATAAAACTGTTTCCATGCATTTTGAGGCATGGAAACAGTTTTTCTGTCATTTGGCAGGTAATTCTTTTTTTTTGCCTAATTTTAAAAGATATACACCACACGAGGAGGAAATCGGGATGTCTTTACGCTTCATTATAGGTCGGGCCGGAACGGGGAAAACGCGGCGCTGCCTGTCGGAAATAGCAGAGAAACTAAAAGATAACCCGCAAACCCACCTTATTTACCTCGTTCCGGAACAGGCCACTTTCCATACGGAAAAAGAACTGCTGAAACGCTGCGCGGCAGAAGGGATCATGCATGCGCAAGTGCTGAGTTTCCAGCGCCTGGCCTGGCGAGTGCTGCAGGAAACAGGTGGAGGGATCTATCCTGTTCTTAATGAAGTGGGCAAAACAATGATTCTCCGCCGTATTTTAATAAAAAACTCCAAAGATATCAGGGCTTTTGCCAGAGTGATCGACAAGCCCGGTTTTTTAGAAAACCTGGGACGCTGTGTTACAGAAATAAAGACGTACAATGTCACCCCAAAAATGCTGGAGAGCTGCCTGGAACAACTGGCCGAAGGGGGAGAGCCTCATGATATTCGCGCCAAACTGGAAGACCTCGTCCTGATATACCGCGAATTTGAGGATTACCTGGCCGGTCAATACCTCGACAGTGATGATTTCCTTGATAAATTAGCTGAAAACATCTTCCGTGCGCCATTTTTGGAAAAAGCCCACATCTGGCTGGACGGGTTTTATGGTTTTACTCCCCAGGAGTATGCGGTGATCAGGGAGCTCCTTTTAAAGGCGTCTAAACTGCATCTGACTCTTTGCCTGGATTCGGGACACCTTAATAAAAAGCTTGTCGAGACGGACCTTTTTTACCCGCCTTGGGAGACATACCAAAAAATGATGCGGATTGCCCAGGAAATAAAGTGCCCGCTTGAGGAAACGCTGGTTTTGGATTTTGGAGAAAAACACCGCTTTTCCCGCGGAAAGGAACTGGCTTTTCTTGAACGGAGTTTCTTTGAAAACAAACCGGTATACCAAAAAGAAGTATCTGCCATAAGACTTGCGACTGCCGCCAACAGGAGGGCAGAACTGGAGGCGGTGGCCCGGGAGATGATTGCGTTGTGCCGGGAGAAAGGTTATTGTTTCCAGGACATGGCCGTATTGATACGGGACTTTGAGTCCTATGAAAATTTACTGGAAACCGTTTTTACAGATTACGGGATCCCTTATTTTATGGATAAAAAAAGGCCTTTGAAACATCACCCTCTGGTTGACCTGCTGCGGGGCGCGCTGGAAGTCCTGGAAAAAGGCTGGAACTATGAGCCTCTTTTCCGCTACCTGAAAACAGATTTGGCTTCTCTCTCCCGCCAGGAAGTAGACCTCCTGGAGAATTATTGTCTTAGTCACGGCATTTGGGGCAGACGCTGGACGGACGGAAAACCCTGGACCTATCTTAAGCGTTATAGCCTGGGTGAAGACCGGGACGAAGGAGAATATACCGAGGTAGAAGAAAGCGAGTTGAAAAGGATTAACCGGGCCCGGCAAAAAGCTGTGAAGGGGCTCTACAAGCTGGAGCAAAACATCCGGAAGGCGAAAACTGCCCGGGAATACACTGTTTTTGTTTACGAGCTGCTGGAGGAACTGGCTGTAGCCCGTAAACTCGAATACTGGAGCAGTAAGGCGGAGAAAGAAGGACAGTTGGAGGAGGCGCAGGTGCACAGCCAGGTATGGCACAAGGTTATCGAACTGCAGGACCAGATGGTGGAGGTACTGGGAGAGCAGGAGATGAAATTAAACGAATTCAGCCAGCTTCTTAACAGCGCCCTCGATTGCATAGAACTAGGCCTTATTCCTCCGGGGCTTGACCAGGTCCTGGTAGGGTCGCCGGACCGTTCCCGCAACCCGGATATGAAAGCTGTCTTTGTGCTGGGCGTCAATGAAGGTGTTTGGCCGACGCGTGTCAGTCAGCAGGGACTGTTAAGTGACGAAGAGAAAAAAGTGCTGGCACGAATGAAAATTGAACTATCCCCTGCCGGTGATAAACGCCTTTTTTATGAACAGTTCCTTGTCTATTTGACTTTGACCAGGGCCAGCGAATTCCTGTGGATGAGTTATACCCAGGCAGATGAAGAGGGCCGGGCTTTAAGCCCCTCATATATTATTAACCATGTGGAGAAACTGTTTTTGGCTGATCCTGAAAAAAGGTTGTTGAAATTTTACGCGCTGGAGCCGGTGGGGAATGATGAGGATTTTATCACACATCCCCTGCCCGGACTGGGTCTTCTTGCCAAAGGTCTGAGGCAGGCCGTCGACGGGAAGCCGGTCAATCCTGTCTGGTGGGCTGTCTACAACTGGTATCTGGGGCAGGAAGAATGGCAAAAATCTTTGCGGAGGGTCGTAACAGGACTCTTTGCCTCAAACAGGGAAGAAAACCTTTCCACAAAGCAGGTGCGCCAGCTTTACGGCAGCCGCCTGTTAACAAGCGTTTCCCGGTTGGAAAAGTTTCGGGCCTGCCCGTTCTCCCATTTTTTAAACTACGGGCTGAAATTGAAGGAAAGGGAAGAGTACCGGCTGAAGGCCCCAGAACTGGGTCAGTTTTTTCATGCGGCCTTGGAAAATGTCTGCCGTACTGTTTGGGCAAAAGACTTAAGCCTGGCGGATATGACTAATGAACAGGCGGGAGCATTGGTGGAAGAAGCAGTGGACAAACTGATTCCTAAGCTGCAAAACGAGCTGCTGCTCAGCACTTCCCGTTACCGTTACCTCACGCGGAAATTCAAACGGACCGTTTTACGGGCTGTCAGGGTATTACGGGAACATGAGCGGCGAGGCACTTTCCGCCCGCTGGGCCTGGAGATTTCTTTCGGGGCGGAGGGGAAACTTCCCGGTCTCGAACTGAAATTGGCAGACGGTTCAAGTTTACTCCTGCAAGGGAGAATTGACAGGATTGACGGAGCCCGCAGTGAGGAGGGTTATTATATCAGGGTCATCGATTACAAGTCGGGGACTCCCTCTTTAAGCCTGCCGGAAATATATTACGGTCTTAAACTGCAGCTTATGGCCTATCTGGATGTGGTATTAACACATGCCCCCCGGTTGATTGACCAGGAAGCCAGGCCGGGAGGCGTCTTCTATTTTAAAATACAGGACCCCTTTGTATTCGCTCAGGGACCGCAGGAACCCGAAGAAATAGAGAGGAAAATTATGCGTGAATTGAAGTTGAAAGGCTATCTAATCAAGGACGTGGAGGCTGTGCGGCTGATGGACCGGGATATCAGCGGGGCTTCTGACCTGGTGCCGGCCGCTGTTGGCGCGCGAGGAGAGTTCTACAAGAATGTGGGAACCCACCTCACCCTCGAGGAGTTTTCCGGTCTGAGAGTCCATGTTGAAAAGGTTTTGAAAGAGATAGGGCAAGGAATCATGGACGGGAACGTTGCAATCCGGCCTTATCGCTACAAGGGCAAAAGTCCCTGCTCGTACTGTTTGTATAATTCAATTTGCAGGTTCGACGCCAGCCAGCCCGGGCAGCATTACCACAGCTTTCCTGCGATAGAACGCGATGAGGTCTGGCATGAAATCGGGGGCAGGAAGGAGGTATCCTATGAGTAAATGGACGCCGGAACAGGAAGCGGCTATAACCCGAAAAGGGCGCAGCCTGCTGGTCTCAGCCGCAGCCGGGGCCGGAAAGACTGCCGTGCTGGTGGAAAGGATCATCCGGCGCGTCTTGGACAGCGCCGACCCCGTGGATATTGACCGCCTCCTGGTTGTTACCTTTACAAATGCCGCTGCCCAGGAAATGAAGGAGAGGATCGGACTGGCCCTGGCCGAACGCGGCAGGAAAAACCCCAACGATAAAAACATAACAAGGCAGTTTCTGCTATTGGGCAAGTCTTCTATCTCTACTCTTCATTCCTTTTGCCTGGAGATGATAAGACAAAACGTCCACTGTCTTTCCCTGCCCAATGGGCTTTCGCTCGATCCCCGCTTCAGGATTGCCGATGATATTGAGGCCGGACTCTTAAAAATGGAGATTCTGGAAGAGTTGTTTGAAGAAAAATACACGGAGGAAGACCCCCGTTTTTTCCAGCTGGTAGAGTGTTTTGGAGGGGAAAGGGATGACAGGATACTACAAGACCTGGTTTTAAAACTGTATGATTTTTCATGCAGCCAGCCGGACCCCTTCGACTGGCTGCGGCAAGCGGCGGGCACCTTTTCGTCCAATTTGGAAGACGATTCCGTCCAGATATTATTCTCTAATCTCGTTGACAGCATTATACTGCCCATGGAAGAGGCGCTCGACAAGATTAGCGAGGCAAAAGAGATGACAATGTCCCCCGGGGGGCCTGCCATCTATTTGAAAAATCTACTGGAAGAGGAGAACCGGATCCGGGATGTCCTTAACCTCGTGAACAGTCAGTCCTCTGTGAATAATCAGCCCGCTATGGCGCGCTGGCAGGTCGTTTTTGAAGAGCTCGGCCTGATTCGGTTCGGCCCCCTAAAACCGTGCCGGGACAAGGATGTGGATGAGCACAAAAAAAACCGTGTACAGGAACTCAGGAATGAGGCAAAAGAGCTTATTAAGAGTTTGCAAAAAGAATTTCTGTCCCGGACCCCGCAGGAGTTTCTGGAGGACATGAGAGAGATAGCCCCATTGATGGACTCCTTATGCGCTTTGGTAACAGATTTTTCGGAAAGCTACCTCCGGGCTAAATTTGCCAGGAATGTCCTGGATTTTTCCGATATTGAACACTTTGCGCTGGATCTACTGAGAGTAAAATGCGGCGGGAAGTGGACACCTTCACCGCTGGCAGAGAAGATGAGGACTTATTACGAAGAAGTCCTGGTCGATGAATACCAGGACATCAACAGTGTGCAGGAAAACATCTTGACTCTTGTTTCCCGCACAGAGGGCAGTTCTCCCAATATGTTCATGGTAGGGGATGTCAAACAAAGCATTTACGGGTTTCGACTCGCTGAACCAGGCTTGTTCGTGGCAAAATATAACAGTTACCATAAAGACGAGACTGGATCTGACCCGGAGGTGACTAAAGAAAAAATTGTCCTGGCCCGCAATTTCCGAAGCAGGAAATTCATCGTAGACGGGATCAACTATATATTCAGGCAAATAATGAGCGCAAAGCTGGGGGGACTTTCTTATGATGCAGATGCTGAATTGAGCTGCGGGGCTGATTACCCGTTTCTCCCAAATGATGATAGTTTGAAATTGGCCAGGAGCGTGGAAGTACACCTCATTGACCGGGACGATAAAGAAGTACAGCCCCCGGCGGGATTGGAGAAGGATGACGAAAGCACGGAGGAATCTGCGAATACTGTGATTAATGAAAGCGAAGACCTCGACGCCATCCAGATGGAAGCCAGGGTCATCGGCAGGAAGATCCGCGAGATGACCCAAGGGGTCGTCTGGGACAAGGAAAAAGGAAGGTACCGCCCGCTGCAGTACCGTGATATCGTAATACTCCTTCGTTCCACCAAAGGGTCGGCTTTAACCTACCTGGAAGAATTGAGCCTGATGGGAATCCCCGCCTACGCCGAAACGGGGACGGGTTACCTGAGAGCACAGGAGGTCCAGGTCATGCTGGCCTTGTTGAGAATTATAGATAACCCGCGGCAGGATATTCCCCTGACCGCAGTACTGCGGTCACCTGTTACCGGATTGACGGCGCATGAACTGACTGCAATACGTATGCGCAGGCCCCGGGGAGATTTTTATGACGCTGTACGGCTGGCCGCCCGGAAAGAAGAAGGGGCGCTAGGGCGGACGCTGCGGGGGTTTTTAAGGCAGTTGCGGCGCTGGCGCACGTATTCGCGGCGTAATTCCCTGGTAAAACTGATCTGGCTTTTATTCCGGGAGACGGGCTTTTACGACTACGCGGGGGCTATGCCGGCAGGGAAACAAAGGCAGGCCAATTTACGGGCTCTGCATGACCGGGCCAAACAGTATGAAAATACAAGTATGAAAGGACTGTTTAAGTTCCTGCGGTTTTTGGAAAAGCTGGAGGAAAGCGGCGGCGATTTGGGAATAGCCCGGGCTCTGGGCGAGAAAGAAGATGTTGTGCGGATTATGAGCATACATAAGAGCAAGGGGCTGGAATTCCCGGTTGTTTTCCTGGCGGGGTTGGGGAAAAAATTCAACCACACGGACCTGAGAGAAGACATCCTGGTGGACAGGGAGCTTGGACTCGGACCTGTCTGGGTTGATTATGAGAAAAGGCTCAAATATCCAACCCTCGCTAAAATAGCGGTTAAAAACAAGCTGAAAGAAAGGCTCCTGGCAGAAGAAATGCGAGTCCTGTACGTGGCTCTCACCCGCGCCCGGGAATCCCTGGTACTGGTGGGAACTGTTAAAGGGATGCCCGGTAAACAAAAAAAATGGACCAGGGTATTAAAGCACGCTGAGCATGAACTGCCTGTCGGTATTTTAAAAGGGGCCTCTTCTTTTCTGGACTGGCTGGGCCCCTGCCTGCTGCGCTACCGGGAGGAGCAGCAGCACAATGATTCTTCCCTGTTTAAAATTCAATTTTGGAATCCACAGGATATCACAGCTGAACAAAAAGACGGAAGTGATGACATTGCTGCCCTGCTGGAAAAAGTTAGCCGTCTGGAGCAGGTCGAAGAAAGCAGGGAAAGACTGGAGTTTGTTCAAAACAGGATGGGCTGGCAGTATCCGGGAAGAGTCCTGGCTGCAATTCCTGCCAAATTGACGGTGACGGAAATAAAAAACCGGTATCATTATTTACAGCAGGATCACAACAGCAGTCAGAGCTACAGCCGTTGGCGCGAGTTTACCCGGCGCCCTAATTTCCTGCAGGAAGACCGGGGCCTTTCAGCAGGAGAAAAGGGTTCCGCTTTTCACCTGGTAATGAGACACCTCGATATTTCCACAATATTGACTGAGGAAGAGATCGGCAGGCAAATCAGTAATATGGTGGCCGGGGAAATAATCACACCCCAGCAGGGGGAAAGCGTATCGCCGCTGGCAATAGCGCGCTTTTTCCGCTCATCGCCGGGTGAAAGGATGTTAAAAAGCCCCCGGGTTTTAAGGGAAATGCCTTTTACCCTGACAGTGCCCGCCGGAGAACTCTATAGGGAAGTCGAATGCTCTGTTTCTGAAAAGATTATCATACAAGGGACTATTGATTGTCTGTTTGAGGAAAAAGACGGCTATATTTTACTTGACTACAAAACGGACCTTGTTACAGAGGAGACCGTCAACCTTTTGAAAGAACGCTATCGTATCCAGATGGAATTATACAGCCGGGCAGTTGAAAATGTCTTTAAAAAACAGGTCCGTGAAAAGCTGATCTATTCGTTCTGTCTGGGTGAGGTTGTTTCAGTACAATAAGTATCCGCCGTAACCTTCGGAATTTAGTCGAAATGAAAAATCCGAAATTTAAAAATCATTGTAACAAGATAAATATTTGCGTCAAGCAGTGCGTTTTATTATAATTTATCTGGGAATAAAATAATTTAGAATTCCCGGAGGATGTTCCCTTCGGGATTATTCTTGGGAAGAAATATTTAAGCAAAAAAAAGAACTTTTTAAGTTGGAATATGAAAAAGCCAGGTATAATAGATAAAGAAATGGAGGGTTAATATGATTTATTACGTAGAAAACCAGGATATCCTGGAGGCTGCCACAGATGCTGTTGTCTCATCATGCACAACTGCAGGCAGTATGGAAAAAGGGTTGGCCGGACAGGTGGCAAGGGTTTATCCCGAGGTGGAAACAGAGTACAAAGAGGCTCTGGCCCAGGGATTTTTAGGTATAGGTAAGGTGTGGGCTGTTCAGCCGCAGGGAGCCGGTTACATTGTTGTTTTATTTCCAACCAGCACAGAAGCTTCCCGCCGCTCTGATCCGGAGTATATCAAAGCGGGACTGAGGGCGCTTAAGGAAGTTGTGGTGGGTCACGAATGGAAGTCGCTGGCTGTTCCCAAGCTTGGAACAGGTGTTGGCGGACTGGAATGGGCAGATGTGAAAAAAGAAATCGTCGACACTTTCCAGGATGTTCTGGATAAAATTGATTTGTATATTTATGTCTAGGGGAGGAAAAACGATTGAAGATCGGTTTGGTAGGACTGCCTCTAACGGGTAAAACAACTCTGTTAAATTTATTAACCATGTCCAAGGCGGCTACGGGCAGCTTTTCGGGCAAGACGGGCACCAATGTGGGAACAGCCCGCGTGCCGGATAAACGGATAGATTTTTTGAGCGCGCTGTATAAACCGAAAAAAACAACCTATGCACAGATAGAATTTGTCGACATTGCCGGACTTACAGCCAGCCAGGAAGGGCAAAAATCAGGAGCGGGTAAATTCTTGAACGATGTCAGGAACTGTGATGCGCTTGTCCATGTCCTGCGCGCTTTTGAAAATAGCGATGTCGTTCATGTCACTGGTAAAATTAATCCCGCGCAGGACCTGGAAACGGTGGAAATGGAACTCCTCTTTGCTGATTTGGAGCTTATAGAGAAAAGGATTGACCGCATCAAAACGGGAAAAAAGATTACCAAAGAAAACGAACAGGAATTGAAGCTTATGGAGAAATGCAATGCTTTGCTGGAAACAGGAGCTTCCATGCGGGATGCCGAGCTTTCCGAAACGGAAAAACTGCTGCTTCGCAATTATTCATTCTTAACGGAAAAGCCGCGTCTTGCAGTTGTTAACCTGGACGAGGATCAGTTTAAGAGTAAAGACTATCCCTCACGTCAACAATTAAGTCAAATATGTAAAGAGAAGAACATACCCCTTTTGGAAATTTGCGCGCAAATGGAACTGGAGATTAGCGAACTGCCGTATGAAGATAAAAGGTTATTTATGGAAGATTTAGGTTTGGAGGAAACGGGAATAGAACTTTTGGCGCGCAATGTCTACAGCCATTTGGGACTGACCTCGTTTTTTACAGTTGGAGAAGATGAGGTTAAAGCCTGGACGATAGCAAAAGGATTGAGCGCCAGGGAAGCAGCCGGAAAAATCCATTCTGATATTGAAAGAGGTTTTATCCGGGCCGAGGTAGTTAAATACGGTGATATAGCAGAACTTGGCAGCATGCCAAAAGTGAAGGAAAAAGGGCTGTTTAGACTGGAAGGCAAAGATTATACCGTGCAGGACGGGGATATCATCCATTTCCGGTTTAATATTTAATAGCAAAAGAAAAGTATTAAACAGTTTACTGCTAAATTACCTCCTGATAGGAAAGACTAAAAGTAGGTTCGCAAACAAAAGTCCTATTTAGTCCTATGAGGAGGTTTGATTTTATGGAAAAGGAATACTTTCGAATAGCGGGTAAATGTCCCCACTTTGAATCCGTCCGGTCGGCCAGGGGTATTGAATCCGGGATGCTCGACACGAGGGATTTGACGCCTCGCTGCGACCATTGCGCATACTGGCTTGGCGGAACCTGTGATATGTTCCTGGCGCGGGGAAAAAGTTAAGCAAAACAACGTGCTAAACAAAGTTGATTTTTATGCAAATCTAAGCAGCAGGATAACACCTTCGCTCTGTCGAACTTAGTTTATAAAGTCCCAAAATAATAAGGGGAGGGTTTACTATGTTGACAAGAATATGTGCAGGTGGTGTAGTCTTTCAGAATGACCGGGTCTTCATCATGAAAAACGATAAGGGAGAATGGGTGCTGCCCAAGGGCGTGGTACACAGCAGGGAGGTTCCCCGGGACGCAGCTCAGCGCCGGGTCTGGCAGGAAGGTGGAGTTGAGGCAGTGGTACTGTCTCCCGCCGGGGAAACAAACTACGAATTCTACTCTTATTCTCGTAAAATGCCGGTGTGCAATAAGATCGACTGGTTTATCATGGAAGCAACATGTAATACCTTCTCCATAAACAAAGACGCAGGTTTTGACGACGGTGGTTTTTTCCCTATAGAGGAAGCCCTGGAAAAGATAACGTATAGTCAGGATAAGTCTCTGGTTCGTCTGGCTTTTAGAAAATACAACAATTTTACAAAAGGCGAACTAGCGGCGACGGTGGGCTAAAGACAAGAGCAAAAGCGTTTTCTGATAAGGTCTTTTGGCTTTGTGACAAGGCAAAAGACCTTTGTTTTTTACCCTGAACTTTCTTGTAAATGTTTTTGTGTAATCTCAGCGGGGGGTCCTACATATATTGGAGTTAAGGCCATCAATTATCTGCATCTAAGGAGTGATCCGAATATGGAAGGAATTAAATGTCCGGTTTGCATGGCAATCAGCGTTGCCCATACTGTGAAGGACGGTGACCTGGTTAAATGCAATTATTGTAAGGCTAAGTATACTGTAACACGATTGAGAAGATTTACTATCCTGGCTAAGGAAATGGGAAAGCTAACCCCCCAGAGTACGGATTACCGCAACATGGAGGAGTTTGTGAAACAGATGGATAACAGGCCTTTACTGGAGCTGGTCAGGCTTGTGACTAACGAACTGGTCGAGAGATACAGGAAAAAAGAAGGGGTAGAGAATTTAAGCGATAGAGGAATTAGCTGATAAATGTAGAATTTGTTAGCCAGGATTATTGTAACGTTGTGTCGTTACGAGCTAAAAACGGATGGTGGCACAAATGGAGACATTGAAACTAAAGATACGTTATGAAGACCGTATCGGTTTGGTCCTCGATATTTCCAGGGTTCTGTACAACTATGGTCTTAATATTGCTGCCCTACAGTTGATGAACAACGTAATGTTTTTGGAGATTGAAAAGCACGGACCTGAAACCTGGCTGTCCCTTAAGAAGGATCTGGAGGGGGTGGCTACTATCGTGTCTGTGGAACCGGTCACAGATATGCCTTACCAGTCCAGGGAAAAACAGATAGAAGCAATTATTAATTCTATAACTATCTCTGAACCACAACCGGAGGGCTTTTCTGAGATAGTAGGCAACAGCCCTGCCATAAAGGGAGCTATAGCCTTGGCCAGGCAGGTGGCCGACAGTGATTCAACAGTCCTCCTAAAGGGAGAAAGCGGCACAGGCAAAGAACTGTTTGCCCGGGCTATCCACATGTCCAGCAGCAGGAAGGATAAAGTTTTTGTACCGCTAAACTGCGGGGCCATACCTGAGAACCTGCTGGAAAGCGAACTTTTTGGTTATGTGGACGGGGCTTTCAGCGGCGCGAAGAAAGGGGGAAGGGTAGGTTTATTCCAATTCGCCAGCGGCGGGACCATTTTTATGGATGAGATTTCAGAACTGCCTTTCCATCTTCAGGTAAAGCTTTTACGTGTCCTGCAGGAAGGGAAACTGCGGCCTCTGGGCGCTAATGAAGAAAACCCGGTTAACTGCCGGATCATCACGGCTACCAATCGGAATATAGAAGAAATGGTGCAGAAAGGGCAGTTCAGGGATGACCTCTATTACCGTCTTAATGTCATCCCGATCCAGATCCCGCCCTTGCGCCAGCGTAAAGATGATATAGTTCTCTTATCAGAAAACTACCTGGAGAAATACCGTACCAGGTGTGGACTGGAAAAACAGCTGTCCCAGGAAGCTTTGGGTAAAATGATGGTGTATAACTGGCCCGGGAATGTCAGGGAACTGGAAAATGTATTGGAAAGAGCTCTTCACCTTTCGAGGGGAAGGGAAATATTAAGCCAGGACATTATGTTTGACAGTGAGTGCGAAAACATTTACCGGGTAAACGAAACAGAGAGGGTGCAATTGAAAGGGGCGGCGGCGCGCGCGGAAAAAGAAGTGATAATCAGCGCGTTAAAGGCACATGGCAGCATTAGAAAAGCGGCCGTGTTTCTCGGTGTTTCTCACACTACAATAGCGAATAAAGTGAAAAAACTGGGCATTGAAACTGTAAAGATTACCTGACGGTGGCACGAAAACATGCCACCGTATTTCCTTGTTTTACTATGGACTTGTCAAAAAAACTTTACGCTAATATGTTTGTTAAAACGTATTTTTTTTGAAACCTCCTGTTAATAGGGTGTTAAACAGGAGGTTTTTAATGGCACGGTTTTTGCAAAGAAAATGGACATAATAGAACAATAGGGGGTTTACGCAATGATTATCGGAGTACCTAAGGAAATAAAGAATAACGAATACAGGGTGGGCATTACTCCTGCCGGGGTGAGGGCCCTTGTAAGCTCGGGGCATGAGGTGTTTGTAGAAAAAGAGGCCGGGATGGGAAGCGGTATCACGGATGTGGAATACACCCAGTCTGGGGCGAAGATACTGGATGATGCCGCTAAAGTCTATGATATAGCAGACATGATTATTAAAGTGAAGGAGCCGCTTTCGCCTGAATACGAATTGTTAAAAGAAGGGCAGATACTATATACTTATCTTCATCTTGCTCCCGAACCTGAATTAACCAGGGTGCTGTTAAAGAAGAAGGTGGTTGGTATCGCTTACGAGACAGTCCAGCTTCCTAACGGGACGCTGCCGTTGTTGACACCGATGAGTGAAGTGGCAGGCCGGATGGCGGTGCAAATAGGCGCGCATTTTTTGGAAAAACCCTGTGGGGGAAAAGGGGTTTTGCTCGGTGGGGTACCTGGTGTGGAGCCCGGCTATGTGGTCATCATAGGTGGCGGAATTGTCGGGACCAACGCTGCCAGGATGGCAGCTGGAATGGGCGCTCAGGTTACAATAATAGAGAAAAACCCGGACCGCCTGATATACCTGGACGATATCTTTAAGGGAAGAGTTAAGACAATCATGTCGAACGCCTATAACATCGAAAAAGAGGTGTCTAAAGCAGACCTGCTCGTTGGCGCGGTGCTGATTCCGGGTGCAAAGGCGCCCAAGCTCGTGACTGAAGAAATGGTCAAGGGAATGAGCCCCGGTTCCGTTATAGTCGATGTAGCCATCGACCAGGGCGGGTCGATAGAAACAATTGACCGGGTTACAACACACAGTGACCCTGTTTATGTGAAGTTTGGCGTACAGCATTATTCTGTTGCTAATATGCCTGGGGCTGTAGCACGCACTTCAACTTTTGCCCTTACCAATGTCACGATACCTTATGCTGTGGAAATTGCCGGCAAGGGCTGGAAGAAAGCTGTTTTGGAAAATCCTGCCCTGGCCAAAGGCATAAATGTTGTGAATGGCAAGGTGACTTACGCAGCTGTAGCTGAAGCCCACAGTTTACCCTATACACCTTTATCAGAAGCAATTTAAATATTTGGCAGCTATGTACGTGAGGTGCGGGAAAAATTCTCTTTTTTCGCACCTCTTGCTAACTGGTTTCCAAAACCTTTATATATTCATGATATTAAGAAAAATGAAATAAATAAATTTATTAATGCAGACAGTACTTGACTAGTATGGGGGGGTGAGAAGTAAAATAGAATGGGTTTTATAAAAAAATGGGAAGGGGTTATTAGATGAAGGCTATTGAAAGTCTGGTGGGTTCGTTAAATTCTCTTGTATGGGGACCCTACATGTTGGTGCTTCTGGTTGGAACTGGTCTTTTCCTAACTTTGCGGTTGAATTTTATATCTTTCAGGTATCTTCCCTATGCGCTGAAACTGGCTTTCAGCAAAAATCAGGACGATAAATCAGCAGGTGATATCAGTCACTTCCAGGCTCTGATGACTGCCCTGGCGGCAACGATAGGCACGGGTAACATTGCCGGTGTTGCTACGGCCGTAACATTGGGCGGACCGGGCGCTGTGTTCTGGATGTGGATAACCGCCCTGGTAGGTATGGCAACTAAATACGCGGAAGCCATCCTTGCCGTTAAATACCGTATTGTTGACGACAGAGGCGAAATGGCCGGCGGTCCCATGTATTTCCTGGAGAAAGGTTTAAACATGAAGTGGCTGGGCATACTTTTTGCCTTTTTTGGAGCAGTGGCCGGATTTGGGATAGGCAATATGGTTCAATCAAATTCGGTGGCAGCAGCCATTGAGGCTACATTTAAAGTTCCACCCATTGCAAGCGGTATAGTCCTGGCTATTTTGACTGCCCTTGTAATCCTTGGCGGAATAAAAAGTATCGGCAGAGTAACCTCTACACTGGTTCCTGTTATGGCAGTGTTTTATATTATTGGAGGACTGGTCATAATTCTAATGAATATTGCTAATCTGCCTGCAGCAGTAGCATTTATTCTCAAGGCAGCCTTCAGCGGCCATGAAGCTATTGCAGGCGGTTTTGCCGGTGCTACGGTGGCGCAGGCGATCCGTTTCGGTGTAGCCCGCGGCGTATTCTCCAACGAGGCCGGTTTGGGAAGCGCGCCTATTGCTGCTGCCGCTGCCAAGACTGACCATCCTGCCCGTCAGGCGCTAGTGTCTATGACCGGTACTTTCCTCGATACAATAATTGTTTGTTCAATTACAGGTTTAGTCCTCGCAATTACCGGCATGTGGCAGGAGGCTAATCCCGCATCATTGACCGGAGCAGCCTTGACAACGGCCGCCTTTAGTAAAGGTCTACCCGGAATGTGGGGAGGTTTTATTGTCTCGGTAGGTATTATACTCTTCGCTTATTCAACTATCCTGGGGTGGGCATATTATGGTGAAAAATGTGCCGAGTACCTGTTAGGCAGCAAAGTTGTAGTACCTTACCGTTATCTGTGGGTAATATTTGTAGCAGTAGGCGCTGTTGCCAAACTGTCTTTTGTTTGGGACCTGGCCGATACGCTAAATGGTTTAATGGCAATACCTAACTTGATCGGTCTGCTTCTTTTAAGCGGTGTCGTAGTTTCGGAAACCAAGGACTTCTTTGAAAACATTTATGCAAAAGAAAAGGGCCTGAGTGCGAAAACAGACTATTAGGAGACCGGTGCGATTGACTTAATATCTTTAAACAATAAACAGCAAGGAAGGGGCCTGCCCCTTCCTTGGCCTCTTTATCCGATGGCTAACCGTCACTAAGACGCCCATTTCAAAAGTGGGGCGATAAGTGACATAATATCTTTTCGGGAAGTGATTCTGTAATGAAAGAAAAGAAAACCATAGCGGGGAGAACAATTGAACAATGGTACAGCGAATACCCGCTGCTTCGGGAGATAACAGCAACCAAAGAAGTATTCTGGATAAACCCACAGTATGAAAAAGAAGCCGGTGCGAAAGCAAACGTTGTCTTAGATGAAAAAGATGTTTTGGCTGCGGAAGAAAGGCTGACCAGATTTGCTTCTTATATAGCAAAAGTATTTCCGGAAACCAGGGCTGCGAATGGTATTATTGAATCCCCTCTTGTTGAGATCCCCGGAATGAAAAAGGAAATAGAGCGTCTCTACGGTCAAATTATCAGCGGGGCTTTATATATAAAAAAAGACAGCCATCTTCCCATTGCCGGATCAATCAAAGCGAGGGGCGGTATTTATGCTGTATTAAAAATTGCCGAGGAGCTTGCCTGGAAAAGCAAGATGCTGACAGCAACAGGTGATTACGCGGCGTTGGATGGCGATCCGTTTAGAAGGCTATTCTCCCGGTATTCAATCGTTGTAGGTTCAACAGGCAATTTAGGTCTTAGCATCGGCATTATGAGCGCGCAACTGGGTTTTAAAGCAACCGTTCATATGTCGGCTGATGCAAAGAAGTGGAAAAAAGATTTGTTAAGGGCCAAGGGTGTGAATGTGGTCGAACACAGTTCGGATTACACCCGCGCGGTTGAAATGGGCAGGGAACAGGCCTTGAAGGACCTTAACAGTTTCTTCATAGATGATGAGAATTCAGTTGATTTATTCCTGGGCTACGCTGTCGCTGCCGGAAGGTTCAAAGAGCAACTGAATGACAGCGGCGTCATTGTTGATGAAAAACACCCGCTTTTTGTCTATCTTCCTTGTGGCGTAGGCGGCGGCCCGGGCGGGATAACATATGGTTTAAAACTGCAGTTTAAAGAAAATGTGCATTGTTTTTTTGCCGAACCAACACATTCCCCGGCAATGTTAGTCGGTTTACTGACAGGACTGCATGAGCAAACATCCGTTCAGGAATTTGGGATTGATAATATCACTGAAGCGGACGGACTGGCTGTAGGCCGACCGTCCGGGCTGGTGGGCAAGATGCTGGCAGACGCTATTAGCGGCGTCTATACGGTCGGAGACGATCAGCTCTATATATTGCTGAAAACTATGGCTGAAGCGGAGAATACTTTTTTGGAACCTTCCGCTGTGGCCGGATTTGACGGCCCGGCCAAATTGTTTAAGTCTGCGGGGGGCCAGGAATACCTTAAGGCCAAAAACCTTAGGGACCATATGAATAATGCGACACATATCGTATGGGCAACCGGGGGCAGTATGGTTCCGGGAGAAATTATGGAGAGCTTTTATAATAAAGGGAAAGCAATAACCGGGGCCAAAAAGGGGAAATAAACGCAAGTGATGTTCAACCGTGTTCAACCGTGTTCAACCGTGAATATCACATAACCGTGAGTAAAGTCTTTTTTTTTCTTGTTATTTTATATATAATAGCAATGTTGGTAAAGGCTTACCCCGCTGATGGCTGTTAAGGTCAAAAACATGGGGTATGCTATGGCGTTGTTACTTTATGGTACTAGGGAGGCTAGGAATGAAAAACGACTTATGGATAACTGAACAACAAACAGAGGATTTAAGGATTTCTTTCCGGGTTAAAAAAACTATTCATGAAGAAACTACCGCTTATCAGGAACTTTCGGTGGTGGATACCTATGCCTACGGCAGGCTGCTGATGTTGGACAACTGTGTAATGACCACCCTTAAGGATGAATTTGTCTATCATGAGATGATAAGCCTGGTTGCATTGAATACACATCCTAACCCGGAAAACGTGCTTGTTATCGGGGGTGGTGACGGCGGTTCCATCCGGGAGGTAATCAAACACCCCAGGGTAAAAAAAGCTACTTTGGTCGAAATTGATGCCAGGGTTATCGAAGCCTCGCGGCAGTATCTGCCAGAAATAGCAGTTGCGCTGCAGGATCCTGATGTGAGGGTTATAATTGACGATGGCATTAAACACGTCCAGGAAAGCAAAAACAAATATGATGTAATACTGATAGATTCAACAGACCCGGTAGGACCTGCTGTCGGTTTATTTGCCCCGGAATTTTACAAAAACGTATATGAGGCCCTGAGAGAAGACGGGATTATGGTAGCTCAGACGGAGTCGCCCTTTTTGGGGCAGGAGTTGATCAAGCGTATTCATGGTGACTTAAAAAATATTTATCCGATAGTCAGGCTTTATCTCGCAAATATCCCTACATATCCAACGGGTCTGTGGAGTTTTACCCTGGCGTCCAAACGTTATGACCCGTTAAACGTTAACCCGGAAGAAATTCGCGATACGAGAACACGCTACTATAACAAAGAAATTCACTTTGCTTCTTTTGTTCTGCCCAACTTTGCCGCTGAAATTCTTGAATGACAGGGGGAACGGGGACTTGAACAAATACTTAAATAGAATGACAGGGTTCATGGGGACTGCAGAAAGTATTGAAGAATGTCAGGCTGTTTTAATTGGTCTGCCCATGGATTTCACGGTGAGCCATCGTCCCGGTTCACGTTCGGCTCCCCAGGCCATAAGAAATATTTCCTTTGCCCTGGAGGAATATAGCGTTTACCAGGACAAGAGCCTTCTTGATATGAAATTTTATGATGCTGGTGACGTATCTCTGCCCTTTGGCAATATCAAAGAGTGTCTAAAACGTATCGAAGAGGTGGCGCAAGATGTTTTTGCAAGTGGTAAATTACCCCTTTTTATGGGGGGCGAACACCTTGTTACGTATCCGCTTGTCAGGGCATGCAGACATTATCACCCGGATCTGGTAATCCTTCATTTCGATGCGCATGCTGATTTGCGTACGGAATATGAGGGGGAAAAGGAGTCCCATGCCACTGTTATGAACAAAATCGCAGGGCTGCTTGGCAAGGATAGGATTTACCAATTTGGGATCCGTTCCGGGACTGAAGAAGAGTTTATTTTTGCAAGGCAATATACCAGGTTGTATGTGGATGAAATTTTTCCGGCCTTAGATCGTGTAATAGAGGAGGTCAGGGATAAACCGGTTTATATTACTCTGGATATTGATGTGGTTGATCCTGCTTATGCGCCCGGAACCGGTACACCGGAACCGGGAGGGTGTACATCAAGGGAAATCCTTTCTGCCATAAGGGCTATGAAAAACTTGCATGTAGTAGGCATGGATATGGTAGAGATCTCACCTTTGAACGATAAATCCGATATTACGGCTATACTTGGGGCAAAACTGGTGCGCGAGGCTCTTTTGGCCTATGTAAAATAACAAAAGGGGAGGATATTCCAATGAAGGCGACAGCAACGGTGTTATGCGAGAACAGTGTTTTTAGAATTCCAGGCGCTGTGGCTGAGCACGGCTGGGCAGTTTTCCTGGAAACCGATCAGGGGAATTTTCTTTTTGATACAGGGCAGGGGAAGGCCATTATCAATAATGCCCGAGTGTTAAAAAAAGACCTTTCTGGTATTAAGGCCGTTATACTCAGCCACCGCCATTATGACCATACGGGAGGTCTTTTAGATGTTCTTGAAACCACCGGCCCGGTAGCTGTTTATTCTCATCCCGACCTGTTTAAAGAGGGCTATGTAATCCTGAACGGGAAAACAAGTCATATTGGAGTACCTTATAACCGTACTCTGCTGGAAACCAAGGGAGCTAAATTTGTTTTCTGCAGAGAATACCGCGAGATAGTGCCCGGAATGTACGTGACTGGAGAGGTTCCAAGGCAGACCGCTTATGAGAAGGGTGACAGCGATCTTGTCTGCAGGGTGGGCGACGGTTTTGCCAGCGATCCCATTTATGATGACCAGTCAATTATTATCACTACAGGCGCGGGCCTTTTCATAATCTTAGGATGCGCTCATGCCGGTATTATTAATACGATTGAATATGCAATTAAACAGACAGGATGCAGCCGTATCCATACCATAATCGGCGGCACCCACCTTGGTCCGGTCAGTGAAGAACAGAAGGAACAAAGCATTAAAGCATTGAAAGAATTTGACATAGGCAGGATTGGCGTATCCCACTGTACCGGGCTGAAAACATCAATGAGACTGGCCGGCGAATTCGGGGAGAGGTTCTTTTTCTGTAACGTCGGTACCGTTGTTACTGTATAGGCAGGCCGCATATGGAAAAAACCAACTGAAACTTTGCATTTCACAAACTTATGCTTATCCATGCTTATACAGCTATACATGCCAGAAAAAAGAAGTTGACATTAACAAGCCGTACATGATAGAATATCACTTGTCAACTGCGGCAATCAAACTGCCTCGGTAGCTCAGTTGGTAGAGCAGAGGACTGAAAATCCTCGTGTCGGTGGTTCGATTCCGCCCCGAGGCACCATCTTATTTGCGGAAGTGGCTCAGTGGTAGAGCATCGCCTTGCCAAGGCGAGGGTCGCGGGTTCGAATCCCGTCTTCCGCTCCATTTATCAAAAAAAAACCTGGCAGTGCCAGGATTTTTTAGTAGTTCAGATATCCTCCCTTGACAGGGACAGGCGGGATTTGATACAATAATCTTTGCGCTAGTTGCAGATATGGTGCGGTGGCGAAGAGGCTAACGCTGCGGACTGCAAATCCGCCATGCGCCGGTTCAAATCCGGCCCGCACCTCCAAAATCAAATACAATATGCCCGAGTGGCGGAATCGGCAGACGCACTGGACTTAAAATCCAGCGGGACTTAAATCCCGTACCAGTTCAAGTCTGGTCTCGGGCACCACTTAGAAAGAAAAGGTTTATGCGGTGTGGTAAAAAAACGGCATAAACCTTTTTTGTTCTATCAGAAAGAATTGTTACTTAACCGGAAGGCAAACCAGTTGAAAAGATGCGGTTTATTATTATAGCTATCTGTAGTTCCCAAGATTAAAATTTATGGCTCGGAGGAAGCCAAGATTTTTTATGATAAACAAGTTTGTAATAATTATCTCTTATTTCTGTTTAGCAGTTTCCGCAGCCAGCTTGTTTTTTTCTTTGTAAGGTCATAATACTCGGCTGTAACTCTATATTCCAGTTTACTACCGCATCTTTCCCTGTAATTTTCGTCATTAAAATGCCAGCCCCGGCACGCGACCGAGCCGGTGCTGTCAGGACTATAATTGAGCAGCATTTCGGCGACCGGGTTGGTTATGTCATAACCGCCTTCCATACACTCGCTGCCAGGGCAAGGAAATTCAAAAAAAGCGGAATCATACGGTCCGCGGCTTTCATCCCGCGAAGATAATACATTTTCACCTGGATCCAGGTATTTCAATTGCAGTCTTAGTGTTTTTAAATGCTTGTACCGGTCAATCAGATATCCCGCCGCGGCAGCTTTCATGTAGAAAATTGCTTTTTTGGTTTGATTCTCATCAGAAGGCATTTTGATTAACCTCCGGTTATATAGTAGTTATATAGTAATGGTATTTGATGGTTGTTATACTGAATTTGTTTTACTCTTAATTTTAGGTTATCATAAAACCTTTTTCCCTACTATCAATTTTAACAAGTAATTTATGAACAGGAAAATTTCAATTTAAAATGCTTAGTAAAATAGCTAAGTAAAATATACAGTATTTTTCCAAAAATACATTGACGGTCAGCATCAGATTGTATACAATAATACCAACATACATGTATAACACAATTCTGATAGGAGGAGTATAAGATGCTGCTGGCTTATAACCGCTATGCCAAATCCGATTCTGCATTTATTGATGAACTAAGCATTCTGGCGGAAAAAAACAATGAGATTGCCCCCGAACTATACGCCAAATATGATGTGAAACGCGGGCTAAGAAACAGTAACGGGACCGGGGTTCTGGTCGGGTTGACCGGAGTGGGCGATGTGCAGGGATACTGTATGGAAAATGGAATAAAGGTCCCCGATGAAGGGAAACTTTTCTACAGGGGAATTGAAATAAGTGATCTCATTAAAGGGTTTCAGGAGGATCAAAGGTTTGGCTTTGAAGAAGTATGTTACCTTCTGCTTTTTGGTGAGCTTCCCACTAAATGTGAACTGGAGGAGTTTAATCAACTGTTGGGGCAAAACAGGAGTTTGCCTAACGGTTTTACGGAAGATATGATGCTGAAGGTTCCGAGTAAGGATATTATGAATAAGCTGGCAAGAAGTGTGCTGGCTGCGTATTGTTATGACAGCAATCCGGAAGATATCAGCATAAAAAATGTACTAAGGCAGTCAATTGAACTGATTGCCCGTTTCCCGACCATGGTGGCTTACGGATACCAGGCGAAAGCCAGGTATTATGACAGTAAAAGCCTGTACCTACACAGCCCGCGGCCTGATTTGAGCACAGCTGAAAACCTGCTGCATATGATCAGACCGACCTGTGAATATACGCGGCTGGAGGCCGAACTGTTAGACCTTGCCCTTGTCCTGCATGCCGAACATGGTGGAGGTAACAACTCAACCTTTACCATGAGAGTAGTTACATCTACCGATACGGATACATATTCTGCAGTAGCTGCGGCAGTAGGCTCCTTAAAAGGAAGCAAACACGGGGGAGCAAATATAAAGGTGCTGGAAATGATCGAGGACATTAAGTTGAACGTAAGCGACTGGTCCGATGACGATGAATTAAATGCCTACCTTAATATGATAATAAACAAAAAGGCAAATGACAAATCAGGGTTGATTTACGGCATGGGCCATGCCGTCTATACCGTATCCGACCCCAGGGCGGTACAGTTGAAGTCCAAAGCCGAAAAACTGGCAGAAGCAAAGGGGATAAAGAAAGAGTTTGAGCTGTATGCCGCTATAGAGCGACTGGCCCCCGCTATCCTCAATAAGTCCGGGAGTTCGGCCAAACAGGTTGCCAACGTAGACCTTTATTCAGGCTTTGTATACAGCGCTCTGGATATTCCCAGGGAACTCTTTACCCCCCTGTTCGCTGTGGCAAGAATAAGCGGCTGGTGCGCCCACAGGATAGAGGAAATCATCAGCGGAGGAAAAATTATCAGACCTGCCTACAAAAATGTACTGGATACCAGAGAATATGTTCCGCTGAGAGACAGATGAGAGGCAGAAGAAAAAAAGCAGCAAAAGAACGGCGTTGAGCCGTTTTTTTACTGCATAAGTTTAGACGCAAAATTATCTGTGTTTATAGGTAAAACTGAAAGCTATTGTTGTATTAAGAAAAAAAGGGTAAACTTATCACTAGAAATACCTGGCAGTTGTTAAGTGAAGGTAAGGAAAGGAAAGGGAGGAGTTCAGTGAACCGGTATATTGCCCTGATAGGTGATATCATTAATTCCAGGAAACTGCAGAAAAGGGACCAGGTCCAGCTAAAACTGCAGGCAGTCCTTGAAAAGATAAACAGCAGATATAAACAATATATAGTATCTAAGTTCGTTATAACCATTGGGGATGAACTGCAGGGACTACTTGTGCCCGGTGCGCCCGTATGCCAGGTGACGGCTGAGCTGCTGGAAGAGATGTACCCCGTTAAATTAAGGTTTGGCCTGGGTCATGGAGAACTGGCTACCCGCCACATCAACACAGAGATGGCGCTGGGGATGGACGGCCCCGCGTTCTACCTGGCCCGGGAAGCAGTTGAGGCTGCGCATGAAAGCAAGGGTTATTCAATTGTGTTAAGATCTGCATTTTTAAGCGACCAGGTCGTGGACCAGATAAATGTAACGCTGGGACTGCTCTGTGTCATACGTAACCTGTGGAATGACAAGTTCCTGCAAATCATACATCTTCTGCGGGCTGGGAAAAAACAAACTGAAGTAGCTGAAGAAATTGGTGTTACACAGCCCTATATCAGTGAACTGGTAAGCCGGGCCTGCTGGAAGGAAGTAAAAAAGCTTGAGATTAAAGCAGAAGAATTATTGAAGCTGTACCTGGAGAGGCAGAAATCGGCAGGGTATAAGTAACCGGCTTATAATACCGGCATATAAAGAATATACTTATGGTTATGAATTTCGGGAATGCATTTAATAAGTCTGGTCACTCTTTATTATCAGAATCATACTTGCGCCATTACTGCGTATAAATTGCTCGATTACCACACTTTCCGGCTGACGGCAGGCCTCGCGTTGTTTCAAAAGGTTTTGCTTATCCTGTGTGTGTTGATTGTAATAACATCATTTGCCAATATTTTTATAAGGATGGCCTTGTTTTCAATTAAAACAAAATTTATCCAGGATACGGAGCTTGTAAAAATCGGAAGATATATCGGCATTGTGGAACGGCTGCTGACGGTTATCGGTGTTATCGCGGGGGCGTATGAAGCATTAGCGGCCTTATATGCTTCCAAGACGGCAATCCGGTTCGGACAGGCCAGGGAAGACCCCCAGTTCGGTGAATATTATCTTCTGGGCACTTCACTCAGCGCCTTGTTCGGGATTACAGCCGGAATGTTATTAAAGTGGGTACTGGGATGAGACGCTTGAAATAAAGGCCAGATATAACTGCATTTTAAAGGTATTATATCGAGTCAGCTAAAATACAAGGCAGGAAAGAATGATGATACAATCAATATGTAGAATTGCAATATTAGTTGTCTCCGGTTTATTAATAGCGGCTCCTCTTACTTCCATTGATCTAAATTACCCGACGGGTATCGCCGGGATAATTGTACTGTTAAGCAGTATGCCGACACTGGGGATGACTTATAAAAAGCCGGTCTATGTTTTTCTGGCATTATCTTTTTTCTTGTTTATCAAATACAGACTGCCTTTTGGGGTTTTAATAGACGGAGTCAACTACATGTTGGCTATTGCAGCAATTGTGGCGGTAATGCAGATATTTGCCATCCCCGTAAAAATGGGAAATTATGACAGGGTATTAGAGAAGTACCTGAAATTAAAATACAAAAAGGAATTAACTTTATATGTATTCTTGAAACTTATTACACATGTATTAGGCAGCTTTATGCTTTTCGGATGCATCCCTATGCTGTTTACAATCTTCTATGCACCTTTGAAAAAAATGGTGCATGAACCCACACGTTTTCTTGCAACCGCCCTGAACAGGAGCTTTTCGCTGGTCACTTTATGGGCCCCAAGTACTGTCAATGTTATTCTGGTTTTAGAGATAACGGGAGTTAAATGGCTGGATGTGCTGTTGCCCGCTGTTTTATTGACCGTTATAGGGCTTGCTACATCTGTTTTCTTGGAAGCAAAGCTCCATTTAAAAGATCATTCTATTAAAATTAACGAAATTTCAACAGAAGAAGATAGCAGTTTCGGGAAAGAAGATATAAAAAAGGTCAGGACCC
>Ga0228535_1000732_pt1 | contig 77019 bp, 63 predicted proteins | sample SJ1metagenome_FD_168457 | JGI IMG/M metagenome (GOLD analysis project Ga0228535, IMG submission 168457) | Enriched culture of PCE-dechlorinating microbial communities from Ithaca, New York, USA - SJ1 | ecosystem: Engineered > Modeled > Simulated communities (microbial... > Unclassified | place...
GGAGGTGTTTTATGAAGAGGAAGATTGTCGGGTTGGTAAGTATTTTCTTTATGGCCTTGATGCTGGCGATACCGATGGGCACAATGGCGGCCGAGGATACCATTAAATTGGTCGATGTGGCTCCTCTTTCAGGTCCGGTCAAGGATATCGGGGATCGTTATCTGGAAGGCACGAAATACGCGATTGAAATTATTAACAAAAACGGCGGACTTTTGGGCAAGAAAGTTGAGCTTATTTCCATCGACTCGGAATATAAGCCGGATGTGGCGACACGGAAAGCACAAACAGTAATTTTGAAAGAAGGTGCTAAGTTTTTTCATGTTCCCGCTGGTACACATATAGGAATTGCTGTACTTAATCTTGCAGAAAAAAATGACCTTTTAATATTCACATCAGGCGTGATGTCAGCGAGTTTGACAGGTGCCAATTGCAACAAACGCTTTTTCCGGGTCTGCGGCACTACGGATCAGTATTCGTACGCATTAGCAAATGCAATAGTAAAAGAAGGGCACAAAAAAATAGCTATTATAGCTCAAGACTACTCATTCGGCCATGAAGCTGTAGTTGCTTTTAAAAAGAAACTTGCCGAGCTTGATCCCAGCACAAAAATAGTATCGGAAATATTTCATCCAATTGGCACCAAGGATTTTGCTCCTTATGTAAGCCAGTTTATTGCAGCAAAACCTGACGCCATCTTTTCGCCAAATTTCGGTAATGATATGACGATATTTCTCAAACAGGGACGTCCCATGGGGATGAAGCAGAAGGTGTTCTCTTATTTTAACGGCGATGAAGTTGTGATAGCCGGGCTCGGGAATGATGATCTTATCGAAGGTAATGTCGGAGTAGAAACTTATTATCTGACTATTCCAACCAAAAAAAATGCCGAGTTTGTAGCTCAATACCATAAAGATGTTGGAAATTACCCCGCTTTCTGGAGAGCCAAAGCTTATTTAGCAGTAATGTTCTGGGCCGAAGCGGTCAAAAAGGCAGGTACAACAGATGTGACCGCTGTAAGAAAAGCCTGGGAAGGTCTTACCTATGACAGTCCGGCCGGCCTCTGGACAATGAGGGCGTGTGATCATCAACTGCAATCGGCTTGGTGGTATGCGAAAAATGTTAAGAAGAATAAATTTTATAAACATGCCTATGTCGATACGGCCCAGCAAATTCCGGCTAAAGAAGTCACAATATCTTGTGAAGATACCGGCTGTAAAATGAGTCAATAAAATAACAAGGAGCGCAAAACGTGAGTATATTAATTACCGGTGGAACCGGATTTATCGGAGCCCATGTTGCCCGGTTGGAAATGGAAGCGGGGGAGAAAGAAATTTATCTTTTTGACATTAATCCCTCAATCAAACTCCTGGACGATATAGCGGATAAAGTTACCCTGATACGGGGGGATTTGAGTAATTATAATCATGTGACGAATGTTATAAAAGTTGCCAGGCCCAAAACGATCTTTCACTTGGGAGGAATGCTATCCGTGCCCTCGGATGCCGATCCTACGGCTTCTTTCAGGGTCAATGCCATGGGTACTTTCCATATTTTTGAGGCAACTAGGCTATTTGATGTGCCGCAGATAATTTTTGCGAGCACCATCGGCACCTATGGTTTGGATTTGGAGGAAGGCAGTACCATAAATGATTATTCCCTCCAGCGGCCGGAAATTTTTTACGGTGCAACAAAGGTTTTTAGTGAATTGATGGGGCACTTCTATCGCCGAAAATATGGTTTGGATTTTCGCGGAGTGCGTTACCCTTCCATTGTTGGTCCTGGAGTTAAAACGCCGGGACTTAATCAGTATACGTCCTGGATGATCGAAGAAAGTATAAAAGGCAAACCATTTGAAGCTAATGTGTCGCCGGATACCCGGCCTCCCGTGATGTATTTTAAAGATGCAGCACGTGCTCTGATGCAGCTGGCAAAAGCACCGCGGGAAAATATCAAAATGGTTAATTATTTAGTGGCGGGGGTAAAACCTGCTGCGACTGCCCAGGAACTTGCAGATATAGTCAAGTCCAAGATACCCGGTGCGCAGATAAGTTTTAAACCCGACAAAGATGTGCAAAAGCTTTTAAACAAACTGCTACATCCCGTGAATGACGATATCGCCGGGAGGGAGTGGGGTTGGAAGGCTGCCTACGATCAGGAAAAGATTGTGGATGACTTCATAATCGAAATGAAAAACCATTCGCAACGATACGGATAAAATTTTTTTAGTTAAAAGTTTTAAGGAATCGATTTTTTGAAGCGACACTTTTGAGTCGGATCATTTGTATAAAAAGCCGCATATATTTGGTATGTGCGGCTTTTTTATGCTTAGAACATACAACAATAATGATCGGGCGGAGAAACTGTAACAGGTGTTTTGATCTAATGATAATAAAGAACTCTTCATTATCCCATAGTTATCATTGTTAAAATTCCTTTCCTGGCCGTCATGTTCGTAAAGGTGTTGTTTTTTCCCACACTTTTTGCTAAGCAATTCTTACAATTCAATAAGTGTTATCGTGCAGACACATCATAGGTATCTATTAATAGTATATTATTCGAAAGAAGAAATAACTTGAAAGAGACCTTAACAAGCAACGAAATTCATGATTTGATATTTGACAGCCTGTTTAAAATGACTGTCGCTATAGTGACGGATGCGCAAGACAGAATCGCTGCTGTCAACGACCACTATGCAAAAATATTGAATCGTGAAGCAAAAGAGATAATCGGCTGTCCTGTTGTTGAAATTATTCCCAATACATACATTCCGATAGTCCGACAAAAAGGAAATCCGGAGGTCCGGCTTTTTACCCTGTTTAACGGCGAAAAAGTTGTGGCCAGTTACGTTCCCTTTATCAAAGATAAGAAGGTAGTCGGTGTGTTTGCTTATTCTTCCGTAAACACCACGGAATGTCTGAATACGCTCTCGACAATGGATATAATAGCTCGTTTGAACGACGAGATGAATCAATTTAAAAATGAATTGCAGAAATTAAGGGGATCCAAATACTCTTTAAATAACATCATCGGTTCTTCCGTGAAGATGCAGGGAACAAAAGAACTGGTCAAAAAAGTAGCGCAAACAAAATCAACCGTATTAATAACCGGCGAGACGGGGACGGGCAAGGAATTGTTTGCCCACGCCATTCATCAGGCGAGCCACCGCAGCCATCATCCCTTTATCGCCTTGAATTGTGCCGCCATTCCCCGCGAACTGGTCGAATCGGAATTATTCGGTTATGAAGAAGGCGCATTCAGCGGTGCAAAAAAGGGCGGTAAGCCCGGAAAATTCGAATTGGCGCACCAGGGGACATTATTTCTCGATGAAATAGATCAATTGCCGCTGCCTCTGCAATCCAAAATATTAAGGGCTATTCAGGAAAAAGAGTTTGAAAGGGTGGGCGGTACGAAAAACATTCGTCCGGATATCCGCCTGATATGCACCTCCAACAGGAACCTGAGAGAGCTGGTGGAGAAAGGAGAATTCCGGGAGGATTTATATTATCGTATTAATGTAGTGTCTTTATATGTACCGCCGCTTCGGGAGCGGTTGGACGACATTCCCGATCTGGTCAGGCATTTAATTAATAAAATAAACAGAGAGCTGGGCCTGAACATCACCGGAATTCACAAAGGTATCCTGGAATCTTTTCAGGGGTATCACTGGCCGGGCAATGTCCGGGAACTGGAACACATTTTGGAAAGAGCCGCCAATTTTGCTCTCTCCGGAGAGCTGCAGTCTTATCATTTTGAAAAATTTGTACCAAGATTATTTGATGGCGTAATAAAAGAATCTATTGGAAAACCAATGAATTTAAACGAGCAAAAGGTCAGAATGGAGAGGGAAGCCATTATTAACGCTTTGAATGTTACAAAAGGTAATAAAAAAAGAGCTTCCGAGATCCTGCAAATCGACAGAAGCATCCTTTATAAGAAAATTCAACGCTATAAAATTTAGACATCAGAAAATCCCTGTAACAACCGGAGAACAATGGGCAAAGCAGGGACGGGGAACATAACCTTGATTGGTCAAAGGAAGGAATGAAAAGAGGAGCATCAATGATTCATAACTTCAGGGAGTTAATGGAAGCGGCAACCAAAAGCGGACCAAAAAGAATCGTTGTGGCGGCAGCAGACGAAAACGAAACGCTCAATGCAATTGTTCAGGCATCCCGGATGAAACTCGTTTTGCCTACTCTGGTCGGCAACAAGGAATGGATCGAGATCATGCTGGACAAAAAGGACATTCCTAAAGGGAGCCTTGAGATTATTCATGAGAAGGATTCGGTAAAGGCAGCCGCCGTTGCTGCACAGAGAGTTCGTGAGGGTAGCGCCGATATTCTTATGAAAGGCGATGTTGTCACCTCAAAGTTCCTGCAGGCGGCTCTGGGATCGCCCGGGAACCTCAAGAGCGGTCTTTTCAGCGATGTTGAAGTCTATGAAGATGTTAGAGAAGATGGCCGTCTGGTGTTGGTAAGCGATGGCGGAGTGAACATATCCCCCGGCATTAAACAGAAGCTGGAGATCATCAGGAATGCCGTTGCCGTTGTGCATCGTCTCGGTATCAAGAGTCCGAAGGTTGCGCTTCTGTCCGGATCGGAAAAGGTACATCCTGATTTTCAATCAACCATTGACGCAGTTGCCCTGGTGAAAATGTGCCAGGATGGAGCCGTGGATAATTGCGTGGTTGATGGTCCGTTTGCTCTGGATAATGCCATAGATCTTGCTTCCGCCCGTGCGAAAGGGGTGGAATCGCCTGTGGCAGGCAGTGCAAATATTCTCATCATGCCTAATCTGGAAGCCGGCAATATCTTCTGCAAATGCCTCCAGTACTACGCAGGAAGGATGCTCATCCATGTGGGCATGGGTGCCAAAGTTCCCATCCTGATTGATTCGCGCACAGCCAAAGCGGAAGAAAAGTTGCACTCTATCGCGCTGGCCAAACTCATCTGTGAGAGTTCCCGGCAGGAAAGAGAGGCGGAATAAACATGAAGGACAAAAACTACTTTATTCGGCAGATATCTGTCTTTATAGATAATAAACCGGCCACGCTGGCCGGGATGGCGCGCCGCTTGGCGGAAAAAAACATTAATCTGCGGGCCCTCTCTCTGGCGGAAACACGCGATTTCGGGACTGCCCGCATTATTGTCGCCGATCCTGATCAATGTGTCGAAGTGTTGAAAAAAAACGGGTACCATTTGATGGAAAACGATGTACTCGCTGTAGAAGTTGCCGACCGGCCCGGTGGCATGGCGGATGTTCTTGAATGTATAGCCCGGGAGCATGTCAGCGTGGAATATGCTTATGCCATGATAGAAAAGCGGGAGGGCAAGGCAGTCATCATATTGCGGGTTGATAATATGGAGAGGGCGATCATGGCTTTGCGGAATAACAATGTCCGTCTCCTCACCGGGAAGGATGTGGCGTTTATATAATTGGTTTGTAGTCAATTGCTACACTTTGTTGTAGTTTTTAACTACATTATCCATTTTAAAAATGACAAACGGTCGAATTTATAAGGTATTATTTTGGCATATAAAATGCGTACAGGGTTTAAGTTAAAAAAATGAAAAGGATAGAATAATTATGGATAACAAAATTATTATTACGGCGGCAATCACCGGTTCTGTTCATATCCCCACCATGAGCGACTATCTTCCCATAACACCGGATCAGATTGTAGAAGATGCTGTTGTGGCACATGAGGCAGGTGCTGCTATTGCCCACATTCATGTCAGGAATCCTGAAAATGGCCTGCCTACATCCAGTCCTGAACTTTTTATGGAAGTATGCAGCAGGATCAAAGCCAGATGCAATATTGTTCTGCTTCCCACCACCGGCGGCGGCATGAACCAGACCACGGAAGAAAAACTAATCCCGATCAAACAATTGAAGCCGGAGATGTGCTCTTTTGATCCGGCGCCTTTTAATTTCGGCATATTTCAACTTGCCGGTCGTTTTGAAAAATATAAATACGATTGGGAAAAAGATTACCTGGAGATGTGTAAAAATGTTACTTTCCGGCCGACTTTCAGTGATGACATGATCTACGCCAAGACCTTTCTGGAAATTGAGACGAAGCCGGAGCTGGAAATTTATGAACTGGGACATATCTCTTATGTCAAATGGCTTTTAGAAGAAAATCTTTTAAAAACCCCCGTTCATCTCCAGTTTGTTTTTGGTCCCATGGTCGGCTGGATGACTCCTTCCGTAAAACATCTGGTACTGATCCATGACGAAGCCATAGAAGTGCTTGGTGAAAATAATTTTACCTGGTCGGTGGCAGCAGGCGGCCGTTTCCAGATACCTATAACAACAACTGCTATGGCTATGGGCGCTAAAAATGTCAGAGTTGGTCTGGAAGATTCCATCTATGCAGGAAAGAGTATTTTGGCCAAAACCAGCGCAGAACAGGTCAATATAGTAAAAAGAATTGCCAAAGAATTTAGTCTGGAACCGGCCAGCTCCGATGAAGCCAGACAGATTTTAGGATTAAAAGGGCTGGACAAGGTTAATTTTTAACAGTGCCCGAATAACGACATTGACGGGAATCAATGAATTCCAGAAGTTTTAAGTAATAAAAATTGGGGGCATCATGCACTACGGAGAAGATTTCTACAACGCAGCGGATTGGTTAATCGACCGTAACGTTCGCGAAGGCCGCGGCGATAAGATAGCCGTCTATTCGCAGTACAAAAATTTAACGTATAAAGAACTCCAGACCATGATTAACAAAACCGGTAATTTACTCAAAAAAATGGGAATCGGGATTGATGATCGTGTCATGATGCTTGTACTGGATATACCTATGTTTCTTGGTGTATTTTACGGCGCAATCAAAATCGGAGCTAATCCGATTCCCATCAATACTATGATGATGCCGGACGATTATAAATATTATCTTAACGACAGCCGCGCCAAAGTTCTTTTTATCTCGGACGCGCTCGTTCCGCAGATAGAAGCAATCAAGGAAGACCTGCTCTATCTCAGAGATGTAGTCGTTATTAATGAAGTTACAGGATTGGATCTGCCTTACAATCATCTTTATAATATGGCCTCGGAAACCCTGGAATGCGCCTATACGACAGCTGATGATAACTGTTTCTGGCTGTACAGTTCAGGATCAACAGGAGCGCCTAAAGGTGTAATCCATGCGCATAAAGACATGGAAACAGTGGCCGTAAACTATGCCCGGGGCGTGCTGGGTATGAAAGAAAGCGATATAACCCTGTCGGCAGCCCGTCTGTTCTTTGCCTATGGTCTCGGTAATGCCGGATATTTCGCATTTTCCGTCGGCGGTTCTACAATTCTTCATTCAGCTGCGCCTAAGCCGGAAGGAATGTATGATCTGTTTAAAAAATTCAAACCAACTGTATATTTCGGTGTACCGACCCTTTATGGTGCAATGCTGGCTCTTCAGGAACAGAGAGACAAAGAAGCAGGCCTCAAGAATCCGGGACCATCGGATGCGCATGCTTGCGGCTCCCTGCGCCTTTGCGTATCAGCCGGCGAAGCTCTGCCTGCTGAACTCTACAACAGATGGAAAGCCCGTTATGGTATAGATATTTTAGACGGTATCGGATCAACGGAACTGCTGCACATATATATTTCCAACCGTCCTGATGATATCAGACCGGGGGCAAGCGGAAAAGCAACTCCGCATTACGAACTTAAGATCGTGAATGATGAAGGTAAGGAAGCGGAAGTCGACGAGCCGGGTACAATGATAGTAAGATGCGACAGCGCCGCCATGCTGTACTGGAAAAAACGTGCAAAAACACGCGCCACAATGCAGGGCGAATGGCTCAATACAGGCGATAAATACTACCGGGACAAGGACGGTTACTATTTTTGTGCCGGCCGCGGCGACGATATGCTGAAAGTCGGCGGTATCTGGGTGTCTCCGGTGGAAGTAGAGGCATGCTTAATTGAGCATCCGGCAGTACTGGAAGCAGCCGTAACAGGTAAAGAAGACGAAGAAAAACTCGTCAAGCCCAAGGCATGGGTTGTACTGAAACAGGGGCAAAAGCCGTCGGAGGCACTGGCCAAAGAATTACAGCGGTGGTGTCTTGATAAAATGGCCAAGTACAAATATCCGCGCTGGATTGAGTTTGTTGACGCACTTCCCAAAACACCGACGGGAAAGATTCAGCGCTTTAAACTGCGCGCCAAGTAAATTATAAGCCCGTTTTTTAGCACTGAATATACATGAAAAGTTGCAGTCAAGATGAACCGCTTTGTGCATAAGCGCAATAAAAAAGGGTGTCATTAATAATAAGAGAGGACATTTTCTACCGGTTTAGATTTCGATTGTTGTTTATGTCTGTATCCGGTAGAGTGCCTTGTGGGCCGGCGGCTTGTTTTTTACTGATGATACCCCCGCAGCTCATCCGGTTAGAGTATCCTTATTGTTCGCCTTCCGGGCGAGAGTTGCATGAACAGTGAAAAATTTCATGCAGCTTAAGCAGGAGGGGCAAGAGGATGTATTTTAGGCGTTTGAACGGTAAAACGCTTAAAACAATTTATTTCAGACAAGGAGGAAATCATTTATGAAGAAAAAGCTGTTTGTTGGCGTAGCTGTAATGGCGCTTCTGATTGCCTTGGTGTCGTCGGCCATGGCACAGGACAAAGTCATCAAGTGGAAAGTACAGGGGTTTGTTCCGGCGGGAATGCTTTTCCATGAGACACTGGTACGTACTGCTAATTTAGTCAAAGAAGTGACCGGGGGAAGGCTGATCTGGGAAGTATATCCGGCAGGCGCCCTGGTACCTCCGTTTGAAGGGCTCAAGGCCGTAAGCGACGGCGTATATGACGTCAATTACAGTTATACCGGGCAATGGGTGGGTAAAATCCCAGTCGCACCGCTCTTTACCGCAGCTCCGGGCGGTCTGAATGTCGTGGATATGCAGATGTGGCTGGAATATGGCGGTGGAAAACAACTTTTCCAGGAAATGTATGATAAATACGGCTACAATGTCAAAGTGTTTCTGGGTGCGCCGATCTCCATGGAAATTTTTCTCTGGTCCAAGAAACCTCTGCGTACACTTAAAGATTTTAAAGGACTCAAACTGCGCATGATGCCGGTTATGGGCGATGTTTTGACAAAGAACGGCCTTCCCGTTGTGTTCATGCCTGCCGGCGAAATCATTCCTAACCTGCAGCGCGGTGTTATTGATGCCGCCGAATACAGTATTCCCGCCTTCGATAAAAGCCTGGGAATCTGGCAGGTCTGCAAATACCTTCAAGTTCCGGGGATTCACCAGCCCGCCTCCCAGACGGAATTTATCGTGAACAAAAAATCCTATGAAGCACTGCCGGCTGATCTGAAAGTTTTGTTGGATGCAGCCATATGGAAATCCCGTTTAGAAGACTGGCTCTGGATGGAGGCTAAAAATCTTGAAGCAATGGACTTCTTCAAAGAAAAGGGTATCACGATAGTGCAGATGGATCCGGAAACCGTCAGGACCTTTACCAAGTGGGCCCAGGATTATCTGGATGAACGAGGCGCCAAGGACGAATTTTTCGGTAAGGTCTGGAATTCGCAAAAAGCTTTCGGCAAGAAATGGTATCCTTACTCCAAAATGTTTACACTGCCCCATTGATTAATGGAATAACCTTATAATATCCGTCTGTAGGGCTTTCCGGCTTATCAACCGGGAAGCCCTGCAGGGCAGTTTCTCCGCAGAGTGCGGAGTGAGAAAGGAATTGTTATGGAAAAGGCTTTGGGTGTCATTGATGCGGTCAGCGAATGGACGGGGAAAATAGGCAGCTTTCTCATTGCCATCCTGACGCTGATCATTTGTTATGATATTACCGTGCGTTATGTCTTTAGCTCCCCTACCGCCTGGGGCTATGATATCACCTATATGATTTATGGCATTTACGCCATGCTCGGGATGGCCTACTGTGAAAAAATGAAAGGCCATGTGAGGATGGATTTGATCTACAGTACGCTGTCGGAACGGAAAAAAGCATGGCTGGATGCGATCTGCTATCTGATTTTGTTCTTTCCCGCCCTGATTCTTATATCGTATAAATGCGTCGATCATTCCATATGGGCGCTGCTGGCGGGAGAAAGGTCATCCGGCAGCGTCTGGCGGCCGTATTTAAGTCCTTTTAAATTGCTGATAAGTTTTGGTTTTCTGCTGCTCATTTTGCAGGGGCTTGCAGGGTTTCTGCGTTCGCTCGCTACAGCCCTGAAGGAAGGAGGATCCCATGAGTCCTGAACTTACTACGATATTGATGCTGTTGAGCCTTTTGATTCTGTTGACCGGTTTTCCCCTGGCCTTCGGTATCGCCTCCATGGGAATCCTGTTTGGTTTTATAACGGGCGGCAATGCGTTTTTGTACATGATTCCGCAGCGGGTTATGAACGGTATCCTTTCCGAATATATCCTGGCCGCGGTTCCCCTGTTTATTTTCATGGGGGTTATCATGAGTTCTTCGGGCGTGGCGGAACGGTCTTTTGTAGTTCTGCAAAGGTGGATGTGTAACCTCAAGGGAGGGTTGGCCGTCGCCACCATTTCCCTGGCCATTGTCTTTGCGGCCTGCGTAGGAGTGGTCGGTGCTTCGGTGACGGCGATCGGCATTCTGGCCATACCGGCCATGCAGAAAGCGCGTTATTCAGACGCACTGGCTACGGGAGTGGTTTGCGCCGGAGGTACCTTGGGAATCCTGATTCCACCCAGTATCATGCTTATCCTCTATGCCCCCATTGCCGGGGTTTCGGTTGTGGATATGTATGCCGGCGCAGTAATACCCGGTTTGCTTTTGGGCTTGTCTTATATAGTTTATGTTATTATTCGAGCCACGATCACTCCGGAAATAGCTCCCAGTCTGCCCAAAGAAATGAGTCTGAAATTCTTCTCGCGGGAGTCTCTTGTGCAGGGCTTTAAATATCTGGCACCGCCAGTTTTACTGGTGCTACTTGTGATGGGGTCTCTTTTCCTGGGCATTGCCTCGCCCACGGAAGCCGGTGCGGTGGGTTCAGTCGGAGCCATTGCCATGGGCTTCATATACCGAACTATCACCTGGCAGTCCTTCAAGAATGACTGCTATCTGACTTTGCGTATCACCGCCATGATTATTTTCATAGCCATCGCCGCGAGCCTTTACACCGGGGCGTTTCTGAACGCCGGTTGCGGTCAGGTAATCACGGATGTTCTGCTCAGCCTGGGGTTGGGGCGCTGGGGCATATTCATTGCGGTACTGATTATTGTGTTGATACTGGGATGCTTTATTGACTGGATCGGCATCCTTTTAATAATGGTGCCGATTTTTGCACCCGTGCTTGCCACCCTGAAATTCGATCCTTTGTGGGTAGGGCTCGTCGTATGCACCAGTTTGCAGATTTCATTTCTTTCGCCGCCGTTTGCCTACTCCATTTTCTATGTCAAAGCTATTACTCCCAAGACGCCTCTTTCGGACATCTACCGCGGCATAGTGCCTTTTGTGATTCTGCAGGTTTTGGTCACTCTACTGTGTATCGTTTTTCCGGATTTGTGCCTCTGGCTGCCGAGGTTTCTGGCTCAAGGCTGAACGGACGGAATTTTGGTTCGGGCAGGGATAATGTTTTTCTCCCTGCCCGGGCAGTACTTATCGTTGCGGCATTGCGAAAACACATTCAATATTCGGAAAGGAGGAACAAATGAGCATATTAATTACCGGAGGCACGGGATTTATTGGTGCCCATGTCGCCAGACTGGAACTGGCAGCAGGAGAAAAAGACGTTTTTGTTTTTGATATTAATCCGTCCGCGAAGCTTTTGGATGACGTGGCGGACAAAGTTTCCATAGTCCGGGGTGATCTCGGTAATTTCAGCCATGTCATGAATATTGTAAAAACGGCCCGGCCGAAAAAAATCTTTCATATCGGCGGAATGCTTTCGGTTCCGTCGGATGCCGATCCGTTTGCTTCCTTCCGGGCTAATGCATTGGGCACCTATCATATCCTGGAAGCGGCCAGATTACTGGAAGTGCCGCAAGTAATCTTTACCAGTACCCTGGCAACATATGGGCTCGACCTCGACGAAGGTGCTGCCATCAGTGATTATTCTCTGCAGCGGCCGCAGCTTTTCTATGGAGTTACCAAGGTATTCGGCGAGCTGCTGGGCCAGTTTTATCGCAGAAAATACGGGCTGGATTTTCGCGGTGTACGCTATCCTTCCATTGTGGGCCCCGGAGTCAAAACACCCGGTGTTGTTCAATATACGAGCTGGATGATCGAAGAAAGCATCAAAGGCAATCCTTTTATTGTGAAGGTGCCGCCCGAAACCAGAACTCCCGTCATGTATTTTAAGGATGCCGCCCTGGCCGTAATCAACCTGGCTAATGCTCCCCGGGAAAACATTAAGATGGTTAATTATCTGATAGCCGGTGTTAAACCCATCGCAACGGCTGATGAGCTTGCTGATATCGTCAAAAAGAAAGTTCCGGGTGCCCGGATTGAGTTCCAAACTGATCCGGAATTGCAGAAGATATTAAGCAAACTTTTGCATCCGATCGATGACAGCACCGCTCACAATGAATGGGGTTGGAAAGCAAAGTACGATCAGGCAATGATAGTGGATGACTTTATTGCGGAGATGAAAAATTTCCCGCAGAGATATGCATAAATTGCCGGGCTTGTTGCAACCGGCCAGGCGAAAGTAGTTGCAGGAAAGGAGTATCATATGAAAGCAGCTGATATAAAGAAAATTTGTGCTTTGGGAGGAGGAGGCGTTATCGGCTCCAGCTGGTGTACTAATTTTTTATGGAAGGGCTATGCCGTAACGGTTTACGATGTAAATGATGACGCCCTGGCGTTGGCCAAGAAACGCATAACCGCCAATCTGGAATATCTGGCGGAAAAAAAGATTATCACGCAAGAAGCATCCCGGCAGGCCCTGGCTCAGGCATCTTATACAACCGATCAACGGAAGGCTTTGCAGGATGTTCAGTATGTACAGGAATCAGGTCCCGAAAACTATGATGTCAAAAAAGCAGTGCTGGCAATCCTGGACAAATACGGCAGCCCGGAAACCATCTTTGCCAGTAGCACTTCCGGGTTGCTGATTACGGAAATCGCCAAAGGGTCCAAACATCCGGAGCGCTGCATCGGGGCGCACCCTTATAATCCTCCTCATTTAATCCCGCTTGTGGAAATTACCAAAGGCGAGCAGACCAGCGATGCCGTCGTCAAAGTTGCCAATGATTTCTACCGGCTGCTGGGAAAAGAACCGATTGTCCTGCAAAAAGAGGCACTCGGTTTTATATCCAACCGGCTGCAGATTGCTCTGTACAGAGAAGCGGTGAACCTCGTGCTGACGGGAGTGTGTTCGGTTGAGGATGTGGACAAGGCCGTATGTTACGGACCCGGGTTGCGGTATGCATTGCTGGGCCCGAATTTGATTTTTCACTTGGGTGGAGGTCAGGTCGGCCTCAAAGGAGTTTTGGAACATATTGGTCCCTCGATGGAACTGTGGTTGAAGGATATGGCTGTTTGGAAGGAATTTCCCGCCGGCAGCAAAGATATACTGCAGAAGGGAGTGCTGCAGGAAATGCAGGGACGCAAACAGGAAGAGGGAAAAACAACAGAAGAAATTTCACGCTGGCGTGATGAAAAACTTCTGAATCTGCTGAAATTATTAAATCGGATTTAGAAATTTTTCCCACAGGAATTGTCGGCGAACCCAAGCAACGGAAAGTCGTTGTTTGGGTTCAGTACAAGAGGCTGGAAAATTGCGTTGTTTTCAGTCGATGTGAATTTTTGTATAAAAAATACAGATGGGAGTATAATTTATGAAGGAAAAAACAATTGTTACGGCAGCTATTACAGGAAGCATCCATACGCCGACCATGTCCAAATTTTTACCGATTACCCCTCAGCAAATAGCCGATGATGCCGTTCTGGCCTTTGAGGCGGGTGCTGCGGTCTGTCATATTCATGTTCGCGATCCCAAAACAGGGCAGCCGGTCTCCGATATGAATCTTTTTAAGGAAACGATCTCCAGCATAAAAAAAAGATGTAATATGATCGTTTGCATCACAACCGGCGGCGGCCTGGGTATGACATCCGAACAGCGTCTTATACCTGTTTCCACATTCAGTCCCGAGCTGGCTTCTTTCAATGCCGGTTCGGTAAATTTCGCCCTCTTCCATGCTTTGAGTAAATTTAAGAATTTTCAGCATGAATGGGAAAGCAAGTACCTGGCCTTTACGGAAGATTTTACTCTTTCCAATACCTTTAAATCCATGAAGGAGTTTGCCGAAACGTTCAATAAAAATAAAACCAAACCGGAATTCGAGGTTTATGATGCCGGTATGCTTAACAATATTGCCTTTCTCATTGAACAGGGTTACGTAAAAAAACCGGTTTACATTCAGTTTGTGATGGGTGTGCTGGGCGGAATTACCCCGAGTTCCGCAAACCTGCTGTTCCTGGTGGATTATGCTCAAAAACTGATTGGTGATTTTGTTTTTTCCGTCTGTGTGGCGGGTCGTGCACAATTCCCCCTATGTACCCAGTCGCTTTTGATTGGCGGTAACGTAAGGGTTGGGCTGGAGGATAACCTTTATCTGAACAAAGGAATCATGGCGAAGAGCAGCGCCGAGCAGGTGGCTAAAATTGTCCGTATCGCCAAGGAATTGGGCATTGAGCCCGCGACCCCGGATGAAGCGAGAAAAATCCTGGGGCTGAAAGGACTGGAGAAGGTTAAATTTTAAAAACAAGACATCTATAAAGCTTATACTAAAAAGCCGTGCATAGTTTAACGTATGCGCGGCTTTTTCCTTATCGCCCTTATGGTCGGTCGATTGGTATTGTTTCTTCTTACCGAATAAAAAATTCTTTTTACACAGGAAAATTCGTACAGCCAGAAAACAAAGCCACTTCTTCCATTCATGCGTAACTATTTAAAATAAAAAGCAATAATCATAATAGAATTTGTTTGTTCATTATATGGCCTGTTTATTGCTGCTATCTTTAATGTTGGGTATTTTTCCCGTGCGGATAATGTAACTGCATAAATCAATGACACTCGCTGAAAACGAGTGCAATGAAGTTTGCAGAGGAAGTGGAATTGATCCCGAAAGCGAGCGAGTTTGGGCGAAGCTATTCGGGATCCCGGGGTCATATTTCCCGCAGTTTGCTGCGGGGTCGTTCATTTGATAAAAAATCAGGGTATTCAATATTTATGACTGATAGGAAAAGCAGACATCATATGAGCGGACAAAATCAGAATGTTTTTAAAATGTCTGAAGAACAATTCCGTCTTCTCTTTGAAGATTCCAGTATCAGCATGACAGTGATCGGAGAGGATATGACGATCCTTCTCACGAATAAGGCATTTGAAAAGCTGACCGGTTGCCTCCAATCCCAGGTGGAAGGCAAAATGTGCTGGACGGAATTGATTGCCGCAGAAGAAGATATGCTGCGCATGAAGGAGTTCCACCGGCTGCGCAGAATCAATCCTTCTATGGCGCCGGAAATGTATGACAGCCGGATCAGAAACCGGGACGGGAGTATCCGCGATGTGACGATTCGTGTGATAATGGTTCCGGGGTCAACGTATAGTCTCGCTTCTCTTACCGATGTGACTGAGAAAAAACAGACGGAAGAAAAATTTTCCAATATATTCAAAATGTTGCCGGTTGGTATATCCGTTGCCCGGGTGCAGGACGGAGCAATTGTTGATACGAATGCGGGCTTTAAGGAAATTTCGGGATGGGAGTGCAATGAAGTTCTCGGGCGTACATCTTTGGAATTGAATTTTTGGGCCGATCCGGCTGATCGGATGCATCTGATCAATGAATTGCAAAACGGCCGGGCTGTGCGGCAGCGTGAAATATCTTTCCGCCGCAAAAACGGCGAAGTACATTATGGAATGTATTCGGCCCAGACAATGATCCTTGCAGGTGAGGAGTGCATTGTCTTTGTCCTGCAGGATATTACCCAGAACAAAGAAAAGGATAATATGTTGCGGCAAAAGGAAGAACAACTGCGTACCATAACTGCTAATATACCGGGTGCCATTTGCCGTTTCTACGCTAAAGACAATGGAGACTGGGGGATGAGTTATGCAAGTGAGCGTCTGATGGAACTGTTCGGTATGCCCTCACCCATAAAAGGATTTTTCCCTGCCGCCACAGAGTTTATTTATGAAAAAGACAGGGAAGGATTTGTAGCGTCCGTCCGTAAATCGGTTGAAACCTGTACACCCTGGGATTTTGAAGGCAGGATTGTCAAGCCTTCCGGAGAAATAAAATGGTTTCATGGTTTGGCCACACCGAAAAGGCTTCCGGACAGCATCATTTTTGACGGGATGTTGCTCGACATTACGGAACGCAAGCAGGCGGAGGAAAAATCCCGTCAGTCGGAAGAAAAATTTACAGAAGTCTTTATGATGTCGCCGGACATGGTTGCCATTACCAGAATGGAAGACGGCCATATTATTGATGTTAATATCGGATTTGAAGAGATGACGGGATGGCAGCGTAGTGAAGTTATCGGGCGCACTTCTTTAAGTCTCGATTTCTGGGTGGAGACGGCACAACGGGATCTGATGGTGCAGGAATTAAAAGCAGGCCGGGAAGTGGTGCGCTACGAAATATCCTTCCGGCGCAAGGACGGGATGTTGCAGACCGGTGTCTATTCCGCCCGATCCCTGATTTTGGGAGGTGAAAAATGTCTTCTTTTTATAATGCAGAATATCACCGAAAAGAAACGGCTGGAGGAGGAGCGCCGCAAACTGGAGCAGCAATTGTATAAGTCGCAAAAAATGGATGCAATCGGGCAACTGGCCGGCGGTGTAGCGCATGATTTCAACAATATCCTCACCGGCATTCAGGGTAATGTATCGCTGATGCAGATGGAAATTGCACAAGAACATCCTCATTATCAGCGTTTGAGCCGCATTGAGGAACAGGTAAAGCGCGGTGCAAACCTGACAAGGCAGCTTCTCGGGTTTGCCCGGGGAGGCAAATATGATGTCCGGATTATATCCGTCAATGAACTGATCCGGAAAAGCTCCCAATTTTTTCTGGAAGCCAGGAAAGAGATTGAAGCGGATATGGAGTTGCAGGAAAACCTTTATTCGGTGGAGGCTGATGCCGGGCAAATCGAACAGGTGCTGATCAATATTTATATCAATGCCGCACAGGCCATGCCGGGCGGTGGCAGGCTGCATATTCAGACGACCAATATGCAATTAAGGGAAGAGGAAGCTTCCCATTATGGGCTGCGGCCGGGGAAATACATCAAAATTTCCATTACCGATTCCGGAAAGGGTATGGAACAAAACACGCTGGCCAGAATATTTGAGCCGTTTTTTACCACAAAAGCTCAGGAAGGCGGCACCGGTTTGGGACTTGCTTCATCCTATGGCATTGTCCGCAATCATGGAGGTATCATCAATGCCTACAGCGAACCGGAACGGGGTTCGACATTCAATATCTATCTTCCGGCAACAGGCGATGAACTGGAAGAGATTAACCGGGCTTACCAGGACGCAATGGTCTCCGGAGGAGGAGGCATCCTGCTTATTGATGATGAAAACATGATCCGGGATGTCGCCGGCGAGATGCTGCAACTGCTGGGGTACACGGTATATCAGGCAGCCGGCGGAAAAGAAGCGATTAACGTTTATCTGACAAATAAAGATAAGATTGATCTAGTTATCCTTGATATGATTTTACCGGGCATGAGCGGCGCTCAGGTTTTGCAGGAATTAAAGCGAATCACTCCCGATGTGAAGGTCATTCTTTCCAGCGGTTACAGCATGCAGGGCGAGGTGCAAAAGGTGATGGAATCCGGCTGCCTTGGTTTTATCCAAAAGCCTTACCTCTTTACGGAGCTCTCCAGAATAGTTAAGCAGGTGCTATATCCTGCAAAAGAGCGGACTCAAGAAGTTTGACGGTAATCCATCTTTTATTTTCCCGGCGGGTTATCTTGTTCTTGACCATCCCCCGTGTTTACGTGTAATTACAACATGTAATCATCAGGGGAGAAGTATGGAAAAAGCACTTTTAATTTTATTCATCGTTTTATTTGCGGGTCGGATCATTTGCCGTTATGTTTTAGAATGGCTGAATATCCGCCATCTGCAGCATCACGGCAAGGAAGTCCCTTCCGTATTTCAGGGCATGCTTGATGAAGAGATGCTCACCAAAATGGCCGACTACACGGTGGCTAATAACCGGTTGGCTTCCCGGGAAAATTTAGTGAATGATGCCGTCGAATTTGTCGTGATCTTTCTGGTCTTGCCTTTGCTTGTCGGTGTACTTGTAACTTGGAAAATTCACTTTATCTTCCAGGCACTGATTTTTTTCGGTGTGTTGGCAGCGGCAGGTGGAATCGCCGGTCTGCCTTTTGATCTCTACCATACATTTGTCCTCGAAAAGCGCTATGGCTTTTCGACCATTACCTGGCGGTTGTGGTTTACCGACTTTCTTAAATCGCTCATACTTTCCGCTGTTCTCATGGGTATTCTGGTCGGTGCTCTGATGGCATTTATTCTTTATCTGCCCGCAAGCTGGTGGTTTGCGGCCTGGTTGTTTTTTACGGCGTTCGAAGTTTTACTCCTCTGGCTTTATCCGGTAGTGATAGCCCCGCTGTTTAACAAATACGAACCTGTCCGGGATGAAAAGCTGGCCGAAAGGATTACCGCACTTATGGCCAAAGTCGGTCTGCAAACGCAGGGGATTTACCAGGTGGATGAAGGGAAGCGTTCCCGGCATACAAACGCCTATTTTACCGGTATCGGCAAAACCAAGCGCATTGTTTTATTTGACACGCTTCTTGCTTCTCATTCTCCGGAAGAAATACTGGCGGTGCTCGCGCATGAAGTCGGTCACTGGAAAAAGAAACATATTTTAAAACAATTAATTTTTATGATTATCCTGTCATTTTTAGTGCTGTATATTGCCGATCAATTAATTTCCAGCCCGGTTTTATATAATGCTTTCAGTGTGCCGCCGCAGGCGCTTTACGCCGGCCTGTTTCTGCTTTCCGTCTATGGCAGCTGCATCGGCTTTTTCGTAAGCCCCGCCGGCTCGGCCCTGATGCGCCGCTATGAAAGAGAAGCCGATAAAATTGCGGTGGAACTGACCGGGACATCCGAACATATGATTAATGCTTTAAAGCGTTTGGCCAAAGATAATCTGGCCAACCTCCATCCGCATCCCTTATATGTCTGGTTTTATTATTCTCATCCGCCGCTTGTGGAGAGAATTGCCGCGCTGCATTCTATGAGCACAAAAAACGAGGCTTGATTTTTTTATAAAACCCCTTTAAACAATTCGAAACAGATACGAAACAGGTGACTTATGAAGGTATTTAAATCCGCAGTAATAAATGGAATGTCCCTGGCCAACCGCTTTGTTCGTTCGGCAACCTGGGAAGGGATGGCCACGGATGACGGATATTGTTCTCCGGAGCTGACTCAATTACTGGTACGGCTCGCCCGCGGCAATGTAGGGCTCATTATTTCCAGTCATTCCAACATAAGCCCCACAGGACTGGCCGGTATCCGGCAGGTGGGTGTCTGGAGCGATGATTTTATCCCGCAACTTACGGAGCTGACAAGACAGATTCATGAAGCTTCCGGCAAAATAGTCATGCAGCTCAACCATGCAGGAAACAGGACGGCAACGGAGCTTACCAACACAATCCCCATGGGTCCCACGGCTTTTAAAAATTCCGACGGAACTGTTTCCCGCACCATGGAAAAACAGGACATCGATACGGTAGTCGAACAATTCACCGCCGCGGCGCACCGCGTTCAGCAGGCGGGGTTTGACGGCGTTCAGATCCATGCCGCCCACGGTTATTTGTTGAGCTCCTTTTTATCTCCATATTTCAATAAACGTACGGATGAATATGGCGGGAATGCGGTAAATCGTGCCCGCTTTTTACTCGAGGTATTACAGGCCGTGCGCGCCGCAGTCGGGAATAATTTCCCCGTGCTGGTTAAAATGAATGCCGCGGATTTTCTTCCGGGCGGATTGACTGCGGAAGATATGGTCACAACGGCGCTGCTGCTGGAGAAAGCGAGTGTGGATGCCATTGAACTTTCCGGGGGCACTCCTTTATCGGAAAAATGTATTCCCTTCCGCAGTGGAAAACATTTACCGGAAAGGGAAGGTTATTATCGGGAAGAAGCCCGGCAATACAAGGAAAAAGTTACCGTACCATTGATTCTTGTGGGTGGTTTCCGTTCTCTGGCCGTATCGGAAAAATTTTTACAGGAAGGCATTTGTGATTTTATAGCGCTCTGCCGTCCGCTGATTCGTGAACCGGAACTCATCCGCCGCTGGCAGGAAGGAAATACCGCCCCGTCGGAGTGTATATCGGATAACCGCTGTTTCGTGCCTATCCGCAATGGTCAGGGATTATATTGTTTCACCAAGGAGCGACACCATGAAGAAAGATAAAAATTTTTCCAGGAAAATCTTATTTTATCCGGTTCTCCTTATTGCAGCTTATTACCTTTGCTCCTGTTCGCTTGCGCAGGTAAAAATGAATCCTCTTCCCCCCCCGCCGCCAACAGCCAAACTGCGGGTTCATGTTGTGGCGGTTACTACCGGTACCCCTCCGCAGGGCTTCTGGGATATGACTCCGGAAAAATATGATGCCTGGATGACCGTAAATACTACAAAGATGCTAAGCAAGCTGGGTATGTATGACGTAGTTCCCGCCGCCGATGTTAAAAAAGTTTTAGGGGAGAGCCGCTTTGCCGGATGGGAATGGAAACGCGACAACTGGGCATTGGCCAAAGATGTAGCGCAAGCGGTGCACGCCGATTACGTGCTTTGTCTGGAACGCAGCTGGAAACTAAGTTTGCAACAAGAGATGACCCTGTTTAATATGCATACCGGTATGCAGTTTTCTACTTCCGGCTATCTTACTCAATCCAGAACCAATGATGAGCGGGCACGTGCCGAAATTGTCCGGATTAATTACCAGACATTATTCCGTGAAGCGAAAGGGGATTTTTTGCGGATAGCCCTGCAAAAGGGCAGACTGCTGTCCGGCGAAAAACAACCTGAGGCAACCGCCCGGGCGCCGAAACCGGTGCAGGAGCCGTCCACAGTTGCGGAAAAACCGGCGGAAAAAGTTACCCAAGGTGAAGTGAAGCCGAAAGAAAAGCAATTGACCATCGCAGAAAAGCAACAGGCTTTTGAAAAAGAGTTGGAAAAAGCAATATCGGATAAAGATAAAAAACATACGGGATCGCGTCTTGTCGTTTATGATTTTGACACGCTGGAGCACTTAAAGGTTGTAGGAATGATCCTGACTGAATCATTGCGGGAAGAGCTGCATAAACTGGGCGGTTTTGTCCTGATCAGCAGAGAAAATATGTCTCAGTTCATGGAAGAAAGGAAGTTGCAGGAATCCGGTCTGGTCAATGAAAAACAAGCGATAAAACTCGGGGAATGGATGGCGGCCAACGAAGCGGTGACAGGTAAGGTAGCGGTTATAGGATCTGTGAGTATTGTCCAGGCCAAGCGAATTGATTTGACAACGCTGGGCACGATAGCGCTCGGTTCGCTCAAATGCAAAACCGGCGAAGAAGATTCATTACTCGAAAATATGCCGGAACTGGCGCGCCTGCTTACTCCGGGGAAAAACAGGTAATTTTCCGCCCAAAAATAATCTATTTTTTAAACAGGGCTTCCAGTTTATTCCGGTTGCCCTGTTTTTCTTTTGCGGGATTCTTGCCTGTTTCCTGCCGGAATTGGAAAAAATCGCAAAAATTGGAACGGGTTTTGTCCAGTACACGCTCCGCCTGCGGCTCCCGGCAGTCATTGTAGGCGCCTTGTTCGTAAAAAGCACAGTTCAGGCAGCAGCGCAAATCAGTTCCGCAAAATGGGCATTGCTCCCCTCTTCCCGGACGGCCGTCGATACGAATTTCTTTTTGACACCGGCTGCATATCTTCATGGCCTCAAAATATTAAGATAATACCGAATAGTCAACACAAAATATCGTTAACACCGGCTGCATAATTAGGGCGTGCAATTTCTCCGGGAAATGTGTTATTTTATTTCCCGAAGGAGGTGACTATGGCCGACAAATCCAAACTTGGTTATGAATTTCCCGTCCGTATCCTGGCAGTGGAAAAAGGCAAAATTGCCGAATTTGCCATGGCCGTTTCCCAAAAGGATTCTCCGGAAAAATTGAACCCCATTTATGCCGATGCCGGGGCGGCCAAGAAAGCCGGTTATCCGGGTATCGTTATTCCGCCGACTTTTCCGACCTGCCTTATGTTCTGGACTCAAGGCGGGCTGATGGGAGTCGTCAACAGTCTGGGAATCAACCTGGGCCGACTTTTGCACGGGGAAGAAGAATACGAATATTTCGGCAGTGTGTGTGCGGATGATGTTCTTACCGGAAAGATGAGAGTTGCGGATATGTACGATAAGGAGAAGAAGGACAAACCCGGCAAGTTCATGAAATTTACCGTACTGGAAACGGAAATGCGCAATCAACGGGGGGAGCTGGTGCTTAAAGCCCGCTCAACGTTGCTAGAAAGATAGGAGGATATTTATGACCGTGAAATTTGCCGACGTTAAAACCGGAGACGCCTTGCCTCCCTACACGACCCTTCCTCTTACCCGGACTGATCTTGTCCGTTATGCCGGAGCTTCCGGTGATTTCAATCCCCTGCATCATGACAATACTTTTGTAAATGTTTTCGGCATGGAACGAGTCATTGCCCACGGCATGCTGATTATGGGTATTGCCGGTGAGGCTATTACCGCCTGGATAGAAAACAAGAACCTGCGGAAATTCAATGTCCGCTTTGCCGGGATGACGGAGCCGGCCGATTTCAACGACCTGGAAGGGACCAGCAAACGGGCGACGATTACCGTTACCGGCCGGGTAACCGAAAAATTTGAAGAAAACGGCGAGAAGAAAATCCGCTGCGAAATTATAGCGAAAGATGCTTTAGACAGCGTCAAGCTTACGGGATTTTTCATCGCCGCACTGTCGTAATTACGATTGTAGATTATTATAAGCCTTTGCACGATAACTCGCTGCAGAGGCCTTTTTTATCTTTCTAGGCAAGAACTGGCTTCGCCCTGAGAATTGCATTGACTTTACGTTTGAGCGGGGTAAAATTCGGGTAAAAGATTCTTATTGAATAATTCCTTGATTTTCAATGGAGTTTATCCATGCCGGTTTCTACTAAAGATAATACCGTTCCAGGTAAAAATTCAGCCGCTTCATCTCTGCCTGTTCCGTTTCGTGCGCTTCCGGCATGGCTGATGCGCCGTTCCACCATCGTTGCGCTGGCTTTTGGTTTATTTTTTCTGCTGGTTTTTATTTTTCTTTATTTAGCAGCAAGGCATCTGGAAACAGCTAAAAACAATGCCTTCAAGACAGATGCAGTGTCAATAAATCTTATCTCCGGTTTAATTACCAATCATGAAAACGCAGTCCGCGAATTTTTGCTCTCTTATGCCTGGCGGACCGGTTTCGTTCAGGCAGTGAAAAAGAAAGATCCGGAAAAACTAAGCCCTTATTTCAAAGAAATGAAAAAAAATCCGTATGTGGACGGGCTGTTTATAGCTGATAAAGATGGTATCCTGTGGTTTAACGAACCCTGCTTTCCGGAATCCATCGGGCGGAACTTTTCTTATCGCGACTGGTTTAAAGGAGTTCGTGGACAATGGCAACCTTATGTATCTGCTGTTTTTCAGCGGATTGTCGGGGAGAAATCACTGGCGATCGTCAACGCCGTTCCCGTATTCGATGAGCAAGGCAAGCCCATAGGCATTCTCGGCAATTCCCATAATCTGCTGTTTATAAATGATATAATTGCTCCGGTTCCGTTGAGTGCTGCAGCCAGAGTGGATATCGTCGACCGTGCCGGACAGATTGTATACAGCAATCACATAATTTATAAGGAGGCAGGAACGTTTTATCCGGCGTTGCCGCTCATCGGAAAAGCCCTTCACGAAAAACGGATACAATTGACCATTGACGATCAAAAGAATTACTGGGCGCGGAAGTATGTTTCGATCGCATCCGTCGATATTATAGGCGGAGCGGTTATCGTCGAGAGAACCTTAAAGAATATTCTGCAGGAAGAATTAATTCATTTGTCGGATTTGGCGATTGTTTTATTTCTGTTTTTTTTAGTTGTTGTTTTACTCCTCTTTTTTCTGCGGCATAATTTTATTATGCAGGGAGCAGAAAGTAGCTTGCAGGCCGAAACAAGATTACGGGCAAGTGAAGTCAAGTTTAAAGATATGTTTGAGAGCTCCATGGTGGGCAAGTCCATTACCAGCCCGGACGGTCGGATTAACGTCAATTCCGCCCTGTGCGAATTACTGGGCTATTCACGGGATGAACTCAATCGACTGCAATGGCAGGATATTACGCATCCCGATGATATCGCCTTGACGGCGAAAGCGCTGGAACCTTTATATTCAGGCGTAGCCGATGCAACGCGGCTGATCAAACGTTACCGGAGAAAGGATGGCGGGGTTATTTGGGCGGATGTCGGCATTACGGTCCGAAGGGACAAGGAAGGCAAACCCGTTTATTTTATGACCAATATGATGGATATAACCGATCGCCGGTTGCTGGAAGAAAAATCCATCCGGAAAAGCAAGATGTTGCAGGCTATCAATAATATTTTTTACGCAACTATGATGGCGGAGACGGAAGCGGCGGTTGCCCAAAGCTGTCTTGCCGAGGCCGTGGAACTCACGGGCAGCCGCTTCGGTTTTATCGGTAAAGTTATGCCCGATGGTCTTTTTTCGACGATTGCACTCAGCGATCCGGGAGGGAAAGATTGCCGTATTGCCGAAGGTGTAGCCGTGAAAATGATAGATAATATGTCGATACGCGGGATCTGGGGGGATGTGATTCTCCGGGAGCAGGCGTTGATCATCAATGATCCCCCGGCCTATCCGGGCGACGTCGGCCTGCCGCCGGGTCACCCGCCGCTGATTTCGTTTTTGGGTGCACCTCTGAAAGATAAAGGGCGGACGATCGGTATGATTGCCGTGGCCAACAGTTCACCCGGTTACACGGAAGTTCACAGGCAGCAATTGGAAGCACTGTGCGTTGCTTTTGTGGAAGCCATCCGCCGCAAACAGGCGGAAGAAGCGGTGCAGAGAGCCAATGCCGAGCTGGAGGAGCGGATAGCTCAGAGAACAAAGGAATTGGCTGATAAAAATGAGGAATTGCTGAGACTCAATAATGTCTTTGTGGGCAGGGAGCTGCGCATGCGGGAACTGAAGGCGAAGATTGCCGAACGCGAAGGAGCAAAAGAGCAGGAATGAATTTCAGGAGAAGGTCATGAAAAGGGTTTTAATTGTCGATGATAATGACGATAATCTTTATTTTCTGCGCGTGTTGCTGGAAGGACATGCCTATGAAGTGGATGAGGCGCATAACGGCAGCGAAGCTCTGGTGAAAGTGCTGACGAATATACCGCTCATGATCATATCGGATATCCTGATGCCGGTTATCGACGGCTTTACCCTCTGCAAGATTTTGAAAGCGGATGATCGGTTGAAAAATATCCCTTTCATATTCTATACGGCAACATATACCGACCCCAGGGATGAAAGGCTTGCTCTGGATATCGGCGCGGATGCTTTCATATGCAAACCGGCGCAAGCGGAAAATTTTCTCGGACAGATGGAAAAGGTATTGGCCGAATACGAGAAAGGAAAGCTGCCCGTTGTTCGACAAACGGCGGTCGGAGAGACGATGGTGTTGAAGGAGTACAATGAAGCATTGATTCGTAAACTCGAAGAAAAGATGCAGGCGCTGGAGGCACAAATTGTTTTGAGAAAAAAAGCGGAAGACTCCCGGAAGGAAAGTGAGGAACAGTATCGCTTTTTGTTTGAAAACAGCATGGATGGAATTTTGCTTACCGAGCCTTCCGGCAAAATACTGCAGGCCAACCCGGCCGCCTGCCGTATGTTGGACAGGACTGAAGAAGAAATATGCCGGGCAGGCCGCAACGGTATTCTGGCTGCCGATGATCCACGATTGCCCGCAGCGCTTGCCAAACGAGCCCGGACCGGAAAATTCTTCGGCGAGCTGACCATGATCCGCAAGGACGGCACAAGATTTCCTGTGGAGCTGTCCACAGCAGTCTTTACGGCTAAAGACGGGCACCTGCAAACCAGCATGATAGTTCGCGATATTACAAAACGCAAGCTGGCGGAAGAAAGCATCAACAAACTCAATTGCGAGTTGGAACAAAGAGTGCAGGAAAGGACTGTCGAATTGCAGCAGACAATAGCCCGACTGGAGGAACTGAACCGGGTGTTCGTTGGCCGGGAACTGAAGATGGCGGAACTGAAAAAAAGAATAGCTGAACTGGACAAAGGTGAAGGATGAAAATGTCGTTGCGAAGAGACGAAGCGCAAAACAATTTTTCCGGCGGTAATAGAGACAGAATGCGGAAAGAAACCATATGAACGGATTGGATATACGGACGATATTTTTTTGCGCTTTATTAACCGGTATCATTTGCACGGGGGTAATTGTAATCCTTTGGCGGCAGAACCATGAGCGGTTTAATGGAATAGGCTTGTTGGTTTTAGGTTACGCCTTGCAGACTTTGGGATTATTGCTGATGACATTACGAGGCGCCTTACCGGAATGGGCATCCATTTTGATGGCCAGTGCACTGATCGTTACCGGGACGCTTTTTATATATAAGTCCCTGGAACGGTTTACAGCATTAAACGGTATGCAAATTCATAACGTTATTCTTGTTTTGTTTTTTATCGGAACCACCGTATATTTTACCTATTTGAAACCGGATTTGACGGCCAGGATCATCAGTGTTTCCCTGACCATGTTGATTCTTTGGGCACAATGCGCCTGGCTCCTGCTGGTCCGTGTTACTCCACACCAACGCACGTGGACCCGAGCCGTCGGTCTGGTTTTTTCCGGTTTCTGTCTGCTGACGGTGATCCGTTTTATTAAGTATGCCGTATTCGGAGGTAATGAATACGATTTTTTTCAGACCCGTATCTTTGATGCCCTGATTATTATTTCCTATCTGATGTTGTTTATTCTTCAGACGTTTCTTTTGACTTTAGTAGTTAATAAGCGACTTTTGCTGGAGGTAGGAACAACGGAAGAAAAATTCTCCCGGGCGTTTTATTTATCGCCTTATGCCGCCGCACTTGTCAGTATGGAGGAAGGGCGCATTACGGAAGCCAATAAAAAATTCCTGGATGCTATTGATTATAAAGAGGAAGAGGTAATCGGGGCAACGGTGATGGACCTGCATCTATGGGAGAGGCAAGAAGATCGTCTGGCCGTTTTTCATGAATTGTCCGAGATGGGCGGTATTTCCGGGCGGGAATACAAATTCCGGAAAAAGACAGGAGAAATTCTAACCGGTGTTTTTTCGGCGGCAGTCATCTCTGTTGAAGGCGTAAAGTATTTCTTGTCCACCATCGATGATGTTACAAAAACAATGCGGATACAGGAAGATTTGAAAAAATCGGAAAAGTTTCTGCAAAGTATAATCGAACAAAGCCCTTATCCGATGTGGATTGCCGATAAGGGTGGGACGCTTATTCAGATAAATCAAGCCTGCCTGAAGACGTTTAATCTGGTTGAGGAGGAAGTGCTGGGTAAATATAATATCTTGCAGGATAATATTGTTGCCGAACAGGGGTTCATGCCTTTGGTGAAGGAAGTATTGGAAAAGGGATCGACCGCCCGGTTCGATCTTCATTATGATACTTCTCGCTTAAAAAGTCTGCAACTGCAAAAAAGGTCGATTCTTGTTGTCGATACGACAATTTTTCCGGTTAAGGATCAACACGGCAACATCACTAATGCCGTTATTCAATTTATTGACATTACTGCCCGTAGGAAGATGGAGGATGCAAATAAGCTATTGCACACGGAGCTTCAGCAAAAAGTCGAAGATCGAACCAGAGCCTTGCATGATACCCAATTGGCGTTATTGAATCTGGTTGATGATTTGGAACAGACGGCAAAAAATCTGGCTGATTCCAATAATCAACTGTCGTCAGCCAATAAGGAGCTGACGGCGTTCAGCTATTCGGTATCGCACGATTTGCGTGCTCCTCTGCGGAGTATGGAAGGATTCAGCCAGGCTTTACTCGAAGATTATTCCGATAAGCTGGATGATCATGGCCAGGATTATCTTAAAAGGATTTGTAATGGCGCAAAAAAGATGAATGGACTGATCAGCGATTTATTAAAACTTGCCCGGGTCAATCAAGCCGATATCATCCTGCAGGAAGTAAATCTAAGCGCAATCGCGGAAGAAATTATACGGGAAAAGCGGATGAACGATTCCGGAGACAATCGAATAGTAACCATTCGGGACAATATAATCGTCAAAGGCGACAGCAATTTACTGAAAATCGCACTAACCAATCTGCTGGATAATGCCTGGAAATTTACAAGCCTTTCCGCCCAGCCGCAAATTGAATTGGGTGTAAAAAATGAAGCGGGGCAAAGAGTCTTTTTTGTCAGGGACAATGGTGTAGGCTTCGACATGGAACAGTCGGGCAGGCTTTTCGGCGTATTCCAGCGTATGCACAAGGATGATGATTTTCCGGGAACGGGAATAGGGTTGGCGACCGTGCAGAGGATTATTCACCGTTCCGGGGGACAAATCTGGGCGGAGGCGGAAGTGGGAAGGGGTGCAACATTTTTTTTTACACTGCCCGTATGAGGAAGCGTAACACTATTCGTCGGATTGACATTGTCCGAAAATTGAAATCAATGACACTTGCTGAAAACAAGCGAAGTGCGGTTTGAAGCGAAAGTGGAATTGATCCCGAAAGCAGAGCCCGGCGAATGAGGCTGTGTCGCAATGTCATTCTGGAGGCTTTAGCCGAAGAATCTTTTTGTTCCAATGTTTTGTTTTTATTAGATTCTTCACTTCGTTCAGGATGACAAACATGTACATTTAACTATTGCGACACAGTCTCAAATGTGGGGTAAAACCCGGCTGATGCAGGGCGAAGCGGGAGCAGGCTGAGCTATCCGGGATCCAGTGGGTCATATTCTCCGCCCCTTGTGACGAATAGATTGAGGCAGAATCGGTATAATACCCCGCTGCTTGCGGCGGAATCGTCCATTTTGTAATGTTGAGAAACCATGAAAGCTGAAAAGGAAAACAGTAATGAAGATAATGCCTTTTGCCGGAATATCTGCGGCAAAAGCATGAAATTGCTCATCGGCAATCTTATTGCTGAAGGTGTGCCCAAAGAAAAGCTGGTCCGTGCGTTGAAAAAGACCGATCCGGAACTGGAAACAATTGTTGCAGCCATTCATGAGGAATGCAGGCGCAGTAGGCGAAAAGAAGATCAACATAAAACCTTCGAAGCAATGCGAAAAGATTATCTGACGAGAATTCTTATTTACTATCTTAAAGAAAGCGATTCCATTGCCCATGCCGTTTATTTTCCCCGGCAATCATTCAAGATATTTGCCGATGCTGTCCGGAAACTGCTTGGGGAAAACATTCTGGAAGAGAAACAGCTCCAGTGTTATGTTGTTGTCAAGGACCACCAGGACGAAAGCGGCCGCATAAACTGGGACAAAATCTATGTGGATGACCGGGCAAAACAGATTGCCTGGGATGTGCTTTTCCGCATCAGCATGGCTATGGCAGGATTGAGCGGCGAATGGTTCAAGGAATATATTGCCGATTATGCGAAAACTCACGGTGATTTTTACGGAGAGGGTATGGCGCATTATGTCCAGGAAAGGCTGGAGGGCATTGCCAAAACGTTCCGGCTGGATCGCTGATCTATGTATTGGAGAAGAGAATTTCAGTTTATACCGCTCAATATTGCATTTTGAGTACGTTCTGCCAATGGAGGCTGTTTTTGTATGAGCGAACCGGTACGAATTCTTATTATTGATGATGAAGAATCATTTACATTCTTTGTGAAATTGAATCTGGAAACAGACCCGCGTTTTGCAGTTGTTATAGCCAACCGCGGAGAAGAAGGATTGAAACTTGCGAAATCCATGAAACCGGATTTGATTCTCCTCGATATAATGATGCCCGGCATGTTCGGAACGGAGGTGGCCCAGAGTCTGCTCGCTGATGATCATACTAAAGATATTCCCGTCATTTTTCTTTCTGCTGCCATCAGAAAAGAACAGGCTGAAAAAGATGGTGGTATGATCGGCGGACGGGATTTGATAGTCAAACCGGTTACGAAAGAGGAATTGACGAGCCGGATCGAAACGGCTCTGCGCTTGAAAAAGAAATAAAAAAATATCAGATCAGGTGTTACGCGCGGTAAGTATTGCAGGAGGTAATATGGGCAAGCTGCTTCGGGTATTGGTTGTTGAAGATTCGGAAGATGATTTTTTATTATTGCTGCGCGTTTTGAAAAAGGGCGGGTATGATGTCCAGGCTTGCCGTGTGGACACTGCCGGCGCTTTGTCCGATGCAATTCGGGAGAAAAAATGGGATGTTTTGCTTTGCGATTACAAGATGCCGACATTCAGTGGACGCGCCGCTATAACTCTTCTGCATGAAAAGAATCTAGATATTCCCTGCATCATTGTTTCCGGCGCCATCGGTGAAGAAACGGCCGTGGAATGCATGCGCCTGGGCGCGCATGACTATGTTATGAAGGGCAACCTTTCCCGTCTTGTTCCGGCTATAGAAAGAGAGATCGCAGAAGCAAAAACCAGAGAGGAAAAACGGCGCACCGAAGAAACTCTCAAAAAAAGCGAAGAGAAATTCAGGTTTCTGGCCGAAAATATGGCCGATATCTTATGGTCGGCCGGTCTTGATTTGCGCACAACCTATGTTACCCCATCGGTAAAAAAATTGCTGGGATTTACCCCGGAAGAAAGGGTTTTACAGACACTAGAACAACAGCTGACACCGGATTCATTGGCCCGGGCGCTGGATACTTTATCCCGGGAACTCGCAGTCGAAAATCAAGGCGATCAAGACCCGCAAAGAACAGCGGAACTGGAGCTGGAATTCTATCATAAAGACGGATCCACCCGTTGGTTGGATGTCATTGCAAAAGGGACGAGAAACGAGGAGGGTGTTTTAACAGGCATTCAAGCAGTGGCCAGAGATGTCACTGCACGCAGATTTGCAGAAGAGGCACTCAGGGAAAGCGAAGCCCGTTTCCGCACGCTTGCTGATTCCGGGCAGGCATTGATCTGGACTTCGGATGTAGATAAGAAATGCAATTACTTTAATCAGACCTGGCTTAATTTTACCGGCCGGACCATGGAGCAGGAACTGGGTGACGGCTGGGCCGAAGGGGTGCATCCCGATGATCTGGAAAGATGCCTGAAACTCTATACCACTGCTTTTGACCGCCGGGAAAGTTTCAGTATGACCTACCGGTTAAGGCGTTACAACGGAGAGTATCGCTGGATTCAGGATGACGGAACTCCGCGGTACAACTCCAAAGGAGAGTTCATAGGATATATCGGCCATTGCCTGGATGTTACGGAGCGTATACTGACCGAGGAATCGCTCCGCATGAGCGAATTCCGTTATAAAGAAATGTTCGAAAACATGAGTACTTGTGTGGCTGTATATGAATCAGCAAACAACGGAGAAGACTTTGTTATCAGACATTTCAACCGGGCGGCGGAAAAAGCGGAAAAAATCGACAGACGAAAACTTATCGGCAAATCAATACTCAAGGTGTTTCCCGGAGCCGCGGAGATGGGTATCGTTGAAGTTTTGCAAAGAGTGTGGAAAAGCGGACAGGCGGAACATGTTCCTGCATCATTCTACCGGGATGGACGCATTTCCGGATGGCGGGAAAACTATATTTACAAGCTGCCCACCGGGGAAATTGTAGCATTATATAATGATATTACCGAGCGTAAAAAAGCGGAAATAAGAATATTTGAAAGTGAAGAAAAATACCGCCTGCTCGTGGAAAACAGCAGCGAAGCAATTTTTATAACCCAGAATAATATGCTGCAGTTCGTCAACCGGGCGTCATTGACATTGTTCGATACTGCTTATGAGGTTTTGATTTCGACTCCCTTTATGGAATTTATTCATCCGGAAGATCGTGAAAAAGTGATCTCATTGCATTTAAGCAGACTTAAAGGGGAAAAAGTATCTCCCAATCATACTTTCCGAATTGTTACAAAAGAAGGGATTGTTAAATGGGTGGAAATGCATTCCAGCCTTGTCTCCTGGCAGGGGAAACCAGCCACCCTGGATTTCTTGAGTGATGTTACCAAACGCGCGCAGGCGGAAAAAGCAGTCCGTGATATCAGTGCAATACAAAACCTTATTCTGGAAAACAGTTCTCTGGGAATTGTCTTCGTTCGCAACCGTATTTTTGAATGGGTAAATAAACGCTTCGCCGAGATATTAAAGATGCCCATCGAAAAAGTGCAGGGTACCACTGCGCGCATTATGTATCCTTCCGACGAAGCTTATGAAGAAGTGGCCAATACGGCTTACCGGGATCTGGCTGAAGGGAAACGTGCAGATCGTGTCTTTCAGCTTGTCCGTGGTGATGGAAATTCTTTCTGGTGCCGTTTCTTAGGCAAAGCCCTGAATCCGGCCAAGCCTCATGATGGTTCCATCTGGATGTTTGAGGATATTACCGAACGCAGACAGATGGAGGAGGCGCTGCAGGAAGCTCAAAAGCAATTGCAGGATGCCTATCATCTGGCCAAGATAGGAAGCTGGATTTGGAACTGCAATAAAAAGACAGTAACCTGGTCGGATGAGATCAGTTCTATGGCTGGTCTGGACAAACAATCAATGGTTTTTCCTGATAATAAACATCCTCGCATTTATACACAAGAAAGCTGGGATCTTCTGAAAGAGGCGGTTGTGGTTTCTCTCTCCACAAGCCGCCAGCAACAGCTGGAACTGGAGGTCGTGCAACCGGACGGTAATCATCGCTGGGTTAACTGGATATGCAACGTAATGCGGGATAAAAAAGGCAAGATTATCGGTTTGCACGGTACGATCCAGGATATCACCGACCGCAGACAGGCGGAAGAAGCAGTGCGGGAAAGCGAAGAGCGCTTCAGAAAACTGTTTGAAAATCACTCGGCAGTCAAACTTCTGATTGATGCCGATACGGGAAAAATTGTCGATGCCAATAACGCGGCCGTAAAATTTTACGGCTGGCCGAAGAATCAGCTTCTCCAAATGAGGATAAGTGATATCAATATACTTCCTGTCGGGCAGATAAAAGAAGCCATAGAAAAAGTCAAAAATGAAAAAAGGGTTCAGTTTGAATTTCAGCACCGGCTGGCCGACGGTTCCATCCGGGATGTGGAAGTGTTCAGCAGCTGTATAGAAATAAAAGGGAAAACAATGCTCCATTCCGTGATTCATGATATTACCGAACGCAAAAAGACGGAAGAACTCCTGAAGATAAGTGAAAAAAAGTACCGTAATATATTTGAAAATGCCATGGAAGGGATTTTTCAAAGTACTGTCGATGGGCGGTATATAAGCCTTAATCCCGCTTTTGCCCGAATCAGGGGTTATGATTCGCCGGACGAGATGATTCGCATGACCGGTGATGTTCAGCGGCAGACTTACGTTCATATTGAAGAGCGGACCAGAATGATCGAAATACTCGATCAACAGGGATTTGTTAATAATTTTGAAATTGAGGCCAAACGCAAGGATGGCAGCAAAATCTGGGTGTCCATGAACGCGATACCCGTCCGTGACGAAAACGGTAAAATCGTCATGATTGAAGGTACTATCATGGACATTACCGAACGTAAAAAAATGCATTTGGAATTACAGAAAAAGAATCTGGAATTGGCCCGGGCTTATGAGGAACTGAAAGCCCGGCAGGATATGATTATCGATCGGGAAAAGATGGCATCAATCGGGATGCTCTCCGCCGGAGTTGCCCACGAAATCAAAAATCCCCTGGCGATTATGCTGCAGGGGATCAACTATCTGCAGTCGCCGGCCAGAGACGATTCCATGCAGCAGGAAGTGCTCGCAAGGCTCTACGATGCGGTGCGCAGGGCAGACGTAATTGTCAAGGGATTATTTAGTTACGCCCGTCAGACCCCGCTTTCTTTACGAGCATATAACATTCGGAAATTGATTGATGACTGCCTGGCGCTTACGGAACATGAATTGCACAAAAAAAATATTCGTATCGTCAAAAATTATTGGCTGGATTTGCCCGATGTTATTGTCGACATGAACCAGATTCAACAGGTGTGCATTAATTTGATTATTAACGCTATAGAGGCAATGTCCAAAGACGGTGTATTGACCATCAGCGCCAAACGAATTACGGATAATGCCGGCAAAGAATTTCTCGAAATCACGGTTTCCGACACGGGGCATGGAATTCCTGCAGATAAACTTGTGAAAATATTCGATCCGTTTTATACTACTAAAACTATCGGAAGCACGGGGCTCGGTCTTTCCATTTCCCGGGGAATTATCGAGAAGCATGGCGGAACACTTAAGGCGGAAAGTGAAGAAGGGCATGGTGCCAGCATGATCTTTACACTGCCTGTAACATTATAATGTCAAGGAGGGTGGATTGTGGGAAAACCTATCAATATCCTGGCTGTAGATGACGAAGAATCATTTACCTTTTTTGTAAAGCTGAATCTGCAAAATGATTCACGCTATGAATTCAACGTCACAACGGCCAACGGCGGAGAAGCAGGATTGAAACTGGCCAGGAAAATCAAACCGGATTTGATTCTGCTTGACATAATGATGCCCGATATGAGCGGCACGGAGGTTGCCGAAAAGCTCCTGGAAGATCCCCGTACAAAAAGTATTCCCATCATTTTCATGACTGCCGTAGTGCAAAAAGATGAAGTTGCGGAAGAAGGTGGCATCATGGGCGGTCGCGAATTTATCGCCAAACCGGTCGAAAAGGACGAGCTCATCGATCGGATTGCCGCAACCCTGAATTTGCCGCGCTAGTTTGCTGTTGACCGCAGCCGCAACTCCAGGAGGAATTTTCGGGCAATTTTAACCGCCGAGCGATGACATTTGCCTGGTCAGATTCCCGTTGACGAATATCTTTACTCAAGATAGAAATAATACCAGGTGTTTTTATGCAATCCCGTATTCTGGTTATAGATGATGATGCCGTTGCCTGCGAGTTTCTGCAGGAGGCACTCTCCCGTGAAGGTTATGACGTAGTCACTTATACCTCTGCCCTGGAAGCGCTGGGGCAGGATCTCTCCCGCTATGATTTGCTGATGTCTGATATCCGGATGCCCGGTATGGACGGGTTGCAGCTGCTGGGAGAGGTGCAGAAAAATTGGCCGAATCTGCCGGTAATTCTTATGACCGCCTACGGATCGCTCGAAACCACAATGGAAGCGATCAGCCTTGGTGCCTGGGATTACATCAGCAAGCCGTTTTCTCCGGATGACTGCCGGGCGATCGTTAAAAAAGTGCTGGAAGTGCGGGAATTGCGGGAAAAACGCCTGAATCTGCAGCCGGAAGAGTCGGCAGGTCCGAAATTCATCGGTTCTTCGGCGACGATGGTTGATTTTTATAAGCAGATTGCCCGGGTCGCGGATTCGCCGGCCAGTGTATTGATTGAAGGCGAAAGCGGTACCGGCAAGGAGCTCACCGCCCGCTCTCTGCACAACATGTCTTCCCGCCGTACCAAACAGTTTGTCGTTGTCCATTGCGGTGCCATTCCCGACAACCTTCTGGAATCAGAATTATTTGGTTATGAAAAGGGCTCGTTTACCGGAGCCGACCATCAGCATATCGGCCTTTTGGAGTCGGCGCAGGGCGGCACAATTTTTCTGGATGAAATCACCGAGATGTCCACCGCTCTGCAGGGGAAATTGCTGCGGTTCATGCAAAACGGCGAAGTGCGAAGAATCGGCGGCCATGAAGTAAGGTATGTCGCCGTAAGAGTGCTGGCGGCGGCCAATAAAAATATTGATGAGGAAGTGCGGCAAAACCGTTTCCGCCTGGATCTGCTCTACCGCTTTATCGTGCGGCTGCGTATTCCGTCGCTGCGCGAACATAAGGAAGACATACCGCTTTTGATCGAAGCCATGCTGAAAAAATTCGGTTACCCCGGTGTGCGTATTTCCGTTGAAGCCATGGAACTTTTGATGGCCTACGAATGGCCCGGAAATGTCCGGGAATTGGAAAACATCTTGCAGCAGACACTGCTTCTTTCGCCTTTTGTAGTAATTTTACCGGAAAATCTGCCGCAGCGTTTTCAGCGGCAACAGGAGAGCAGAGAAAACGGCGGCCTCATGGACATGACTCCTCTGGAGGAAGCGGAAAAGAACAAGATACTGCAAATCCTGCAGGAAACTTCCTGGAACCAATCCAAAGCAGCGCAGATTTTGGGTATTGACCGCAAAACCCTGCGCCTGAAAATAAGACGTTATGGACTGCTTGATGGAAAAATACCCGGCATTAATCTTTAATGCCGGCAATATCTTTGGCCAGTTTCTTTTTCTGTTCCAGATTTCCCTGCCGGGCGATCATGATCCGCTGCGCCTGAGGCGAACCTGCGCCGTGCATGGATTCCGTGCGGTATCCGACAGCGGCCGTGCCCAGGGTAATATTTTCGATAAGACGCATAATCCGGCAGCGGTGTTCCGTGGACACCGAAGCCACACCCCGGAAATATTTCTTCACAACAGGGCCTATTTCCGGATGACGCAAATCACGCTCTGAAGCCAGTGTTACCATCAAACCTCCGGCGAGATCTTCCGCGAGCCTCGCGATTTCATAGGGTAGCCGGGTGACGTTCTGCTTACAGACGTTCGCAAGCAACAGGTTGATCAGATAAGTTCCGGAAGCGGTTTTATTTCCTTCCGCCGAGCAGGCGATCCCGCAGGCGTAAAGTGTCTCATTGAGATGCATCATTTCAATCAGTTTGTCTTTAACATGGGAGGCTTTAGCCGCGCCGTTGTAATCGGCGGCGAGAGCCGCCGCACCGATGAGTACATCGCCTACGCCGACTTTGCAGCCGCCATAGCTCTGGCGGTGATAGCCGGCAAAACGTTCCACCAAAAGACCACTGAATTCGTACTCGCCGCACATGAATACATTCTCCCAGGGCACAAATACATTGTCGAAAACCATCAGGGCTTCGTGACCGCCGAAGTTGTAATTGCCGACATCAATATTCCCGCCTTCCAGTTTCCGCGTATCACAGGATTGGCGTCCGTAGATATAGGAAATACCTTCCGCATCGGCCGGAGCAACAAAAGAAAGAGCATAGTCGCTGTCTTCTTTAGTCATGGCGATAGTCGGCATTACTAAAATCCAGTGGGAGTTGATCGCTCCCGTTTGATGGGCTTTGGCGCCCCGGACGACAATGCCGTCTTTCCTTCTTTCCACGATGTGGGTAAATAAGTCGGGATCGGCCTGGCGGCTGGGGGGCAGGCCGCGGTCGCCTTTGGGATCGGTCATGGCGCCGTCTACGGTCATGTCTTCATCCTGCATACGGCGCAAAAACTTCAGGAATCTTTCATGATAGGAAGTGCCTAGTTTCTTATCCATTTCAAAGGTGACACTGTCCACGGCATTGACGGCATCCATCCCGACGCAGCGCTGGAAACAGGCCCCGGTTTTCTGTCCCAAAAGCCGCTGCATCTTGACTTTTTTGACCAGATCCGTTGTGCTTTGATGCAGATGGCAAAAACGATTGATTTTTTGTCCCGTAAGATGCGATGTCGCCGTCATCAAATCTTCATGCTCCGGGTCGTGGGCAAGTGCATAAGTCATTTTTACCGAATTCATGGAGGGACGGATAATGGGATGATCCACCGGATTAACAATCCTCTCACCCATCAAATAGACTTTAAGCTTTAATTTACGTAAACTTTCTTCATACTGGGCGGCGGTTTGAAGTGCCATTGAGGGAAGCCTCCTTTATGCAATTATTTTTATTTCAGATTTTTCCATTCAAATTTTTATATTGTTTTCCAATGCTCAACGCTATGAGCAGTTCTTTGCTATGCAATTCTCGCTCCTTCATCCGAGACAGGTAAAAACAGAGTGACGGAAGTTCCCCGATGAGGCGTGCTTTGGATTTCCATTCTACCGCCGTGAGTTTTGACGATATCTCGGACAATGGCCAGGCCCAGGCCGCGCATACCTTCATCCTTGTGGGAGCTATAAAATGGTTCGCATGCTTTGTCCAGCATTTCCTGGGTCATCCCCTGACCGGTATCGCTGACGGTGATTGCCGCCATCCTCTCCGCAGGCATAGCCCGGGCCGTAACTGTTATTTTTCCTCCAGTGGGCATAGCTTCCAGAGAATTTTGAATAATATTGAACAGTGCTGTTTGGATGCGGTAGCGATCAAGATATAGATGCGGGATAGCGGGATCAATATCTACGTTTATGGAAACGGCTGTTTTCTGCATCACCGGTTCCACAAGCGGTAATGTTTCGTTTAAGATGTTCTGAATAGTCAGCATTTCAAAATGTGGTTCCGGCATTCTTGTGGCCCGGCGGACATTTTGGATAACATTATCCAGACGTTGAGTCTGCTGAACGATTAACTGCAGCTTGTGGGATACATCAGGCGGCCAGCCTTCACGCTCCAGAAGCAGTTTGGCGAGCCCCGCAATGGAGTGCAGCGGTGTGCCTAAGTCATGGGCAAGATTGGCGGTTAAATGTCCCAGGGCCGTTAATTGCTGTAAATCGTCAACCTGTTTTTGCAAATGAACCACCTTGAGAGTTTCTTCTTTGACGCGGTCTTCCAGATGCCTTGTCAAATCCAGATTTCTGGCCATTACCTGCTGAATTTCGGCGGCCATCATATTGAAATGGTCAGCGAGCTGTCCCCATTCATCCTGCCTGACGATTGGAATATGTTTAATGTATTGTCCCTTTTGGGATTCATCAATTGTAGCGATGATAAGTTTTAACGGGTGGCCGATGATCCAGCCGTAACTTATGCCCAGGACGAGCAGAATAACCAGTAATAACCCGGCACTGCTTAAAATTAACAGGCGGTTGGCACGTGTCATGATTTCGGCATTGGTGCGGGAAAAACCGATGATGGCGACAATAGTCCGGGAATCTTTAGGCTCCCCCGGCACCGGATAGATAAGACCCAGAGCCGGGCCGCTTTCCATATCGATTCGGATGTAATCAGGATCATTGCTTTTCATAGCCTTGGCGATAATGTTATCCGGCCATTCGTATTGAACACGGCTCGCGCCGGCAATATAATCAATGTTGCCACGGCTGGTGTGAAAAATATCTATCCGCGCCAGACGCATATCCGCTTGAACGATGTCTTTCATGGCCGTGTCGAGGGCAGTCAGGCCTCGTTTTGTGGGAAAATTCTGATAAAAAGTGCCGACTGTTTCGGCGACTCCTTCCAGCCTTTTTACCTGCATGTCAACAAGGATGCGGTCGAGGGCAGTAAGCTGAATGAATCCCCAAATGGCCATGGTTAGAGCAAGGCCGGCGACGGTCAGGATAATCAGCTTGGCTTTGACGGTGGAATTATAGGAAATTATTTTCTGCAATAATTTATTAAACATAGGCGGAACTTATATAGCAGAAAGATTAAAAATTAACCAGAAGGGTAAAAAAAAGAAAGGACAGGGAAAACCTGTCCTTTCTTCAATTTTCTTTAAAACAAAGATAAAATTATTTTGCGGCCGGAGCTGCTGCTTCAGCTTTCTTCTCTTCAACGGCTTTCTTTGCTTTCTTTGCTTTTTTGGCTTTCTTTGCCGGAGCTTTCTTCTCTTCAGCAGCCGGAGCCTTTACTTCTTCTTTAGCAGCGGGAGCGGCGGCAGCGGGAGCGGCAGCAGGTTTATCAGCGGCCATAACGGTGGTGCAGAATGCAAAAACCAATGCGACTACGAACAATACTAAACGTTTCATCTTAAAATCCTCCTTCTAAATTTTTGTTTTTTTAAATACCACCCTTATAAAATTAAGGGATTCTCAATAAGTATCGGGCCCGGCCGGGTTTTCAGCTATTTTTTCCCGGACTGTTTCGGTACAATCTTGGCTATCCGGGAAGCCACCAAGTTGCCGTTTTTTTCAACATACGCTATCTTTACGGCATCATTTACGGCGATATTTCCCACAGGCTTATCAAGAATGAACGTCATGGTTTCAACATTGTTTTTTACTGTGCGTTCAATCTTGATTGACGTATTCGTAATTTCGATGACTTTACCCGTGGCATTCATCTTTGCCGTTCTGGCAGGGATCACTTTTCCCGGGTCGGCTTTAGGAGCATTGGCAGTCGGTTTATCAGCGGCAAATGCTATTGCTGATAATAAAAAAACCGCACCGATTACATATATCAAAGTCTTTTTCATATCCGTACTGCCTCCGTAAAGATTCACGGAGACTATTAGCAGTTTATGTGCCAAAAGAATAAAACTTTGTAATTTTTATAAACAATTGAATTTATTTAGTATAATATTAAAAATTGATTTTTTGAGTTTTTTTTAGAGCGAGCGATGGGGAATAATTCCCCATCAGATGGGAGATTATTCAACGATAGGATAACATTGATGGATTGACCGGAGTAGTCTTTTTGTGTTACGCCGCAAGAACGAAAGATCCAGAACACACCGGGCCCCGGACAAAAGGACTATTTCCGCGGCGCCGGATCATTAGATGTTTTAATTCTTGAAACTGTAAAGGCTACATGACGCAGGATAAGAAAACAATTTTTGATGTTCTTGTAATTGGCGGTGGCGCTGCGGGGCTTATGGCGGCAGGCCGGGCCGGAGAGCTCGGAGCGAAAGTATTGCTTCTCGAGAAAATGGATAGCTGCGGTAAAAAAATTCTGGTCAGCGGCAAAACACGCTGCAATTTGACGAATGCCGCAGGTCTGAAGGAATTTCTTACCATGTACGGTGTAAACGGAAGCTTTCTCCATAATGCTTTTCATTCATTCTTTCGTCCCGAGTTGCTGAACTTTTTTGAACGATACGGTGTCGCTACCAAGGAGGAAAGAGGCGGGAGAATATTTCCCGTTTCCGATGATGCCCGTGACGTCGTAAAAGCTTTAGGGAATTACCTGAAAAATTGTCATGTAAGGCTGGAATTAAACACCAAAGTAATTGCCGTCGAAAAAACTAAGGGCGCATTATTTGCGATCCGGACTGAGCAAGGTAATTATCAGGCGCATGCTGTGATTCTGGCCACCGGGGGAGCCACCTGGCCGGAAACAGGTTCTACCGGCGACGGATATAAGATAGGCTCAGCCCTGGGGCACAAGATAGTGGCACTCAAGCCGGCTCTGGTGCCGCTCATTGTTGAGGAAACGGATATTGTGCGGGCCATGCAGGATGTTTCTCTGCGCAATGTCCGGGCTACGGCATTTCGGGGAAAGGCCCGGGAAATTGATGCGACCTTGATTCCCGGAATCAACTATGGACGCGGTGAAAAAAAAATTCCGCGTCCGCCGGTTATCGAAAGCCGTTTCGGAGAAATGCTCTTTACTCATTTTGGTCTTGCCGGGCCGATCATTTTGCTCATGAGTCTCGCTGTCGGTGAAGCGCTCGGGAGCGGTCCCGTGGCGATATTAATTGATCTGAAGCCGGCGCTCTCCCGTGCTCAACTCCGTCTTAGACTGCAAAAAGATTTTGACGCGTCCGGGAAAAAAAATATTGCGGATATTCTTAAAGATTATCTGCCCGGCAAAATGATTACATCGTTTGTTGCGCTTGCCGGTATTGATCCGGAAAAGCAGGCACATCAGATTAATGCCCGGGAAAAAGAAAACATTGTCGAACTTTTGAAGGCATTGCGGTTTAATATCAAGTCGCCGCTGCCCCTGCCGCGCGCCATAGTTACGGCAGGCGGAGTATCCTTAAAAGAGATCGATCCACGGACGATGGCCTCCCGGTTGATTCCGGGGCTTTACTTTTGCGGCGAGATCATGGATATTGATGCCGATACCGGTGGATACAATCTGCAGGCTGCATTTTCGACGGGGTATATAGCCGGCGAAAGCGCAGCCTGCTATAAGGCAGTTCCTCTGCTAAAAGGGAAATGCAGAAATCAGTCCTAAGGTTGTTATCACCGGGGATGTCCAAAAATTTTTGAAGGAGGGTTTAATGGATTTTTTTCAGGCTTTAGAAAGCAGATCAAGCATGAGGGCTTTTTTACCCCGGGAAGTGGAAAGGGAAATTTTGGAAAAGATATTCCACGCGGTAAGGAAAAGTCCTTCTTACATGGATACCCAACCATGGGAAGTATACGTCGTGACAGGCAGAAAAAAAGAAGAACTTTCCGCCGAATTGCTACAAACAGCTGAACAGAATGTGCCGGCGCGATCGGATTTTCCTTTTCCCAAAGTCTGGCCAGAAGCTCTGGAGGCGCGGGCAACCGCAAACCGGCTGAAAAGATTTGCGTTTCAGGGCATCGATACTGCCGATAAGGCGAAGATTCGCGCCAGCTATTTGCGTAATTTTGTTTTTTTTGACGCTCCCTGCTGTATTTTCGTGGGGCTCGATCAAGTTCTAACTCCCTGGTCGATGTTTGACCTGGGAGTTTTCGTCCACGGCTTGTTGTTGGCCCTTCATGCGGAGGGGCTGGGCGGCTGTCCGCAGGCCTTGGTTACGGCTTATCCCGATATAATCCGCAGACACCTGAATATCCCGGACAATATAAAAATTGCTCTCTGTGTTTCGCTGGGTTATCCCGATCCCGCGGCGACGATTAATCAATACAGAGCGCTGAGAAAGGATGTCCGGGACTTCGTGCACTGGTGCGGCTGAATCCGCGGGACCGAACGCGAGCAATTGTTTTTCTATAATTCCGGAGCGCCTGCAGGAATGAGGCAGGCGAAAATAAAAAGTTCTTGGCCCGTATTGCGCATTTGATGTTCTTCATTGGGCGGAACGAACACAACAGTCCCCGCCTCAATGGGATTCCATTTGCCGTTGCCGTATACTTCAGCTTTACCGGAATGAACGAAGATTTCATGTTCCCAGGCGTGGGCATGTTTCGGCGTATGTCCTCCGGGAGCGACCTCAAATATCCGCATGCAAAAATTATTTGCACCGTCCTTCTTGCCGATCATCACGCGTCCGGCAATACCCTTGGCCTGGTCATTATCAATCAAAGTCGGTGTAACGGAAGTGTATTTGGTAATTTTCATCTTTTCCTCCTTATATTTATAACAGTGTTGTAAATATTTCACTCAACGTCGGATGGGGAATCACCCAGGAGCGCAGCTGTTTTCTGGTCATTGCCTGGGATACGGCAAGTGCCAGCGGAGCAATAAGATCGGCGGCATGTTCGCCGACTAAGGTAGCGCCGATGATCTTGTTCTGATAAAAAAGGGCTTGCGCAAAACCCTGTCCCAAAAGTTCCGTACGGGCGATAATGTTGGCTCCGTAACCGGATTGCAATACTTCGATGTTTATACCCAGGGCATAAGCCGAGTGTTTTGTAAATCCCACATGCGCTACCTGCGGATGGCTGTAAACGACGGAAGGAATGAAGTTTTCATTATACTGCGGCGGGACCAGACCGCAGACGGTACAAGCGGCGACTTTTCCCTGTTCGGCCGCCCGGTGGGCGAGCATCATGCCGCCGGTTACGTCTCCTACCGCATAAATGCCCGCAACGCTGGTCATCATCTGTTCGTTAACCTTTATTCCTCTCTTGTCATAGGAGATCCCGCTCCTTTCCAGTTCGTTTATTCTCAGGGATGGTTTCCGGCCGGTGCAAAGCAGTGCATAATCGGCAGAAAGTTCCACTTGTCCTGAGTTTTTCCGGGCCGTGATGAAGACGCGGTTGTTTTTTTCCGTAACTGCGGTAAGTTGTGCCCCGGTATGCACGGCAATACCAGCGCGCGTCATTTCCTGCGTTAACAAAACGGCCGCCTCTTCGTCTTCCTGGGGTAAAATGCGTTCCAGCATTTCCAGAAGAGTTACTTCTACGCCCAGTTCCGCAAGAAAAGTCGCCAGTTCAATGCCGATGAAACTGCCGCCGATGATGACGATGCTTCCCGGCAGAAAGTCTAAATTCAATATACTGTCGGAAGTCAATATCCGTTCGGAAAGATTTATTCCGGGTAGTATCTGCGTCTCTGAGCCCCAGGCAATAACAATATTGTCCGTCGTTACATTTTCAATTTCTCCTGCCGGATCAACGGTTAGTATTTCCCGGGCGGAGAGAATTTCCGCCTCTCCCGTTTTCATGGTCACATTAGCGCCGGCGAGAATCTTTTGCGCACCGAGCGCCGCCGTTTTTACCATTTGCTGCTGATGTTTTTTTATGGCGGCAAAGTCAAAACCGGCGGAAGCAACGTTTATTCCGAGCCTTTTGAGTTTTTTCAGATCGGAGTAATGTTTGCTACAGGCGAGCAGTGCTTTCGTGGGAATACATCCGCGGTGGGTGCACGTTCCGCCCCAGCCGCTCTTTTCAATGATAAGTACACGTTTCCCGGCTGTGCCTGCGCACTTTGCCGCCTCAATCCCTCCGGGTCCACCGCCCACCACAACCAGATCATATTTGTCAGCCATTTTTTATTCCATTATTGAAGAATCAGATTTGTTGACGATACTACATTCTTGACAAAGAAACAATACGCGGCAATTACAGCAAAAAGGAAAAAAGAGATGTTCCGGATATGGCTTTTGCGGCAATCGTTTATTATGACAAGAAGGCTACAGCCAGATGCTGGGGGCCGTCTGCTCCCCGGGAGTGCCATAGGCGGACGATTCTGGCATGCTGTTCGTATCGTCCGGTGCTGTTGTGAATAGTAAGCAGTATTGTTTCGTCCACCCGGAGAGTTGGCTTTGTTCCGGTAGAGCGGACAAGATGAGCGCCGCCGGAAGATATATCAACGATCTCCAGTAAATCGTTACCGAGCAGAATTTTCATATCCGGTTCGGGCCTGTGCCGCTCATGAACCCTGAGATCGCAGACTTTGCTTGATTCCAGAGGTTCGGCAATTATAACCGGAAATCCTCTTCCAACGGTGACATATCCTTCGTGAATATCAACAATCCTTGCCTGGAAACAACGGCGGATGTGACGGTCTTCCCGGAGCAAATATGTTACGAGAATTGTCTTATTGACATGCTCGGCGGAAAGCGGCGGTGCAATCTGCAGCAAAACAATTCTGCCCTCCACAATATCCTGAACGGAGGAGGCGCGAATTACTCCGTGTTCTATGACGATATCAACAGTCTGTCCGATTTGTATTTCCGGCAAAATTCCTATTCCTTTCTACTCTCAGAAAACAGGATCAATTTTTGCAACACAGAAATTGCCCAAGCGGATATTCCTGTTACATAATCCAAAAATCTTTTTCCGGCAATATAAATGAACAGTGTTTCACTTCGATATTTTTACTGTATTTGTAATATCTTTAATAAACTTGACTTTTTTATTTTGATATGTGAAAAAGCATCGTCATGCCACACCGACATGTGAAATTGTTTTTCTGAAAATTAATTTTTCCCCATATGAATTATTGTTTAGAGCTTTATTTGCAACATTAAGCATTGCTTAATGTGCGTTCAACTGAATGAAGTTGCAATCGACGTTTTTGAAGATGATGACCGTGGTACAGTGATAAATTGTTTCATCTCAAAAGGAGTTGAAGATGAAGCTATTACGCCTACTATACATCTGGAAGTCTCCTCTCATAATTTTGTTTTTGGTTTTTACTTTGATTATTTCAACTGCTGTTCTGCCGGTGCCGGCTGCTGAAATATCAGCAGCGAATCCGAACCCATCCGGTAGTACAATCACCGTAACAGGAAACGACACGAATAGCGCAAATCCATTCACAAATAACGGTAATATACAGATAACAGGTTCATTGACCAACAACGGCTCGTTGGTCAACAACAACGCTATCAATATTTCTTCTCAAGGCACATTTACACAGGGTGCCACTGGCAACTACACGGGGGCAGGTACTATAACGCTCGATGGTACGCTTACAAGCAACCAGGCCAGTGGTTCTTTTATCGTCAATACCCTTGCCGTAAGCTCCGGTGAAACCGGACTTCTTACCGGAACAGGTACAAGCGCTGTGACGACTGGTAACGTAAACGGTACTTTGAACTATACGGGTACAGGCAACCTCTCGCTTACTACACTGAATTTAACTAATTATATCGGTTACATTGGTACTTTCAACAATAATGGCAACGGCAATGTATACATTGCTACTGTGGCGGTCGAAAGCGGAAACTCCGGCCACATCGGGGGATCTGGGCCGGTCAGTTTGACAACCGCCAATGTTGACGGTACTCTCCAAGTCAGTTCCGTGATCTCCGGTGTAGGCTTTCTGATTAAAACGGGTGGTGGTTCTCTTGTGCTCCGAGGTGCCAACACCTATTCCGGCGGCACAACTGTCAACGCAGGTGGCCTTCTGGGTGATGCAACAAGCTTGCAGGGTAATATCATCAACAATGGTCGGGTTATCTTTTCTCAGGAATCGGCGGGAACCTATGCCGGTACAATGAGCGGCATAGGTTCTCTTGATGTATATGGTGATCTTACTTTATCAGGCACGAACACCTATTCCGGCGGTACAATTATCCCGGACGGTACTGTGCGGGTAAGCAGTGATAGTAATCTCGGCGATGCCGCAGGCGCGCTTACCTTAGGTTCTACTTGGGAGGGAGGGGGATTAGGTTTTCACGGTACGCTTCAGGTAACGAGTGGATTCACCAGCACCAGGCCTGTTACGCTTGAACACGGGGGAAACTTTGATACAAATGGCAATGACCTGACTCTGGCCGGAAGCATTACCGGAACGGGTTCGCTTACTAAATTAGGTGCCGGCACCCTGATTCTCTCCGGTATCAACACCTATTCCGGCGGCACGACAGTCAGTGCAGGTATACTTCAAGGCAACACTTCCAGCTTGCAGGGCAATATTATCAACAACAGCCAGGTTATCTTCAATCAGGGATCGGCGGGAACCTATGCCGGTAATATGAGCGGTACCGGTTACCTTGTGAAAGAGGGCACAGGCACTCTTACATTGTCGGGAAATAACACCTATTCCGGAGGCACGACAGTTAATGCGGGTATACTTCAAGGCAACACTTCCAGCTTGCAGGGCAATATTACCAACAACAACCAGGTTACTTTCAATCAGGAATCAGCAGGTACCTATGCAGGTAATATGAGTGGTAGCGGTTGCCTTGTGAAAGAAGGCACAGGTACTCTTACATTGTCGGGAAATAACACCTATTCCGGCGGTACGTTAATTAATAACGGATCGATTTCCATTAACGGCAACATGACAAGTCCCATCACTATCGGTACAACAGGCATGCTCAAGGGCATCGGCAACATCACAGGAAATATATCTAACTTTGGCACTCTTGCTCCGGGCAACTCCATTGGCACAACTACCATCACTGGTAATTATACCCACAATGCAGGGGCAATCTACCAGTTAGAGGTAAACCCTGCCGGCCAGTCGGATAAACTCGTAGTGACAGGTACCGCCACCTTAAACGGCGGCACCGTTTCCGTCTTGGCTGAAACCGGGAACTATAATATGACCACAAACTATACGATTCTGACCGCGGGAAACGTTGCAGGTACTTTTGCCAATGTAACGAGCAATCTCGCTTTTCTCACGCCTTCGTTGAGTTACGATTCTACAAATGTCTATCTGCTGCTGACCAGAAACACGACGAACTTTACTGCTGTGGCAACCACTCCTAACCAGACATCCGTCGCTACCGCTTTTGATCGAATAGCGCCTATGATTACTGGAGATATGACAACCGTCATGAACAGTCTTTTAAATCTTTCCGCATCCAGTGCCGGATATGCCTATGCACAAACAGGTGGTTTCACTCATATGGCTGTGACAGAAGCATCTTTCTTTGCCTTTAACCGGTACCTGGGTATAATATCAGATAGGATAGAAAGCAGTTTTATTGTCGACACAGCATCATCATTTGCGGGAAAATCACTCTGGGCATCTTTAGGTAATACTGCCACTGATGCGAACCCGTTTACACCAAAAAACAAAAGTCTTTGGATGAAGTTATACGGAAGTACAGGAGATCGAAAAGGAAATGATATGTCTTCAAAGTATGGTTATTCTGCATTAGGCATCATCTTCGGTTACGATCAGAAGATCCATGATAGCTTGCTTTTGGGTATCTGCACCGGATACTCCGCAGCAGGAATCAACATGGATGAAATGAACGAAACAGGCAAAATATCCGGGTACCAAGCCTCCCTTTATATGTCTTATCTACCTGCTCCTTGGTATATAAATGGTGTGGTTGCGTACGGCTATAGCCTCTATGATACTTCCAGGAAGATCACCTTTGACAATATTAACAGAACGGCTTCCGCCGATTATACCGGACATGCAATTACCGGCTATGTAGATGCAGGATATAACTTACCCATAAAAAGTGTATGCATTACACCGTTTGCCTCTTTGCAGGCAAGTTACCTGACACATAACGGCTTTATGGAAAAAGGTGCCGGGGATTTAAATTTAAATGTAGGAACAGAGCATACAAAATCGCTTTTAAATTCTTTAGGAGTTGGTGTAAAAAAAGGATATTCAACTACTTTCGGTGTTATCACGCCGGAATTAAAGATTCGCTGGCTTCATGAGTTTGCAGATAATGATTATTCAAGTAATGCAAGCTTTATCAGATATCCAGCATCTTCTTTCACGGTAAAAACAGATGCGGCGCCAAGGGACAGCGCAGCAATCAGTCTTGGAATGGCGTGGACAATTCGCGATAATCTGGATATCGCTCTGACTTATGAATCAACTACCTCTGGTGACAGGATGCAAAATGCCGGGTCGCTGTGGCTGAGATACATCTGGTAAAAATAAGAGAAACTCTCCACATGCTTTTTGGGGAAAAAGATTTTTTCAGGAATGACTAAATAGCAAGCCTTTACAGATGTTTGACTATTAATATTCGGTTGCTTTACATCATCTTGCGGATGCGCACTTCGATATTTTTCTCGCTTTTGAGCAGCTCTATCAGTTTTTGTGCATCCGTATTGCCGTAATGGTAGGGATAAAGAATCCCCGGTTGGAAGGCTCTGGCGGCATCGGCGACCATTTCCGGCGTCATAGTATAGGGTATATTCATCGGCAGAAAAGCGATATCGATATTGCGCAGGTTCTTCATTTCCGGAACGTTTTCCGTATCTCCCGCAACATAGATGTGTTTATCCGCGCAGGTGATCACATAACCGTTTCCCGTGCCCCTGGGATGAAAGGGAGTGCCGGGAGAGCGCATATGGACTATATTGTAAGCGGGTACCGCTTCAATCTTTATTCCCTGCACGGTTTTTTCATCGCCGTTTTTAAGAATGAAACTGCCCGGAATTTTTCGGGCGACGATTTCCGTCGTTAAGAATACGGTTTTCTCCGTTTTAACGGCGGCAAGTGCCTGGATGTCGAAATGATCGGAGTGTTCGTGAGTTATGAGGATCAAATCGGCCTTTGGCAATTTGCCGTAATCGGCGTACTGGCTTACGGGGTCGATATAAATAGTTTTCCGGTCGAAAGATATCATCAGAGTTCCGTGACCGATAAAAGTTATGGCAAGATCGCCCTGATTTGTCTTAAAAATATCGGTTGCGAAATTATTGTCTGCGGCCATAGTTGTTCCTCCCAGAAAGAAAATGCATACAATAAGGAAAAGTTTTTTCATACTACTCTCCTTTTGTTTTTCTCCGTTTTACAGCCCCGCCTGTGCCGCATGATAAGAGCTGCGCACCAACGGGCCTGCTTCCACATAGCGGATGCCTTTTTGCCGGGCAATGCTTTTTAGCTCGGCAAATTCATCGGGATGATAATAGCGGGCAACCGGCCAGTGCTTTAAAGTCGGCTGCTGATATTGTCCGATGGTCAGGCGCTCGCAGGAAACATCGGCTAAATCATCCATTAAATGTAAAATATCATCCCTGTCTTCACCCAGTCCCACCATAAAACCGCTTTTGGAGACAAGAGCCGATGCCACTACCCTTTGCAGAAGTTCCAGAGATACGGTGTAATTGCCCTGGGGGCGCAGCCGGGAAAATAATGACGGGACGGTCTCCATGTTATGGTTGACTACATCAGGGCCGGCGGCAATGACTTTTGCCAGTGCCGCCTCTCCGCCCTGAAAATCGGGAATCAAGACTTCGATTTGGCAGCCGGGTACAGCCACCCGCAGCGCTTCAATCGAGCGGGCAAAAATTCCGGCGCCGCCGTCCGGCAAATCGTCACGGGTGACCGATGTCAGGACAACGTATTTAAGGTGCATCTTTTGTACGGCGGATATAAGATATTCCGTTTCTGCCTCGTCCGGCGGCCGGGGTATCCCATGTTCTACATTACAATAAAGGCAATGGCGGGTGCAGATATTGCCGAGAAGTAAAAAAGTCGCCGTGCCGCAGGCAAAACATTCGGCGATATTGGGGCAGGCCGCTTCCTGGCATATGGTATGGAGTTTAAGATCCGCAAGAGTTGTTTTCATCTTCCGGCACTCGGGCGCTATAGGTGGTCGAACCTTCAGCCAGGGCGGCTTACGGAGAAGGCGAGGTTTTCCTTGCAGATCGTTATTCATAAATCAATTTATCAAAGTAAAAGCGGTAAACATAAGCGTTACGATTAACACATCTGCCGGGATGTTTTAAGACCGATTATATTTAAGCCCTTTTCCAGCAGACATCCGGCTTGCGGGCGGCCAGCACTTCGTCGAGCCGGCAGACCGGTGTTGTCAAAGGGGCATCCTTGAGTTTTTGCGGGTTTGCTTTGGCCTCGCCGGCGATGATGATCATGGCCTCACAAAATGCATCGAGCGTTTCCCTGCTTTCTGTCTCCGTGGGTTCAATCATTATGGCTTCGGGGACGATAAGCGGAAAATAGATTGTCGGAGGATGATAACCAAAGTCAATAAGTCTTTTGGCAATATCCGTTGTGTGTACGCCGTTTTCCGCCACCTGCCGGGAACCGGAAAAAACGCATTCGTGCATGCAGACGCGGTCATAAGGCAAATCAAAGTGCGGTTTTAATTTTTCCTTGACGTAGTTGGCGTTGAGGACGGCCATTTCCGTGGCGTGCCGGAGACCGTGGGCTCCGAGCGAGCGGATATAAGTGTAGGCTTTGACGATGACATTAAAATTGCCGTAAAACGTCCGCACCCGGCCGATCGTATCGGGAAAATCCCCCGACCATTGAAAACCCTTCCCGGTATGTACAATACGCGGTATGGGGAGAAAATCGACCAGGGCTTTGCTTACGCCTACCGGACCGCTGCCCGGGCCGCCTCCGCCGTGCGGTGTGGAAAAGGTTTTATGCAGGTTAAGCTGGATGACATCAAATCCTATATCGCCGGGCCGGGCAATACCGAGGAAGGCGTTGGAGTTGGCGCCGTCGCCGTAGAGCAGGCCGCCTTGAGCATGGATGATACGGGCGACTTCTTCGATGTTGCGTTCAAAAAAACCCAGCGTGTTGGGATTGGTGAGCATCAGAGCTGCAACATCGCGAGTCATAAGAGAGCGCAGATGATTAATATCAACGCCACCGTCCGGGTTGGAGCGCAGGGTTACGACTTCAAATCCGCAAAGCGCACTGGAAGCCGGATTGGTGCCGTGCGCGGCATCGGGGATGATGATGCGTCGGCGTTTTTCACCTTTTTTTTCAAAATATTTTTTAATCATCATAACGCCGGTGAGTTCACCGTGCGCGCCGGCTGCCGGCTGCAGGGTAAATGCGGCCATGCCGAAAATATTGCACAAATAGCGCTGCATTTCGTCAAGCAACTGCAGGTTGCCCTGGGCCGCGTCATCGTCGGCATAAGGATGCAACCCGGTGAACCCCGGCAGGGCCGCGGCATTTTCATTGGCTTTGGGATTATATTTCATAGTGCAGGAACCGAGCGGATAAAAACCTAAGTCAACGCCGAAATTACGCCGCGACAGATTGGTGTAATGGCGGATTAAATCGATTTCGGCCACTTCCGGCAAATCAAGTTCCGTGCGTAAATATTTATTGCCGATCGCTTCATGGAGGGTTACCTCCGGGACGTCGCTTTGGGGAACCGTGACGGCGCAGCGCCCCGGTTTGCTTTTTTCAAATATCAATTCCATGTTGCAACTCCATCATCACTTTAAAATCGCAATCACGCGATCAATATCATTTTTGGAGACTAGTTCCGTGGCGCAGAAAAGCAAGCTGTTTTCCAATTCAGGATAGTCTTTCTGCATTTCATAGGCGCCGGAAATCCCTTCTTTCTTCAGTTTTTCGTTAATCACGCGTGGATTGGGGCAACGCAGGGCAAATTCATTATAGACTGGTGCTGAAAAAACTTCTTCCCAGCCGGGAATGCACAAAAGCTGCTTTTTTAAATACTGTGTCTTTTGAACATTCAGAACAGCCAGTTTGGCCAGGTTGGGGCCTAAGGCAGCAAGGTATACTCCGGCGGCCAGAGCGCACAGCGCTTCATTGGAGCAGATATTGGAAGTTGCTTTTTCGCGGCGGATGTGCTGTTCACGGGTCTGGAGGGTTAAAACAAATCCGCGCCTACCGTTTTTGTCGACGGTGGCTCCAACAAGCCTTCCGGGAATCCGGCGCAGAAATTTCTCCCGGGCGGCGAAAATTCCCAGATAGGGGCCGCCATAGTTGAGAGGATTGCCAAAGCTCTGGCCTTCTCCCACGACAAAATCCGCGCCCGCCTCCCCTGCCGGTTTTAAAATGCCCAGAGCAGTGCCGTCGGTAAATCCGGCGATCAGCAGGGCGCCGCTTTCATGCACTGCATCGGCAAGGGGTGCAATATCTTCAATGACACCGAAGAAATTGGGACTTTGCACCAGAACCGCCGCGACATTGTCAGAAAGTTCCTGCTTCAGTATGTCCGGATCGATCTGACCGGACCGCTGATAAGGTATTTCACAAACATCGTAGCCGTTGGCCCACGCATAGGTGCGTACAACAGACCGGTATTCGGGATGAACGGAGCGGGCAAACAAAATTCTGGGACGCGCAAGTGTTTTGGCTGCAAGAATCGCGGCCTCCGCCATAGCCGTAGCTCCGTCATACATGGAGGCGTTGGCGACTTCCATACCGGTGAGGCGGGCGATCATGGTCTGATATTCGTAAATGGCCTGCAGGATTCCCTGACTTATTTCCGCCTGATAAGGGGTATAAGCCGTGTAAAATTCAGCCCGGTTCACCATATGACCGACAACCGCGGGGATAAAATGACGGTAGGCTCCGGCGCCGGTCAGGGTCAAACTCGGCAGTTTATTTTTTTCGCTGATAGAGCTTAGCAGGGCCGTTGTTTCCTGCTCGGAGATAGCCCCAGGAATTTCCGGCAGGGAATTCAATCGAAATTTTTGCGGAATGTCGGCAAATAATTCTTCGAGATCGCCGATTCCGATTTCCGCTTTCATCCGGACTATGTCTTCGGAAGTGTGGGGCGTGTAATCCATCAGTGTTTTTCCTCGCTGATAAGTAATTCGTATGCAGCGGCGTCAAGCAGAGCGCCGAATTCGGCAGGTTTTTCCAGACGCATCTGGACAATCCAGCCGTCGCCGAAAGCATCCTGATTGACGAGAGCCGGGTCATCTTCCAGTTGAGAATTGACGGCGATTACTTCACCGCTGACCGGGGAGTAAACATCGGATACGGACTTAACCGATTCCACAACGGCCACAGGCGCGCCCTGCGCTACTTTTTTCCCCACCGGCGGCAGTTCGACAAAAACGATGTCGGTAAGCATCTCCTGCGCGTAGTCGGTAATGCCGATTGTAGCCGTGCCGTCATTCTCATCCCTGGCCCATTCATGGTCACGGGAATATTTTCTGTCTTGTGGATTGGGTTTGGACATTTTTCTTCTCCTGGATTTTAATATATAACAAGGGCCGTTAATCTTCAGCCCTCGGTCTTCAGCCTGTTTCTTTTATAAAACGGAAGTTTTACTATTTTTGCCGGAGCCCGGGAATCGCGGATGGCAATCGTAATTTCAGTATCCGGAGCACTGCAGTCGATATCGACAAAAGCAAGCCCAATGGCCTTATTTAAGGTTGGTGCAAATGTTCCTGAAGTGACAATACCGATTTCTCTATCGCCTAAAAATACTTTATACCCGTGCCGGGCAATACCCCGGCCGGTCACTTCCAGACCGACCATTTTTTTCTTCAGACCGGAGAGCTTCAGCGCTTTCAAAGTTTCTGCACCGATAAATTCTTTATCTAAGTCGATCAGCCAGCCGTAGGGGACTTCGAGCGGAGTTACGTCTTCCATCATGTCCTGACCGTTGAGCAGCATGCCCGCTTCGAGTCGCAGTGTATCACGGGCGCCCAGTCCCGCCGGTTTCAACCCGAAAATTATTCCTTCCGTCAGAATTCTGTCCCAGATATCACCGATTATTGCAGCCGGAGCATAAATTTCAAATCCATCCTCGCCGGTGTAACCGCTGCGCGAGATGATTGCCGGTTTGCCCAGCAAAGTCAGTTCTGTAAAATGGTAATACTGTAAATTGTTTAAATCGCAATTGGTCAGCGTCCGGAGAATTTTGCAAGCGGAAGGACCCTGTAAATCAAGTTTGCCGGTTTTGTCACTGATATTCTCCAGCGTGCAGTCAAATTCCCTGGCTTTGCGCAGAGCGTTGATCCATTGCCAGTCACGGTCGCAGGTTGTTGCGTTGGTAACGAGCATATAATAATCCGGCGCCAGCTTATAGACGGTTAAATCGTCGATGATACCGCCGTTTTCCGTGAGCAGGGCGGAGAGCTTGATCTGTCCTGTTTCCTGTGTCTGTAAATTTCTGGTGAGAGCGAGTTGCAGCAAATCGAGCGCCTGCGATCCTCTTACTGTAATTTCTCCCATGTGACAAATATCGAAAAGAGTGGCGGCGGTGCGGGTTGTTTTGTGCTCATCAATGACATTGGTATATTGAACGGGCATGGCCCAGCCGCCAAAATCAATTATTTTGGCGTTTAGGGCGACATGTTTTTCATATAACGGCGTTTTTTTCATTTTTATTTAACCAGGTATTTAAAAACGAGCGATAATCCAATTAAAATAATACATACCGCCACAAAAAAATAACTTTTTTTAAATATTTTATTGCCCAGCACTATGTTAGTGCAATGCGGACAGACGGTAAACCGGGCGGTAATTTCCCCTCCGCAGGCAGGGCAGAGCAAATCCTTTTTTTCTGCTGTGCCCGTATGTCTTGTGATATTTTGTTTTAATGCAGAATGAATATCATAAGTCCATTCACAATCTTTGTTCGGGCATTTGCCCCGGGCCGGCATGTCGTCAGTCCAGAGAAAAAATTGCTTGCACTCTGGACAGTGGATTTTCAGCATGCAACTTCTCCGGGGAAAATTAATCGTGAAATACCAATTGCGCTTCTGGTATAGTGGGAGAAAAGCTACTACAACTTCAGGCAGATTTCAAGATTTAATCAAAAGAATATTCTTTAGGTAATTTCTGTTGTATCTGCTGGGAAAAATAAGAAATTTTACGGCTCTCGGAAAAGAGGGGGAATGTTTTTCTAATCAGTGTTCCTGAAAGATTTTCCGGAAAAGCAACTCTTTGTTCTTGGGGTAATAAAGGTTACCTTCGTAGTCGACAATCAGCTTGCCGTCAAGATGGTCAATTTCGTGCTGAACAACTCGAGCTACATAATCCAGGTATCTTTTGCTTATTTTTTCTCCCTGAGCGTTGAGCGCGCGTATTTTAATTTCCGGGAAACGGCTGACTTCCACCTGAATTTCCGGACAGGATAAACAGCCTTCCGTCATGGTCACTTTTTCTCCGCGGGTTTGGGTAATCCGCGGGTTGACCAGAACATCAAAATCTTCAGGCCTTAATTTACCTTTTTCCCGGCAATCTTTATTACGAAAGATGATGATCCTTTTGTTAATGCCGATTTGCGGAGCGGCAAGTCCGGAAGCATCGTTTCTGGCCAAAAAAGAATCAATAAGAGTCTGAACAGATTCCCGTGCGTTTTTATCCAGAGGAGAAGACACTTCGGAGGATTTTTTACGCAAAACGGCGGTATCTTCCTTATTTATACCTTCTTCATTCCATAGTGTTAAAACTCTGCTTTCCGTCATTACATTGCCACCCGGGAAATATTTTCGGAAGGCCTATAACATCTATTCTTCGTTATTTCAAGGAATTGTAGCTTGCAATAATAGCCCTTCTTTTGCTAAACATCTTATACCATTATATAAACATGTAAGGATGGGTACTTGCTTAATCAAATAGTCACGAAAATTGCGCAGAAGGAATTTGCCCGGGCGCTGAAATTTGCAGAAGGTTCTTCTGTGGAGCTGCCTTTCTGTAATGATAATCAGGAACGCCTGCTTTATATTCATATTCCCTTCTGCGAAGAACTCTGCCCCTATTGCTCTTTTCATCGAGTGCGCTTTGCCGAAGAACCGGGGCGTAAATATTTTCAGGCACTGATGAACGAAATTAAAATATACCGGGAAAAGGGGTACAAGTTTACCGGAGTTTATGTGGGTGGAGGTACGCCCACGGTTTTAATTGATGAACTGGCGATGATGCTGCAATATGTCCGGGATAATTTCGCCATCCGGGAAATATCCGTGGAAACAAATCCCAACCATCTGACGCCCGAAAAAATCACCATCCTACAGCAGGCCGGAGTCAATCGGCTTTCCGTTGGCGTGCAAACCTTTGATGATGCATTGTTGAAAAAAATCGGCCGGCTGGAAAAATACGGATCGGGAAAATTGATTGCGGAAAAGCTGGAAAATATTCAGGGATGTTTTGATACGGTCAATGCCGATATGATTTTCAATTTTCCCGGGCAAACTCCTTTGGTGCTCAAGAATGATCTGGATATTTTACTTCGCCTGCAAATGCAGCAGATAACATTTTATCCGCTGATGGTTTCCACGATAACTCAGAGTTTGATGGATCAGCATATCGGTAAAGTTGATTTTTCCAGGGAAAGAAAATTATATAAACAAATTGCCGGAATGCTGGAACGGGAATATGTTTTTTCTTCAGCGTGGTGTTTTTCGAGGAAAAAAAGTAAAAATACAATGATTGATGAATATGTTGTTGATTATGACGAATATGCGGGTCTGGGCAGTGGAGCTATCGGTTATCTGCAGGGAATCTGCTACGCCAACACCTTTGATATAAATCAATACATCGAGTTGCTTCATCACAATAAGTTGCCTCTTCTGGCTTCCAGAACTTTTGCCCGTGCCGACCGGATAAGATATGATTTCCTGATGAAATTATTCAGCACAAAAATTAATATAGATGCGCTGGAACAAAAATATGACGGGAAATTTTTAAAAACACTGTGGAAGGAAATGATTGCCTTTATGGCCGCCGGAGCTTTCCGTTATTTTGCGCCGAATTTATGTTTAACTGCCCGGGGACGTTATTTCTGGGTTATTATGATGCGGGAATTTTTTATTGCCGTCAATAATTTCCGTGAGTTCTGCCGGAGACAGGCCGGCATCTTTTAGAAGGGGGGAAATTTTATGGATGAAAAGAGAAAATCTTTGTTAAAAAATCTGCCGAAAATTGATGAGGTGATTCTGCTTCTGGAAAAGAAAGATATTTACGCATTGGCGCCTCGCGAGGTAGTTGTGGAAATGGTCCGGCAAGCCGTGCAGGATCTGCGGGAAAAAATTGTCAACGACTCCGCAATAGAAAAGACGGCGGGCGAAGTAAATGCAACTAATGTCTCGCAGTTGGTGGAAAAATTCCTGAAGGATTTACATAACTACCGTTTAAGACGGGTGGTCAATGCAACCGGTGTCATTCTGCATACCAATCTGGGACGGGCTCCGCTTTGTCCCGAAGCTCTCCGGAGAATTGCCGAGGTGGGTTTGGGCTATTCGAATCTGGAATTTGATCTTGCCCGCGGAGAAAGAGGCCAGCGTTATAACCATGTCCGGGAAATAATTTGTGCCGTAGTGGGCGCCGAAGATGCTCTGATCGTCAATAACAACGCCGCCGCCGTCCTGCTGGCTTTGAATACTCTGGCGGAAGGCAAGGAAGCCGTAATCTCGCGCGGCGAGCTCATCGAAATAGGCGGTGAATTCCGCATTCCGGAGATAATGCGGAAAAGCGGGGCAATTATGCGGGAAGTGGGCACAACAAATCGTACCCGGCTTGCGGATTACGAAAAAGCTGTTTCGCCGGATACGGGTCTTCTATTGAAGGTTCATACCAGCAATTATCGTATTGTCGGTTTCACCGAAGAAGCCGATATAATTCCGCTGGTGGCTCTGGGGAAAAAGAGCGGGATTCCGGTGATGGATGATCTGGGGAGCGGTTGTCTGATTGACCTTACGAAATACGGATTACAGCATGAACCAACAGTGCGGGAAGTGCTCGCCACCGGAGTTGACGTGGTGACCTTCAGCGGCGATAAACTTCTGGGTGGACCTCAGGCGGGCATTATTGTCGGTAAAAAAATAATTTTAGAGCAAATCAAAAAGAATCCGCTCAACCGGGCGTTGCGTATTGATAAATTTACGCTCGCGGCTCTCGAGGCAACAATGATTCATTACCTTAACGAGGCGGAGGTTGTCTCCCGACTGAGGCCGCTTATGTCACTTACCGAGCCGGTTGCCGCCGTCAAAAAACGCGCTCTGCGGCTGATCGGTAAACTGCGTCGGGCAAAAATAGCCGATCTGGAATTTACCCTGCGGGAATCCTTTGCATCAGCAGGAGGCGGATCATTGCCTCTGGAAAAAATTCCCACGTATCTGGTCGGTATTAAAAGTGGCAAAACGTCTGCCGTCCGTCTGGAAGCAGCGCTGCGCCGCGCGGAAACACCAATTATCGTTCGGGTCGACAAAGATGAAATCCTGCTGGACTTGCGGACGGTTGCCGAAGATGAATTTGCCTTCATTCTGGAAGGCTTGCGAAACAGCCGGTAAGGAGATCGTATGGTTATTGCCGAGATATCTTCTCAATTTTTTACGGCGGAACAAAACGGGCAGCGCCTGGATATCTTTCTTGCGCAAAACGTTCCGTCCGTTTCCCGCTCCCAGGTGAAGAGGATGATCGAGGAAGGGGCTGTGCTGGTCAACGGCCTTTTGCCGAAACCGTCACAGATCTTAAAAGAAGGCGATGTGATCCGGCTTGACCTGAAACCGCCCAAGGATGCTAAAGCCGTTGCGCAGGAAATACCCTTAAATATTGTTTATGAGGATGAAGAAATTATCGTCGTGAATAAAGAGGCCGGGATGGTAGTGCATCCGGCACCGGGCAATTACGACCGGACACTGGTGAACGCCCTGCTTTTCCACTGTAGAAATTTGTCCGGCATCGGCGGCGTTTTGCGTCCGGGGATAGTGCACAGGCTGGATAAGGGAACTTCCGGGCTCATGGTGGCGGCGAAAACCGATGCCGCGCATCGTTATCTCACTGAACAGTTTCAGAATCACGAAGTTTATAAGACTTACCAGGCGCTGGTCTGGGGCGATGTTAAAGGCAGCCGCGGCGAAATAATATTACCGGTCGGCCGTCATCCGGGTGATCGCAAAAAAATGTCCACGAAAAGCAGGCGGGGACGGGATGCCGTAACTCTCTGGAATGTCGAAAAAAGATACGGTTTTTCGACGCTGCTTAATGTGGATATAAAAACCGGCCGGACGCATCAGATTCGCGTGCATCTGGCGGACCGCGGTTATCCGGTGATGGGCGATACTGTTTACGGCAATGCTTCCAAAATAAAAACAATTACCGATGCCGCATTGAAGGGCCGGATTCGATCCCTGGAAAGGCAGGCACTCCATGCGGCCGGGCTTTCATTTATCCATCCAAAGCGGAGGGAAAGAGTTTTTTTTACGGCGCCGCTTCCCGCAGATATGGCGGATTTGTGCCGTCTCTTCGAAGAGAAAACAATCAGCTGATGCGCCGGGGCCTTTAAATGACCCGCAAAAGGGACATAATTGATGATTTTAGTTAATGAAAAAAAATCACTGCCGCATTTCCAGGCGGATATTTTCCGAGGCTGTGATTTCCTGACCCATGCTTTCTGCACAAGGCAGGGTGGTGTTTCCCGGGAAGATTATAAAAGCCTCAACATGAGTTTTAGTGAAGGCGATGACGAATACAAGGTGCTTGCCAACTGGTCGAAGCTCGCGGAGGCTTTTGCCGTTCCCATCGAGCAGTTTCTGGTTGTCAACCAGGTGCACGGCGACGGAATCTTCGTTGTTCCGGCGCAGGGCAGCTATTTCAGCTCCCGGGCGGAGCTCGATTATGACGCCATTATAACCGACCGTCCCGGATTGGCAATCTGCGTAAAGACCGCAGACTGCGTACCTGTATTTCTTGCCGATCCGGAAAAACAAGTTATTGCCGTGGTCCACGCGGGATGGCGGGGTTCGGCCGCAGGAATCACCGTTAAGGTCATTGATTTTTTTGTCCGGCATTATCTCTCCGAGCCCGGAGATATTTTAGCGGCGATAGGACCATCCATCGGCCGTTGCTGTTATGAAGTGGATTCGGTTGCCGCGGAGTCCTTCACAACCCAAAAAGACAAGGAGTATTTTTTATTTCCGCAGAAAAACAAAGAAAAATGGCTGCTGGATTTGCCGGAGGCCAATCGCCGGCAGTTACTGGCCTGCGGTATTCCGGAAAAAAATATCGAAACTTCGGGATTGTGCACTTCCTGCCGCCGTGACCTCTTCTTTTCTCATCGCGCTGCAGGCGGCATTACCGGCCGGCAGATTAATTTTATGATGATCAGGCAAGCTAATCCCTGTCTCGTGACCACTCTCAACAATAAAATATTCTGGCGGTAACAAAAGATACATTGTCTTTCATTCCGAAAGGATTGGAACAGTGCCGGGGAAAGTAGAAAAATATTTATCTGCGGCTTCTTCCGCCCAATAAAGACCCCAGTACTCCACGAACAATTTCCCTTCCGATTGACGAACCGATGGTACGCGCCACACTTTTAGTGGCCGTCTGAACAACGCCGTCTGTTTTACCTCCCCGCGGTCCGGTGCGTCCAAATAAAATATTGCCGAGTTCTCCTCCCAGAGAGCCCAGCAATCCGCGGTCATTCTGCATAGTGTTTTCCTGCTTACCCGCCGGTGTTGACGGTTGATCCGGGAGTGCCTCTGCCGACACAGACTCCCTCAACTTTTCATAAGCCGATTCACGATCCAGCACTTTTTCGTAGTGTCCGTATATTGTGGATTGCTTTATTGCCGCTGCCCGTTCGGCAGCAGTCAATGCGCCAAGACGTGAAGAAGGTGCGACAACAAAAGATCTTTCCACCTGCCCCGGCCTTCCTTTTTCATCCAGAAAAGAAATCAGTGCCTCGCCGACTCCCAGTTCGGTAATCACCTCGGCGGTATTGAAAGCGGGATTGGGCCGCATGGTATCCGCTGCCGTTTTGACCGCTTTTTGATCACGCGGTGTGAAGGCGCGCAGGGCATGTTGTACGCGGTTTCCCAACTGTCCAAGCACCGATTCCGGAATATCCAGCGGATTCTGTGTAACAAAGTAAATCCCCACACCTTTGGAACGAATCAGACGTACCACCTGTTCGATTTTTTCCAAGAGGGCAGCCGGCGCATCATTAAACAGCAGATGAGCTTCATCGAAGAAAAATACCAGTTTTGGTTTTTCGACATCTCCCACTTCCGGCAATTGTTCAAACAGCTCGGCCATCAACCACAACAGGAATGTGGCATAGAGTTTGGGATTATTGTAAAGTTTGTCGGCAGCCAGGATATTGACAATGCTGCGGCCCTCGCCGTCGGTTTGCATCAGGTCGGCGATATCCAGCATCGGTTCCCCGAAAAGCTTTTCGCCACCTTGTTGTTCCAGGGTTAAAAGACCACGCTGAATCGCGCCGACGGAGGCGGCGGAGATGTTGCCGTATTCCGTTGTAAATTTCCTGGCGTTATCACCTACAAACTGAATCATCGCTCTCAGGTCTTTCAAATCAAGCAGCAAGAGACCATTGTCGTCGGCGATTTTAAAGACCAGCGTCAGTATACCGGATTGGGTTTCGTTAAGATTCAGGAGTCTTGCCAGTAAAAGAGGTCCCATGTCGGATATCGTTGCGCGCACGGGGTGTCCGGAGTTCCCGAAAACATCCCAGAACACTGCGGTATTAGCGCGCGGCACAAATTCTTTAACGCCGATTGATTCCAGCCTTTTGAGCATTTTTTCAGAAGAAACACCGGCCGCGCCTGCGCCCGAGAGGTCTCCCTTGACGTCGGCCATAAAAACAGGAACACCAATGGACGCAAATGATTCGGCCATTTTTTGCAGAGTAACCGTTTTGCCTGTGCCGGTGGCACCGGTAATCAGCCCGTGACGGTTGGCCATGTTCGGCAAAAGCACAATTTCCTTTCCCTGGGACATCGCAATAATTAAAGGTGCGCTCATTGGTATTCCTTTGCTTATGTTTTTATCAGTTGGTATTATTTCTTTTTCCTGGTGTCGGCTTTCTTGTCACTTTTAACTTCAACAGTTGCCGCCTTCATAGTATATTCGATAGTAACTTTGGCACCGACCTTTAAATCACCCGTTACTTTGGTGGCGGTATCACGGGCAATTTCCCATTTATCCTTGCCTTTCTGGACAATGATAACGTTATCATTTACTTCCAACACCGGACCTGTTACCTGATACGTTTTGGGACCGGCGGCAAAGGCAACCGCCGCCATAAAAAGAAATACGCAGGCAAAAATCAAAATCTTCTTCATAAAATTCTCCTCCTTTTTTTCTTTTTTAGGATTGGGCTGATAACGCTAAAATCAGCACATTTTTTCGAAATTATACTTACTTTGTATAAAACTGCAACGAACTTGTTGAAACATATCGTTCGGGCCGTGTGGCACTGGATCTGGAATTAAATCTTTCTTCCTGACATTTTGGGCGGGCTTTAAGTGCCTTATGCGGATTTCTTATGTGTTCTGAATTAAAACAGAATTAATGCAACTGGACAGTCAGAGATAGTTCCGTCAAAAAGAATAAAGTGTTGCAAAGTAATTATACCTGTCCCAGTATTTTTCTTGACTTTCCCTTGTCTGTGGTTATATAAATACCACATGGTTAATGTTTTACCACAGCATGCTTTTAAACAACTAGAAAAACATAAAAGAAAGGCAGATTTTTATGTATGGAGATTTTATTAAAGAAATAAGGGTGAAAAAAGAAATGAGTCTAAGGGAATTTTGCAAGCAAGTTGAAATAGACGCCAGTAACTGGAGTAAAATTGAAAGAGGCATATTGGCTCCACCGCAGGATGAAGAAAAATTAAAAAAAATCGCCCAGGTTTTAGGAATTAAAATTGGATCTGAAACGTGGAAAGAAATGAAAGACCTGGCCAACATTGACGCCGGTATTATTCCTGAAGATATCCGTTCGGACGCCGATGTTTTAAAAGCCCTGCCTATGTTCTTTCGCACAATCCGGAGCGAAAAACCGACAGCTGAAGAACTCGATAAATTAATCACCATGATTAAGAAGGAGGATTAACATTTGGAACCTAGCCAGTTCAAATGTAAGTGGATTGACAAAAGCAATCTCTGGTCTATTGTCGATGATTTTCGAAAACAATATTGGCCGGAAGGCTCGTTACCTGTTGACATAGAAAAAATTGTCGAATTTCGAATTATCCTCGTCATTGATCCAAAGCATAACCTGTTTGTTACAACGGAAATGGATGCTTATCTCAAAATGGATTTGACCGCCATTGTCGTTGATTATGATCATTACATGGATGATAAATATACTAATCGAATGAGATTTTCACTTGCGCATGAACTTGGCCATTATATTCTGCATAAAGATATTTTTGCAGCATTTGATTTAGTTGATTCGGCAGATTGGAAAAGCTTTATTCTTAACGTATCTGAAATTGAATACAGTAATTTTGAATGGCAAGCTAACGAATTTGCAGGTAGGCTTCTGGTGCCGCACACAGAATTGGTTTCCGCCATTGATCATGCAGCCATAATTATTAAAGATAGTGAACTGACAAAATTCTTGAACAATGATCCGGATGCGGTTTTATCTAGAGTTTCGCCAACGATCTGCAAACAATTTGGAGTTTCTGCTGATGTATTAAAAATGAGGGTTGAAAGAGAAGGCTTGTGGCCGCCCAAATTATAATAAGGTAAAACAACCGTTATTTTTCAGGTGTTTCGAAAAAATCATCGTACCCGTCCAGTTTTTTTCTTAGTATCATACAATTTAAGGTGGTCAGAGGATAATGCGAGCACAATAATTGAGATTGCCACGCAGTGACGGCGAGAAGACAAGTCTTACCGAACATTGATCAGAAACATAATTGTACCTGTACCGTTTATTTTTCTATTTTATTATATTGTTTACATTTATTATAAAAGGCATTCATATCATTACCTGATACAGCGTCCGCTTCTGATACGTAATCTAGTATTTCTTCCCAACTGATAGATTGAACATCTGTTTTCTCAAGTGTTGGAACAAACCATTCCTTAAACCACTTTTCTTTATCAGGTTTTTGTTCCGTATCGTAATCGTTGACCCTTTGTTCAACTTTTTCTCTGATATCGTCTCTTGAAAGTTCTTTAGTAAATAGACTTTTTTCAATTTGGGTTTTTGGTGCAATGACATAAAATGCAACAGAAATCATAGATAAAGGATTTTTATTAGCCAGTCTTAAAGTTTCTGCAATACACGCGATGTTTCGTGCCGCTTGATTGAAATACGGGGCATGTTTGGTGCCTTTAGATAGTTTGCTTAGCATTTTTGCTTCTAATACCTTGAAAGTAGTTGAATCTGGAAGTAAAGATAGATCAGTATCTCTTTTTGCTCCAATTGCAAATTGACCAATAACTCCGTCTGCGTGTGTCCATGATTCAGCAAGTGTGTCCCCTCGTTTCATGGGTAAAAAAGCAGAAGGAATAAGCGCCTCAGAATACCACCGAGCCCCTTTTGAGAAGCCTAGTGGATGACCTGAAGCAGTCTGTTTAGAAAACCACTCCAATAATAACCGCAACATCCATCCTTCATTGTACAACAACGTCGGAGGGATTGTGCTCATTCCATTATCACACTGGGAAAGAATTTGATAAACTGTACCAAGAGCCTTCATATTATAATTTTTCTCCTTCTTATTCGTGATTTACAAGGAATTTTATGAAACTTTTATAAAAACCTAAAAATAGTTTTACAATTACTTATCTCTTCCCTCTTCATAAATATGTGCTGTCCAGTAATCAGCCCAATGCAGGAGCAAAGTTAAGGGTTCTTCCCTGTGCGCAATAATCTTGTTATCATCAATGTATTGCCCATCATGATAGGTTATGGCTTGGGCTTCGGCTTCCGAAAGAGGAATGTATTGCAAAATAAGATAGAGGCTGCGGACGGCCAATCCCATCGTGACGACAGACGGATTTGTCTTGTAGCATATCCCCCTGTTTTTCACCAGCCATGCATTTTCATTAGGTAAATAATAAGGTTTGCCAGGTACGCCCAGTTTACCGACATCGTGGAACAGTCCAACGATGACACAGCTTTCTTCGCTGATCGAAGGTGCGAGAAATTCCCGAAATCGTAAAAGGGACTCAGCCACGCCGACGCTGTGCGTCAGTAGGCCCCGCTCAACGGCCAGATGAAACCGCGTACTGGCAGGTGAGGTAAGCCACGTAGTTTCATTCTCCAACAAAGTAATGAATCGTTCAAACAGTTCCTTACGATCCTTAATTTTCAACTTTAATGCATTATAACTATCCAACAATTCCATCAATGAACCTCTCCAATTTCGTCATCTTTCAGGCTTTGCCAAACAATACCGGTGTTTTATTCTTTCCCCGATACCTTTCTATGATGGTCTTCACCGTTTTCAGAGAAGGTTGCTGTGTTTTTCCTTCGATAATTGACTGAATGACTGCCCGCCTTATGATAGAATCTATTTCGGCTATATGCATGGGGTATTGCTCAACCAGCTCAACAAGGTCATTATCGTTAACCGAGTCCGGTGGCAGCTGGTTTTCCCATTGTTGCCTTTGCATTTCTTCCGGCGGATATTCCAGATTTATATGGGCGTGAAATTCTGAAGGTATATTTGGTGAAAGGTTTTTATGTGTGACAAAGCAACAGATGCCCTGATATTCGCGCAAACTATCAAGAAGCCTTGATATGGTATTATCTTTTGATGAGCAATTCTTATTATTCTCCGTCCTGCCTGCATCGTCCCAATTGATGGCATCACTGTCGTCAATGATGATAAGTAACTGTGTCTCTTCTGTTGTCTGGATAAAAGCATAATCAATGAGCTTTATTTTATCCTGGGATACTTTATCGACTAATTCATTATCCTTGCCGGTTGTATCCATATCGCTATACTTAAATGACTTAACTTTTATACCGCATTCTGCGGCTAGAGCATTGGCGGCGTTGATACCTGTTGTAATATCAGCAACATTTATCATAAGGTTAAGACCGGTAGAATTATTGTGTGCGTATTGAAAAGCATCAGCAATATTTTTTAAGGTTGCTTGTTGTTGTTTGTCCAACGGCAGGCTAACTACTTTTTCTACAGGACGGTAGGATTTATAAAATTGATTATTTTCCGTCATCTGCTGTGTTTGTAAATCAGCTGCCTGTTCCAGCATTTGCCGGGTAATGATAATGTTGCTGCTGCTATCCGGTTCTGCGGAGTTGGCCGCCAGGAAAATGGTATTTTTAATCAGCCCACCGCTGAATGGATAGCGGTTATTCAGAGCTTCCAAATCAACATCCGGCGCAAGTTGAATAAAATCCGGTAAAAGTGCACGCCATATATTAAGTCTTTGTTCTCTCTCCGGCAAAGCAAAATGAACTTTCATTGATAATCGCCGCTCCATAGACGGGTCGATATGGCCGGCTTTGTTGGTGGCAAAGATAACCATGCATTTTGCTTTTTCCAGTTGGATGAGAAGTGACCGGGCGAGGTAAGAACCTTCCTTAAAAATGTCATCGGCTTCATCAAAAAATATAAATCCTTTAATCAGAGCTGCTTCCCGAAAAGCCTGAATCATGATTAATTCCATATCCCATTTGTAATAGGCATTAATCAGTTTAACCGTTATGAGTGGCCTGTTAAAGTGATGAGCAAGTGCTCTGGCCATCATCGTTTTGCCCGTTCCAGAAGGTCCCTGAAAGAAAAGAGTAAGCGCCGTACCATATTCCAAAAAATCGTCCAGCTTTGACGACGTTACCCCTTCTCGCTGGTGAAGATATTTATTCACATAGGTGATAATTTGCTTTTTTACGCTTTGGTCTATTATAACCTTTTCCAATGGGATGGAACTTGTCTCGATTGTTATCTCATCATAAGTGCTGTTATAAATTTGATTATCGCCGGTTACATACTTTACATGGCGTTCACTAATGGTAACAATCTCATCAACAATGTGAGAACTTAGTCTGCTTGCATCCCGCCGGAAAAAAATGATTTCCCGGGCGACAAGCGGAGCCTGTCTGCTGAAATGTTTTTTCCCTTCCAGTTCTTCCCTGTAATCCAGACAAAGAATGGAAAGAAGAATGCGGATTATTACGCCTCTTTCATCTTCCTTAAATGCACAAAGAGAAAATGTTTTCCGGAAAATATCACTGGTGGCGTGTATAAAAAGCAGCAAAAATATTTTTTTATCGCATTCATCCAACTTGTTTTCCCGGCAGAAGACGGGAAAGAAAAGCTTTACACCTGAGCGAACAGAAATTGCTTCCCGCGCTTTATTAATTTGTCTGATTTGGAAAAGTTTTTCTTTCATCTCCTCTTCATTAAAATCTTCTATGTCCAGCAAAGCATTGAGCCTTTCCACAGTGAAGTTTTGTTCTGGCCAGCCTTTTTTCCCGTGGCGGATAGCCGCCAGCACCAGTGTGAGCAGGGCTTCTTTCTCCAGCGCTTCCAGGTACTCAAAGTTGTCGGAGAAAGGTATCTCTTCATCGTTCTCTTTGTAATCAGTTTTCAGGGAAAATATTTGCCCGGTCTGCGCCTTTGGCAAAATCCGGTCACTTATGGCTATGTTCTGTGTATCCATCATACTTTCCTTTCCTTTCCTTTAGATGTTTGTTTCACTGTTTCTACGATATCGACAATTCCCAACTGGATCGCTTCTTCTGCGGACAACCATGTATCTACATCGCGCAACAGATATTTTTCCAGTTCCTGCCGGTCTTTAATACTGGAGTAGATTATGTAATGATTCAAAATGCGTTCATGCAACATGTCTTCTTCCCGGCGTCCGGCGATGAGCTGGCTGTGACTGCCGGAATTGATTGCTGAAAAGCGATGCGATAAAATTGATGTCCGCGGTGTAACGACCCGGTGTCCTTTTGCGCCGGTCATAAATACCAATAGTCCCATAGAGGCGATCATTCCAATGCCAGTCGTGTATATGGGAATCTTCGACCATTCCATAATGTCGATGATAGAAAAACCGGCCGTGCAAGTGCCGCCCTGGGAATTTATGATCATCTGAACCTGATTGATGCTGCCTTTGATATTGTATTCGATAATTTCCTTGCATACACTTTCGGCCTTTGCTTCGTTGATGGAACCGGAAAGATAAATGATGCCGTAGTCCGACAGGCTCTTTTCTTCCTGCTCCTTTTCTTTTGCTGCCATAATGATCCTCCCATGATTGATTATGGTTTGAAAATACAACTCACGAGTGTCATTTTTGGTCATTTCGAAAATATTTTTTGCGTTTACTGCAAATAATTTGTAAAGTATCAAAACTTATTGATTTTATTGGCGGTGATCATGATGCGCTTGAAAATAATTAAGAAACTTCTGGATGCAATAACCCTTCTTTCTCAACCCACAGGCACCACAATATCCGTTCTTTGCGAAAGGCTCGAGATTGATAAGCGTCAAGTCTACCGCGTTTTAGACGAAATTCAGAGCGAATTAAAAATCATGATCGACAAGGACAAATCGTTACTGGGAAACGAAACAAGGTATTATCTGGACAAGGAATTTACCCGCCGCCTTTCCGAGATCAAAGTTGCGGATTTAAATCTGACACCGGCGGAAATCATCAGTCTGTATTTTATCAAAGGTCACGCATGTCTATATCGCGGTACAGATATAGAAAACAATATTGAAAGGGCATTTGGCAAACTGGCTGTCTTTGTTCCGGAAGGTTTGTCTCAGAAACTGGAAAAAATCAAAGCTCTCTTTCTGACGGCAGATAAGTTCACCAAAGATTATAAGGGCAAAGAAAAAACTATAGAACAATTGACAGAGGCAATTTTGCAGCAAAAAACATGCATGGTTGAATATAATTCATTTTATTCCGGTAAAACAAAAACCTTTCATATTGATCCTCTGAAATTATTTGATTGGAACGGAGGGCTTTATTTATCAGTACGTGTGGCTAAATATGATGCCATCCGCACGCTGGCTGTAGAAAGAATCAATAAATTATCGCTCACGGAAAAAGAATTTTCTTTCCCCGACGATTTTAACCCCGATGAAATTATGAAGGATGCATTCGGTATTGTTTATGACGACCCGGTAGCTGTCAAAGTTCGTTTTTGCGCTGAAGCGGCGCCTTACATTCAGGAGCGGCAGTGGTGTAAAAATCAGGATATTGAAGTACTTAAAGATGGATCTGTCATTTTAACGATGCATACATCAGGCTGGTTTGATGTAAAGCAATGGATCCTTTCTTTTGGTGAAAATGCCGAGATTCTCGAGCCTGCTGATAAAAGAAGGGAAATAAAAGATGCCGTGCAACAGATGGCAACCCTGTATAGGTAGCATAATGTTGTTGGCGGTATTGCGATAGTCTATTAATGTTTTGCGACATATTCTTCATTGACAGCGCCTCCTTTTTAGGTATTAAATACAATTCCAAAGGATTTATGGGATTAAGGAGTAATCTGTATGATTATTGTCACCGGCGGTGCCGGGTTTATCGGGAGTGCTTTTGTCTGGCGGCTCAACCAGGAAGGTATTGAAGATATAGTTATCGTTGACCGTTTGGGCTCAAAGAATAAATGGAAGAATCTGGTTAACCGGAGGTTTGCCGATTTTATCCACAAGGATGATTTTCTGCAGCTTGTTTGTGCAGATCGGATTCCTTTCAAAGTCGCCGCCGTAATTCACATGGGTGCCTGTTCGGCGACTACCGAACGCGATGCCGACTACCTCCTGCAAAACAATTATATCTATACCTGCCGCCTTGCCGAGTGGGCGGTAAACAATAATGTCCGTTTTATTTACGCCAGTTCTGCCGCTACCTACGGCGATGGGACACGGGGTTTTTCCGACGATCACGAAACAATTCCCGGCCTGCAGCCGATCAATATGTACGGCTATTCCAAACAGATGTTCGATTTGTGGATGCTGCAACGTTCCTGGGAAAAGAAAATCGCCGGCATCAAGTTCTTTAATGTTTTCGGTCCCAACGAATATCACAAAGAAGATATGACAAGTGTCATCTTCAAAGCCTTTCATCAGATTCAAGAAACAGGGAAGGTGCGCCTTTTCCAATCCTATAAGCCGGAATATCCAGACGGAGGACAGCTGCGCGATTTCGTATACGTCAAGAATTGTGTAAATGTTATGTGGTGGCTTTTACAGCACCCCGAGGCCAACGGCATTTTCAATCTGGGTACCGGTCACGCCCGGACCTGGAATGATTTAATCAGAGCCGTTTTTGCGGCCATGGGACGGAAAGATAACATCGAATATATTGCCATGCCTGAAGGCTTGCGCAATCAGTACCAGTATTTCACCGAAGCGAAAATGGATAAGTTGGCAAGGGCGGGCTGTCCGACAGCCTTTTTATCAATGGAGGATTCCGTCCGTGATTATGTGGTCAACTACCTGCAAAATACCGATCCGCATTTGGGGAAATAAAACCAGAATATTTCTTCGCTCCTACTGCATTTTTTTTCAAAAATAAGATTTTTCCGCCGTGATGGAGAGTATGTTTACTGGAGAAGAAATAAAAAAAATTATCGAATCAGCGAACTCTGTAAAGCTGTTGAAATTTTATTCGGCTTACAAAGATCAGATTTACGAAGTCCAGCACAAGCTTTTAAGCACTAGCCCGCCCACAGCGTATGTTAATTATCTTGTCCGTGATCCGGAAGGCCGCGAACGGATCAAATTCTTTATTGATTCCATTGAAGCCGCCCTGAAAGGCAATGTGGACGTTTTTTTCAACGATCAGCAACAGATAGGCTATATCCGGGCGCTGGAAGGCCATAGCCTGGAAGATATACTGGGCTTTACGCTCAATATGAAGGAAGCGCTGTGGGTTGTGATACAGCGTTATAATACCCAGGTTAAAAACAGTGCCGATATTTTTGACGTCAATGATACGTATGTAATTCATAAGGTGCTCGACTGTTCTTATTTCTGGCTCGCTCTTAGTTTTATAAAAACCCGTGACGAAATCATTGCGCGCAATAAGGATCAACTTTATAAATTACAGCATTATGCCGCCAAGGTTGTCTCAATTTTTAAAGAAGAAAAAATTTATGCCCATATCTCACGGGGAATATCCGAACTTTATGGTCTTCAGGGTACATTCGCCGTGTTGGCGAATCCTGATAATGAAGAACTGCCGGAAAACATCAAGCTGATCGGCTGGCAAATTCCTCCCGATCTTTTGAAGAAAGTCTGTACCCAGAAACCGCCTTATTTTAAATCATTAATTGTCGACGGCGATGGTAAAACAAAAACTTTTGAGCAAGGGAATTCACATAAGCCCATCAAATTTATTTGCCAGCCGGTTCGTGATTCGGACAAAACACTGCGGGGAGTACTGTTTATTCACAATAAAGGAAGCTTGTTTGAATTTTCCAAATTTGACCGGGATTTGCTCAATCAGTTCTGTTATTTTACGGGGGCCGTATTGTCCAATTCGATCATGGCGACAAAACTTGTTGAAAAAAAGGAAGAATTAAGCGATCTGGCCGGAAATTTAATATCTCTGCAGGAATTTGAACGCAAGGAATTAGCTGCCGATATTCATGACACCCTGACCCAAGCCTTAACCGGAATGGGTTATAAAGCTCTGTTATGCCAGGAAATCATGCATAAGGATCTTAATCGTCTCGACAAAGAGCTCGATGAACTCATAACTCTTATTAATACGGGATTACAGGAATCGCGTCAGATTATCAGTAACTTGAGACCCTATATGCTGGACGATATCGGCATAATCGCGGCTTTTAAAAAACTGATCAACAGTTTTAAAGACGGTACCGATATGGAGCTTATTTTTTCCGCACCGGATAAAATTCATCTGAATTCGGATAAAAGTATTGCGCTTTTCCGGATACTTCAGGAATCTCTCCGCAATATAAAGAAGCATTCTCATGCCACCAAAGTAAGAGTGTCTCTTGATGTCAACACCAAAGGTGGTTTATGTCTGCAAATTCAGGATAACGGCAGAGGCTTCAGGCCCTGGCAAAAGAAAAAAGCGACTTCCGGAATGGGGCTTCTGATCATGCGGGAACGTATTGAAGAATTAAACGGTAAATTTGACGTCCATTCCCGGCCGGCGGAGGGCTGCAAAATATCAGTGACGCTTCCACTGAGAGACAGGAGCAGAAATGTCAGGTATTAGAATTCTGGTGGTTGATGATCATGCCATTGTCCGGGAGGGTCTCCGGTCGCTTCTGGAGCTCGCGGATGATGTGGAAGCAGTGGCCGGTGCCTCATCGAGCAAGGAATGCTTTGAAATGCTGACAAAAGATACTTATGACATAATTTTAATGGACTTGAAAATGCCGGGTATTGACGGCATAGAAGCCACCCGTCTGATCAAAAAGACATACCCTCATATTAAAGTTGTTATTCTTACCAATTATGATGATGCGGAATACGTTTTGGAATCCATCAAGGCCGGTTCCGACGGTTATGTTCTCAAGGATGTCAATAAAGGAGATCTGATTAAAATTGTGCGGACAGTGGTGCATAATCAGTCATTTATTGCTCCGGAGGTAACGGGAAAAGTTTTTCTGGGATTAAAAGAAGGGGCAAAAACATCATCGTCACAGGATCATTTCCGCGCCATTCTCTCGTACCGGGAACTGGAAATCCTATCTTTTGTTGTAAATGGTATGGCCAACAAGGAAATTGCCGACGCCGTTTGTTTGTCGGCGGATACGGTAAAAACTCATTTAAAAAAAATATACAAGAAACTGGGGGTATCCAGCCGTTCGCAGGCAATTAAAATTGCCCTGCAGGAAGGCCTTGTCCATTTCTCGCGCTAAAAGACCCGGCAGGTTTCCTGCTCGTGTTTGCAGTTACCCCTTTCGGGTGGCAGCATTTCACCCCTACGTGGAATTGACAATGCATTAGTGTTCTATTAAAAGCTAATGTAAGTTATATTGTCAGGACAAGTAATATTTGTTATATAAAATTCAAAGATTTGCGAGGGAAGGGATAAGTTAGCGCTGACTTACCGGCGTAGCTTTTCCGGGTAATTGAGCTATTTTTATGGCTTATAATTCAAGATAAGGAGGAAACACTATGAGCAAAATGGATCGCAGGACTTTCTTAAAATCAAGCGCAGCAGTAGCCGCAGGAGGACTTCTCCTGGGGCCATCAAGAGGTATTTTGCACGCTGCACCGCAGAAGTCGGACAAAGTATGGACAATGAAGTATGACTGCTATATTCAATCCACGGCAGCCCCGGCCCAACTCGACAACTGGTATCTCGATGAAGTTGTAAAAAGAGCAAACGGACGCATCAAAATTGAGAAATATTGGGCATCATCACTGCACAAAGTAGGGGAACATCTGCAGGCGGTACGTGACGGACTTTCCGAAATTTCCCTGATTTCCTATGGTTATTATCCTTCCATGGTACCGCTCAGCCGAGGGCTCGAGTGGTATTTCATGGGTTGTGACCATGCCGATACGCTGTTGAAAGTCTGCCGTGACATGTACGCAACTTTTCCGCCGCTGAAGGAAGAGTGGGAGAAGAGAAACGGCTGTAAAGTATTGTATTTCACCAACTGGGATTACGGTCCCTTCTTCTTCAAGAAACCCATTTCCTCAGTCGATCAACTCAAAGGATTGAAGATCCGCGGTTACGGTGTCGGTGCGGAGACCATCGACCTGCTGGGAGGCAGAGGCGTGCCGGTAATTGCAGCGGAAGTGTATCAGTCACTGGAAAGCGGAGTGCTCGACGGTGTTTTCAGCTTCTGTTTCGTCACCGCCGAGAAGAGCAAACTCTACGAGCAGGCCCCGAACATCGTCGAATGCGGTTCCGGTGCCCATGCGCCCACAACGGTGGTCATCGGTTTGGAATTATGGAATTCCCTGCCGGACGACCTGAAGGCTATTTTCAATAAGGTAGCTGAAGAAGTATACGCTTATAAATATGTTGAACTCTACACCAAACTAATTCAGGAAAGCCTTGATATTATGGTGAAGGGCGGCGCCAAATTCACCAAATGGTCGGATGCGGAAATCAAAAAAGCCACTGCCAAAGTGCAGCCGGCGCAAATCAACGGCTGGGCGGAAAAAGTGGCCAAACCTGCAGGTATTGACGGGCAGGCGTTTATCAGTCAGTTACGCAAACTGATTGCCAAACATGAACCCAACTGGAAACTCAAGAACCCCTATGATTTCTACCTGGCCAAGTATGGTAAGAAAAAATAAGATATAAAGATTTTGCAAATGGAGATGACGGGAAAGAAGCTGGAATATTCTTTCCCGTCATCCTTCATCTTTAAGGAGGTACATTGCGAGATGGAAAATTTTGCTCGCTGGTTTAAAAAAATCAGTACGTGGTTTGCCGTCGGTGCCGCGATTGCGATCGGCGTGATGCTGGTCAGTACTACTGCGGATACGTCCAGCCGTTACGCTTTCAATTACCCGCTGAAAGGGGTTTTTGAGCTAAATGAAACCTTTATGGTGCTGGTAGTGTTTTTTAGTGTTGCTTGGACCCAGTCCGAGCGGGGACATACAAGAGTCGTGCTGGGAATTAGAAGGCTGCCCATCCGGGGAGCCATCAAACTGGATATCATTGTCTGGATACTCTGTTTTATTTTTATGGCCGTTATGGGTTGGCAAACCGCCCGGGAGGCCCTGAAATCTTTTGAAATGAATGAATTCCGCTGGGGCGCAGTTCAGATGCCCATATGGTGGGCCAAAGCCATTATTCCCATGGGCTGTGTTTTTACCTGTATTCAGCTGGTGGTTGATGTTTGGGTAAATATTGGCCGTCTCAAGGGAAAATTTCCTCTGGATTTGCCTGATCTCCGAGATGTCGGGGAATAGATTTTGTAATGATTTTATTTTCTGCAGTTTGAAATGACTGTTTTTGTTATGGAGGATGTACAATGGATCCAGGAATTGCGTCTCTTATCAGTGTTGTTGTAGTTTTGTTTTTAATGTGGATCGGAGTGCCGATTTTCGCCTCTCTGGGCATAACCGGTCTTTTGGGAATACTCGCGATAAAAGGTCCCAATTATGCCCTAACCGTTTTAAAAATTTCTCCTTATGCTGCTTCGGCAAGTTACGCTCTCGCGGTAGTTCCACTTTTTATCATTATGGGGCACTTCGCTTTTCGTGCCGGTATCAGTAATGATCTTTTCACCATAGGCCGCAAGTGGTTTTGCAAACTTCCCGGCGGGCTTGCTATTGCCACCTTCATTGCCTCGGCCGGTTTTGGTGCCTGTTGCGGATCGAGCGTTGCCTCCGCCGCCACCATGGGTGCAATTGCCATCCCGGAAATGCGCAAGCTGGGTTATGACCGGAAACTGGCCTGCGGTATTGTGGCTGCATCCGGAACGCTGGCTATTATGATACCACCCAGCGTTGTTTCGGTTTTTTACGCTACAATCAATGATATTTCGGCCGGTGCGCAGCTTGTCTCGGGGATTCTGCCGGGCATCATGAGTGTCGGTATTTATGTTGTAGGGCTTCTTTTTCTGACGCGTCTTTATCCCAATCTCTGCCCTGCCCCGGAAATTTATACCTGGGGAGAGCGTTTTGCGTCTCTTAAGGGAATATGGGGAATGGCCGTTTTGTTTGCTCTGGTTATCGGCGGCATGTATATAGGCTGGTTTACTCCCACCGAGGCGGCTTCCGTCGGTGCTTTTGCCGCTCTGCTTATGATGCTTCTCGGCGGCCGGGTGGCTAAAGGCAAAATGGGAGAAAGCTTTAAAAAATCATTTATGGATACCCTTCGGACGACCTGCATGGTTTTCATGATTCTGATCGGAGCCGGACTTTATGCCAAATTTCTAACACTCGCTCAGATTCCCCAGCTCGTATCGACTTGGGTGGGTGGACTTCCACTTTATCCCTGGATGATTGTCGTAGGATTTTTGCTCGTCTATATTCCTCTGGGAATGTTCATGGATACATTCTCCATGCTTATTATTACGCAACCAATTATGTTTCCCATTGTTACCACCCAGCTCGGTTTCAATCCCATCTGGTTTGGCGTTCTCTGCGTAAAAATGGCGGAAATCGGACTTATAACACCCCCTGTGGGGCTCAATGTTTACGTTCTTTCCGGTGTCGTCCGGGATGTACCAATGAATGAGATATTCCGGGGATGTTTCTGGTTCATACTCTTTGAAGCGGTGTCCATTGCCCTGCTGTTTGCGTTTCCGTGGATCAGCACGGTTATACCCAATGGCATGTATGGCGCCAAATAATTGAAGTGAAAATGCCCTGCTTGAAGTAAGAACCAGGAGTTGCTTCGCACGGGGAAATAGTGGAAGGGGTAATGATTCCGGTAGCCTTTTTTTGAAGAGGATGAGTAGTTTCATTATTGCTGTAGAACAATGGTTATTCATAAACTCTGATTGTGTGTAAGTACTTTACAGGCTGCAAAAATTACTTTCTGCCTGTTCTCCTTATAGATGAGAAGACAGGCAGAAAGAAAATTGCCGGCAACAGGCTGCCCCTATCAATGAGGGGTGAAATATTCTCTCAGTTTTCCGAAAATATCTTATCTCTCCGTAGCGCATCGCTGGAAAAGCATGACATTATGTAACCATAGGAGGAATCCTTAAAATGAAAGATAGAATAGCCATAGTTACGGGTGCCGCGCGCGGCATTGGCCGGGCATGCGCTCTGGCCCTGGCGCGCGAGGGAGCCGATGTTTGCATTACCGATATTCTTCCGCTGGAAGAAACCGTCGCTGAAATAAAAGCGCTGGG